>Ga0209678_1000077_pt1 | contig 40409 bp, 30 predicted proteins | sample WorMetilvaeELBA1_FD_187404 | JGI IMG/M metagenome (GOLD analysis project Ga0209678, IMG submission 187404) | Marine gutless worms symbiont microbial communities from Max Planck institute for Marine Microbiology, Germany - Olavius ilvae ELBA.1... ...
GCCCGAATGCTCTCGCCCGCCTCATGGCGAGCCACAACACGCTCACGAAGATCGTTCGACAGAGGTCGTGCCATGCATGCTGGCCTCCTCATCCAGCACACATCTTGAATCAGAACCTCGCCCGCGCGGAAACCCCAAAATGATTCCGCCTACGGGAATCCCGCTCTAGGCTTGGGGGCATTTGAGGCGTTTGTGCTGTCCTAGGGCGCGCCAATTCCACCGATCTCGACTAGCTTCTTTTCGATTGGCGCCAATAGTTCAGCATCAGGCTCAAGTTGCGCGTCCTCACAGGCCACATGGTAGTCTCTAACCAATGCTCGGATTAGGCCTGCATGAGCCTGCGGCAGTTCCAAGAATTGCTCTGCCAACGCGGAAATCCCGTCACGAAGACTGTTAGAAGATGCGGTGTGGCGCCCCATTGCGCGCAGGATTGCGCCACGAACACCATAGGTCGGCGCCAGATTGGCTCGCGCAGCTGCCGGCCGCAGATTGGCGGCATCACAACGTATCGATAGAGCCTCTTCAACCGCATCTAGAGCCGACTCAAGGCGCCACTGGTCAAATAGCCTCGCACTTAGGCCATGTAGGCTCAGAGCAAGGTCAGCCCGATACGCTTCCGGTCGTTCATCCGCCAAAGCTCTGTACAGTGCGACTGCTTCTTCACTTGCAGCGAGCGCTTCGTCTCCGCGGCCAAGATCAGCCAAACAGTTGCTTAGGTTTACTAGGCTCATCGCTAGGTCGGAACGAAATGTATTGGGTCTAACTTCGGCAAGTCTACGACGTATCGAAACTGCCTCTTGAATTGTCGTAATCGCATCTTCGACATTGCCGATTTCACTTAGCCCATTGCTTAGATTGTTGAGACTTGTAGCCAAATCGGGAAGGAACGCGTCTGGTCGCACTTCAGCCAGGGTCCTGTAGAGCGCTGTGGCTTCCTCAATCGCCACTAGTCCTTCCTCTTTCCGGCCGATAGTAAAGAGGGTAGCGCTCAGGTTGTTAAGACTAACCGCCAATTCGGGACGGAACGCTTCTGGTCGCTCTGTCGCTAGGCCTCGCTGCAACAATACCGCTTCATTGATTGCCAGCAGCGCACCTTCATAACGTCCAAGCGCAATGAGCCGGCCGGCGAGATTGCTCAAGCTGTTGGCCAAATCGGCCCGATACTCCTCTGGTCGCATTTCCGCCAAGCGGCGACGCAACTGAACCGATTCATGGATTGGCTCAAGCGCCTCGTCAACGCGACCAAGATCACTCAAAATGTTGCTCATATTGCTGAGGCTCATCGCAAGTTCTGTCTCGTACATGTCCGGCTCAGCGTCTGCAAGCTGACGAAACAACGATACAGCCTCTTCGATCGCTACGAGTGCATCTTCAATGCGGCCGAGGTCCACAAGTCGGACTGCCATATTGCTAAGTCTTAAGGCGCGTAATCCTTTCGCATCTTCAGCATCCGCGCTTGTTGAGTCTGCGAGAACGGCCGTGACTACCTGCGCCAATTCACGAAGCGCTATGGTTGGATATGGAATCTTGTCATGAATTGAGGCAGCCAAGTGAGCGTCTGGATGTTTCTGGAGCCAGTCAGCAGCTACCTGGCCGATTGGATCGCCCGACGCGATCGCTACTTCGACTACTAAAGGTAGAAGCCGATCGGGGTTTGCGGCTATGGCGCCCTCCAATTTGCGTCGACCAGAATCCGGCCAGCGCTGGGCTACCCAGTTCAGCTTTGTGAGGCCGTTCTCGGCCTCGCGCTCAGTCAATCTGCGCGAAGACACTTGAAACAAACTCGTCAGATGACTCGCTTAGCAGATAGGTCCCAACGAGGTCGGGTGTAACACCATTTGCCCACGCTGGGCCCGGGTAGAGCTCGTGGAATATCTGCGCAATCTGACCCAAGGTTGGCCCATCAACTCCTCTGAGTTCCGGACACACCTGCAAGTGTTCAACCGCGTCTTGGCGAGAAGTTATGCCTTCTGAAAGCGTGATGAGCGTCAAATAGGCTGCGGCCTGTTCGATGGGAGAGTCGCGTAGAGAGGCGGGAAGTCCTTTTCCGTCGACCATCTCATTCCATAGCCGTCTTTCGCGACTAAGCACCCAGTGGAGAAGTGTCTCCTCAGACAGTCCTATTGGATCCAGTTCGCGGTGATATAGGGATAACGAAGCCATGTGAATTAGAAGCGCATCCTCAAATGCGACCGGTTCCAGATTTGGCGCTGCTTCAAGTGGGCGCAGTTCTCCATAATGTCGCTCGAACGCCTCATATGCGCTCTTGAAGACAGCTTCACGGGTGTGCAGCTCCTCCGCCAATGGCGAGAGCTCCACGAAATCTAGGCCGCCGGAATCGATGAATGCGCCGATCTCCTTGTTGTTTCGGCCGATCCTGTCCCAAAGTTCCGACTTGCGGCGCGATATTAGGACAAGTTGCACACGGCGACTTGGTCGATCCTCGGCTATAGCCAACGCCGCCTTCATGACCGAAACCGTCTCTGACTCGAAGCGCTCTGCATAGTCGATCACTAAGAGGAGATCTTCTGTCAGTTCTCGCAGGCAGAGTAGATCAATCGGCTGCGAGCGCACTCGTGCCACATCCACGAAGCCCGCGCGCCAGGGGTGATCCAGAGAACCATTGAGTTCCTCAACGAGACGCATCAACAGTCGTGTCTTACCTCTGCCCGTATCCCCTATGACTAATCGCCACAGCGGCGAACCATTTGGCGGAGTATTGCACCATTCTTTCAGATGCCAGATATCCTGATCGCGAAACCCGAACGGAACGGGTGACCATTCAGGATGCAGCAAGGCCGCGTAGCTATGGCGAACTGGCGGCTTGCGGGCAATTTCTCTGAAGAGACCAAGCGCCCGAGACTGTGCATCGAGTCGAGACGTGACGTTCGTTGCTGCGGCTTGCAGGCCTAAGGGCTCCGCAATCGCAGGCAACCACTTAACTACGAAGCTCCGAAAGTCGTCAGACATCAGATTACGGTAGCGCGCCGGTGAATTTGCACCCGCCCCTCAAATATCCGCATACACGTGCGTTTCGGCCTGCCCGCCCGGGTGCGTGACGGCGCCGGCGTAGGCCGGGCCCACCCCTTGGGCGTACTTCCACAAGGTGCCGGACTGGTAGTCGGTGGGGTGGGCGTGCCAGTTGGCCTTGCGGGCGGCCAACTCGGTGTCGTCGAGCTCGACCGTCAGCGTGCCGGCCTCGGCGTCGATGGCGATCATGTCGCCGTCGCGCAACAACCCGATGGGGCCGCCGACCGCGGCCTCCGGTCCCACGTGCCCGATACAGAACCCGCGGGTGCCGCCGGAGAACCTCCCGTCGGTGATCAGCGCGACCTCCTCGCCCATGTCCTGGCCGTAGATGGCGCCGGTGGTCGAGAGCATCTCGCGCATGCCGGGGCCGCCCCTGGGGCCTTCGTAGCGGATCACCAGCACGTCGCCCTTCGCGTAGTCGCGGTCGAGCACGGCCTGGAGCGCATCCTCCTCGCGGTCGAAGACGCGCGCCGGCCCACGGAACTGCAGCTTGTGCAGGCCGGCGACTTTCACGATGGCGCCGTCAGGGGCCAGGTTGCCTTTGAGACCGACGACGCCGCCGGTTGTACTCAACGGGTTCGAGACCGGCCGCACCACGTCCTGGTTGGTCGGAAAGGTGACGTCGCCATAGGACTCCGCCAGCGTCTTGCCGGTCACGGTCAACTCGTCGCCGTGCAGGAAGCCGCCGTCGAGCAGGGTCTTGATCACGATGCCGACGCCGCCGACTTCGTAGAGGTCCTTGGCGACGTAGCGCCCGCCGGGTTTCAGGTCCGCGATATACGGCGTCTTGCGGAAGATCTCGCAGACGTCCATCAGGTCGAATTCGATGCCGGCCTCGTGCGCGATCGCCGGCAGGTGCAGCCCGGCGTTGGTCGAGCCGCCGGTCGCCGCCACCACCACGGCGGCGTTCTCCAGCGCGCGGCGGGTGACGATGTCGCGCGGGCGGATGTTGTCGCGGATCAGCCGCATCACCGCCTCGCCCGAGGCCTCGGCGTAGGCGTCGCGGGACTCGTAGGGGGCCGGCGCCCCGGCCGAGCCGGGCAGCGCCAGGCCCATCGCCTCGGAGACGCAGGCCATGGTGTTGGCGGTGAACTGGCCGCCGCACGAGCCCGCCGAGGGGCAGGCGACGCATTCCAGCTCGTGCAGGTCTTCGTCCGACATGGCGCCGGCGGCGTTGGCGCCCACGCCCTCGAACACGTCGATGACGGTGACGTCGCGGTCCTTGAAGCGGCCCGGCAGGATCGAGCCGCCGTACATGAAGACGCTGGGCACGTTCAACCGCACCATGGCCATCATCAGGCCCGGCAGCGACTTGTCGCAGCCGGCGAGGCCGACCAGCGCGTCGTAGCAGTGGCCGCGCACGGTCAGCTCCACCGAGTCCGCGATGACCTCGCGGCTGACCAGCGACGACTTCATGCCGGCGTGGCCCATGGCGATGCCGTCGGTGACGGTGATGGTGGTGAACTCCCGCGGCGTGCCGCCGGCGGTCTCGACGCCGCGCTTGACCGACTGGGCCTGGCGCGACAGCGAGATGTTGCACGGCGCCGCCTCGTTCCAGGTCGTCACCACGCCGACGAACGGCCGGGCGATATCTTCCTCCGTCATGCCCATGGCGTAGTAGTAGGAGCGATGCGGCGCGCTCTTGGGCCCGACGGAGACGTAGCGGCTGGGCAGCTTCGACTTGTCCCACTCACCGTTACCGGACATGGTGGCTCTCCCCTCGCGAGACGAATTTGTCATACGTTTCGGCGAGCATAGCGGGGGCTTGACCGTCGGCAAAGGGCACGGTGGGCATGGGGTCCATGCAGAATCGCACGGGGACGCGATGAGCGCCGCCCGCGTCGGCTGGGTCGCGATGGCGCTGGCGGCGACGGTCGTCGCGGCGGTGTCAGCGCGCTATTGGCTGGCCGACGTCACGCTGGTGGCGCCGCCGCTGCAGCAGAACTTCCTCGACCACACCGTGATGTTCGTGGCGCACACGGTGGGCGGCGTCATCGCGCTGGCCGTGGGGCCGTGGCAGTTCCTGGGCAGGCTGCGCAGCCGCCGCCCGGCGGTGCACCGCTGGACCGGGCGGGTGTACCTGACCGCCGTCGCGATCGGCGGCGTGGGCGCGCTGGGTATCGCGCCGACGACCTACGCCGGACCCGTCGCCGCCTGGGGCTTCGGCGTGCTCGCGGTGTGCTGGCTCGGCACCGCCGGTCTCGCGCTCGCGGCGATCAAGGCCAACGACGTGCCGGCGCACCGGCGCTGGATGATCCGCTGCTATGCGCTGACTTTCGCGGCCGTCACCCTGCGCCTGCAGCTGCCGCTCGGCATCGCGCTGGGCGTTGCCGAAGCCGACATGTACCGGGCGGTGGCCTGGTCGTCCTGGGTGCCCAACCTGATCGCCGTCGAGCTGTATTTCGCCTGGAAGCGCGGGCGGCCGGTCGCGGTGTAGCACCGCTTTTGCCTCTGGCGGAGTCACCCCCACCCCGACCCTCCCCCTTCAAGGGGGAGGGAGATTTTTCTTTGCCACCAATGGGTTCCCTCCCCCCTTGAGGGGGAGGGTTAGGGTGGGGGGTGTTGCGGCGCTTCAGGCGAGCGCTGACAGAGCGAGCGTCCGGTCGTCTTCCTACGCCGCGCTCAACCGCTCCAGGGCCGCCGCGAGCTTCTCCCGCGCGGCTTCGGCGTCGGCGCGGCGGTCGCGTTGTTCGTCGACGACGGCGGGCGGCGCCTTGGCGATGAAGTTCTCGTTGGCGAGCTTCTTGTCGAGCTTGTCGATGTCGCCCGAGAGCCGCGCGATCTCCTTCTCGAGACGCGCGCGCTCCTGGCCGATGTCGATGACGTCGGCCAGCGGCAGCACGATCGTCGCCTCGTCGACGACGGTCTGCACCGCCCCGCCGGGCGCCGTGCCGTCCAGGTCGATCGCGCTGATCCGTGCCAAGCGCGTGATGCGGTCCAGGTGCCGGTCCAGGCGCTCCCGCGTCGCCGACCCCGCGTCGCGCAGGATCATCGGCACCATCGCACCGCCCGGCACGTTCATCTCGGCGCGTACCGACCGCACCTCGCCGATCAGCCGCACGACCCAGTCGAGCTCCGCCGCCGCGTCGCGGTCGATCAGCGCCTCGGCGTCCCGCGGCCAGTCGCCGGTGACCAGGGGCGGCGCGTCGGGCGCCAGCTGGGTCCACAGCTCCTCCGTCACGAACGGCGTGAACGGGTGCAGGAAGTGCAGGATGCGGCCCAGCACCCAGCCGGCGGCGGCGCGGGTCTCGTCTCTGAGGGCCTCGTCGTCACCCTGCAGGGCGGGCTTGGCGAACTCCAGGTACCAATCGCAGAACGTGTGCCAGGTGAACTGGTAGATTGCGTTCGCCGCCTGGTCGAACTTGTATTCCTCCAGCGCCCGGTCGACGGCGCGCTGGGTCTCGACCGTGGCGCCGACGATCCAGCGGTTGAGGGTCGCGCGCGCGCCCGCCGGGTCGAACGCAATGTCCGGCCGGCAGTCGTTCATCTCGCAGAAGCGCGCGGCGTTCCACAGCTTGGTGATGAAGTTGCGATAGCCCTCGATGCGGCCGGTCGAGAGCTTGATGTCGCGGCCCTGGGCGGCCATGGCGATCAGCGTGAAGCGCAGCGCGTCGCCGCCGTACTGGTCGATCAGGTCCAGAGGATCGAGGATGTTGCCCTTCGATTTGGACATCTTCTGGCCCTGGGCGTCGCGCACCAGGGCGTGGATGTAGACCGTGTGGAACGGCTCGCGCTCCATGAGGTGCAGGCCCATCATCATCATCCGGGCGACCCAGAAGAAGATGATGTCGAAGCCGGTGACCAGCACGTCGGTCGGGTAGTAGCGCTTCAGCTCCGGCGTCTCGTCGGGCCAGCCCAGTGTGGAGAACGGCCACAGCGCCGAGGAGAACCAAGTGTCGAGCACGTCCGGGTCGCGCGTCAGGCCGTGGCCCTCGCGCACCATCTCGACCTCCAGCATCGAGCCCGACGCCTCGTAGTGCCGTTCCGCCTCGGCGTAGGCCTCCGCCTCGCTCTCCTCGACGAACACGGTGCCGTCGGGGCCGTACCAGGCGGGGATCTGATGGCCCCACCAGAGCTGGCGCGAGACGCACCAGGGCTGGATGTTGCGCATCCACTCGAAATACGTCTTGGCCCAGTTCTCCGGCACGAAGCGCGTGCGGCCGTCCTCGACGGCAGCAATGGCCGGTTTGGCCAGGGTCTCCGCGTCGACGTACCACTGCTCGGTCAGCCACGGCTCGATGACCACGCCCGAGCGGTCGCCGTACGGTATCGCGTGGCGGTGCGGCTCGACGCGCTCGATCAGGCCGGCCGCTTCCAAATCGGCGACGGCGCGGTCGCGCGCCGCGAAGCGGTCGAGGCCGCGATAGGCCTCCGGCGCGTTCTCGTTGAGGCGCGCGTTGGCGTCGAAGACGTTGATCAGCTCGAGATCGTGGCGGCGGCCGACCTCGAAGTCGTTGAAGTCGTGGCTGGGCGTCATCTTGACCGCACCCGTGCCCTGCTCCGGGTCGGCGTAGTCGTCGGCGACGATGGGCAGGCGGCGGCCGACCAGGGGCAGCACGCAGTGCTTGCCCACCAGGTCCGCGTAGCGCGGATCGTCCGGGTGCACGGCGACGCCGCTGTCGCCCAGCATGGTCTCCGGCCGCGTCGTCGCCACGGTCAGGAAGCGCCCGTCGTCGCCCTCGACCGGATAGCGGATGTACCAAAGGTGGCCGTCGACCTCGCGCGGCTGCACCTCCAGGTCCGAGATCGCCGTGTGCAGCTTCGGGTCCCAGTTGACCAGGCGCTGGTCCTTGTAGATCAGGCCCTCGCGGTAGAGCCGCACGAACACCTTCAGCACCGCGCGCGACAGGCCGTCGTCCATGGTGAAGCGCTCGCGGCGCCAGTCGGCCGAGGCGCCCAGCCGGCTGAGCTGGCGCTTGATGGTGCCTTCGGACTCCTCCTTCTGCTGCCAGACGCGCTCGACGAAGGCCTCGCGGCCGATCGTCGTGTGGTTGCCCGGCGGCGTGCCGTGGCCGCGATCGAGCACGACGCCGTCCTTCGCCAGTTCGCGCTCGACGACCATTTGGGTGGCGATGCCCGCATGGTCGGTGCCCGGCTGCCACAGGGCGTCGCGCCCGCGCATGCGCTGCCAGCGGATCAGCACGTCCTGCAACGTGTTGTTGAGGGCGTGACCCATGTGCAGGCTGCCGGTGACGTTCGGCGGCGGGATGACGATGGAGAACGGCTCGCCGTCGGCGCGCCGGCCGCAGTCGAAGGCGCCCTGGGCCTCCCAGTCGGCGTAGCGCCGGGCTTCCACGGCGGCGGGGTCGTAGGTCTTGTCGAGCGGCATGGCGGGTGCGTCAGAGTTGGCGCCCGGCGCGCGTCACCGCCGCCGGGCCGGTCGTCGCGGGTGTTTAGCAGGGCGGCCGCGGCGCGGCCAAGCGGATAACGCGCCTAGCGGCGGGTTCGGGCGACGACGCGCTCGACCTCCTCGCGCACGATGCTGTCGACGACGTCGGGCAGGTTGGCGTCCAGCCACTGCTTCAGCATCGGCCGCAGCAGCTCACGCACGATGTCCTCGACCGTGCTGCCGGGCCCGATGTGCATCTGGCTGGTGATCGCGCCCATCAGGCCGGTCAGGGATTCCGACGCGGCCTGCGCGCTGATGTCGGACAACAGCGGCTCGGCCGGCTCGGGCTCCGGCTCGTGCAGGGGCACGATCTCGGCCGGCTCGGGTTCCGGCTCGGGCTCGGGCTCCGGCTCGGGTTCCGGCTCGGGCTCGTCCTCGACGACGTCGGTCAGGTCCAGGACGTCCTCTTCCTCGGCAGCCGGTTCCTCCGGGGGCTCCTCCGGGGCCTCTTCCGGAGCAGCCTCCTCCTCCGGGGCCTCGTTGCCCTCGTCGTCTTCGCTGTCTTCGGAGATGATCCGGCGGATAGACGCCAGAATCTCCTCCATCGACGGCTCTTGTTGCTGCGCGTCGGCTTCGCTCATCGAAGCGGTTATCTCTCTGTGCGGGCAAAGAAACGGTTAACGGAACGTGGCGCCCGCCACCCCCTCGCCCCGCATATCACGTTGGCAACATAGCACAATTGGCGGGAGTCGAGCGCCCGCGAACGGGCCTACTCGTCGATGATCCCGGTGCCGATCAGCTTATCGGCGACCTCGCCGTAATTGACCGTGAAGTCGTACAAATCGACGGGCAATGCCAGGTCCCGCGCGGTCAGCCGGCCGATGGCGCCCAGCACCTCGTGTGAGGCGACGATCTCGTCGCGCCGGGCGGAGACCAGGTTGACCCGCGAATCGAGCAACTCCTGCTCGGCGTCCAACACGTCCAGCGTCGTCCGCGCGCCGACCCGCGCCTCCTGGCGCACGCCTTCCAGCGCGATCTCCTGCGCCCGCACTTCGGACTCGAAGGCCAGGATCTGCGAGCGCGCGGTCTGCAGGCTCTCCCAGGCGTCGGTGGCGTCCTCGATCGAGGCGCGCTGCGTCTCGAACAGGTCGGAGCGGGTCTCGCTCGCCCGTTGCTTGGCCTCGCGCACGCGCGAATAGACGTCGCCGGACTGGTACAGCGGCACGCTGAGATTGGCGGTGACGCTCTGCGACGTGATCTTGACGCGGTCGGAGACATCCTCGCTGTACTCGGCGGCGCCGTTCACGGTCAGGGTCGGCAGCAGTTCGCCGCGCACCAGATCCACGCTGTTTATGGACGCCCGCTCGTCGAACTCGGCCGCCAGCACGTCCGGGTCGTTGGCCCGGGCGCCGTCGATGGTCTCCTCCTCGCTGGCCGGCAGGTCCTCCGGGATCGGCGGGATCTCCAGGTCGCCCGGCGGCCGGCCGACCACGTTGATGAACGCGGCGATCGACTCCGTCAGGCTGCCTTGCGCGAAGACCAGTTCGCTGACCGCACGCTGCAGGCGCGCCTCGGCCTGGGCCACGTCCGTGCGCGTCAGCTCGCCGACGCGAAAGCGGTCCTGGGTGGCCTCCAACTGGCGCGTCAGCACCAGGACGTTGTTGCGGTTCAGCTCCACGGTCGCCTGGTCGCGCAGCACGTCGGCGAACGCCGTCACGCCGGCGAACAGCACGTCCTGCTCGGTGGAGACCAGCCGGGCGCGGCTCGCCGCCACCTGGTTGCGCGCCTGGCGCGTCTCGGCCAGCGTGCGGAAGCCGCGGAAGACGTTCTGCGACAGGGTGATGTCGGCGCTGCGCGGCGGGTTGGCGAAGTTCGTCGAGGTCGGGTTGCCGTCGGTCGTGCGGGTGATGTCCTGGTAGCCGTAGGAGCCGTTGACGACGACCGTCGGCCGCCAGTTCGACACCGCCTGGGCGACGCCTTCATCGACCGCACGCAGCGAGGCGCGCTCGGACTGCAGCGTCGGGTTGGTCGCATAGACGTCGACCAGGGCCTCGGTCAGGGTCTCGGCGCGGCTCGGCGCGGCTGCCAAGACCAGGCCGGCGGTCAGCACGGCCGCGGCGCACGCCGCTGTCCGGGACGTCAAGGTAAAGCTGCCAATTCGCGGGGCTGTGCGCATCGGCTCGTCTCCAGTCCTTCGGCCCGTCAAACGCACCGGCCCCAGCTTGCCACGGCCCGGGACCGGCCGGAAACAATTTTGGCTCAAAACACGAACTGGGGTTCGGCGGCAAAGCCGGGCAGTGCCGGGGTGCCGGCGTCGAACAGCGCGCAATGCGAGTACGCGCCGTCGTCGCGCCGCCACAGCACCGCCTTGCCCATGTCGCCCGCGGGACCGCTGTCTGCGCCGACGACCGCGACCAGCCGTCCGCCCGCGGGGTTGAGCTGGTCGAGCACCGCGCGCGGCACCTCGGGCACCGTCCCGCCGATCAGGATCACGTCGTACGGCGCCTGCTGCGCGTAGCCGTCGCCCAGCGGCGCCTCGACGACGGCGACGTTGTCGACGCCCAGCTCGGCCAGTGTCGCGGTCGCGGCCGCCGCCAGCTCCGCGTCGCTCTCCAGCGCCACGACGGCACTGGCCAGCTGCGCCAGCACGGCCGCGTCGTAGCCGCAGCCGCAGCCGACGAGCAGCACCGTGTCGCCCGGCTCGACCGCCGCGGCCTGCAGCAGCCGGGCCAGCACCAGCGGCTCCATCAGGTAGCGGCCGCCGCCCAGCGCCAGATCCTCGTCGACATAGGCGATGCCGCGCCGCGCCTTGGGCACGAACGCCTCGCGCGGCAGCGCGCCCATTGCCGCCAGCACCAGCGGGTCGACCACTTGGTTGGGCCGCAACTGGCAGTCGATCATGTTGAGGCGCGCGGTGTCGAAGTCGGTCATGGTCCGGTTCGCGGCTGTCCCCCGGCCGGCGCCAGAGCCGCCGCCCGCGCCGACTTATACTGGCGCGCCGGGTCGTTGACAACGGCGCGGAGCCCAGGCCGGGACGTCGCCTTGACCGGGCCTGCGCATGCCCGTACATGTCGTTGAGCGCTCGATCCCCGGCGGCCCGGTGGGAGAGTGGTGATCCAGCGGACTGCAAATCCGTTCACGCCGGTTCGATTCCGGCCCGGGCCTCCAGCCGCGCCGCAACGTTGCGCGTACGTGGCACTTTGCATCGCGTTAACCGCTTTGTTATATAGCCGGCCGTGCGGTGCGGGAGCGTCCGCGCGACCACTGATCCGCGGTAGCTCAGTTGGTAGAGCAGGTGGCTGTTAACCACCGGGTCACAGGTTCGAGTCCTGTCCGCGGAGCCAAAAGACGACGGGGCCGGTCAGCCGGCCCCGTTTGTCGTTTGCGGCCCCAGGCGGGCGCGCTCTCAGGCGGGCGGACTCAGGCGGGGGCACCCATCTCGCCGTTGGGCGTGGTTCCGCTGGCGATTTCGCGCACGGCGTCGGTCACCAGGTGCACGAGGTCGCGGTTGAGCCCCGTGAAGCGCAAACCGATCGCGCCGCCGTCGTTGGAGACCCAGCAGACGTCGCCCTCGAAGGGCACGGGCGCCAGCGCGTCGCCGTAGCGCAGTGTGCCGGCGACATGGGCGCCCTCGCGCCAGCCGGACGGCCCGTTCGGCTCAAGCGCCAGGGCGACGCCGCCCCACGACCAGTTGAGCGAGCGACCCTGCGCACCGGCAACCTGGGCGTTGAATTCGGGAATGTCGAAGCGCACGTGACGCCGCGGATCGTTGGGCACGGAACCCGGGTTCATCGGCTCCTCCTGAGCGCGCCCGGCACTGGCCCCCGGTCCTGGGGCCGCCGTTCGGTGGCAGCGCCGTTCATCTCGTCCCCCAGCAGGCAGCGACATGGCGGGCATGTCGCCATCGCGCCGCGGGCCGGTGACGAGCCCCCCGCCCGTCGGCGGTATCGCGGCGGCCGCGCACGCTAGGGGCAAATGGTTAACAATTTCCTTTCGTTTCATTAACATGCCACCGGACGTTGAGGGCCGGTGCGAGCCCGCGCGTGCCGCGGCTCAGTCGTCCGCGGCGGCGCTGCCGAGCGGCGGGGTCGCGCGGTAGTGCGCCGGCGCCACCTCGCCTCGCGCATGCCGGGTCGCCGCCGCCTCCGGCGTCTCCACGACCTCGGCCGCCTGCAGGGCCGCCTTGCGCACCACCGGCACCGGCTCGGGCGCGTCCGGCGGCGGCATGGCGTCGGCGTGGTAGTAGGCGATGTTGGCCTTGGCCTTGAAGCGCTGGAGGTCCTTCTCCAGGTCCAGGCCGCGGGTGTTGGCGCCCTTGGGCGCGGCCGCGTGCCCGTCGTCCAGCCATTCCAGGTCCGACCACCACTTCTTGACCGGGTTGATGGCGCCGTTGCGCAGGCGGTCGTCCAGGTCGGCGATCCACTTGCGCGTCCACGGCAGGTGGATGGCGCACCACAGGAACAGCCGGTGGGTCAACAGCCCCTCGTTGGTATAGGGGCACATCTTCATGCAGCGCCCGCAGGCCGAGCCGTACGGGTTGGTGACGCGATAGCGCGTGCAGCGCTCGACGTCCGGCTTCCACATCTCGTAGCCGTTGAACATCACCTTGTCGCCGTAGGAGATGGCGTCGCAAGGGCACTCGCGGGCGCACTTGAGGCACTTCGAGCACATGTCCTGCAGGCCGAAGTCGATGGCCGGATCGACGTCAAGCGGCATGTCGGTGGTGACCACGACCGACTTGAAGCGCGGCCCGACGAACGGGCTGAGTACCAGCTCGCCGATGCGGCTCAGCTCGCCCAGCCCGGCGAGCAGAATCAACGGGATCTGCAGCACGTCGCTGTCGCGGTTGGTCTGCGCCCGCGCGGCATAACCCAGGCTGCGGATCTGGGCCGCCACCAGCCCGGCGATCTCCGCCCCGCGCAAATACCCGCGCATGGACTGGGCGCCGGAGATCCAGTCGTCGCCCGAGGCCCCCTCCATGGTCTCGTGGCCCTGGTCGATCAGCATGACGATGGCGTACTTGTGCTTCACCGCGATCGGCGTGCCGTCGTCGCCGTGGCTGAACCAGGCGTAGGGCTTGGCCTCGCAGATGCCGACCAGGTCGGCGTCCAGGTAATAGGAGAGCGATTTCACCGCGCGGGCGTTCGCCGCCGGGTCGTCCGTGCCCGGCGCCACCGCCGCCACCTCGCCGTCCTGGTGGGGCACCAGGCCCATGATCAGCGGCGTCATGGCGTGGCTGAACGGGTGCTTGGTGGCGAAGCGCAGGCGTTCGCGCTGGGCCTTGGCGCCCAGGTCGCCCTTCAGCGCGCGCTCGAAGAACGCCGCGCGCTTGGGCACGCGCGGGACTTCGTCCTCCAGGATCAGCGTCGTCGGCTCTGGCACCCGGCCGGATGCGTTCCATGGGATAGCGGCTCAGATGGCTCGCCCGGCGCCGCTCGCGCCGTTCCTCCAGGCCCGAGCGCGTGCCGCCGACGCCCAGTTGGAAACGCCAGTCGCGCGCCCGCGCGGTGGCGCCGGGCTTGAGCGGCCGGTCGGCGGCGAGCGGCATGTCGGTGGAGACGACGGCGAGGCCGAAGTCGCCGCCGACGAAGGGCGCGGTCAGGCTGTCGCACTCGACGAGGCCGGCGAGCACGGCGACCCGCTCCAGATCCAGGTCGCCGACGCCCGCCACGTGTGCCTGCGCCGGCCAGCCCAGGCGGCGGATGTAGCCGGCCAAGACGATGGCGATCTCGGCGCCGCGCAGCGTCGCCCGCGCGCTGTGCGTACCGGCGACCCAACCGGCCGCGGCGTTGTCCGCCTCCGGCGCGCGGCCGGGCGCGATCAGGAGGACCAATGCGTTCGCGTGGTAGGGCTGGAGCGTGGCGCCGTCCTCCGCGGTCGCGAACCACGCCCCGTCGGGCAGCGCGCAGGCGCCCACGGCGCTGGCGTCCATGAAATACGCCGCGGCCTTCAGTTCGTTAACGAGCGCCCGCGGGTCGTCCGAGACGGGTGCCCGTTCCGGCGCCACCTCGCCATCGCGGAACTGGGCGAACAGGCGGGCGTAGTCGGCAAAGGCGCGGGCCAGGCCGCCCTCGTCCGGCGCCACCGGCGCTGGCCGTTCGGGCCGCGGCCCCAGGTCGCCCGGCGCCTTATCCAGCCGGGCCAGGCGCTCCAACGGATACGGGCCCAGATGCGCGGGCCGGTCGCGGTAGGAATACAGCTTCAACGGTTCCTCCGGTGCGGCGACGTCTGCCGGTCGCCTGCCCCGTCATGGTGACGGCGCGCCGTGGCGCATGCAAGCCGGCCGCCGTCACCGCGATCCGCCCAATGAGCCGGAGTCGTTTTCGCGTGGGCGGAATGCGCGCTAGACTTCGTCTCCCGGCCAGGGCTCGGGATCCGTGCCGCCATGACGCTGCGAACCGTATTGTGGGCGCTCGCCGCCCTTGCCTTCAGCGGCCTGCCCGCCGCCGCCGACGACGACTACGCGGCGGCGCGCGACGAGATGCTGCGCGTGATCGAGCTGCACGCCCGGCACGCGCAGTCGGAGACGCGCATCGAGGCGCTCGATAAGCGCGTGCTGGCGGCGATGGGCCGGGTGCCGCGCCACGCTTTCGTACCGCCCGAGATCGCCCGCTACGCCTATCTCGACACGCCGCTGCCGCTCGGCCACGAGCAGAACATCTCGCAGCCATTCATCATCGCGCTGATGACGCACCTCTTGGACGTGCAACCCGGCGACCGCGTGTTCGAGACCGGCACCGGCGCCGGCTACCACGCCGCCGTGCTGGCGGAACTGTCGGCACGGGTCTACAGCGTCGAGGTCATCGAGCCGCTGGCGATGTCGGCGGCGCGGCGCCTCGACGAGCTCGACTACGGCACCGTCGAGACCCGGATGGGCGACGGCTACTTCGGCTGGCCGGCGCAGGCGCCGTTCGACAAGATCCTGCTGAAGGAGGCGGTCGACCACCTGCCGCCGGCGCTGCTGCGCCAGCTCAAGCCCGGCGGCAAGCTGGTCGCGCCGATCGGCCCGTTGAAGGACGTCCAGTTCCTCACCGTCGTCGAGAAGCTGCCTGACGGCACCCTGGGCCAGCGCCGCGTGCTCGAGGTCCGCTTCTCGCCCCTGCAGGGCGGCGACCGGATTTAGAGGGCGCGGCGCGCTGCCGGCCGCGGCCGTTTCGAAAAAGGAGACATTCAAGCAACATCTGTTGACTCAACCTATCGTTCCGCGGTAAGAACAAAATAGGAATATCAATCCGCCGAACGGTCTGCCGCCTCATGTCCGCCTCCCCCGCTACCCTGGCCCGTCTGCGCCGCCGCGTCGCCGCCCTCGAACGCTCGGGCGGCGGCATCGTCGCCCCCTTCGGTCTCGCCGCGGTCGACGACCGCTTGCCCTGGGGCGGGCTGCCGGCGGCCTGCGTGCACGAGGTCACGGGCGCCGGCGATACCGGAGCCGCCACCGCCTTCGCCGCGGCGCTGGCCGCGCGCATGGCGCGGCGACGCGGCCGGCCGGTGCTGTGGCTGGCGCCCAGGGGTCCGCGCGGCGAGACGTTGTACGGCGCCGGCCTCGCGGCGTTCGGGCTCGACCCCGCGGACACGCTGGTCGTCGCCGCGTCCCCGGCCGACGCCCTGTGGGCGCTGGAGGAGGCGCTGCGCAGCCCGGCGATCGGCGCCGTCGTCGCCGAGTTGTCCGGCGCGATCGACCTGACCGCCAGCCGGCGGCTGCAGCTCGCCGCCGAGGCCGGTGGCGCCGCGGGGCTGCTGCTCTACGCCGGTTCCGGCACCGGCGCCTCCGCCTGCGTCACCCGCTGGACGGTCGCGGGCGCCGAAAGCGCGCCGGTCGCGGCGGTACCCGACAGCGTCGGCGCGGCGCGCTGGCGGGTCGAGCTCGTGCGCTGCCGCGGCGGCCGCCCGGCGTCCTGGCTGATGGAGTGGACCGATGACCGAAGCGCAACGACGGGTGGTTTCGCTCTGGCTGCCCCGCTTTCCGACCGACCGGATCCGGCGCCGCGAAGCGTCGTCGCTGGCGACAACGTCGTGCCCCTCGCGCTCGCCGGCTGAGGCGCCGTCAGAACCGCTCGTCACCGCCGCACCCGACGGCGGCCGCGGGCTGTGCCTGGTCGCCGTCAACCGCGCCGCCGAGCTGGCCGGTTTGCTCCCCGGCATGACGCTGGCCGACGCCCGCGCGCTGGAACCCGGCGTGCGCATCGTCGACGCCGCGCCGACGGACGACCGCCGCGCCCTCGTCGCCTTCGCCGACTGGTGCGGCCGCTACAGCCCATGGGTCGCCGGCGGCGGCCTGGAGGACGGCGGCGCCGGCGGCATCTGGCTCGACGTCACCGGCTGCGCCCACCTGTTCGCGCCCAGCGGCGCCGCGCCCGCCGCCGCTGAGGACGCGCTGTTGGCCGACCTCACCGGCCGCCTCGCCGCCCTCGGCTACGCCGCGCGCGCCGCCGTCGCCGACACCCCGGGCGCGGCCTGGGCCATGGCCCGCTGCGGCGCGCCGCTGGCGCGCACCTGCCTCAACGTGCCGCCGGGCAGGCTGGCCTCGGCGCTCAAGCCGCTGCCGATCGCCGCCCTGCGCCTCGGCCCGGCGCAGCGCGAGGGGCTGGCGCGCCTCGGTCTGCGCCGCGTCGGCGACCTCTTGGAGCTGCCGCGCGGCGGCTTGGTGGTGCGCTTCGGCGCCGATCTGGTGACCCGGCTCGACCAGGCGCTCGGCCGGATCGACGAGCCGATCTCGCCGCACCGTCCGCCGGCGCCGAGCCGCGCGCGTCTCGCTTTCCCCGAGCCGATCGCGCGGCCCGAGGACGTCGCCGCGGCGCTCGACCGGCTGCTCGCCGTGCAGTGCCGGCGGCTCGAGGAGGCCGGCCAGGGCGCCCGCCGCATGACGCTGATGCTGTACCGCAGCGGCGGCCGGGTCGACGCGGCCACCATCGGCACCAGCCGGCCGAGCCGCACGCCGGCCCACCTGGCGCGGCTGTTCGCCGAACAGCTCGACCGCCTGCCCGAACCGCCCGCCGACCCCCTGGGCGCCGCCGAGCACGGCATCGACCTGATGATTCTGGCGACCGCCGCGGCGGCGCCGCTCGCCGCCGGCCAGACCGACCTGGACGGCGAAATGGTCGGCGTCGACGCCGTCGCCGCTCTGGCCGACCGGCTGACGGCGCGGCTGGGCGGCGACGCGGTGCTGCGCCTCGCCCCGCGCGACAGCCACCTGCCGGAGCGGGCGCAACGCGCCGTGCCGCCGCTGGCCGCATCGCGGACCGACGTCACCTGGCCGCGCGGCCCGCGCCCGATCCGCCTGCTGCCACGGCCGGAGTCGGTCGACGCGGTGGCGCCGGTGCCCGACGACCCGCCGCGGCTGTTCCGCTGGCGCGGCCGGCTGCACCGCGTGGTGCGCGCCGACGGCCCCGAACGGCTGGCGCCGGAGTGGTGGCGCGCGGCGCCGGTGGCGCCGGCGGCGCTGGCCGACGCGACGCGCGACTACTACCGGGTCGAGGACAGCGCCGGCGGCCGCTTCTGGCTCTACCGCGAGGGCCTCTACGACACCGCGCCCAAGACGGCCCCGCGCTGGTACCTGCATGGCCTGTTCGGGTGAGAGGGCCGAGCATGTCCAGCCCCGACCCGCCCTATGTGGAACTGCAGGTCACGACCAACTTCAGCTTCCTCCGCGGCGCCTCCCACGCGGAGGAGCTGGCGGCGACGGCGGCGGCGCTGGGTCACGCGGCGATCGCCGTCGCCGACCGCAACAGCCTCGCCGGCGTCGTGCGCGCGCATCTGGCGGCACGCGCCCACGGCATCCGCCTGGTGGTCGGCGCCCGGCTCGACCTCGTGGACGCGCCGTCGCTGCTCTGCTTCCCGGTCGACCGCGCCGCCTACGGCCGGCTCAGCCGCCTCTTGACGCTGGGCAAGCGGCGCGCGGAGAAGGGCCAGTGCCGCCTGACCCGCGCCGACCTCATCGACCCCGCGGGGCCGTTCGCGGCCGGCCGCGACCAGATTTTCGTGGTCGTGCCGCCGGACGACCCGAATGAAGGATTTGCCAGCGATCTGAAAGACTTCGCGGGCGTCTTTGGCGACCGCTGTCATCTCGCCGCGCACCACCTCTACCGCGGCGACGACGCCCGCCGGCTGGCCGCCCTCGCCGCCCTGGCCGACGACGCGGGCGTGAAGCTGGTGGCGACCAACGACGTGCACTTCCACGCGCCCGAGCGGCGGCCCCTGGCCGACGTCGTGACCTGCATCCGCGAGGGCACGACGTTGACCGCGGCGGGCCGGCTGCTCAGCGCCAACGCCGAGCGGCACCTGAAGCCGCCGGCCGAGATGGCGCGGTTGTTTCGCCGCTATCCCGACGCCGTCGCGCGCACCGCGGAGTTGGCGGCGCGCTGCCATTTCGACCTGGAGGAGCTACGCTACGAGTACCCCGCCGACCCGATCCCCGGCGGCCTCACCGCCGACGGCTATCTCGCGCGGCTGACCTGGGAGGGGGCGGCCGAGCGCTACCCCGAGGGGGTGTCCGGCAAGGTGCGCGCCCAGCTCGAACACGAGCTCGCGCTGATCGCCGAGCTCGGCTACGCGCCCTACTTCCTCACCGTCTACGACATCGTGCGCTTCGCCCGGTCGCAGGACATCCTCTGCCAGGGCCGCGGTTCTGCGGCCAATTCGGCGGTCTGCTATGCGCTCGGCATCACCGCGGTCGACCCCGCCAAGCTCGACCTGCTGTTCGAGCGTTTCGTCTCGGCCGAGCGCAACGAGCCGCCCGACATCGACGTCGACTTCGAGCACGAGCGGCGCGAGGAGGTCATCCAGTACGTCTACGCCAAGTACGGCCGCGAACGCGCCGGTCTGGCTGCCACGGTGATCACCTACCGGGCGCGCAGCGCGGTGCGCGAGGTCGGCAAGGCGCTGGGGCTCAGCGAGGACACCGTCGGCGCCATCGCCGGCCAGATCTGGGGCTGGTCGAGCGAGGGCGTCACCGCCGAGCAGATGCGCGAGATCGGCCTCGACCCCGACGACGCCACGCTCGACCACGCCATCGCGCTGTCGCAGCAGCTCATCGGCTTCCCGCGCCACCTCTCCCAGCACGTCGGCGGCTTCGTCATCACCAAGGGGCGGCTCGACGAGCTGGTGCCGATCGAGAACGCGGCGATGGAGGACCGCACGGTCATCGAGTGGGACAAGGACGATCTCGACGCGCTGGGCATCCTCAAGATCGACGTGCTGGCGCTCGGCATGCTGACCTGCATCCGCAAGGCGTTCGACATGCTGGAGCGGCACTACGGCCGGCGTCTGGCGTTGGCGACGGTGCCGGCCGAGGACCCCGCCGTCTACGACATGCTGTGCCGCGCCGACAGCCTGGGCGTGTTCCAGGTGGAGAGCCGCGCCCAGATGGCCTTCCTGCCGCGCATGAAACCGCGCAGCTTCTACGACCTGGTGATCGAGGTGGCGATCGTGCGCCCGGGGCCGATCCAGGGCGACATGGTCCACCCCTACCTGCGTCGGCGCAACGGCGAGGAGCAGGTCGACTACCCGTCGGAGGAACTGCGCGAGGTGCTGGGCAAGACGCTGGGCGTGCCGCTGTTCCAGGAGCAGGCGATGAAGATCGCCATCGTCGGCGCCGGCTTCACCCCCAGCGAGGCCGACGGGCTGCGCCGCGCCATGGCGACCTTCCGCCACGTCGGCACGATCCACACCTTCCAGCAGAAGATGATCGGGGGCATGACGGCGCGCGGCTACGAGCCCGAGTTCGCCGAGCGCTGCTTCCGCCAGATCGAGGGTTTCGGCGAGTACGGCTTCCCGGAGAGCCACGCGGCCAGCTTCGCGCTGCTGGTCTACGTCTCGTCGTGGATCAAGTGCCACTACCCGGAGGTGTTCGCCGCGGCGTTGATCAACAGCCAGCCGATGGGCTTCTACGCCCCGGCGCAGATCGTGCGCGACGCCCGCGAGCACGGCGTCGACGTGCGCGCGCCCGACGTCGACGCCAGCGACTGGGACTGCACGCTGGAGCCGCCGACGGAGAAGACTTCGGAGCATTGCGCCCTGCGCCTGGGCTTCCGTCAGATCAAGGGCTTCAAGGAGGACGACGGCGTTCGTATCGCCGCGGTACGGCCGGCCGGCGGCTTTGGCAGTCCCCGCGCCCTGTGGCAGCGAGCCGGGCTCGACGCCGCGACATGCACGCGGCTCGCCGACGCCGACGTCTTCCGGACCATGGGCCTCGACCGCCGCGCCGCGCTGTGGGCCATGCGCGGCCTGGGCGAGCGGCCGCTGCCGCTGTTCGCCGCCGCCGATCGCCACGGCCTCGCGCACCGGGTCGAGCCGGCGGTGACCCTGCCGCAGGAGAGCGACGGCGAGGCGGTCGCCAACGACTACGCGACGCTGCGCCTGTCGCTGAAGCACCACCCGCTGGCGCTGTTGCGCGGGGAGCTGGCGCGCCGCGGCATCGTGCCCAACGAACGCCTGGTGCGCACCAGGCCCGACCGCCGGGTCACCATCGCCGGGCTGGTGCTGGTGCGCCAGCGTCCGGGCAGCGCCAAGGGGGTGATCTTCGCGACGCTGGAGGACGAGACGGGCACCGCCAACGTCATCGTCTGGCCCGACGTCTTCGCCCGCTTCCGCAAGACCATCCTCGCCGCGCGGCTCTTGCTGGTGCGCGGCACCCTGCAGCGCGAGGGCATCGTCACCCACGTCATCGCCCACGACCTGGTCGACCTGTCGGACCGCCTCGACGCCCTCGCCGCCGGCGCCGGCGATCCCACGGCGCCGGCCCACCCCGGCCATCCGCGCGGCGACGGGGTCACCCACCCGGGCTCGCCCGACGCGCGCGACGCCATTGCCGCGCGGCGGCCGCCGCGCTTGCTGCGCCCGCGCCCGGTCGGCCACCCGCGCAACCAGCACATCCGCATCCAGTCGCACGACTTTCACTGACGACGGCAATCAAGAACAGTCGCGAAATCCAATCTGCATCAATGAGCCATGTATTGCTAAAGGACGGGCATAGTAAACTCTCTTAAAGGCGCGCCTCGTAAACAAAAAACCGAGGGGGCCGGCTTCGCGTGCCGGCCGTGGATTGCAACGCGAAGTGCCGCGCCATGAAGAAGCTCGCCCGCCCGATCTCCCAGGCCCAGCAACGCCGCCGCAAGCGCCGCATCGACATCCTCGAGCTCGCCGTCCTGGTGGCGCTGATCGTCGTCGCCTTCGCCGTCTCGATCGAGTTCGACCTCAACGAGAACTGGCTCGCCTTTTCCGCGATCCACGAGGCGTGGGAGCTCGACGAGATGCCGGTCGCGCTCGCGACGTGCAGCCTGCTGGTGCTCGGCTTCGCCGTCCGCCGCTGGTTCGACGCGGCCACCCAGGCGCGGCGTGCGGCCGCGCTCAACGATCGCCTGGTCCTGGAGGTCACCGGCCACCGCCAGGCCGCCGTCGCCGTGCGCGAGCGCGAGGCGCAGCTCGCCAAGCTGATCGATTCGATGGACGACGGCCTGGCCCTGTTCGACGCCTTCGGCGAGGCGACCCACGTCAACAACCGGTTCTGCGAGATCGCCGGCTACGCCTGCAACGACGTGCTGAACCGGCGCTTCGCCGATTTGGCGATCTTCGCCGACTGCGACACGGGCATGAACGAGGCGGTGATCGGCCTCGGCGGCCGCGTGCGCTGCGAACAGCAGCTGCGCCGCGGCGACGGCATGCCGTTGGACGCTGTCGTGACGGCGACGCCGCTGCGCGACGAGATGGGCCAGCCCTTCGGCGGCTTCGTCCTGCTGTCGGACGTGACCGAGCTGCGCCGCGCCGAGCGCCTGCGCCAGCTCTCCGAGGCACGCCTGAACGCGTTCTTCACCGAGGCGCCCGCCGGCCTCGCCATGTGGGACAGCAGCCTGAAGATCCTGCAGGTCAACGAGACGCTGGCCGGCTCCGGCGGGCTCGGCATCGAGCACTTCGCCGGCCGCCGCCTGCGCGAGATCGTGCCGGACCTGGGGCGGGAGATCGAGCCGCTGCTCGAGCGCGTCATCGGATCCGGACTGCCGGCGACCAACGCCCGCGTCACCGTGACCGACAGCCGCGCGCCCAGCGTCAAGCAGCACTGGCTGGTCTCCGCCTTCCCGCTGCCCAACGCCGCCGGCGGCATCGGCGGCGCCGGCGCCATCCTGGTCGACGTCAGCGAGTGGCAGGAGGCCGAGCACCGGCTGCGCCAGGCGCAGAAGATGGAGGCGCTGGGCAAGCTGACCGGCGGCGTCGCCCACGACTTCAACAATCTCCTGGCCGTCATCATCGGCAACCTGGACCTCATGCTGGACGGGGCGGACGAACCGGAGGATGCCGGCAACCTGGCGCGCATCGCGCACGCCGCGGCCCTGCGCGGCGCCGACCTGACCCAGCGCCTGCTGACCTATGCGCGCAGCCAGGACCTGCGGCCGCGGCTGATCGACGTGCCCGACATGCTGGCTGACATGCGGGGCATGCTGAGCCGCACGCTGGGTGAGACGGTTGAGTTGACGATCGATGTCGCGGACGATATCTGGCCGTGCCATGCCGACCGCAACCAGCTCGACAACGCGATCCTCAACCTGGCGGTCAACGCGCGCGAGGCCTTCGACGGCGCCGGCAGCCTGATCATCCGGGCGCAGAACGCCACGTCGCGGCCCGGCACGGGCGCCGGTAAGGGTATCGCCGACCTGCCGCCCGGCGAGTATGTGCGTTTCGCCGTCATCGACGACGGTCCCGGCATGTCGGCCGACGTGCGGCGCCGCGCCTTCGAACTGTTCTTCACGACCTCCGCGGACGGGCGCGGCACGGGTCTGGGGCTCAGCACGGTCTACGGCTTCGCGCGGCAGTCGGGCGGCGTCGCCCAGATCATCAGCGCCGAGGGCCGCGGCACGACGGTCGAGATCTTCCTGCCGCACGCCGACAGCGCACCGGCTGGCGCCGCGGCGCGGCCGGCGCCGGACGCGGCCAAAGCCATGGCCCATGTGCTGCTGGTCGAGGACGACCCCGACGTGCGCCAGACCCTCGCCGGCATGCTGTCGCGCATGGGCTGTCGCACGACCTGCGCCGAGGACGGCCCGGCAGCGCTCGAGTTGGTCGGCGCCGACGCCTCGTTCGACATCCTGGTGACCGTTATCGGCCTGCCGGGCGGCCTGGACGGGCGGGCACTGGCGGAATCCGTCGCGGAGCGCTGCCCGAACCTGCCGACGCTGTTCGTCTCGGGCTATTCCTTCGACGGCGCGACCGGCTCGAACAACCTGCCCGACTGCGCCGCCATGCTGCAGAAGCCGTTCTCGCGGATCGACCTGCAGCGTTCGCTGGAAGGCCTGCTCAAGGCACAGGCGGCCTGACGCGCGGTTCTCACCTGGCCGCGGCGGTCGCCTCTAGTTCGTCCAGCAGTTCCGCACCGGGCTCGGCTGTGCCGCCATCCTCCATGGCTGCGGACTCGCGCAGCCGCTCGGCCGGCAGGATCAGCTGAACGACCGTGCCTTGGCCCGGCGCGCTGTATAGCTCCAGCCGCCCGCCATGCAGGCGCGCGATCTCCTTGGCCAGCGGCAGCCCGATGCCAATGCCGCCGCGCTCGCGAGCCATCGCGTCCTCGGCCTGTCCGAACGGCTCGAGCGCGCGGCGCTGCTCCTCCTCGTTCATGCCGATACCGGTATCCATGACGGCGATCTCTATCTCCCGTTCGGCATTGAGGCGAAGACTGACCGACAACTGCCCGCCCTCGCGGTTGAACTTGACCGCGTTGTAGAGAATGGCGTCCAGCGCCCGGCGCAGCTCGGCTCTGTCGGCCGCCACGACGATTTCCCGGTCGCCGATCATCGACGTGTCGACGTCGACGCCGGCCTTGCCGGCCATCACCCGGAAGTTGGCAACGCGCCGCTGCAGCAGGACATTCAGGCTGAATTCCCGCTCGTCCAGCCGCGCTGCCTGGACGCGGGCCCGTTCGCTGAAGGCGAGCACATCCTCGACGATGCGCAGCAGGTGCCGACCGGACCGCTCGATGTCGACCAGGTACGACGCCTGCGCATCGTCGACCGGACCCAGGTAGCCGACACGCAGCATCTCGGTGAAGCCGATGATGTGATTGAGCGGCGTCCGCAGTTCGTGGTTGGCGTTGGACAGGAAGTCGGACTTGGCGCGCTCGGCCTCGAGCTTCTTCTCCATAGCGGCCTCGTAGGCTGCCTCGGCCGCTTTGCGCTTGCGGATATCACGCAGCGCGCAGATCAGGATCCAGCGGCCTTCCTTGCGCCGCTCCAATGCGTCGTCGCTGTGCGCCGCGCGCGCGCAGCTCACGGTGATTTCCATCGGGATGCGTTCGCCGCTGGCCGTCTTGCCCATGATCTCGCGGCCGTCGAGAGACAGACCTGCCGGTCCGACGTGCTCCAACGCGCCGACGATCTGACCGGTCCTGGGGTCGCCGGCAACGTCGAACAGCTGCGAAACCGGCAGCCCTTCCATCGCGCTCTCACTGCGGCCGAACAAGCTCTCCGCCGCCGGGTTGCACAACTTGATGCTGCCGTCATGCAGGACGATGACCGTGGCGTCGGCGCTGTGATCGACGACCGTGCGCAACAACTCGAGACGATGCACGGCGGCCATGTTCTGGATGAACAGGCGCAGCGCCTGGCTGTCGATACGTCGCGTCATGGCAACGACGTAGGCGAGTGCAAGAGCGGCAATCACGGGTGTCGGATCGATATCGATCGGCGCCACCGACAGCGCGGCGAGCGACGCGGCAAAGGCCGCCGCCCCGCCCGCGACGACCACGACCGCGCCGCCGCGCCAGTTCCATCGCACGAGACCCGGCCACAGCACCATGATCACGACAATCGTGGCCAGCAGCACCGGAAGCGAACTGACGCTGCGGATCGTGCGACCCTGGACGATGCTCTCCGCCGCCAGGATGTTGACGATGGCGCCGGGAAGCACGCCCCAGACCGGCGTCGGCAGGTAGTCGCCAAGCTCGACCGCGGACGAGCCGATCACGGCGCGCCGCCCGTCGAACAGGCCGGCGGGAACGCGGCCATCCAACACGTCGACGAATGAGATGCGCGGAATGCTGTCGGGGCGCACGCCGAAATCGATCAAGTAGTCTCCGGCACGGGCGAACTGCGTGCCGGCCAGCATCAATAGCATCGATGGCACGGGCCGGCCCTCGATCCGATCGATCCAGCGCATACGCCGCATCTTGCCGTCCGGGTCCGGGCGGATGTTGATCGATGCCGTGCGCGCCTGCTGCGCGAACGCCGGCAAGGGGCGACTGGTCACCAACACGCGCTGGCCGTCCTTGTCGCGGCTGACCTGGCGGAAGACCGGCAGTACCGCCCGGCCGCCCGCGGCCGCGAAAGATGCCGCCAACTGCGGATCGTCGCCGCTCGCCGAGCGCGAACTGAAGTCGATGTCGAAGCCGACCCGCGTCGCACCGAGGTCGATCAGCCGATCCAGCACCGTCGCGTAATACGCCCGTGGCCAAGGCCAGACGCCCAACTCCTGAATACTGCGCGGATCGATTTCGACAAACACAAGGTCCCCGCTGGCATCGCGGGGCAGCAAGGCGAGCCGCTGCTCGTAGAGCAAATTGCTGAGCACGTTGAGCGCGCCGAATTGCACGGCTGCGAAGACAGCGGCCAAGACGAGGATGGCGCCCAGTGAGCCGCGTAGGCGTCGCATGGCCCTGGAGAACAGGGTCGGGCCAGCGTGATCGTTAGCGACAGGACGCATCACACCGTCAACCGGCTGGGCGATGTCGGCCCACCGCCTGAGATGCAGGTCGGCGGATTCCGGGCACAGTCCAGATTCTGCAGCTTTGGGCGCGGCGGACGGAGTCCGCGCATGCCCCCCATCGGCCGGCAATTCGGGGGTCGGATCCTTCATTACGCCTGCCGCGCAGCGCGACGACACGCCGCCGCCGCGACGCTAGTGGCGCATACATGCGCCTCTGAACGCATGCGGCGGTTACTTGCCATTGCCCTTGCCGTTTCCGCCGGCATTGCCGTTCCCGTTGCCGCCGGCGTTCCCGTTGCCACCGGCGGCGCCGCTGTCGTTGCCTCCGGTGTTGCCGTTGTCGGCGCCACCGGCGTTGCCGTTCCCGTTGCCGCCGGCGTTCCCGTTGTCACCGGTGTTGCCGCCGTCGTCGCCTCCGGCGTTGCCGTTGTCGTTGCCACCGGAGTTGTCGTTACCACTGGCATCGGCGCCGCCGTTGCCGCCAGCGTTGCCGTCGTCGGCGCCACCGGCGTTGCTGTTGTCGTCGCCTGCGGCGTTGCCGTTGTCGTTGCCGCCGGCGTTGCCGCTGTCGGCGCCACCGGCGTTGTCGTTACCACCGGCATTGCCGCTGCCGTTGCCGTTGTCATTGTCACCGGCGTTCCCGTTCCCGTTACCGCCCGCGTTGCCATTGTCGTTGCCGCCGGCGTTGCCGTTCCCGTTACCGCCCGCGTTGCCATTGTCGTTGCCGCCGGCGTTGCCGTTCCCGCCGGCATTCCCGTTGTCGTTGCCGCCAGCGTTCCCGTTCCCGTTGCCGCCGGCGTTCCCGTTGTCACCGGCGATGCCGCCGGCGTTGCCACTGGCGTTGCCGTTCCCATTGCCGCCGGCATTGCCGTTCCTGTTGCCGCCGGCGTTGCCATTCCCGTTGCCGCTGGCGTTGCCATTGTCGTCGCCTCCGGCGTTGCCATTGTCGTCGCCTCCGGCGTTGCCGTTTCCGTTGCCGCCGGCATTGCCGTTGTCGTTGCCACCGGCGTTGTCGTTGTTGTTGCCACCGGCGTTGTCGTTGTCGTTGCCGCCGGCGTTGCCGTCGTCGTTGCCGCCGGCGTTGCCGTTCCCGTTGCCGCCGGCGTTGCCGTTGTCGTTGCCGCCGGCGTTGCCGCTGTCGGCGCCACCGGCGTTGCCACCGGCATTGCTGGCAGGCTCATGCGCCCGGCTTTTCCGCTGATCGTCGGCATAGTCACGGCCCTCGCGGCCGCCGCCACCGCTCGCGCCGGAGCCGTTGCCGCGACCGTTGCCATCGGACCCGCCAGGCGCCACGCCGTCGTCGCGTTCTTTCGGCCCGGCGGGTGGCTCGAGCGCGTCGGCCGGAATGTCAGACAACGCCGCGATCGCCCGGCTACTCGGGCTGTTTCCGCCGCCGGCGGCGGCTCGTTCGGGCGCCTGCTGCGCGGTGGCTGCTCGCTCCTGCAGGGTCTGCTGGCGCGTCGGTGGGATGGCCTCGATGGTCAGGTCCGGCTGGGAGGCACGCGCGACCTGCGTCGCGGCACCCGCCGGCACGTCGACGCTGGCGTCCGAATCCGAGGCGCGCGTGTTGACGACGCCCTCCAGCACCGCGACGCTGCCGCCGGAATGCCCCGACGAGACGGCGAAGACGGTGCCCTTCACGCCGGCGATCAGCAGCGGCGTTTCGACTTCGAAGCGCTCGTTCGGCTCAAGGTTGACGTCGTAGAGCGCCTCACCGACCCTCTGGAGCACGCGGGAGAGGCCCGAGCCCGCCTCGCCGCGAACGAGCGTGAGGGCCGAGTTCGGTTCCATGACGATAACGTCGTCGTCGCGAACAAGCGTGACGCGACCGTTGGGTCCGGTCACGACGGTCATGCCGTCCGGGATCACCCCGTCGGCCGGCAGCGGCCCGCCGGTCGACGCATGCTCGGCATCGACCATGAGCACGTCGCCGACGGCATCCAGCGCATACCAGCCCGCGTCCTCGACGATGTCGCGGGCATAGGCCTGTTCGACCTGGGCCTGCGCCGGACCCGAGACAAGGAATGTGAGGCTGATTGCCGCCGCGGCGACAAAGGCGGCGAACTCCATCCGGAGTTGCGCCACGTGGAAATTCGTAGGACTGCCTGTCCTGACCACGCGGTCACCTAAATGTGGTTCACGTCAAATCCGGCTTTGCCCCGTTGACCCCCTGGTGCTGACGGGCCCGTCGCGCGAGACCGCGAGAAACCCGGCACAACCGGATCATTAAGTCGTCGTTAATAACATGTTTCTTTATGCAATGTTGAGGTATATTGCTGAAAAATATAGCTTTTTCGACAAATTGGTGGCATTGCGAGCCGTCCCGCCGGCGCGGCTGTCTACGCCATCCTGCCTATGGCCCGGGCCAGGTTCGGTCCTGCTACGGACTACTCCGCGGCGTCGGGCGCGCGTTCCTGGAACACCGGGGCGATCTCGGCCAGCTCGTCGAGCGGGATGTGGCAGGCGATCGAATGTCCGTTGCCCGCGTCCTGGGGCGGCGGCACCTCGCGATCGCAGACGTCGCCCAGCTTGCGCGGACAGCGCGAGGCGAAAGGGCAGCCCGGCGGCGGGTCGAGCGGGCTCGGCACGCTGCCTTCCAGGATGATGCGGCGTTTTTCGATTCGCGTGTCGGCGACCGGCACCGCGGCCAGCAACGCCTCCGTGTAGGGATGGTAGGGCGGGCTGAAGACCTCCTCGGTCGTGCCTTGCTCGACGATGCGGCCGAGATACATGACGACGACACGGTCGGCGAGGTAGCGCACCAGGCCCAGGTCGTGGCTGATGAACAAGAGCGTCGACTCGTTTTGGCGCTGCAACTCCAGCAGCAGCTGGGTCACCGCCGCGGCGACCGAGACGTCGAGGGCCGACACCGGCTCGTCGGCGATCACCGTCGAGGGGTTGCCGGCGAAGGCGCGGGCGATGCCGATGCGCTGCTTTTGGCCGCCGGAGAGCTGGCGCGGCCGTCGGGTGGCGAAGGCGCGCGGCAGCTTGACCGCGTCGAGCAGCTCCAGCATGCGCCCGTGAGCGCGCGCGCGGTCCGGCTCGACGCCGAACTTGCGGATCACGCGGACAATCTGCGCGCCGACCGAATGGCTGGGGTTCAGCGTGTCGAACGGGTTCTGGAACACCATCTGCAGCGCGCTGACCTGCGCGGTCGAGCGCAACCGCACGGCGGTGTCGCCGACGTCTTCGCCCTCGAAGTGCAGTTCTCCGCCGGTCGCGGTCTCCAGCCCCATCAGCACCTTGGCGAAGGTCGACTTGCCGCAGCCTGACTCGCCGACGATCGCCACCGTTTCGCCGCGCCGCGCCATGAAGTCCAGGTCCTCATTGGCCTTGACGTGGCGCACCGCGCCGCCGCGCAGCATCGCGGACAGCGAGCGGTCGTGCACCTCGTAGTACTTGCTCATGCCACTGACCTGGACCACCGGCTCGCCGGGGGTCAGACGCGCGGTCTGTGCGGGCGGCGTCGCCGCGCTCCAGTCGATCTCGCGGTACTTGGTGCAGCGTACCTCGTGACCGCCGCCGTTCACCGGCTCCATGGCGATGGCGTGGCCGTCGCAACGGCCGACCTCGTAGAAATCGCAGCGCGGGCCGAAATTGCAGCCGGGCGGCCGCTCGTGCGGCAACGGCAACTGGCCGCGGATCGGCGCCAGCGGCCGCGCAAAGCGGTCCGCGGAGGGCAGCGCGATGCAGCCGAACAGGCCCGCCGTGTAGGGGTGGTGCGACTGCGCGAACAGCTCGTCGACGGTACCGCTCTCGACCGCCTCGCCGGAGTACATGACGCAGACCCGGTCGCAGGTCTCGCGGATCAGGCCCAGGTTGTGGGAGATGTAGATCATGCCGGAGCCGAAGCGCTCCGCCAGCTCGGCGATCAGCGCCACGATGCCGGCCTCGACGGTGACGTCCAGCGCCGTCGTCGGCTCGTCGAGCAACAGCAGCTTCGGGTTTGCCAGCAGCGCCATGGCGATGACGACGCGCTGCTGCTGGCCGCCGGAGATCTGGTGCGGATAGGCCTCCATGACCCGCTCCGGGTCGGGCAGGTGCACGGCGCGCAGCATCTCGACGGCGCGGGCGCGCGCTTCGGCGGCGCTGGCGCCGTCGTGGTAGGCCGGCACCTCCATGAGCTGCAGGCCCAGGCGCAGCGCCGGGTTCAGCGAGGCCATCGGCTCCTGGTAGATCATGGCGATGTCGGAGCCGCGCAGGGCGCGCAGCTCGGCGTCGCCCAGCGTCGTCAAATCACGGCCGCGAAAGCGGATGCTGCCGCCGACGATGGCGCCGTTGTGGCCCATGTACTGCATGATGGCGAGCGCCACGGTCGATTTGCCGCAGCCCGACTCGCCGACGAGGCCGATCGCCTCGCCGGCGTCGACGCGCAGGTTGAAGTCGACCACCGCCGGGATCTCGCCGGCGCGGGTGTAGTAGGAGATTGAGAGGTCCTCGATCTCCAGCAGCGGCGCCTCGGTTGCAGACTCGGTCATGCTCACATCAGTCACGTAAGGAGATCTCGCGCAGGCCGTCGGCCAACAGGTTGAGGCCCAGCACGAAGGAGGAGATGGCGAGGCACGGGTAGACGGCCATGTGCGGAAACGCCATCGCGACGGCGCGGGACTCGGCGACCATGCCGCCCCAGTCGGGCGTCGGCGGCGGCAGCCCCAGGCCCAGGAACCCCAGGACACCGATGATGATGGTGACGTAGCCCATGCGCAGGCAGGCGTCGACGATCAGCGGCCCGCGCGCATTGGGCAGGATCTCGGCCAGCATGATGAACCAGGGCCCCTCGCCGCGGGTCTGCGCCGCGGCGACGTATTCGCGGCTGCGCAGGTCCAGCACCAGCCCGCGCACGATGCGCATGATGCCGGGGGCGCTGGCGAAGGTGACGGCGACGACGACATTCAGCCCCGAGGCGCCGAACGTGGTGATGATCAGCACGTAGAGCACCATCACCGGGAACGACAGGATGAAGTTGGCGACGAACGAGAGCACGGTATCCGTCCAGCCGCGGAAATAGCCGGCAGCGACGCCCAGCACAATGCCCACCAGATAAGCGGCGGCCGTCGCGACCGCGGCGTAGGGCAGCACCGTGCGCGAGCCGTAGATGATGCGCGACAGCACGTCGCGGCCCAGCATGTCGGTGCCCAGGATGAATGTGCCGCCGTCGGGCCCCGCCGTGCCGGGCTGGGCGAAGGGCTGGATCGTCGCCGTCGGCGGGAACGGCGCCAGGACCGGCGCGAAGATCGCCACCAGGGTCCAGAACACGACGATGCCGGCGCCGATCATGGCGACCGGGCTCTCGCGCAGCAGATTGAACGATCGCAACGCCCGCATGAATGCCGCCCCTGCTCCGCCCCGTGCGCCGATGACCTGATCGCTCATTCACCCACCCTCAACTGAAGCGGATGCGCGGGTTGAGATATGTGTAGCCGATGTCGGCGACCGTCTGGGTCGCCACCGCGACGAACACCGCGACCATGGTGCAGGCCTCGATGACGAAGATGTCCTGGTTCAGCGACGCCTCGAGCAAGAGCGAGCCGAAGCCCTTGTAGGCAAAGAAGTACTCGACGACGATCACGCCCGACAGCAGCCAGTTGATCTGCAGCATGATGACCGTGAACGGCGCGATCAGCGCGTTCCTCAGCGCGTGGGTCAGGATCACGCGGCGCCGTGGCAGGCCCTTCAGCACCGCGGTGCGGATGTAGGGCATGGTCATCACCTCGGCCATCGAGGCGCGGGTCATGCGCGTCACGTAACCGAAGTCGTAGAGCACCAGCACCATGACCGGCAGCACCAGCTGCGCCGGCGCGAAACCGCCGATCATCGTCGACGTGCCGGGCAGGAGGCCCAGCCAGAAGACGAATATCGCGGCCAGGAAGACGGCGCTGGCGAACTCCGGGATCGACGTTGTGACGATACTCAGCACCGAGATCACCCGGTCGGTCTTCGAGCCCTCCCTCATGCCGGCGAGCACGCCGAGGCCCAGCGACAGGGGCGCGACGATGGCCATGGTGACGAGGCCGAGCAGGGCCGTGGCGCCGAGCCGCGGCAACAGCACGTCGGCGACCGGCGCCTTGAAGATCACCGACTGGCCCAGGTCGCCGGTGACGAAGCCGCCGAGCCAGCGGAAGTAGCGCACGTAGAGCGGGTCGAAGTAGCCGTTGCGCTCGAGCCAGGCCGTCCGGCCCTCTTCCGACGAGTACGGCCCCAGCACCTTGATGGCGACGGACTCGACGTTGATCTCGAGCAGCAGGAACAGCACGACCGAAACCACGGCCATGATCAGCGCCATGTTGCCGAAGCGGCGCAGGATCAGGAGGGCCATCGCTCAGGCGCTCGGCATCGACAGGATACGCAGGTACAGGGGCCGCGGGCCGCCGCGGCGTCTAGTCGGCGCCGCGGCGGCAGGACTCATGCGTCCAGCCAGACTTGGTTCAGGTGGTGCTCCAGCGCGACCTGCGCGTTGAAGTTCTTCACCTTCTTGCTCTTCGTCACGAACACCGAACGGAAGAACGGGATGACGGTGATGCCGTCGTCCTGCAGGATCTTCTCCAGCTTGGCCATCACCGCGCGGCGCGCCTCGACGTCGAAGATGCCGCCGGCCTGGTCGAGCAGCCGGTCGAACTCCGGGTTGTTGTAGGCGCACTCGTTCCAGGCCACGCCCGAGCGGTAGGCCAGGTTCAGCACCTGGGTGCCCAGCGGCCGGTGCGTCCAGGCCGTCAGGCTGAACGGCCACTTGTCCCAGCGATCCCAGTAGGTGCCGCCCGGCAGGATGTTGACGTTGATCTTGATGCCGGCGGGCCGGACCATCTCGGCCATGGCGACGCAGATCGACGACTCCCATTTCGGGTTGTCGACGGCCTGCATGTCGACTTCCAGGCCGTCGGCGTAGCCGGCCTCGGCCAGCAACGCCTTGGCGCGCTCGATGTCCGGCTTGATCAGCGGCAGCGGCGCGTGATCCGGATGGATCGGCGCGACGTGGTAGTTCTGCCCCAGCTCGCCGAGGTTCTGGTAGACCAGCTCCAACAGCCGCGCGTTGTCGGTCGCCGCGGCAATCGCCTGCCGCACGCGCGGGTCGTCGAACGGCTTCTCGGAGACCCGGAAACGCACGACGCCGGTCTGGGCCGTGGCCGCCGTCAACAGGTCCAGGGTCGGAATCGCCGCGATCGCCTGGGTCTGCTCGACCGTCGACTGGTAGTTCAGGTCGATCTGACCCGAGGCAAAGGCCGCCAGTTCGGCGCTCGGGTCGGCGCCGTTGTCGATGTACGTGATCTGGTCGAGATAGACCGGGCCGGTGAAGTGTTCGTCCAGCCGTCGCGTCAGCACGGCCCGCCCGCCAACTTCGAACTCCTTCAGCTCGAACGGGCCGGTACCGACCGGGTTCTTCGCCAGATCGCCGCCTTCGTCCATGAACCGGCGATGGGCGATCAGCGCCGGATAGTCGCCCATGCTCTGCGGCAGCGACAGGTCGGCGGTCGCCATGTTGAAGCGCAGGGTGTGATCGTCGATCTTCTCCGGCACTTCCTGGACCGCGGCGAAACGGCCCTGGTTCGACGAGCCGACTTCCGGATCGATCCAGCGCGCGAAGTTGGCGATCACGTCGTCGGCGCCGAAGTCGTCGCCGTTCGACCACTTGACGCCCTGGCGCAGATTGAAGGTCCAGGTCTTGAGGTCTTCGGACGGCTGCCAGCTCTCGGCCAGGTACGGCTCCGCTATGTTATCCTGGTTGATGCGCACCAGCTGCTCGATGAACTGCCGCGCCACGTTGCCCTTCTCCGACCAGTCGAAGACGGCCGGGTCCGAGATCTCCTTGATGTTCATGGAGACGCGAAGGTTGCCGCCTTTCTTGCCTTCGTGGTGCGCCGCCGCCGCCGGCGCGATCATGCCGGTGCCGGTCATCTTGCCGGCCACCGCATAGGGCGCCGCCGCCGTCAGACCCAGCAGCGAGGCCGTGCGCAGGAAGTCGCGCCGGCCGATCTTGCCGTCGCGCAGCTGCTCTGCCAGTTCGGGAATCGCCGGATGCTGTCGCTCGGCGCCCTTAAGAATGTCTCGATCGCTCATACGTCTCGCCTCCCAGCGCTCATTGCGTGTCGTTAGAGGGTGTGCGCCAAACGGGCGCGCCAGCACGTGCTGCCGCCGTTGCGACAACGCGGGCGCCACTTAGTCATTTGAAGACCAGGCGCAACAAGTGTTTTGCCTTCCCTGCCGAAGACTTTGTGTTGTTTTCTAATTTATTGGTGTAGCTCAATTATCGCGCCAGCGGCGCCCGTTGTCAAATTCCCCTCAGCCGCCGCCAAGGCCCGTCGCGCCGTGCCTTGGCGTCTCAGGCGACCTCGTGCGTGTCGATCACCACCTCGCTGGTCAGCGTGCGGTGCACCGGGCACCTGTCGGCGATGCGCATCAGGTCGGCGCGCTGCTGGGCATCGAGGGCACCCTCGAGGACGATGGCGCGGCCGATGCGGTCGACTTTGCCCTCCTGGGTCTCGCACTCGGCGCAGTCCTCGGCGTGGACCTTGGCGTGGGTCAGGGTGACGGTCGCGCGTTCCAGCGGCAGCTTCTTGCGGTTGGCATACATGCGAAGGGTCATGGTGGTGCAGGCGCCCAAACCCGCCAGCAGCAGGTCGTAGGGCGTCGGCCCGGTGTTGTCGCCGCCGACGCTGGGCGGTTCGTCGGCCGAGAGGTGGTGGCGTCCGGCGGTGATGGCCTGGGTGAAGCGGCCCTCGCCGGTCTCGCTGACGATCACCGTGCCTTCGGCCGATGCCGCCTCGGCCGGCGCCGCGGCCGGCTCCAGGTAGCGCTCCGCCCAGGCGGCGATGACGCCCGCCGGCGTAGACCGCGTCGGCGCGGCGCGTGATCAGGTGGTCGGCGGTGTCGAGCGAGACGAAGCTCTTGGGGTGGCGCGCCGCGACGAAGATCGCCGAGGCGTTGTCGATGCCCACCGTGGCGTCGAGCGGCGCGTGCATGACCAACAGCGCCAGGCGCAGCTCCTTGACCCGCTCGGTCTGGCTGTGGGTCGTGAGGTCGTCGAAGAACTGCTGCTTGATGCGGAACGGCCGGCCGGCCAGCTTGACCTCGGCCTCGCCCGCGGCCTCGATCTCGTCGCGCGCGCCCTCGAACAGGTGGGCGACGTGGCCGGGGTCGGCCGGCGCGCCGATGGTGGCGACGGCACGCAGCTCCGGCACTCGCGCGGCCGCCGTCAGCACCGCGGCGCCGCCCAGGCTGTGGCCGATCAACAGGGTCGGCGCGGCGAAGCGCCCGCGCAGGGCATCGGCCGCGGCGACCAGGTCGTCGACGTTGGAACTGAAGTTGGTGTTGGCGAACTCGCCGTCGCTGTGGCCCGGCCCGGTGAAGTCGAAGCGCAGGACGGCGATGTCGCGGTCGGCGAGCTCACGGGCGATGCGGCTGGCGGCGAAGATGTCCTTGCCGCAGGTGAAGCAGTGGGCGAACAGGGCGAAGGCGCGCGGCGGCGCGTCGGGCAGGTCCAGCCGCGCCGCCAGCTCGTCGCCGAAGGCCCCGGTAAACGTCAGTTTTTCGCTGCGCATGGTCCCCTCCCCGTCGCCGTCGCGGCGAGAAACCGTACAGTCCCCTCGCGTCATGCGGTATCACATCTCGGATAGCCCCGAGCCTATGCGAGACGCCCATGTCCAGCCCCGGCAACCGCAGAATCGAGATCGTCGAGCAGGCGACCGTCTATGACGGCTCCTGCCCATCGACCGCTACCGCCTGCGTCACGGGCTCTATGACGGCGGCATGAGCGACGAAATGCAGCGCGAGGTCATGCGGCGGGCGCCGACCGTCGGCGTGCTGCCCTACGACCCCGTGCGCGACGAGGTGGTGCTGATCGAACAGTTCCGCATCGGCAACTACGCCGCCGGGGTCGATCCCTGGGAGGTCGAGATCGTCGCCGGCATCATGGAGCCCGGCGAGACGCCGGACGACGTCGCCCGGCGCGAGACGTTGGAGGAGGCCGGCGTCACCGCCGGCGAGCTGATACCGGCGGGCGCCGTGCTGCTGTCGCCCGGTGCTTGCACCGAGGTGATGACCATGTTCTGCGCCCGCGTCGACGCCTCGAACGCCGGCGGCATCCACGGCCTGGACCACGAGCACGAGGACATCCGCGTCTTCACGCGCGCCGCCGAGGCGGCGATCGCCGACCTCGGCACCACCGCCTACGTCAACGCGCCGGTGCTGATGCTGCTGCAGTGGCTGGCGTTGAACCGGGCCCGGGTACGCGCGGCCTGGGGCTGAAGCACAGAAATGTACTGTAGAACGCCGGCTTAGGCCCGCACGTTCGCGGGCAATCTTGCCCGGCCCCGGCCCAGCGGCTAGGTTCCCCTCCCGAACGCTCCCCAAGACATAAGAGACAGTCCATGGACGTCCGCGACGGCTTCGTCGACACCATCGGCAATACGCCGCTCATCAAGCTGCGCCGCGCCTCCGAGGAGACCGGCTGCACCATCCTGGGCAAGGCCGAGTTTCTCAACCCCGGCGGCTCGGTGAAGGACCGCGCGGCCTGGGGCATCGTCAAGGACGCGGAGGAGAAGGGCCTACTGAAGCCGGGCGGCGTCATCGTCGAGGGCACGGCCGGCAACACCGGCATCGGCCTGGCGCTCGTCGGCAACGCGCGCGGCTATCGCACCGTCATCGTCATCCCGGAGACGCAGACGCAGGAGAAGAAGGACATCCTGCGCCAGGTCGGCGCCGACCTGCGCGAGGTGCCGGCGGTGCCCTACAAGGATCCGAACAACTACGTGAAATACTCCGGCCGCCTGGCCGAGGAGATCGCCGCCGACGAGCCGAACGGCGCCATCTGGGCCAACCAGTTCGACAACGTGGCCAACCGACAGATCCACGTCGAGACGACGGGCCCGGAGATCTGGGACCAGACCGACGGCGCGATCGACGGCTTCATCTGTGCCGTCGGCACCGGCGGCACGCTGGCCGGCGTCGCCATCGCGCTCAGGGAAAACAACCCGGGCATCAAGATCGGCATCGCCGATCCGCTGGGCGCCGCGCTCTACAACTGGTACGCCCACGGCGAGCTGAAGGCGGAAGGCAGCTCGATCACCGAGGGCATCGGCCAGGGCCGCGTCACCGCGAACCTGGAGGGCCTGACGGTCGACCTGCCCTACCAGATCCCCGACGCCGAGGCGCTGCCGGTCATCTATGGCCTGCTCAAGGAGGAAGGGCTGTTCCTCGGCACGTCGAGCGGCATCAACGTCGCCGGCGCCATCCGCATGGCCAAGGACCTGGGCCCGGGCCACATCATCGTCACCGTGCTCTGCGACGACGCCTCGCGCTACGCCTCCAAAATGTTCAACGCCGCGTTCCTCGAAGGCAAGGGCCTGCCCGCCCCCGACTGGTTGGGCTGACCATGACCGAGGAAGTTTTCCGCGACGACGCCTATGCCAGGAGCTGCGAGGCGACGGTGACGGCGGTCAACGAGCGCGGCGGCGTCATCCTGGACCGCACGGTGTTCTACCCCACCGGCGGCGGCCAGCCCGGAGACAGCGGCGTGCTGCGTTTCGACAGCGGCGCGTTGAAGATCGCTACGACAGTCAAAACCGACGACGGCATCGTGCACGTGCCGGAGGCCGAGCAGGACCTGCCGGCGCCGGGCACGGCCGTGACCGCCGAGATCGACTGGGACCGGCGCTATCGCCACATGCGCATGCACACCTGCCTGCACCTGCTGTGCGCCGCGGTGCCGCATGGCGTCACGGGCGGGCAGATCGGCGCTGAGAAGGGCCGGCTCGACTTCGACATCGGTGAGGCGACGCTCGACAAGGAGGCGATCACGGCGGCGTTGAACCGGCTGGTCGGCGAGGACCACCCGGTCGGGCCGCGCTGGATCGAGGACGCCGAGCTGGACGCCAGCCCGGACCTGGTGCGCACCATGTCGGTGCAGCCGCCGCGCGGCACGGGCCGGGTGCGGCTGCTCGAGATCCCCGGCGTCGACCTGCAGCCCTGCGGCGGCACCCACGTGCGCCGTACGAGCGAGATCGGCCGCGTGCGCGTCGGCAAGATCGAGAGCAAGGGCAAGCGCAACCGCCGCGTCAACGTCGTCTTCGACGAGGGCTAGGCGATGGCGGCCGACGCCCCTGCCCTCATTTCGACCGACTGGCTCGCGGCGCATCTCGGCGACGTCCGGATCGTCGACGGCACCTGGACGCTGCCGGCCCAGGAGCGCGATCCCAAGAGCGAGTTCGCCGCGGCGCACGTGCCCGGCGCCGTGTTCTTCGACATCGACGCCATCGCCGACACGACGAGCGGCCTGCCCCACACCCTGCCGAGCGCCGAGCAGTTCGCGCAGCAGGTCGGCGCGCTCGGCACCGGCAACGACGACCACGTCGTTGCCTACGACAACGCCGGCGGCGTCATGACGGCGGCGCGCGTCTGGTGGATGTTCCGCGCCATGGGCCACGACCGGGTCTCGGTGCTGGACGGCGGTCTCGCCAAGTGGCGCGCGGAGGGCCGGGCGATCGAGAGCCTGGCGGACCCGCCCAGGCCGCGGTCTTTCACGGCGCGGTTGCGGCCCGAGCTGGTGCGCAGCGCGGCGCAGGTCTTGGCCGGCCTCGACGACCCGGCGCGCCAGGTCCTCGACGTACGCGCGGCGGGCCGCTACGCCGGCAGCGAGCCCGAGCCGCGGCCGGGCCTGCGCAGCGGCCACATCCCCGGGGCGATGAACCTGTTCTTCGCGGAGCTGGCCGACTCGGAGGGCTGCATGCGCGGACCCGACGAGATCGCGGCGCTGTTCAACGGGGCCGGCCTCGACCTGGAACGCCCCGTCGTGACCTCCTGCGGCTCCGGCGTAACGGCCTGCGTCGCGACTTTCGCGGCGCACCTGATCGGCCGTGAGTGGGCGGTTTATGACGGTTCATGGTCGGAATGGGGTGCGCGCGAGGACCTGCCGATCGAGCGCTGAAGCGCCGGCCGGCCGCCGTTCGGTCGCTGCCCGCTTGCGTGGACGCCGCCGCCGGGCTTGCAATCCCTCACCGGTGACGTATCAACGTTGAATGTCAGGAGGACTCGCGATCCGCAGCTACACGCCGGCCGACCGCGACGCGGTCGTCGCGCTGTGGCGCCTCTCTGAGATGCTGGCGGCGTGGAACGATGCCGACGCCGACATCGCCGGCTTTGCCAAGCACCCCAATGCCGAATTGCTGGTCGGCTCGGACGACGGCCAGGTCGTCGCCACCGTCGCCGTCGGCCATGACGGGCACCGCGGTTGGATGTACTACGTGGCCGTGCACCCCGAACGGCGCGGCCAGCGCATCGGCGCGACCATGGTCGAGGCGGCCGAAGCGTGGCTTGCCAAGCACGGTATCGCCAAGGTGCAGTTGATGGTGCGGCCGGGCAACCTGCCGGTGCGCTCGTTCTACGCCGCGCTGGGCTATCACGACGCGCCGCGCGGCGTGATGCAGCGCTGGCTGGTGACGCCGCCGGAGCAGGAGTTCCGCTTCGACGATACCGGCCGCGACGACGGCCGCATTGAGGTCACCATCACCTACCTGGAGATGACCGAGGCGCCGGAGGCGACGCCGCACCCGCCTGCCGGCCTCAAGTTGGCGCTGATCCGCGCCGAACGGCCCGACCCGGCGTTCTACCGCTATCTCTACAACCGCGTCCGCGAGCCGTGGCTGTGGCACGAGCGGCGCGCGCGCAGCGACGAAGAGCTGTGCGAGACGATCCACGACGACAACCTCGAGATCTACGTGCTGCACGCCGACGGCTGCCCGGCTGGCTTCGCCGAGTTGGACCTGCGGCCGCTGGCGCGGCGGCGCACCATCGACCTGGCCTATTTCGGCATCATGCCGGAGCAGATCGGCCGCGGTCTCGGGCCCTATCTGCTCGGTTGCGCCATCGAGGCGGCCTGGCGCCGCGAACCGGCGCGGCTGACCGTCAACACCTGCACGCTGGACCACCCCAAGGCGCTGGGCGTCTATCAGCGCGCCGGCTTCGCCCCGGTCGGCCAGCGCACCGAACTGGTGCCCGACCCGCGCCGCACCGGCCTGATCCCGCCGGGCACGCCGCTGCCCCAGGGCCGCGCCGCGCGCTCGGAGATTCCCACGCTGGCCCCCGCCGACAACGTCACACCGCTGAAGCTGCCCGGGGACTGACGCGGACGCGCGCACTGCCAGTGGCCGGTCGCGGCAATACCCCCCACCCTGGCCCTCCCCCTTGAGGGCGGGGCAATCGCATACGGCCGCCGGGCACCCCTCGCCGCGACGTGACGTCGCCCCGGCGTGGCCCGCCAAAGAACTCCCTCGCCCTTGACGGGGGAGGGCCGGGGTGGGGGTGACTCGGTCAGAGACAAAGGACCGAACGGGTGCGCTCGGCGCCGCCGCAACACCCCCCCCCCCCCCCCCCCCCCCCC
>Ga0209678_1000078_pt1 | contig 40045 bp, 43 predicted proteins | sample WorMetilvaeELBA1_FD_187404 | JGI IMG/M metagenome (GOLD analysis project Ga0209678, IMG submission 187404) | Marine gutless worms symbiont microbial communities from Max Planck institute for Marine Microbiology, Germany - Olavius ilvae ELBA.1... ...
CGCCCAGGCCTACAAGCAACGCAACCGGATCGAGCGCCTGTTCTGCCGGCTCAAGGACTTCCGCCGCATCGCCACCCGCTACGACAAGCGCGCCGACACCTTCCTCTCAGCCGTCTTCATCGCCGCCACCCTCGTCTGGTGGCTCAATTGAGTCCCGACCCTAGACCCGAATGCCGTAGACCAGCACGAACATGATTGGCGTCAGGCTGGCGAAGGCGATCAGGCCGAAGCCGTCGATCATCGGGTTGCGGCCCTTGATGACCGTGGCGAGGCCGATGCCCAGCGCCGCGACCAGCGGCACCGTGATCGTCGAGGTGGTGACGCCGCCGGAGTCGTAGGCGACGCCGATGATGTCCTCGGGCGCGAACGCGGTCAGCACGCAGATGATCAGGTAGCCGCCGACGATCAGCCAGTGGATCGGCCAGCCCTTGAGGATACGGAAGACGCCGACGACCAGCGCCACGCCGACCGAGACCGCGACTGTGTAGCGCAGCCCCAGCGCGTAGCGCAGCTCCGCCGCCCGGTCCATGCCGCCATCGCTGTGCGCCGCGACGATCTTCGCCGCCTCGGCCGTCACCGCGATCAGCGCCGGCTCGGCCACCGTCGTGCCGAAGCCCAGCGCGAAGGCGAAGGCGAGCAGCCAGAACAGGCTGCCCTTGCGCGCGAATGCCTCGGCCAGCGCCTCGCCGAACGGGAACAGGCCCAGTTCGAGGCCGCGGATGAACAGCGTCAGGCCGATCAGCACGAAGGCGACGCCGACCAGGATGCGCTCCAGGTTCGGGAACGGCTGCTGCAGCACGACGATCTGGAAGAAGGCGATGACCAGCACGATCGGCGCCAGGTCGCGCACGCTCGCCAGCACCAGACGACCGAAAGACGCGATCTGCGGCAGCATCGTGGCAGACCCTCATGGTCGAGGCGGCCCGCGGCAAGTGCGGGCGGTCGTCCTAGGTTCTAGCGGGCGCCGGCGATTCGCCGGAACCGGTGCCCGTCGCGGCACGCGTCAGTTCAGGCCCTGGCGCCCCATGGCGAGGAACTTCTCGCGCCGGCGCGCACGCAGCACGCCGCCTTCCAGGCCGGCGAGCTCCCGCAGCGCCTCTTCGATGGCTTCGCCGACCCGGTCCATCGTCGCCTCCGGGTCGCGGTGGGCCCCGCCCAGCGGCTCGTCGATGACGTCGTCGACGATGCCCAGCGTCTCGAGATCCTGGGCGGTGAGCTTCAGCGCCTCGGCAGCTTCCTCGGCGTGCTCGCCGTCGCGCCACAGGATCGAGCCGCAGCCCTCCGGCGAGATCACCGAGTAGACCGAGTGCTCGAGCATCATCACCCGATCGCCGGTGGCGAGCGCGATGGCGCCGCCCGAGCCGCCCTCGCCGATGATCACCGGCACCACCGGCACGCGCAGCGTCAGGCTGGTCTCGATCGAGCGGGCGATGGCCTCGGCCTGGCCGCGCTCCTCCGCACCGATGCCCGGATAGGCGCCGGAGGTGTCGACCAGCGTCACCACGGGGATGTCGAAGCGGTCGGCCAGTTCCATCAGGCGCCGCGCCTTGCGGTAGCCCTCCGGCCGCGCCATGCCGAAATTGTGCTTGAGGCGGCTGTCGGTGTCGGTGCCCTTCTCGGTGCCGATGATGGCGACCGAACGGCCGGCGAGGCGGCCCAGGCCGCCGATGACCGCCGCGTCCTCGGCATAGGCGCGGTCGCCGGCCAGCGGCGTGAAGTCGTCCAAGAGGTGGTCGACATAGGCGCCGGCGTGCGGCCGGTCCGGGTGGCGCGCGACCTGCACCTTCTGCCACGCGCTCAGCTTGCCGTAGGTCTGGCGCAGCTGGCGGTCGGCCTTGGCCTGCAGGCGGGCGACCTCCTCGGCGATGTTCAGGTCGCCGGCGTCGGAGAGGTGGCGCAGCTCCTCGATCTTGCCTTCCAGCTCGGCTATCGGCTTCTCGAACTCGAGGAAGTTGCGCATCGCACCTCTCCGTGCTGCCTCAGCCGCGGGCGATCTGCCGCGCCTTCTTGACCAGGTTCTCGGCCTGCTTGATCGAGGCGATGTCGATCAGCCGGCCGTCGAGCGACACCGCCCCCTTGCCTTCCTTCGTCGCCTGCCGCATGGCGCTCAAGATACGCTTGGCCGTCTTGACGTCCTTTTCGGACGGGCTGAAGACCTCGTTGGCCAGCGCCACCTGGCTGGGGTGGATGGCCCACTTGCCCTCGCAGCCCAGCACCGCCGCGCGGTTCGCCTGGGCGCGGTAGCCGTCGGGGTCGGAGAAGTCTCCGAACGGGCCGTCGACGGGGCGCAAGCCGTTGGCGCGCGCCGCCACCACCATGCGGGCGATGGCGTAGTGCCACATGTCGCCCCAATGGTACTCGCGCTCGGCGCCGTGGATCTTGTCGGTCAGGACGCCGTAGTCGGCGTTCGGGCCGCCGATCACGGTGGTGCGCGCCTTGGTCGAGGCGGCGTAGTCGGCAACGCCGAAGTGCAGGGATTCGTTGCGCGGGCTGGCGGCGGCGATCTCGTTGACGTTGGCCATGCCCAGCGCCGTCTCGACGATCAGCTCGAAGCCGATGCGTTTCTTGCGGCCCATCGCGTCCTCGACCTGGGTCACCAGCATGTCGACGGCGTAGATGTCGGCGGCGGTGCCGACCTTGGGGATCATGATCAGGTCCAGGCGGTCGCCGCCCTGCTCGATGACGTCGACGACGTCGCGGTACATGTAGTGCGTGTCCAGGCCGTTGATCCGCACCGACACGGTCTTCGAACCGAAGTCGATGGTCTTCAGCGCCTTGACGATGTTCTTGCGCGCGCCTTCCTTCTCGTCGGGCGCCACGGAGTCCTCGCAGTCGAGAAAGATCACGTCGACGTCGGACTGGGCCGCCTTCTTGAACAGCTCCGGGCGGCTGCCGGGCACCGCAAGCTCGCTGCGATTGAGACGCGGCGTGGCCTGCTCGACGATGTGGAAACTCATCCGTTCTCCCCCTGATTTCGGGCTTGGGCTCTTGGGCGGGCGCGGCGCTTCATGCGGTCTCGCCCGGGAAAAGTCAACCGGAGGCCCGGCGGCGCGGACCCTTGGCCAGCGGGTGCGCCGTCTCGACCAGGCGGCGCAGGCGTTCGCCGGCGACGTGGGTGTAGATCTGCGTCGTGGCGATGTCGGCGTGGCCCAGCATCTGCTGCACCGCGCGCAGGTCGGCGCCGTGGTCCAAGAGGTGCGTCGCGAAGGCGTGGCGCAGTACGTGCGGGCTGACGCGCGCCGGCGGCACGCCCGCGGCCGCGGCCAGGTCTTTCAGAATCTGCGCGAAACGCTGGCGGGTCAGGTGGCCGGCGCGGGCGCGGCCAGGGAACAGCCACGGGCTCGCGGTCTGGCCCTTGGGCAGGAACGCCGCGCGGTGCGGCAGATAGGCGCGGACGGCATCGCGCGCGGCGCTGCCCAGCGGCACCAGCCGCTCCTTCTCGCCCTTGCCGCGCACCATCAGCACCTGGGGATCGCGCGCCACGGCGGCAAGCGGCAGGCCGACCAGCTCCGACACTCGCAGGCCCGCGGCGTAGAGCAGCTCCAGCAACGCGACGATCCGCGCCCCCTCCGCGCCCTCGCGGTCGCGCGCGGCATCGAGCAGCGCCGCGACCTCGCCCTCCTCGAGCACCTTGGGCAGCACGCGGCCCTGGCGCGGGCTGTCGAGCGCGGCCGTCGGGTCGTCGCCGCGCACGCCTTCGGCATAGAGGAAGCGGAAGAACTGGCGCAGCGCCGAGAGCCGGCGCGCCGCCGTGCGCGGCGCCAGCCCCGCGGCGTCGAGTGCGGTGAGGTAGCCGCGCAGGTCTTCCGTGTCGGCCTCGATCAGCGCCGCGCCGCGCTTGCCCAGAAGCGTCGCGCAGTCCTCCAGGTCGCGGCGGTAGGCGGCGAGGGTGTTGGGCGACGCGCCGCGCTCGGCGGCGAGCATTTCAAGGAAGGCGCCGACGTGCCGTCCGTCCAAGGCCCTACAGCCCGGCGGCGAGCGCCGCCTCGACCGCCAGCGCCCGCGCCTCTTCGGTGAGGCCGACCTGCACCAGCGCCTCGATCGCCAGCTTCAGCGCCGCGGGGTTGAGACCGGCCAGGCCGTCCTCGCCCAGCACGATGAGCGCCAGCAGGATCGTCTCGGCCACGCGCCCGGCCGTCGCGGCGCGGCCCATGCCCAAGCTCACGGCGGAGGGCGCCGAGGCACCCTCCCAGCCGACGGCGCTGTTGAGCAGCGCGCGCCAGGCGGCGTCGCCGGCCGGGTCGCGAAAGGCGCCGAACAGCCCGGCCAGGAGGTCGGCCTGGCGCCCGGCGGCGACGGCCTCAGCGTCCGCCCGGGCGTCGAGCCAGGCGACCAGCCGCGCGTCGGACCAGGGCACGTCCTCCTCGACGAGCGGCGCCACGGCCACCTCGGTCGTCGCGACGTCGCTGGCGGTCGCCTCGACCGTCTCCGTCACGGCCTCGGCGCTCGCCACGTCGCGCGGCGCCGCGGCGACCTCGGGCTCCGGCGACGTGCCGTGCGCCAGGCGCATCAGCGGCCACAGGTCGACGTCGATCGTCGCGGCCTCCGGGTCGAAGGGCGCCTCGCGCTGGGCCGCGCGGTACCAGTCGAGCGCCGCGTCGGGCTGCCCGGTCGCCAGGAGCACGCGCGCCATGTCGCCGGCCGCCCAAGCCAGCTCCGCCGCCGGCGCCATGTCGACCAACAGCGGCGCGCCGAGCCGCGCGGCGCCGGGATAGGCGTCGAGTTCGCGGGCGAGCTGCCACAGCCGGCGCAGCACTTCGGCGCGGGCCGCCGGCACCACCTCGCTGCGCGCCGCGAGATAGAGCAGCGCCAGCGCGCGCACGCCGCGCTCCGGCGTCGCCGCGGCCAGCGGGTCGGCCATCTCGTCGGCGGCGAGTTCGATCGCCGCCAGGCGCTGACCCAGCGCGGCGGTGTCGATGGCACCCGCGGCCTCGGCCCGCTGCGTCGCGATCAGGCGTGCCTCGTCCGGCACGTTCGCCGTCAGCGCCACGGTACGCAGGATCGCCGGGTCGCGCGCCGCGGCATAGCCGGCCGGCACCGGCTTGCCGGCGGCGTGCAAGACCGCGAGGTTAAGCGCGCTCGCGACCGCCGGGGCCTCGTCGGGCGGCGCCTCGTTCGCCAGGCCCTCGACCAGCCGGGCGAAGGCCGGGTCCGGCGCCTCACCCAGGTCGCGCAGAAGGTCGAGGCCGAAGGAAACCTGCTCGGCCTCGCCGTTCAGCGCCTGGCAGAAAACCAGCACCTGCTGCGCGAAGGCGTCGTCGAACGGCAGCGCCGCGGTCGAGACTTCGGTGCAGGCGCCGGCGAAGTCGTACTGCAACAGGCGCAGGCGGATCGACACGCGCGCCTCGGCCGCATGCTCGAGGCGCCGCGACGACGCGGCCAAGAGGCGGTCGGCCGGCGCCACGTCGCCCAGCGCGGCCAGGCGTTCGGCGCGCAATGCCACGAGGCTGGTGTCGCCCCGCGCCTCGCCCACCGGCGCCTTCGCCGTCGTCAGCAGCAGGCGGCGGGCCAGGTCGTGCGCGACGCGGCCGGTGACCGGCGACGGCAGGCGCGGCAGCAGCGTCTCGACGAGCGCACGGTCGGTGCCCTGCCACATGTCGATGCCCAGGCCGCCGTCGCTCGGCCCCAGCGTGCCGACGGCCTCGGGCGCCACGGCCTCCAGCCCTTCGATGCGAATGTCCTCGTCCGGCGCGGCGGGGGCCGTGGCCTCGGGCTCGGCGGGCGCTTCGCCCGGCGTACCGAGCAGCGAGGTCGGCGGCGCCAGCGGCAGCGGCTTGACGGTCTGGGCCCAGGCCGTGCCGGCGGTCAGCGCCATCAGCGCCGCCAGCGCGGCGCGCCTCAGTCTCCCGTCAGCGCGGGAACCGATCATTCGGGATGACCTTCTCGATCTGCTGGCTGGGCGGCGGGATGTCCCAGGTGGCGAGGAACGCGGCCCCGCCGGCGATCGCGGCGATGATCAGGAATACGACGACTTGCCCGATTCTGCTCATGACGACATGGTCGGTGGTGGCCTTCTTCCCCGGACGTGCGCGGCCGGACGGCCGCCCCGGCGGCCACGGCCGGGACAGGTACGGCGGGCTTATGCTACGGTGCGAACCATGGCGATTTAGCGGCGACGTGTAAACACTCCCGGGATGTAGAAGACCCAGACGGTGTCACCACAGACGATCGAGGGGCGATGAACGAGAGCGCCGCCCCGGCCTCGCCGCGGCCCGCCGCGCCCGCGGACATTGACAGGACCATCGCGCTGGTCGGCCTCATGGGCGCCGGCAAGTCGGCGATCGGGCGCCGCCTGGCGGCGCGCCTGGGCCTGCCGTTCGTCGACGCCGACGCGGAGATCGAGGCGGCGGCCGGCTGTTCCATCGAGGAGATCTTCGAGCGCCACGGCGAGACCGCCTTCCGCGACGGCGAGCGGCGCGTCATCGCGCGCCTGCTCGCCGGCCCGCCGCAGGTGCTGGCGACCGGCGGCGGCGCTTTCATGGACCCGGACACGCGGGCGCTGATTCGCGACCAGGCGGTGTCGGTCTGGCTGCGCGTGGAGCTAGAGGTGCTGGTGCGCCGCACCGGCCGGCGCAACAACCGGCCGCTGTTGAAGACCGGCGACCCGCGCGCGATCCTGCAGCGCCTGATGGACGAACGCTATCCCCGCTACGCCGAGGCCGACGTGGTCGTCGATACCGATGACGGGCCGCCCGAAGACACCGTCGCCCGCGTGCTCGACGCACTGCGCGAGCGCGCACCGGAGCGCGACGCATGAGCGAACCGACCGTCGTGCCGGTGGCGCTGGGCGAGCGCAGCTACGACGTCGTCGTCGGCGCCGGACTGCTGGGCGAGGCCGGCGCGTACCTCAAGCCGCTGTTGCGCCTGCCGCGCGTGGCCGTCGTCTGCGACGCCACCGTGGCGCCCTTGCACCTCGCCCCCCTGCAGGCATCGCTCGACGCCGCAGCTATCCGCCACGACGCGGTGACGGTGCCCGCCGGCGAGGCGAGCAAGAGCTGGGACGGTTTGAGCGCCTTGCTGAACGACCTCCTGGATCTGGGCATCGAACGCGGCACGACGCTGGTGGCGCTGGGCGGCGGGGTTATCGGCGACTTGACGGGGCTCGCCGCCAGCTTGGCGCTGCGCGGCGTCGACTTCGTGCAGATCCCGACGACGCTGCTCGCCCAGGTCGACAGCTCGGTCGGCGGCAAGACCGGCATCAACACCCGGCACGGCAAGAACCTGGTCGGCACGTTCCACCAGCCGCGCCTGGTGCTGGCCGACACCGCGGTGCTGGACACGCTGCCGCGGCGCGAGCTGCTGGCCGGCTACGCCGAGGTGGTCAAGTACGGCCTCTTGGGCGACGCCGCCTTCTTCGCCTGGCTGGAGGGGCACGGTGCCGCCGTGATCGCCGGCGACGAAGCGGCGCGGGCCCACGCAGTCGCCGAGAGCTGCCGCGCCAAGGCGGCCATCGTCGCCGCCGACGAGCGCGAGGCGGGCCAGCGCGCGCTGCTCAATCTGGGCCACACCTTCGGCCACGCGCTGGAGGCCGAGACCGGTTACGGCGCGGCGCTGCTGCACGGCGAGGCGGTGGCCATCGGCATGTGCCTCGCCTTCGCGCTTTCCGCCCAGCTGGGCCTGTGCCCGGAGGCGGACGTGGCCCGCGCGCGGCGGCACCTGGCGGGCGTCGGCCTGCCGACCGACCTGCCGCACGGCGCCGGCGACTGGACCAGCGCGCGTCTCCTGGACCACATGCGCCACGACAAGAAGGTGCGCGACGGCCGGCTGACCTTCGTCCTGGCGCGCGGCATCGGCGACGCCTTCGTCAGCCGGGACGTGCCGGCCCCGGCGGTCGCAGGCCTGCTGGACGGCGCCATCGCCAATGCCGCCTGACCGTCACAACCGCTAGAGAACGCCTCAGACCCCATGGACGATCCGGTCATCCTGACGCTGGTGGCAATCCTGGTGCTGCTGGTGCTGTCGGGTTTCTTCTCGGGCTCGGAGACCGCGCTGACCGCGGCCTCGCGCCCGCGCATGCACCAGCTGGAGCGCGCCGGCGACCGCCGCGCCGGCACGGTCAACCGCCTGCGCGACAAGCCCGAGCGCCTGATCGGCGCCATTCTCTTGGGCAACAACCTGGTCAACATCCTGGCCTCGGCGCTGGCGACCAGCGTGCTGATCGCCTGGTTCGGCGACGTCGGCGTGGCCTATGCGACGATAGGCATGACCACCCTGATCGTGATCTTCGCCGAGGTGCTGCCCAAGAGCTACGCCCTGCGCAACCCGGACCGCATGTCGCTGGCCATCGCGCCCTTGATGCGCCCGGTCGTCGTCGTGCTGTCGCCCTTCGTCCTGATGCTGCAGCAGGTGGTCGCCGCGGTGCTGAAGGTGTTCGGCGTCAAGCCGCCGACCGCGACGGTGAAACGGCACCTGGAAGAGGAGCTCAAGGGCGCCATCGCGCTGCACGCGGTGAGCGACGCCGAGGCCAAGCGCGAGGGCCAGATGCTGGACAGCGTTCTCGACCTGGCCGACATCGAGGTCGCCGCCATCATGATCCACCGCCGCAATGTGGAGCTGATCGACGTCGACGAGCCGCCGGCGAAGATCGTCGAGCAGGTGACGCAGAGCCCCTACACCCGCCTGCCGCTCTACCGCGACGAGCCGGACAACATCGTCGGCGTGCTGCACGCCAAGGACCTGCTGCGCCAGGTGACGCACCTCGAGGGCGAGCTCGACAAGCTGGACGTCACCAACATGGCGTCGGTGCCGTGGTTCATCCCGGACACAACCAGCGTGCTGAACCAGCTGGCCGCCTTCCGCCGCCGGCGCGAGCACTTCGCCGTCGTCGTCGACGAGTACGGCGAGCTGATGGGCATCCTGACCCTGGAGGACATCCTGGAGGAGATCGTCGGCGAGATTGCCGACGAGTTCGACGTGCCGGTCGCCGGCGTGCGGCCGCAGCGCGACGGCACCTATGTGATCGACGGCTCCGTCCCCTTGCGCGACCTCAACCGCCAGTTCGACTGGCACCTGCCCGACGAAGAGGCGACGACGATCGCCGGCCTGGTGCTGCACGAAGCGCGGCTGATCCCCGAGGCCGGCCAGGTGTTCGAATTCCACGGCTTCCGCTTCGAGATCCTGCGCCGCCAGCGCAACCAGATCACCGCCCTCAAGGTCGCGCGGCTCGACGCGCCGGACGCCGGCGCCGAAGCCTGAGCGCGACTCCGCCGCGTGCCACGCAACTGCTAGGCACCGGCCCACCGTCTGCAGCAAGATACGACCGCGTGACCGGTCCGGCCAGGTGCGATGGTGCGGGACTGTTGCGCAATGGAGACCCGCGGCGGACGCCTTGAGCGATGATCTGCGCTCCTGCGGGAATGACGGCAGCGCAGGACCCGATACCTGCGCGCACTTGCGGGAGACGATCAGGTGGAATTGCTCAAGTCCCTGTTGACGGCCTCGCCGCTCATTCCGCTGTTCCTGTGTCTGGCGCTTGGCTATGCCATCGGCAGGATCAAGTTCGGCACGTTTCAGCTCGGCGGCATCGTTGGCACGCTGTTCGTCGCCATCGTCATCGGCCAGGTCGGCGTCGAGGTCGACGACGTGCTCAAGACCGTCTCCTTTGCACTGTTCATCTACTCGCTGGGCTACGTGAGCGGCCCGCAGTTCTTCAGCAGCCTAGGCCGCAGCACCCTCAACCAGGTCCATCTGGCGATCTTCAGCGCCATCGTCGTGTTCGTCACGGTCTGGGCGGTGGCCCAGATCTTCGGCCTCGACAAGGGCACCGCGGCGGGACTGCTGGCAGGCGCGACAACCGAGTCCGCCTCGGTCGGCACCGCCGGCGAAGCGCTCAAGAGCCTGGGACTGGACGGTGGGGAGGTACGACGGCTGGAGGCCAATATCGGCGTTTCCTATGCCGTGACTTACCTGTTCGGCTTTTCGCTGGTGGTGTTCTTCGTCAACACCATCGCGCCGCGGATGTTGGGCATCGACCTGAAAGCGGCGGCCGCCGAGTACGAGAAGGAACTGGGCGAGATCGACGAGGAACTCGATCCCGGCCAGGAGGAGGCGGTGCGCACCGTCGTCGTGCACATCTTCCGTGTCACCAAGGACAAGGCTGCCGGCACGACCGTGGCCGACTTCGAGCAGAGCCAAGACAACCTCATTACCGTTCAGCAGGTCGTGCGCCGTGGGCGGCACCCCGAGGTGACGCCCGACCTGGTCTTTCGCGAGGGGGACCGCGTCGCGCTGGTCGGCAGGCGCGACCCGATGGTCAGAGCCGGCGACGCGCTGGGCGTCAAGACCGGCAACATCAAGGGCATGGGCTTCGTCGGCGAGACCCGCGACGTCGTGCTCACAAACCCGGACCTCGTGGGCAAGACGCTGCAGGATTTGCGGACGTTCGTCGACCCCGATCTGGCGCGCGCCCTGCACATCACCAAGCTGACGCGCGTCGGTCAGGCGCTCGATTTGCGGCCGCGCACAAGGCTCGAAGCCGGCGACGTCATGACGCTCTACGGCGCCCCGGAATCGATGGCGGCCGGCGCGAAGGAAGTCGGCTACCTGGTGGACCGCAGCGAGCACGTCGACTACGTCTATCTGGGCCTCGGCATCATCGCCGGCGTGCTGATCGGCATGATCACCGTGCCGATCGCCGGCGCGCCGGTGGCGCTGCACACCGGCGGCGGCTGCCTGCTCTCGGGCCTGCTATTCGGCTGGCTCAGGTCCAAGCGGCCGACCTTCGGCAACCTGCCGACGGCTGCCGCGCTGCACCTGCGCGATTTCGGCCTGGCGATCTTCGTCGCCAGCGTCGGCCTGGCGGTCGGGCCGCAAGCCTGGGCACTGTTGAAGGAGCAGGGCATCCTGCTGCCGATTCTCGCGATCATCGTCGTGCTGGTCCCGATCGTCAGCTCCATGTACTACGCGCGGTACGTGCTGAAGATGAACCCGGTCGTGATCTGCGGCGCGCTGGCCGGGCTGCTGACCTGCACCGCGGGCCTGAACGCGGTCGTCGCCCGCGCCGGCAGCGAAACACCGGTGCTCGGCTACACCGTGCCCTATGCGCTCGCGAACGTGTTCCTGACGCTGTTGGGGCCGGTGATCGTGCTGAGTGTGTAAGCGGCCGGCGCTAGCGTCGCAGCCAGACCGCGTACGCGGGGCGTGGGTCGAGCGCCAACGTCGCCCCGCTTGACCGCCCCCGCACCGCTTTCCATATTCCCGGCCGCGTTCCCGCGACAGTTTCGGAGGCCCGATATGCCGCTCAGCGACCCGGCGCCGCGCCGGGGCATCCACCATCGCGACATCACCTGCCGCGGGTATCTGCGCGACGACGGCCTGTGGGACGTCGAGGCGCACCTGGTCGACACCAAGACCTACCCGTTCGAGAACCGCCACCGCGGCACCGTCGCGCCCGGCGTGCCGGTGCACAACATGTGGCTGCGGTTGACGCTCGACGCCGAATTGAACGTCCACGCCGTCGAGGCGGTGACCGACCACGGGCCGTTCCACATCTGCGGCGACATCGCGCCCAATTTCCAGCGCCTGGTTGGCCTCAACGTCGGCCCCGGCTTCCTGCGCAATGCGCGCCAGCGCGTCGGCGGCGTCGAGGGCTGCACGCACCTGGTCGAGCTGCTGGGACCGCTGGCGACCACGGCGTTCCAGACGATCTACCCGTACCGCGAGCGGCACGACCGCCAGAAGGCGCTGAGCAAGGGGCGGCCGGGCTTCATCGACCAGTGCCACGCGCTGAGCGCCCACGGCCCCGTTGTGCGCGAGCACTGGCCGGAGTTTTATACCGGCCCGGACGCCGCGCCCGAGCCCGTCGCCTCGAAGTAGCCGAGCGCGTAGAGCCGCAGCGCCGCGGCGCGGCCGAGCGCGCGCCGGTCCCGCTCGACCTCCGCGCAGAGGGTGGCGAGCGTGACCCCCTCCCGCGCCGCGATTTCGGCCAGCGCCGCCCAGAACGGGGGCTCCAGCGCGACACTGGTGCGCCGGCCGGCGAGCGCGATCGTGCGGGTCTCGAGCACAGGCCTAGGCCCGCGCGTCCTCCTCCGGCGTCAGCGTCTTGAGCGCCAGCGCGTGCACCCGGTCGGCCAGTTCCGCCGCCAGCGCGTCGTAGACCAGCCGCTGACGGTCGACGCGGCCGAGACCCTGGAACCGCGCGGAGACGAGCTCGACGCGGAAATGCGTCTCGCCGCCCGGCCGCGCCCCGGCGTGGCCCGCGTGCAGCCGCGATTCGTCGACGACGTCGAGCCGCTCCGGCGCGAACGCCACGGTCAGCTTGGCCTCGATCGTCTGCGCCATTGTCATGTCTGGATCCCCGTCATCGCCATTGCGCCGCAGAGTGCGGCGCCCCCGCCAGGGCGTCAAGCTGCGGCCCGGGTCGCTTGTCAGGCCCCCGGAGCCTCCCCATACTTAGGGCATGGCCAGGGGACGCAGCCGCAAATCCCAGCACCCGAGTCTGCACTGGACGGCGGAAACTGACGGTTTGAGCCGCCCGTGCGACATCCCGGGCTGCCCCAACGCGGGCGAGTACCGGGCGCCCCAGGCGCGCAGCCGGCTGGACGAGTACCACTGGTTCTGCCTGGAGCACGTCCAGGCCTACAACCGGGCCTGGAACTACTACGCCGGCATGTCCGACGACGAGGTCGAGAGCGAGGTGCGGCGCGACACCGTCTGGCGGCGGCCGACTTGGCCGTTCGGCTCGCTGGGCGGCGAGCGGCAGGGCCAGGGCTTCGCCAACGACCCCTACGGCGTGTTCGGCGAGGAGGGCCCGGCGCCGGGCGCGCGGCGGCGCAACGGCGACCACCACGGGCTGCCCAAGGCCGAGATTGATGCGCTAGCCGTCCTGGACCTCGACCCCGGCGCCAGCCAGGCCCAGATCAAGACGCGCTACAAGGAGCTCGCCAAGCGCTACCACCCGGACGCCAATGGCGGTGACAAAGCGGCGGAAGAGCGGCTAAAACTCATCAATCAGGCCTATACGACCCTGACCGGCACCGCCCAGGCGTGACGCCACCGTCCGGGCGCGCCAACGTGCGCGCCGACGCCCCGACAAAGACACTTGGACCCTTCGCGAATGACACCCCCCGTTAGCGACACCGATATTCACCCGTTGGACCAGCCCGACATCACCGTCGCGGTGCGGCAGACCTTCGGCATCGACACCGACATGGAAGTGCCGGCGTTCAGCCAGAGCAGCGCCCACGTGCCGGACCTGGAAGAGACCTACCGCTTCGACCACGATACGACGCTGGCGATCCTGGCGGGCTTCGCCCACAACCGGCGCGTCCTGATCCAGGGCTATCACGGCACCGGCAAGTCGACCCATATCGAGCAGGTCGCGGCGCGGCTCAACTGGCCCTGCATCCGCGTCAACCTGGACAGCCACATCAGCCGCATCGATTTGATCGGCAAGGACGCCATCGTGCTGCGCGACGGCAAGCAGGTGACGGAGTTCCGCGAGGGCCTGCTGCCCTGGGCGCTGCAGCACCCCTGCGCGCTGGTTTTCGACGAATACGACGCCGGCCGCCCGGACGTGATGTTCGTGATCCAGCGCGTGCTGGAGGTCGATGGCCGTCTGACGCTGTTGGACCAAAACCGGGTGATCACGCCGCACGACAGCTTCCGCGTCTTCGCCACGGCGAACACCGTTGGCCTGGGCGACACGTCCGGCCTCTATCACGGCACCCAGCAGATCAACCAGGGACAGATGGACCGCTGGAACATCGTCACCACGCTGAACTACCTGGAGCACGACGAGGAAGTGGCGATCACGCTGTCCAAGACCCCGGACTACGACACCGACGAGGGCCGCCAGACGATCTCCGCCATGGTCGCTGTCGCCGACCTGACGCGCGCCGGCTTCATGGCCGGCGACATCTCCACGGTGATGTCGCCGCGCACGGTGATCACCTGGGCCGAGAACGCGAAGATCTTCAACTCGGTGCCGCTGGCCTTCCGCATGACCTTCCTCAACAAGTGCGACGAGGTCGAGCGCTCGACGGTCGCCGAGTACTACCAGCGGTGCTTCGGCTCCGAACTGAGCGACGGCGTGGCCTCGGCGCCGACCGCGTAGCGCGCACATGTCCAGCCGGCACAGCGACGGCCCGGTCGAGGAGTTCCGCCGCGTCACCGCGGCGGCGATGCGGGCGCTGGCGCGGCGCGAGGAGCTGAACGTCACCTTCGCGCCGGAGCAGCCGGCGCTGCGCGGCAGCGAGGCCAAGCTGCCCTTGCCCAGCCGCGATCTGCCAGGCAACGACGTGGCGCTGGTGCGCGGCGAGGCCGACGCCATCGCGCTGGAGCTGCGCCATCACGACGCCAAGCTGCACGCACGCCGGCTGCCGGCCTCGCCGGCGGCGCGCTCGCTCTACGACGCCGTCGAGCAGGCGCGTTGCGAGGCCGTCGGCGCGGCATACCGCATGGGCGTGCGCCTGAACCTGGCCGCCGCGCTGGAAGACCGCTGTCGCAACCAGGGCTACGCGCGCGTCACCGAGCGCGAGCAGGCGCCGATCGCCGACGCCGTGGCGCTGATCGCGCGCGAGCTGATGACCGGCGAGCCGCCGCCACCCTCGGCGCGCCACATAGTCGACCTGTGGCGGCCGTGGGTCGAGGCCAAGGCCGGCGCGACACTGAGCCAGCTGGCGGACCTGGCCGACGACCAGGCGGCCTTCGCCGACGCGGCACGGCGCATCATCCTCGACCTCGGCCTCGCCGACGACGAACTGGCGCCTGAGCCCGACGACGACCAGAGCGAGCAGGACGACGAGAACCAGGACGGCGACGCCCAGCAGCGCGGCGACGGCGAAGACGAGCAGGATGCCGCCGGCTTCGACGGCGCCGGCAGCGACGACGCGGCGGCGCCCCAGCCCGACGACGCCTCGGCCGAGCTGCAGGACGGCGATGGCGACCTGATGCCGGGCATGGGCGACGAGGAGCCGGAGATGCCCGGCCAGCCCTGGCGCCCGCCCGACGACCTGCGCAATTCCCTCGGCGCGGCGCCCTACCGCGCCTACGCCACCGGCTACGACGAAATCGTCGAGGCCGCCGACCTGTGCGACGCGGACGAGCTGACGCGCCTGCGCCAGCAGCTGGATCAGCAGCTGAACCATCTGCAAAGCGTCATCTCGCGCCTCGCCAACCGGCTGCAGCGGCGGCTGCTCGCCAAGCAGTCGCGCTCCTGGGACTTCAACCTCGACGAGGGCATCCTCGACACCGCGCGGCTCACCCGCGTCGTCACCAACCCGCTGCACCCGCTGAGTTACAAGCAGGAGCAGGAGACAGACTTCCGCGACACCGTGGTGTCGCTGTTGATCGACAACTCCGGCTCCATGCGCGGCCGGCCGATCTCGGTCGCGGCGATGAGTGCGGACATCCTGGCGCGCACGCTGGAGCGCTGTGGCGTCAAGGTCGAGATCCTGGGCTTCACGACGCGCGCCTGGAAGGGCGGCCAGGCGCGGGAGAAGTGGCTGGCCGACGGCAAGCCGGGAAATCCGGGGCGCCTCAACGACCTGCGCCACATCGTCTACAAGGCGGCCGACGCGCCCTGGCGGCGGGCGCGCAAGTCGCTGGGCCTGATGCTGCGCGAGGGCTTGCTCAAGGAGAACATCGACGGCGAGGCGCTGTTATGGGCGCACGAGCGCCTGTTGGGCCGGCCGGAGCAGCGCCGCAACCTGATGGTCATCTCCGACGGCGCGCCGGTCGACGACTCGACGCTCTCGGTCAACCCCGGCAACTACCTGGACCGGCACCTGCGCGACGTCATCGACTGGATCGAGCGGCGCTCGCCGGTCGAGCTGTTGGCCATCGGCATCGGCCACGACGTGACCCGCTACTACGGCCGCGCCGTCACCATCGTCGATGCCGAGCATCTGGGCGGCACCATGCTGGACCAGCTGGCGGCGTTGTTCGACGAGGACGACCCGGCGGCGCGCAAGAACGTGCGCCGCCGCACGCGCCGCCGCCGCGCCGCCTGAGGCGCGCGCGGGCCGCTTGCGGCACGTCAATGCGGCAGGGCCTTCTAGCCCGCGAAATTCCCGCTACAATGCACCGCAGACGCGTCCGGGACGCCGGCCGAGCAGGCCGCGGCGCCGCTGAGTCGCGCAAGCCCAGGGAGTGATAGGGGAGATGATGAAAACACCAATCCGCGCCCTAAGCGCGGGCGCTTTGGCGGTCGGCCTGATGGCCGGCGCGTCGCTGCCGGCGCAGGCTGACTACGAATTGACCATTCTGCACTTCAACGACCTGCACGCCCGTTTCCAGCCGATCAACCGGTTCGACTCGGACTGCAGCGAGAAGGATCTGGGCGAAGGCAAGTGCTATGGCGGCGTCGCGCGCCTGGCCGCGGTCATCAACGATCGCCGCACCGCGGCGCAGAACGACGGCCGCAATGTCGCCGTGCTGATCGGCGGCGACGTGTTCCAGGGCTCGGTGTTCTATACGTACTACAAGGGCGCGGCGAGCGCCGAGCTGATGAACATGATCGACGTGGATGCCATGACCGTCGGCAACCACGAGTTCGACGACGGCACCGGACCGCTCGCCGAGTTCATCCACGCCACCAGTTTCCCGGTGCTGGGTTCGAACGTCAAAACGGACAAGGACGCCAACCTTTTCGGCATGCTGCCGGGCGTCGCCATTATCGAGAAGGGCGGCGAGCGCATCGCCATCATCGGCATCGTCACCGAGACGACGCCCGAGATCGCCAGTCCCGGCGACGACGTCTTCTTCCTCGATTCGGCGCTGTCGCTGCCGCCGCTCGTCGCGGAGCTGAAGCGCAACGCGATCAACAAGATCATTCTGCTGAGCCACAGCGGCTCAAACCGCGACATACAGTTGGCCGGCTTCATCAACGGCATCGACGTGATCGTCGGCGGCCACTCGAACACGTTCCTGTCGAACACGTCCGACCGGGCCAGCGGGCCGTACCCGACGATGGTCAAGAACCCGAACGGGCGCGATGTGCCGATCGTCCAGGCCTACGCCTATGGCCGCTATCTGGGCGAGCTGCACGTCACGTTCGACGACTTCGGCAACGTCGTCGAGGCCGAGGGCGACGTCATCGAGCTGACGCAGGAGTACGGCGAAGACGCCGCCATCGCCAAGCGCGTGGCCGCCCTCGCGACACCGGTGGAGGCGTGGAAGAGCACCGAAGTCGGCGAGGCCGCGAACCCGATCGACGGCAACCGGGCCAGCTGCCGCGCCAAGGAATGCGCCATGGGCAACCTGGTGACCGACGCCATCATGTGGAAGACCAAGGATCAGGGCACAGAGCTGGTCATCACCAACGGCGGCGGCCTGCGCGCCTCGATCGACGGCGGCACGATCACCATGGGCGAGGTGCTGACGGTGCTGCCGTTCCAGAACACCATCGCCACGTTCAAGCTGAAGGGCTCGGACGTCGTCGCGGCGCTGGAGAACGGCGTCAGCCAGGTCGAGGACGGCGCCGGCCGCTTCGCCCAGGTCGCCGGCATGCGTTACACGTGGGATCCGGCGATGGAACCGGGCAAGCGCATCGTCTCGGTCGAAGTCATGCAAGCCGACGGCTCGTACACGCCGATCGACGCCGACCGCATGTACGCGGTGGCGTCGAACAACTACATGCGCGGCGGCGGCGACGGCTACGACGTGTTCGAGAAGATGGCCGTCGACGCCTACGACTACGGGCCCGGCCTCGAGGAGGCGGTGGCGGCGTACATCGGCGAGATGTCGCCCGTCGACCCGCAGCTCGAAGGCCGCATCATGTCGAAATAGGCACGGCCTGAGATTGGTGCCGAAGGGCCCGGAGCGCACGCTCCGGGCCCTTTCTCGTTGCGCTCGGCCCGTGCCGGGGTTGTCAATTGACAACCATTTCCTTCGCGCTCATTGTCGTCGTCATTGCCGGGCTCGACAGCCTGGGACTCTGACACGCGGAGGGGGATGACATGCGGTTCTTGTCAGTGATCGCGGCGATCCTGCTGATCGGTTCGGGCACGGCATCGGCTGGTCCCGAGAAGGTGGCCTATCCCGAGGGTTTCGCGAAGTCGTTCGTGCGCTACGCGACGGTCGACAAGCCCGACCGCAAGCCGCCCATCACCCGCTTCCTCTACGTCAACCGCGAGGCGCTCGCGGCGGCGGCGGCGGGCATGCCGCTGCCCTACGGCACCGTCATCGTCATGGAGGACCATCTGGCGCAGCTCGATGACGCGGGCGCGCCTGTGACGAACGCCGACGGCGGCTTCGTTCCCACGGCCGAGATCGGCAACGTCTTCGTGCAGGAGAAGGGCCGCGGCTGGGGCGCCGACTACCCGGCCGAGACCCGCAACGGCGAATGGGAATACGGCTGGTTCCTGGCCGACGGGTCGCCCAAGCCGGACGCCAAGTTCGGCCGCTGCTTCGAATGCCACAAGGGCGTCGAAGACCAGGACTACAATTTCACCCTGTCGCCCTTCGTCGACGACGTCAAAGGCTAGAAGACGGCTCAGGCGGCCGGCTAACGCCGCGCCGGGCGGAGTTGCGGCACCTTCAGGCCGGGCGGCGCCGACTCCGCCTCGTGCAGGGCCTTGAGCGCGCTCGGCGCGCCGGCGACAAAACTCTGGACATACAACGCGATCACGTCGCTGAGGTCGTCCGGCATCGGCATGCGGTAGACGTGACGGCGGATGCCCAGGAACACGATCGAGCTGTGGAGCTGCATGCACAGCTCGCGCTCGCCCCGCATCATCGGGCGCTCGGCAAAGGGCGGCAGCCCGACGTCCCGCCGCAGGCCGGCGATGACCGGCGCGAAGATCTGGTCGGTCAGCCGCGCCCCGCGGACCCCTGGCAACGGCCGCCCCGCGAGCCCGGCATGCACGAACAGCCGTACCGTCGTGGCATCGGCGCGCCCGGCGTAGTCGGTGTAGAAACGCCGCAGCCGCTCGCCCATCGGCAGCGCCTCATCGGCCAACAGCCGGTCCCAGGCAGCGTCCCAGCGATCGCGGAACTGCGTCTCGTAGACCCGGTCGATCAGGGCATCCTTGGAGGGGAAGAACTTGTAGAGCAGGGCCTGGGTCACCCCCAGCCGCGCGGCGATCTGCCGCGTGGTGCCGTGCAGCCCCTCCTCGGCGAACAGCTCGGCCGCCGCACGCACGATGGCGTCGACGCGCGCCTCGCCCGTGAGCCGTCGACGCGGCGCCGCCGGCTTGTCAGACTTTCGTGCCCGAAGTGTCATGGCGGACAGCCTAGCCCATCGGGCCCGCGGCTCGAAGGCCGCCGCCCCGGGCCTTTTCTTCCTGCCCTCACGCGGTGGCCCGGAAGAACGCCTCGGTCGCCGCGTCCGCCGGGAACAGGTGCTCGATGCGCAGGTCGCTGATCGCCGCGTCCTGGGCGGTCGAGAACGCCGTCATGGTCGTGAATACCGCCAGCTCGGCGCCGCCCATATTGAGGCGCAGGGCGATCACCGGCGTGTCGGGCGGCGTCGATTCTTCGGGCACGTCGGGCAGATTGCGCGCCAGCTCGTCCGCCAGTGCAGTCGGGCCGCATCGCCGCCCGTGTCGCGCACTTCGCGCCGCAGGCGCAACAGCGTCAGCCGCGCGACCTCGTCCCAGTTGACCATGGCGTCGCGCAGGGGCCCCGGCTTTAACAGCAGCCGCACCATATTCGGTCGGGCGTCCGCTGGCGCGTCCGCCGGCAGCAGCCCGCCGAGCAGGCGCCGCGCCCCGACGTTCGCGTCGACCAGGTCCCAGGTACGATCCAGCACGTAGGCCGGATAGGGGTCGTGCCCGGCCAGCAGGTGCTCGATGGCGTGCCTGAGCGGCGTCAGCTCCGCGTCCGAGAGGTCGCGCGCGCGGTAGGCCGGCGCGAAGCCGGCGGCGGACAGGAGGTCGTTGCGCTCCTTGAGCGGCACCTCGAGCGTGCGCGCCAAGCGCAACACCATGTCGCGGCTGGGTCGCGCGCGGCCGGTCTCGAGAAAGCTGACATGGCGCGCCGAGACGTCGGCCATCAGCGCCAGGTCGAGTTGGCTCAACCGGCGCGCCCGTCGCCAGTCCTTGAGGTGCGTGCCGAACTGGGCAGCGGTCATGGGCTCCTCCTCGCCGGGCGCCACTGTCGAGCGACTGGCGCGGCGTGTCCATTATCTCCCGCGTAATTGCGACGCTTCCGTCGGTGCCGCACAACCGCGCCACACCTTGGAAGACGCGGAGGATCGAGATGTACGAGTTCTGGCGCAAATGGTTCGTTGCCGCGGCGGCGTTCGTGACGCTTAGCGGCGCGGCGATGGCGGTCGTGGCGCTGACGCCGGCCCGATGGCTGCTCACCTGGCACGTCGACGGCGCGTTCTGGCCCGCGGGCGTGCCGGCGGGGGCCGCGGCCTCCCAGGCCTTCGTCGTCGGCATCCTGGGCGCCGTGCTGGCCGGCTGGGGCGTGACGGTCTGGTCGCTGGGCCGTCACCCCTTAGCCAAGCGCGAGAAGTGGGCGTGGACGACGGCGCTGGTCGCCATCGACGTCTGGTTCGTGCTCGACTGCACGGGCTCGGCCGTGACCGGCGCCTGGGGCAACGTCGCCCTCAACGTCGGCTTCCTGGCGCTCCTGCTGCCGCCGCTGATCGGCATGCGCGGCGCGCTGCGCAGCGCGGCGCCGTCGGGCCGTCCCGCGGTGGCGTGAAGTTGGGGCGGGAGCGGCCGGCGCCGCTCCCGCGCCCCTCTAGCTCAGGTACTGTGTGTAGAACGCCAGCGTGCGGTCGTGTGCGCTCTTGGCGTCGGGCTCGTCGTAGAGGTTGCTGGACGGGTTGGCGAAGGCATGGTCGGCCTCATACCAGTGCGCGGTGACGTCCTTGTTGGCGGCCTGCGCCGCCGCCAGGAATCCGTCGACCATCGGCTTGGTGATCCACTGGTCCTTGGTGGCGAAATGGCCCAGCACCGGGCCGGCCAGCGGCGCCAAATCGTCCGCCGACTTCTTGACGTCGCCGTAGTAGACCACCGTCGCGTCGACCGGCCGCACCAGCGACGCGTTCAGCGACCAGCTGCCTCCGAAGCAGAAGCCGACCGTGCCGATCTTGTCCGTCGTCGCCGCGTGCGCCTTCAACCAGTCGACCCAGGCGCCGGACGTGGCGTTGGCCTCGTCGGCCTTGACCGCCTGCATCTGGGCGCCCGCCTTGTCCGGCGTCGTCGCCACCTCGCCGTCCATCAGGTCGATGGCGAGGGCGACGTAGCCCTGGTGGGCCAGTTCCGCGGCGTACGCCTTCATCTGGTCGTTCAGGCCCCACCATTCGTGGATCACGATGACCGACGGCGCCGGCGTCGTCGCCGGCATGGCGAGCGCGGCCGACACGGACTTGCCCAAGCCGTCGGTGATGTTGATCGTCTCGAGCGCGTGCGCGGCGGCGCGCGCCAGGCGCGGGTCCGCCAGCACCGCAGCCAGCGGCAGGCCCGCGGCCGGGGCCGCGGCCAGGGTCTTCAGCACATCGCGGCGTGCAAGCATGGTTCGGTCTCCTCCTCCTTCAGCTGCCCGGATGCGTCAGCTTAGCGCATAGCTAGTCCTGAAACGGGCGCCGACCAGTCGTCCGACAGCCGTGTGGGCGGTCTGAGCGCGCTCAGCCCGCCGGGCGGAACGCCCCGTCCTGCGCGTCGCAGACGTACAACGTGCCGTCGGCGATATCGAAATGGGCGCCGACGAGAACCGTGCGCTTCGAGGCAATGCGGGCGGCGACGGTGGGGAACTTCATCAGGTTCGCGAGCGACGTGCGGATCGAGGCGTGCTCCAGCCGGCGCTGCCGCGCCTCCGGCGCCAGGTCGGGTTCGTCCGGCAGGCTGGCGTGCGCCGCCTCCAAACCCGCCATCCAAGCGCCGATGAAGTCGCCGACCGCTTCCGGATCGTGCCGGTGCTTCAGGAAGGCCGCGACACCGCCGCAGAACGAATGTCCCAGGACGACGATGCGCTCCAAATCCAGTGCGGTCGTCGCGTACTCGATCGCGGCGCTGGTGCCATGGCAGCCGCCGTCGGGCGCGTAGGGCGGCACCAGGTTGGCGACGTTGCGCACGATGAAGACCTCACCCGGCTCGGTGTGGAAGATCGTCGTCGGCTGCACGCGCGAATCGCAGCAGCCGATGATCATCGTCTTCGGATCCTGGCCGGACGCCACAAGTTCGGCATAGCGTTCGGCGTTCTGCGGGTACTCCTCGGCACGGAACGCGCGGTAGCCTTCGAGCAGTTTTTGCATGGTCGCTTCGCCGTCGTGAAAGTGCCGCGCACGTATATGGAATACGGTGCTCGATAAGACCATGGTCGTTTTCGCGGCCACGCGCGCCGGCGGGAGCCTGGGCGGCCTGGCGGGCCTGGCGCTCGCTGCGTGCGCCGCGGCGCAGACGCCGGTCCCCCTTACGGATCTTCAACCCGGCCAGCAATTCGGCGCCGCGACCGCGCGGGGCGGCGTGGTGCTGCCGCCCGACGTCGGCGGCGTCTCCGCCATCGACGTCGCCGCCGACGGGGCGAGCGCGCTGTTGATCTCCGACCGCGGCGGCTGGGTCACGGTGGCGCTGAGCTACGACGGCGGCGGGGACTTGGCCGGCGCCGCCGTCACGGCGCGCGGCCGGCTGATCGGCCCCGACGGCAAAGCCCTCGCACGCAAGGTGCGCAGCGACGCCGAGGGCCTCGCGCGGCTTGCCGACGGCACGCTGTTGGTCTCCTTCGAGCGCGACCACCGGCTGCTCGCCTACCCGCCGGCGGCGCCGCCCTTCTCGCGACCGCCGCGCGTGCTCGCGGCCCCCGCGGCGCTCGACGACGGCCCGCGCAACGGCGGCTTGGAGGCCCTCGCGGTGCTGAGCGACGGTCGCCTGCTGGCCCTGGCGGAGCAGACGACGGCAGCAGGCTTCGGCGCCGATCTGGGCGCCGCCTGGCTCGGCACGCTCGACGGAGGTGTCAATTGGCAGCCCCTCGCCCGGCGGCGCAGCGACGGCTTTCGGCCCAGCGGCGCCGCGACCCTGCCCGGCGGCGACGTCATCGTGCTGGAGCGCCGCTTCATCCCGCCGGCCGGCCTCTCCGCGCGCCTCGTGCGGGTGCCGGCGCGCACCATCGTCCCCGGCGCCACGCTGGCCGGCATCGAACTCGCCCGGTTGGGGCCACCGGACATTGCCGAGAACTTCGAAGGCATCGCGGCGCGCGCCACGCCCGACGGCACGCACGTCTACGTGGTCTCCGACGACAACTTCTCGCCGCTGTTGCGCAGCGTGCTGCTGATGCTCGAAGTGCCGGGTTAACCCAGCTCTCGCGCCACCAGGATCACGGCCTTGGCGCCGGTCTGCTGCCGCCCGACCTCCGCGAAGCCGAGGCGTTCGTGGAAGGCCAGCGAGCCCGGGTTGGGCGGGCGCTCGTTGACCTCGCAGGTCAGGTGCCGGGCGGCGCGCGCCGTCGCCACGGCGGCCAGGTCGTCGTAGAGCGCGCGGGCAATGCCGCGGCCCCGCGCCGTCGGGTCGACGACCACGCGGTCGACGTAGAGGAAGGCGTCGTAGCGTGTTGCGAACCAGCGGTAGTTGGCGCTGGGGTACGCCGCGCCGGGCGCGAAGGCGACCAGCAGTGCGGCGAGAGCGCCGTCGCGCTCGACGACGCGCGCATGCGCGGCCATCTCAAGCAGTTCTTCGAGGCCGGACACTTCGAGCGAGTTGACGTGCGGCACAGCGGCGTTGTTCAGCGCGCACAATACCGCGTGGTCGGCCGCCGCAACGTCTCGGATCATCGCTGCCACCGCGCGCGCGCCGCGGCGTAGTCGTCGGCGCCGATGGCGGCGCGCACCTCGGCCATCAGCCGGTTCATGAAGGCCACGTTGTGGATCGCCAGCAGCTGCATGCCGGTGATTTCGCCGGCGCACACCAGGTGGTGCAGGTAGGCGCGCGTGAAGGTGCCGCAGGTGTAGCAGCCGCACTCCGGGTCGACCGGGCCGTGGTCGTCGCGGAAGCGCGCGTTGCGGAAGTTCATGTGGTCGCGGCCGTTGGTCGCCTCGCCGCCGACCGCGGGCCGGATGAAGGCGCCGCCGTGCCGCGCGAGGCGGGTCGGGTTGACGCAGTCGAAGGTGTCGATGCCCATGGCGACGCCCGACCAGATGTCGTCGATGCTGCCGATGCCCAAGAGGTGGATCGGCCGCGGCGTGTCGCCTTGCGCCGCCAGCGGCCCCTGTGCCATGCCGACGACCTCCTGCATCTGCGCCTTGTGCGCGCCCAGGCAGCCGCCGACGGCGATGCCGAAGGTCGGCTGGTCGAGGCAGAACTCCGCACTCTCGCGGCGCAGGTCTTCATATACGCCGCCCTGGACGATGCCGTAGAGCGCCTGGGGTCCGGCCGAGCCGGCTTCGGCGCGCGCGAACTCCGCGGCGCTGCGCGCGGCCCAGCGGTGGCTCATTTCCATTGAGCGCGCGGTGTAGTCGCGCTCGACATGGAACGGCGTGCACTCGTCCAGCACCAGGATCAGGTCCGCGCCGAGGTCGCGCTGGATGCGGATCGAGTCCTCGGGCGTCAGGCGGTGCGGCTTGCCGTCGATGTAGGAGCGGAACTCGGCGCCGTCCTCGTCGACGCGGATCAGCGTCGGCGGCCGGGTGCCGTCGCGGCTGCCCTTGATCTCCTCCGCCACCGAGCCGTGGCCCAGCGAGAAGATCTGGAAGCCGCCGGAGTCGGTCAGCATCGGCCCGTCCCAGCCCATCATGCGGTGCAGCCCGCCGTGCCGCGCCACGGCCTCAGGGCCCGGCTGCAGCATAAGGTGGTAGGTGTTGCCGAGGACGATCTGGGTGCCCTCGGCGGCGACCTGGGCGGGCGTCAGCGCCTTCACCGCGGCCTTGGTGGCGCAGAAGATGAACGCCGGCGTCTCGATCGTGCCGTGCGGTGTCGTGAGCGTGCCGCAACGCGCCCGGTCCGGCCACGCCGGGCCGCCCGTCGCGCGGTGCTCGATCGTGAAGGCGAAGTCGGGACTGGCGGTCACGGCGTGGGGAAGCTCGGCGGGGGCGTGGCGGGACGGCGCCGAACATGCCCATTCGGGCGGGCAATTCAAGGGTGGCGCTCCGGCGCGGGGCCGACCGCGGAGCTGGCGGCGCTCCATGACAGTCCCGCGCGCCCCGATGTGTTGGCCGCCCGGGGTATATTCTTATCACCATTGGTGATAATTATCACCAGATACGGATATTTTGACCGAAATCCACACCGGTGTTGCCTTGTGTCAACGCGTGCGGATTCCTAGGTTTCCACAACCAGCGCGACACGGCGCGCGAAGACGCCGACCGCTCCACCGACCCCCCACGGTGAGGCCCTCATGTCGCTTCCGCACCCCGAGCCGTCGCCGGCGCCGTCCGGCGCGCCCGATCTCACGGACCTGTCCGAGCGCTATGCCCAGGTGCGCGCGCAGACCGAGGCGCTCGCCGCCCCGCTGTCGCCCGAGGACCGGCAGGTCCAGTCGATGCCCGACGCCAGCCCGACCAAGTGGCACCAGGCGCATACGACGTGGTTCTTCGAGACGTTCCTGCTGCGCCCGCACCTGGCCGGCTACCAGGTCTTCGACGCCGACTTCGGCTACCTCTTCAACTCGTACTACGAGGCGGCGGGCCCGCGCCACGCGCGGCCCGAGCGGGGTCTCCTGACGCGACCGACGCTGGCGCGTGTTGCCGACTACCGGGCCCATATCGACGACGCCATGGCGACGCTGATGGCGACGGTCGACACGGCGACGGGCCGCCTCATCGCGCCGCTCATCGAGCTGGGCCTGCACCACGAGCAGCAGCACCAGGAACTGCTGCTGACCGACATCCTGCACGCGTTTTCGTGCAACCCGGTCGCCCCGGCCTACGCGCCGTTCCGCCCCAGCCCGACCGGCGACGCCGCGCCGGCGGCGTTCCTCGACTTCCCCGGCGGCATCGTCGCCATCGGCCATGCCGGTCCAGGCTTCGCCTTCGACCACGAGGGGCCGCGCCACGAGGTGCTGCTGCGCCCCTACCGCCTGGCCCGCCGCCCGGTGACCAACGGCGAGTGGCGCGAGTTCATGGCCGACGGCGGCTACCGGCGGCCGGAGCTGTGGCTGTCCGACGGCTGGGCGACCGTGCAGCGTGCGGACTGGCGCGCGCCGCTCTACTGGCGCGAGGACGGCCGCGGCTGGCAGCAGATGTCGCTCGCGGGGCTCGTCGACGTCGACAACCTGGCGCCGGTCGCCCATGTCAGCTTCTACGAGGCCGACGCCTTCGCCACCTGGGCTGGCCGCCGCCTGCCGACCGAGGCGGAGTGGGAGGCGGCCGTCGCAGAGGTGCCCGTCGCCGGCAACACCGTCGGCTCGGGCCTGCTGCGCCCCGCACCTGCCGCCGGCGCAGACGGCCTGCAGCAAATCTACGGCGACGTCTGGGAGTGGACGCAGAGCGCGTACCGGCCCTACCCCGGCTACCGCGCGCCCGCCGGCGCCGTCGGCGAGTACAACGGCAAGTTCATGTCGAACCAGATGGTGCTGCGCGGCGGCTCGTGCGCCACGCCCGACGGGCACCTGCGGGCCACCTACCGCAACTTCTTCTACCCGCACCAGCGTTGGCAGTTCTCCGGCCTGCGCCTGGCGGAGGACGCGTGATGTGGGGCACGGCACTCGCGGTCGGTGACGACGACCTGGTCCGCTTCCGCGCCGACGTGCTGGTCGGCCTGTCGGCGGCGCAGAAGACGATCCCGGCGAAGTACTTCTACGACGAGCGCGGCTCGGCGCTGTTCGAGGAGACCACGACGCTCCACGAGTACTACCCGACGCGCACGGAGCTCGCGATCCTGACGGACAACGCCGCGGCCATCGCCGCCCGCGCCGGCCCCGGCGCGCGCCTCCTGGAGTACGGCAGCGGCGCCAGCGTCAAGGTGCGGCTGCTGCTCGACGCGCTGGACGGCCCCCACGCCTACGTGCCCGTCGACATCTCGCGCGACCACCTGCACGACGCCGCGGCGCGCCTGGCGGACGACTGTCCGGCGCTGGCGGTGCTGCCGCTGCACGCCGACTACACGCGGCCCTTCGCGCCGCCGCGTACGCGCAGCGACGGACCGTGGCTCGGCTTCTTCCCGGGCTCGACAATCGGCAATTTCACGCCGCCCGACGCCGCCGCCTTCCTGCGCCAGACGCGGGCGACGCTGGGCGAGGACGGCGCGCTGGTGATCGGCGTCGACCGGCGCAAGGCCGCGGCCATCCTGGACGCCGCCTACAACGACGCGCGAGGCGTCACCGCGGCTTTCAACCTGAACCTGCTGGTGCGCATCAACCGCGAACTGGACGGCGACGTCGACCTCGACGGCTTCGACCACAGAGCGCACTGGAACGAGGCGCGCGGCTGCGTCGAGATGCACCTGGTCAGCCGCCGCGCGCAGGCGTTCAGCGTCGCCGGCCGCCGCTTCGCCTTCGCCGAAGGCGAGACGATCCACACCGAGGACTCGCACAAATACGGCCTCGAGGAGTTCCTGGGCCTGGCCCGCGCCGCCGGCTGGCACCCGCGCGAGACCTGGACCGACGCCGACGACCTGTTTGCGGTGTACTTCCTGGCCTAGACGCCGAACAGCTCCGTGGCGAGGTTGTCAAGCGTGGCAATGTCGTCCAACGGGAAAAGGGCGGCGACCGGCTCGAAGACGTCCATGGTGTGGTGCTGGGCCAGGCCAACCGCCTGGCGGTGTAAGGCCAGACGCGCGAAGCCCTTGCCCACCGGCCATTCGCTGGCGTCCAGGAACGCCCGCAGCAGCGTCTTGTCGCAGCCGAACAGGTCGCGGTGGACCTGGATCAATTCGGCGTGCCGGTCGGCCGCCATCGCGTCGCCCCAGTCGATGATCCCGCTCAGCCGACCGTTCTCGACGTAGACGTGGTTGGCGGTGAGATCGCCGTGGACGAAGACCCGGTCGAACGGCGCGAGCCCGGCGAGGTAGTCGTCGACCTGCGCGACCAGGTGCGGCGGCAAGGAACTCCGCGCCGCGGCGGCCGCCACGTTCAGGCCGCGCCAGTCGTCGTGCCTGGGCGCGCCAGCGGGACTCACCGCGTGCAGGCGCCGGACCTGTCGCCCCAGCGCGGCCGCCAGCGCCCGCCATTGGGCCGCCGACAGATCGGCCCGCCACGCGGCGACCCCGGCCACGCGGCTGGTGATCAGGTAGGGCCAGGGGGCGTCGTCGTTGTCGGCCAGCCGGCCTTCGCCCAGCAGACGCGGCGCGGCGATCTCCGGGTCGGTCGCAACGACAGCGTACGCCGCCCGCTCGGCCGCGTGGCTGTTCCGCCACGACCGGGCGTAGCCGAACAGCTTCACGACGACGTCGCCGCACAGGAAGGTCGGGTAGGTCGAGTTGTGACCGGCCTCGGGCGCGGTGCCGGCTAGGTCGTGCCGCGCCAGGACCTCAACGACGTACGGCGCCCAGAAGCCGGCGTCGCCCAGGCGTGCGACGAACTGCGGCGTCGAACCGAACGTGGGCGGCGCGTTCATCGGGCGGCGTGCCAGGCGACGACAGGCGCTAGAACCAGTTGCGCACGGGCCGGCCCTCGGCGTCCCTGAACTCGCCGAACACGATCATCAGCAGGTCGTAGAGCCACCAGAACACGCCGATCGCGACGAACAGCGCCAGGAACTGCAGGACTCCGGTCCCCTTGCGACCGACGTAGAAACGGTGGCCGCCAAACAGGCCCATCAGGAGCGCGATCAGCAGCACCTTCCAGCGCACGAAGCGGCTCGCTTCCGCGGCCTCCGCCGGCGCCGGCGTCGCTGCCGCCGGGCGCGGCCGGCGCCGCCCGGTTGGAAAGGCGCCCTTGCCCGCCGTACGGACCCGGTAGACATGGACGGGCTGGGCGATGTGCTTGACCTGCTGCAGGCCGCCGTCCTCGAAGCCGACCTCCAGCCGTCCCGCGACCTGTTCGTAGACGTTGCCGGAGATGGCGATGCCGCCCGGCTCGGCGATCGCCTGCAGCCGCGCGGCGAGATTGACTCCGTCGCCGAAGATATCGTCGCCCTCGACGATGACGTCGCCCAGGTTGATGCCGATACGGAACAGCATGCGCCGTGGCGGCGAGAGCTGGGCGTTGCCTTCGCCCAGGTCGGCCTGGATGCCGGTGGCGCAGCGCACCGCCTCGACCGCGCTCGGGAACTCTGCCATCAGGCCGTCGCCGGCGGTCGCGACCAGCCGGCCGCCATGGTCGGCGATGCGCCCCTCGATCGCCTCGCGGTGCGCCGTGACGACGCGGAACGCGCCTTCCTCGTCGGCCTCCATCAGGCGGCTGAAGCCGGCGGCGTCGGCGGACAGGATCGCCGCCAGGCGGCGGCGCGGGTGGGCGTGTGTGTGGCGGTCGCTCATCGCGGCCGCCACGGTATCACGCATAAGCCCCGGCGGCGGGTGGGCGCAGGCAATACCGCGCCAGGTAGACGAACGGCGTGTCGAGCGCGGCGACCAGGATGCGCAGCAGGTAGGTGCCCAGGATGTAGGTGAACACCAGCGCCTGCCAGCCGACCGGCTCGGGCGCGAAGACGACCCAGGCGAGCAGCGAGAACACGGCGTTGTCGATCAGCGCCGAGAGCCAGGTCGAGGCGTTGTTGCGCAGCCAAAGGTACCGCTTGCCGGTAAGGCGCGAGATCAGGCTGAACAGCCAGATGTCGTGGTGCTGGCTCAACAGGTAGGCCGCCATGCCGGCGGCGAACAGCGCCGGCGCGGGCGTGAACAGCGCCGCCATGTGCTCGTGCATCGGCACCACCCAGGCCATCTCCGGCCCGGCCTGTTCGAGCGTCAATGGCGCGAAGCCCAGGTTGAGCAGCATCACCACGTTGAACGTCAGCAGCCCGGCGAAGCCGAGCCAGACGCCGCGCCGCGCCGAGGCGGCGCCGAAGTGCTCGGCCAGGATGTCGGTGCAAAGGTAGGTCGAGGCGAAGAGGATCGTGCCGAGCGCCACCGGATCGGCGTAGACCGAGAACTGCACCGCCTTCAGCACCTGGATGTTGGCGCCGATCACCGCCAGCACGATGTAGACGTAGAGCCCGGCCTCGCCGAACAGGCGCAGGAAGGCCAGGATCGCGCCGAAGCAGGCGACCAGCATCAACAGCCAGACCAGCTCCGGCGGCTGCGCGTTCAGCACGGCGATCAGGCCCTGGGGATCGAGCATCGGAGACTTCGGAGCAAAAAGCCCGCCTCGCGGCGGGCCGTGGAAACTTCGCGGGGCGCCGGCGTCACGCCGCGGCCTGGGCCGCCTGCGCCGCCTGAACCCGCTTTTTGAGTCGCTTGAGCTCGCTCGTCAGCTCGGCCTGCGGCGTGTCGAGCAGATAGGCGTCGAGGCCGCCCTTGTGCTCGATGGTGCGGATCGCCGAGACGCTGATGCGCAGGCGCACCCGCTGGCTCAGCGTATCGCTCCAGAACATCGCCTGCTGCAGGTTCGGCAGGAAGCGACGCCGCGTCTTGTTGTGGGCGTGGCTGACGTTGTTGCCCGTCTGCACGCCCTTGCCGGTCACGGCACACCGCCGGGCCATGGCAGGACCTCCTTTAACGACACCGCCGCGTGGGGCCGGGCCACACGCGACGCGGAGCGGGTTTTAGGGCACGGCCGGCCGCCCCGTCAAGGCCGGCCGGAGGGGATCGACGAAAAGAAATCCGGCGGGGCAGGGAATAGACCCGACGCCAGAGCGTTTGTCTCCCTGTAGCCCCACTCTCGCCTGAAGGAGACCCCCATGATTCGCACCCTTGCCACCGCCGCCCTCGCCGTCTCGCTGGGGACCGGCGCCGCCCTCGCCGGCCCGGCCGGCGACATGGCCCGCGACCACTTCGACGCCATCGGCGCCGGCGACGTCTATACGCTGAGCGGCAGCTACGCCCCCGACGCCGTTTTTCAGTGGATCGGCGGCCCGTTGGACGGCGTCTACACCGACACGGAGAGCATCAGCACGGTCTGGACCAAGTTCGCCAACGCCCAGGGGCCCTTGGAGGCTGAGGTCGCCAGCCTGCGCGAGAGCGCCAACCCCAAGGGCACGACGGTGACCGCCGACGTGGTGTTCAAGGGCAAGAACACCATCCCGGTGCGCTACGTGCTGGTCTACCGCGATGCCAAGCTGGTCAGCGAGGTCTGGCAGATCGATCCGGCGCTCAAGTAGGCTCGGCAGGCAGGGCGGCACGCCGCCCTGCCCCGGCCGCCCCGGAGGCCCGATGCCCGACTTCGCCGCCGCACTCGAACCCCACGTGCCGTCGCTGCGCCGATACGCGCGCGCACTCTTGCGCGACGCCGACGCGGCCGACGACCTGGTGCACGACTGCATCGCCCGCGCGCTGGCGCGACGTCGCCTGTGGCAGCGCGGCAGCGACCTGCGCGCCTGGCTGTTCACGATCATGCACAACCTGCACGCCAGCGCCGGCCGACGGCGCGGCCGGGCGCCGGCGACGCTGGCCCTGGACGACGCCCCGGCCATCGCGGCGGTGCGCGACGACCCGGCGGCGCGGGTCGAGGCCCTGGACGTGCTGCGCGCGCTCGACGAACTGCCGGAAGAGCAGCGTACCGTCATCCTGCTGGCCGGCCTGGAGGGACTGAGCTACGAGGACGTCGCCCACGTCGTCGGCGTACCGGTGGGCACGGTGATGTCGCGCTTGTCGCGCGGCCGCGAGCGGCTGCGCCGCCTGACCGCGGCGGACGCGCCGCCGGCGCTGAGGAGAGTGAAATGAGCGAGACCTCGGCCACCGAAGCCGAGCTGCAGGCCTGCGCCGACGGCCGCCTCGAGCCGGAGCGGGCCGCCGCGATCATGGCCGATCCGGCCCTGGCGGCGCGTGTCACGGCCTACCGCCAGCAGAACGAGGCGCTGCACGCGCTGTTCGATCCTGTGGCCGAGGAGCCGGTGCCCGAGCGCCTGCGCCCAGCGGCGATCGCCGCCCAGGCGGCGCGCGAGCGCTGGACAGCGCCGCTGCGCCTCGCCGCCGCAATCGTGCTGTTGATCCTGGGCGGCGCTGGGGGCTGGTGGCTCAACGACGTGACGGCACCGATGCCCGTTGCCGCAGTGCCGCTGGCCCGCGAGGGCGTCGCCGCGCACCGTGTCTTCGTCGCCGAGGTGCGCCACCCCGTCGAGGTCACCGCGGCGGACGAGTACCACCTGGTCGACTGGCTGTCGAAACGGCTGGGCGCGCCACTGGCGGCACCGGACCTGTCGCGTGCCGGCTTCGCCCTGGTCGGGGGACGGCTGCTGCCGTCCTCGGCCGGCCCGGCGGCGCAGTTCATGTACGAGGACGCGAGCCGCAACCGGCTGACCCTGTTCGTGCGTGCCGGCGACGACGAGAGCACGGCGTTCCGCTTCGTCGATGAAGACGGCCTGGGCGCCTTCTACTGGCGCGACCGCGGGCTGGGCTTCGCGTTGATCGGCGCCGTCACGCGCGAAGTGCTGCTGGAACTCGCCCACTTGGCGTACCAGGACCTAGAGCTCTAGCCCTCCAATAGCCTAATCAGTTCGGCCGCGGCCGCCGCAGGCGTGAGCTCCCCGGCGACGACGCGGGTCTCCAGCTCCGGCAGGCGCGCCGCGACGTCGGGGTGCCGCCGGAACGCCTCCTCGAGCCCGGCGTCGATCTCGCTCCACAGCCAGGCACGGGCCTGCCCGGCGCGGCGCGCCGCGTGGGCGCCGATCACTACGGCCCGGTCGCTGAACCGGCCGATGGCCGCCCAGACTTCGTCGAGACCGTCGCCGGTGCGGGCGGAAGCGGTCAGCACCTCCGGCTGCAGCGCCTCGCCGCCGCGCAGGAGGTTGAGCGCCGCGGCGTAGTCGGCGGCGGCGCGCCGGGCGGCGGGCTCGAGCTCCCCGTCGGCCTTGTTGACGACGATGAGGTCGGCCAGCTCGACGATGCCGCGCTTGAGGCCCTGCAGTTCGTCGCCGCCGCCGGGCAGCAGTAGCAGCAGGAACAGGTCGACCAGGTCGGCGACGGCCGTCTCCGACTGGCCGACGCCGGCGGTCTCGACGATGACGACGTCGAAGCCCGCCGCCTCGCACAAGAGCAGCGCCTCGCGCGTGCGGCGCGTGACGCCGCCCAGCGTGCCGCCGGTGGGCGACGGGCGGATGAACGCCTCGGGCGACGTCGCCAACTGCTCCATGCGCGTCTTGTCGCCCAGGATGGAGCCGCCGGTGCGCGTGCTCGACGGGTCGACCGCCAGCACCGCCAGGCGATGACCGCGCGCCAGAACCAGCGCCCCGAAGGCCTCGATGAAGGTCGACTTGCCGACGCCGGGCACGCCGGTGATGCCAAGGCGCAGGCTGCCGCCGGTGTGGGGCAGCAGGCGCGCCATCAGGTCCGCGGCGCGGGCGCGGGCGTCGGCCCGGGTCGACTCGACCAGCGTGATCGCGCGCGCCAACGCCCGCCGGTCGCCGGCCCGCACGGCGTCGGCCAGCTCGGAGTCCGTGGTCTCGCTCATGGCGCGGCGATTATAGGGCTGCCGCGCGAGTCCCGCGCCGGCTCAGCTCTTCTCCTGCGCCTTCATCTGCTGGATCATCGCCTTGGTGCCGTCGCCGAGCTGTTCGAGGAGCTTTTCGCGCTCCTCTTCGCTCAGCTCGTTCCACAGGTGCTCCTTGTCGGCGCGCACGTTGAGCGCCTGCATGATCAGCGCCTCGCGATCTTCGGAGGGCGGCTGGCCGAAATGGCCCTCGGCCGCGGAGCTGGCGGCCGCCTTGCGGCGCGTGCTCATGGTCTTGCGGTCGGCAAGCACCTGGTCGGCGTGCTGGCGGCTTTTCGATTCGACGAACAGCCACAGAAATAGCTTGCGCAGCATGGCTCGGTCGGCGGTTCTGGCGCGGTTGGGACCGGGCCCGTCAGGCGCCGGTCGCCGCCAAACGGTAGCAAATGAATGCCAAGGGAAACGTTAATGTCGCCGCAAGCACGAACAGGATCAGGAGCGACGAGAACTCGAACCGCCCCTCGGCCACCGCACGGTTGAATATGACCAGCGTCGCCGGCGTCGCGACGAGCAAGAGCGTCGCCGTGCCCGGCAGATAGGCGCCCGCCAGCACCGTGCCGATGGCGAGCGCCGCGGCGTGCACCGGCAGCATCGCCTGCAGGAGGAACGTCACGAGGCCCGGCCAGCCATGGGCGTCGGTGCGGCTGGCCAACAGCGCCGCCGCGAAGGCCAGCGCGAAGGCGATCAGGAACGCCCGGTCGACGGCCGCGGGGTCGATGGTGCCGACATTCGCGGCAAACGTCGCCAGGATCGGCCCCAGCCCTTGGGAGGCCTCGAGCCCGTAGAGCGCGACCTGGACCGGCAGGGCCCAGACCAGCAGGCGGAACGGCAACTTCGGCATCGCGCGCAGTATCGTGACGCGACGCGCCGGGGCAAGCGCGGTCTATAGTGCGTCACCCATGCCCAAGACTCATGCCGAGACCTGGGAGTGGCGCTTCGACCAGCCGCCGGAAGCGGTGTGGCCGGCGCTTGCCGACACCTCGCGCTGGAACGAGGCGGCCGGCATCCCGCGCCACGCCATCGAGGAGCGCGAGGAGGACGACGGCGCGATCCGCTATTTCGGCAGCGCCAAGATCGGACCGCTGCCGCTGCGCTGGGAAGAGATCCCGGTCGAGTGGGTGTTCGGCACCTGGTTCCGGCACGTGCGGCAGTTCCTCAACGGCCCCATTGCCGTCATCGACGCGACGCTGAGCCTCGCGGCCGACGGCCCGGGCACCCTCGCCACCTACCACTTGGCGGCGGCGCCGCGCGGCCCGCTCGGCCACGCCCTGCTCTCGACCGCGTTCTTCCCGGCCTGCCGCAAGAACTTCACCGGTCTCGCCGACGGCGTGCGCGACTGGCTTGAGGGAAGACGCGACGGCCCGTTCGCCTCGAAACTGAAGTCCCTCGACGCGGCCCAGCGCGGGCGCCTGGAACGCGCCGTCGCGGCGGTCGAGGCCGGGCCCGACGGCCACGGCCTGGCGCCGCGGCTGGCCGAGTGGCTGGCGACCGCCCAGGAGGTCGACCAGATGAAACTGCGCCCGCTGGCGCTGGCCCGCACCTGGGACGCGGACGCGCAGGCGACGGTCGAGATGTTCTTCGCCGCCGTCGACGCCGGCCTGCTGGACCAGCAATGGGACCTGCTGTGCCCGCGCTGCCGTGGCGCGAAGGCGACGGCGCCGGCGCTCGACCGGCTGCCGGCGGAGAGCCATTGCGGCGCCTGCAACATCGACTATGAGCGCGACTTTGCCAAGAACGTCGAGCTGAGCTTCCGCCCCAACGCGGCGATCCGCGATGTCCCCGACGGCGAGTACTGCCTGTTCGGGCCGATGACGACGCCGCACATCCGCGTGCAGGTCGGCGTCGAGCCGGGCGAGACCCGCGCCGTCGCCGCCACCCTCGCCGCCGGTCCCTACCGCCTGCGCACTCTGCAGGTCGGCGACGAGGTGGAGATCGAGCATGACGGTCGATCGTTCCCCGACGTGGTGTTCGACGGGGCCGACGTGCGCACCGGCGGCCCCGGCGCTGCCGGCGAGATCGTCTTCCGCAACGACGGCCCGCGCCGGCGCACGATGATCGTCGAGTCCCTGGCCTGGACGGCGGACGCGCTGACCGCCCATCGCGCGACGACGCTGCAGGCCTTCCGCGACCGCTTCGGCGACGAGGTGCTGCGTCCCGGCGACAACGCCGCCGTCGGCCGCATCGCGCTGATGTTCACCGACCTGGGCGGCTCGACGGCGTTCTACGAGCGGGTCGGCGACGCCCACGCCTATGCCGTCGTGCGCGACCACTTCGAGCTCTTGGCCGCGACCGTGCGCACCCATGGCGGCGCCGTCGTCAAGACCATCGGCGACGCGGTGATGGCGGCGTTCCCGGAGCCCGCGCACGCGGTCGCGGCGGCGCTGGACATCCAAGGCCGGGTCGCGGCGTTCAACGACGGACATGCCGACGACGACGCGCTGGTCATCAAGGTCGGCGTGCACGCCGGGCCGGCGATCGCCGTGACGCTCAACCGGCGCCTCGACTATTTCGGCTCGACCGTCAACCTGGCGGCGCGGCTCGAAGGACAGAGCCATGGCGGCGACATCGTCGTGTCGCTGGCCGTGGCCGACGATGCCGACGTGGCGACGGTGCTTGACGGCATCGCGGCGGCCCGCGAAGTGGCGCAGGTCCGTGGCATCGCCGACCCCGTGGCGTTCGTCCGCCTGCGGCCTTGAACAAGACCCCGGCGACCGACGCCATGTGGCAGGCGTTCTGCGCCGCTACAGGCGTCACCGGCGACTACGTCGCGGAGCGGTTCGGCGACAGCCCGGAGATGGCCGACGAGCTTATCGGGCTGGTGCTCGCCGGCACCAAGCGGGCGACCGCCGGCCTGGCGCGGTACTACGCGCCCCACACGGACGAGCCGCGGCCGCAGGTCGGCGACCACGTCGTCGCCTGTGACGGCCAAGGCACACCGCGCTGCATCTGGCGCACGACCGACCTGCGGATCGGCCCGTTCGACAGCGTCGACGCGGAGTTTGCCTGGGACGAGGGCGAAGGCGACCGCACCCTCGCCTGGTGGCGCGACGCCCACCGGCGGTTCTTCGAGCGCGCAGCGGCGCAGGAGGGTTTCGCCTTCCACGACGGCATCGCCACGGTGTTCGAGCGCTTCACGATCGTCTGGCCGCCGGAGACGGCGGACGACCCGCGCGGTTGATCGACCCGCCTCCGATCCCCGACACTGTCGCGCACTTCACTCTGGGGGGACACGTCATGAAGGCTGCCGCGCTGTCCGGGATCGTCCTACTGGCCGCATCCGGGCCCGCCGGGGCCGCGCCCCTCACCGTCAACAGCCTCGCCGACACCAACGACGTCGACACCGCCGACGGCGTCTGCCGCGATGCCGCCGAGGCCTGCTCGCTGCGCGCCGCCATCGAGCAGGCCAACGCGCTGCCGGGCCTCGACGACGTCGTCCTGCCGGCGGGCACGATGACGCTGACGCTGGCTGGTCACGACGACGTCGCGCGCGTCGGCGACCTGGACATCACCGACGACCTGCGCATCGGCCGCCTGGGCGGCGAGGCCGCAGGGCAGGCGGTCGTCGACGGCGGCGCCATCGACCGGGTGTTCCAGGTGCATCCCGGCGTCAGCGCGACGATGGTGCGCTTCGAGGTCACCAACGGGGCCGCGGCCGAGGGCGCCGGCATCCGCAGCGACGGCGCGCTGGTGCTGATCGGCATGGCGATCACCAAGAACGTCGCCGACCAGTACTACTACTCCGGCGCGCCCAACGACCGCGGCGGCGGCATCTACAGCGGCCAAGGCGCGACGCTGAGCTTGCGCGACACGCGGGTCACCGGCAACCGGGTGACCGGCGGCTACGGCGGCGGCATCTACAGCGACCGTGGCACCGTGCGCCTGTTGCGCAGCGAGGTCACTGGGAACCAGGCCGCGCCACACGGCGTGTCCTGCTTCGGCCTGGCCGTGCCCAAGGGCGGCGGCATCGAGATCGCCGGCGGCACGGCCCTCATCCAGCGCAGCACCATCAGCGGCAACAGCGCCGACATCGGCGGCGGTATGTATCTGGTCACCAGCAGCGGCGAGCGGCCCGTCGTCACGCTCGACCGCAGCGTCGTCGACCGCAACACGGCGGAGGCGCATGGCGGCGGCATCGCCGGGCTGGTGCCGGACGTGACCCTGCGCCGCACCCGCATCATCGAGAACGTCGCCGGCTGGTCGGGCGGCGGGCTCTACTTCGACTTCGAGCCGGGCACCGGCGCCGGCCCCGCCGGCACGATCGTCATCGACCGCAGCCGGATCGTCGACAACGAGGCCACCGGCGGCGGCTGCACCGAGGACGGCCCGAGGTTCCAGGGCGACGGCGCCGGCATCTTCACCGAGACGCCGCTGAGCCTGCTGGAGACGACCGTCGCCGGCAACATCGCGACCGGCAACGGCGGCGGCATGCGCGTGGTCAAGGAGAGCGACGAGATCTTCATCGACAAGAGCACCTTCGCAGGCAACGTGGCGGCCCACGGCGGCGCCATCGCCTGTGTCGGCCAGCTCTTGCGCATGCAGAACAGCACGCTGTCGGCCAACACGGCCAGCGGCCGCGGCGGGGCGCTTTGGCTGCCCCACAACGGCACGCGGTGCGGCGACATGACGGCGGTCCTGCTGCACGTGACGATCTACGACAACGCCGCCAACAACGGCGGCGGCGTCTTCGTCCGCGGCGCCGGCAATACGGCCGAGATCAAGAACTCGATCGTCGCCGGCAACGCCGGCGATGACTGCCGCGGCACGCCTGTTTCGGCCGACTACAACATCGACAGCGACGGCACCTGCGCGCTCAACCGGCCGAACGACATGCCGGGCACGAACCCGCAGCTGCGCCCGCTGGCCCTGAACGGCGGCCAGACGCGCAGCCACCTGCCCCATCTGTGCACCAGCCCGCCCGTCGACGAGATCCCGGGCGCCACATTGAGCGAGGACCAGCGCGAGGTAACCCGCCCGCTGCCCTGCGGCGGCGAGCCGCGCTCGGACATCGGCGCGGTGGAGCGGGAGCGGGACGAGTAAGGGCCGCCCTCACCCTCCGCCTTTTCCAACACCGCGATCTCGTCGGCGAAGTGGTGCTCGACGTGCACGGCGAGGCCGGCGCCGGTTTCTTCGAACATGTCGACGGCCAGGTGCGCGCCGGCGGCCTCCAGCGCCGCGACCTCGTCGGGGTAGCGGGCCAGCGCCGCGATCTTCCAGTCGTGGGGCTGCGCCGCTGCCTGCTCGAGCGCGTCCAGATTGGCGCTCAGTTCCGGCATGGTCAGCACCACCAGCTCGATGCAGCCGCGCTCGACGCGCTGCCAGAAGTCGGGGTCGGTGGCGTCGCCGCGCAGCACGTTGCGCCCGGCTTCGCGGTGCGCCGCGGCCCGGTCGAGGTCCACGTCCAGCCCGACGACGACGTCGCCGAAGCGCTCTCGCATGACGTCGTAGGCCGCCGTGCCGACCGGCCCCATGCCGCAGACGGCGATGCGGGCGTCGCCCGGTTGCAGGGTCACGTCGTCGGGGTGGCGCGTCGCGGTCTCCCACAGTTCCAGCCGGTGCTGCAGTCGCCCGAAGAGACCGTGGGCGAACAGGTTAAGCGGCGAGCCGAGCACAAAGCTGATCGCCAGCGCGATCGCCACTGCGGTCAGCCAGTCGGCCCCGATCCAGCCCGCCTTGACGCCGATGTCGCCGGCGCGCTGCTGCTATGCTCCACCTCCCGGCACGCCAGGCCTTGCCACCGAAACCGGCGCCAACACCATGACCATGCTCTCCCTCGCCGCCGTGTTGCTCGTCATGCAGGTCCACCTCTTTGCCGGGCGAATGCACTTCCTGGACCGCGAGCCCTGGCGAAGCATGGCCCCCGGCGTCGCCATGTCTTACGTCTTCCTGGACATTCTTCCCCATCTCTCGAAGAAGCAGCAGGCCCTTGAGTTTGGCGAGGGCGCGGGCCTTGCGCTCTTTCTGCAGAACCACGCATACCTTCTGGCCCTGGTCGGTTTCACCCTTTTCCTCGGCCTGGCGAAGATCAGTAGCGCATCCGGCGCGCAGGAGACCAAGAGCGACGAGGAGCGCCAGGGCCGCTCAGTGCTCTATCTTCGGATCCTGCCGCTCGCCGTCTATGTCGCGCTGATCGGCTTTCTCATCGGCGGGCAGCCTGACCACCGCTACGAACCGGTCATCGTCTTCGCCTGTGCCATGGTGATTCATCTGGCTGGGGTCAACCACACGGTGCGGCACAAGATGTCGCGGCTCTACGACAGCTCCCTGCGTTACATGTTAGCCGGCGCGACGCTGGCGGGATGGTTCTTGGGTGCGGTCACCCCCATCTCGGATTTGGTCTTCGCGCTGACCTTCTCCTTCGTCGCCGGTGCAATTCTGATCGTCGCCTTTGTCTACGAGCTACCGGCCATCGCCGGCGGCAAAAGCTACTACTACTTTTCCGCCGGGGTGGCGGGTTTCTCGGCCTTGCTGCTGCTATATGAGGCTCTGTCCGGGATTTCGCTGACCGCGTGAGGATGCGTTTGCTGGGCGCCTACGCGCCGCCGTGTGCGGCAAGAACAGATTTCGCTGCGGCGGTCAGCCGTAGGCCGCATTTGGCTAGAGCGGGATCGCATTAGGCGGAAGCGTAGCCGGCGTTTGCGAAGAAGGCGGCGCATTGGGTTGGCGGGAAGCGGTCGATGATGCGGGCTATGGCGGCGTGGAGCTC
>Ga0209678_1000079_pt1 | contig 39502 bp, 41 predicted proteins | sample WorMetilvaeELBA1_FD_187404 | JGI IMG/M metagenome (GOLD analysis project Ga0209678, IMG submission 187404) | Marine gutless worms symbiont microbial communities from Max Planck institute for Marine Microbiology, Germany - Olavius ilvae ELBA.1... ...
CGGTCAACTTCGCCGCCGCCGTCTACCTCGCCGCCATCGTCTGTTGCTGGTTATGAGTCCGGAGCCTAGGACGTCAGATCAGGGGCGCGTAGCCGCGGCCCGGCGGCGCTTTGCGCCCGCGCGACCGCCACGGTCGAGCGCGACGCGGGGCTGCCGCAGGGCCTCCTGAGAGCGATTTCACTGGCCGAGACCGGCCGCTGGGACGCGCAGCGGTCGGCAAGCTTTGCCTGGCCCTGGACCGTCACCGCCGAGGGCAAGGGCCGTTTCCTGCCCAGCAAGGCCGCGGCCATTGCCGAGGTCGAGGCGCTGAAGGCGCGCGGCATCCGCAACATCGACGTCGGCTGCATGCAGGTGAACCTGCTCCACCACGCCGACGCCTTCGCCGACCTGAAGGCCGCGTTCGATCCCCGCGGCAATGCCCGCTACGCCGCCGGCTTTCTGAAGCGGCTGCACGGCAAGACGCGCTCCTGGCCGCAGGCCGTGGCGCACTATCACTCGGCGACGCCCGAGCTCGGCCAGCGCTACCTCGCGAAGGTACTGCAGCTGTGGAACGCCCCTGAGACGGGCAAGACCGTCGTGGCCGCCAGGGCCAAGGGCACCTGGACCCGCGCCCCCAAGACCGACGTCGCCGCCTGGCGCGCCGAACGGATCGCGGAATACCTCAAGCGCCGCGCCCGCCGCGGCCGGGGCCGCCTCTAACCTACCGTCTCCGCCAACAGGTGGACGACGCCGCCCGGCGCGGCGATCCAGCCGGCCGTGAGATCCGCGGGCAGCGGCTCGATCTCGTCGCAGCGCGCGGCACCGGCCGCGGCCAGGCGCGCCGAAGCCGCCTCGAGATCGTCGGTCTCCAGCTCCAGCCACAGCTCCGCCTGGCTCAGCGCCGGCACCCGGTCGATCCACAGGCGCATGACGCCGAACTCGAACGTCACCGACGTCTCGTCGTCGCGCAGGACCGGCAGCCCCACTGCGTCGCGATAGAACGCGACGATCCGGTCGAACTCCCGCGCTGGCGCCTTCAGCGCGATATTCCGACCCGCCCCGATGCGCGGTGTTGTGTTCCCCACTTTCCTTTCCTCCGGCAGCCAGACTGAGGGACCTCGCGAGTGTAGCAACGTCCCACCGGCGATGGAACTTCCGCTACACTGGCGCCCGCGACTCGTTCGCTTGAGGACCCTGCCCGCGTCATGTCCGACACCGACCGGTTCCAGCCGATCCCGATGGCGCGCATGCCGCGCTTTGTCGGCCTCGCGACGTTCATGCGGCTGCCGCCGGTCGAGGACCCCGCCGACGTCGACATCGCCCTGATCGGCGTGCCGTTCGACACCGGCACGACGAACCGCGCCGGCGCCCGCCACGGGCCGCGCCAGATCCGCGACATGTCGACGATGATGCGGCGGGTCAACGCGGCGTCGAAGGTGGCGCCGTTCCAGCTGGCGCGCTGCGCCGACCTGGGCGACGTCGCGATTAACCCGATCGAGATCGAGGTCAGCCTGGAGGCCATCGAGGCGTTCTTCCGCGAGGTCCACGCGGCCGGCACGATCCCGCTCTCGGCCGGCGGCGACCACCTGATCACGCTGCCGATCCTGCGCGCCATCGCCGCCGAACGGCCGCTGGGGCTGGTGCACTTCGACGCCCACTCGGACACCACCGACAGCTACTTCGGTGCCGACGGCCGGCCCGGCAGCCGCTACGCCCACGGTACGCCGTTCCGCCGCGCCATCGAAGAGGGGCTCTTGGACCCGGAGCGTGTCATCCAGATCGGCATACGCGGCTCGCTGCACGACCTAGACGACAACGACTGGGCCTACGAGCACGGCCTCCGGCTCGTCACCATGGAGGAGTTCGAGGACCTGGGCCCCGACGGCGTCATCGCCGAGGCCTGGCGCGTCGTCGGCGACGGCCCGGCGTATCTCAGCTTCGACGTCGACGGCCTCGACCCGGTCTATGCGCCGGGCACGGGCACGCCGGAGGTCGGCGGCCTGACGACGCGCGAGGCGCTGAAGATGGTGCGCGGCATGCAGGGCATGGACCTGTGGGGCGGCGACGTGGTCGAAGTCGCGCCGCCCTACGATCCGCTGGGCAACACCGCCATCGTCGGCGCCTCGTTCATGTTCGAGATCCTCTGCCTACTGGCCGACGCCCACCGGCATAGGACCGGCGGGTCGGCCTAGGCGCCCGCCGGCGCCCTCGGCGCTTCGTTCAGGTGCCCTGACTTGACCCACAGCCGCGCGCCGCCCGGACCCGCCGTAGCCTGCAGTCGTGCGCCCTTCGGCAGTCGTAGCCACGACTGCGGCACAAACGTTTCGCCGCCCTCTTCGAAACCGCCGTCGAGCACCAGGACCTCGATGCCACCCGGCACGTCGAGGACGATCTCGGCGGCCGGCGCCCAGACCTCGATCCGCACGTCCTCCCGGTCGTCCCGAAAGAGCGGCACGACGGACACCTCCGGCCGGTCCGGCACCGGTTCTGGCGTCGCTGCGGCGGTGTCGATCCGTACGAGCGTGCGGTCGGCGGGGTCGAACTGCCACAGCTTGACGAAGATCGTGCAGCCGGCCTCGGCACCCGGCGTGTGGCGCGACTGGGGCGGGTTGCGCACGTAGGAGCCGACGGGATAGTCGCCGTGCTCGTCCTGGAAGACGCCGTCGAGCACCAGGAACTCCTCGCCGCCGCTGTGGACGTGGGGCGAGAAGTGGCTGCCGACGGCGTAGCGCACGATCGAGGTCGCCCGCGCGACCTCGCCGCCGATGCGGTCGAGCATGCGCCGGTCGACCCCCGGCATCGGCGAGGCGACCCAGGGGAGCTGTGCCGCGTGCACGACGGCCCGTTTGCTGAAATCCGCGTTGATCTCCATCGGCGCCTCTTCCGTCGGTCGCCAAGAGGTAAGTGCCGGCCGCCGGGATGCAACGGCCCGCGCCGCTTGACTCCGCGCGCGTTCCCGCCAGTTTTTCGCTAAGTTAGGTGCCAAGGGAGGCCGCCTATGCAGATGCCGAAGCCCGACGACGCGATCCTGGCGCGGCGCGAGGAGATCGTCGCGGCGATGCGCGCGATCGTCTCCGGCGAGGGCGTCATCGTCGACGAGGACGAGCTGCGCGCCTATGAGTGCGACGGCCTCACCGCCTACCGCCAGCTGCCGCTGATCGTGGTGCTGCCGGAGACCACCGACCAGGTCAGCCGCATCCTCAAGTACTGCCACGACGAGGGGGTCAAGATCGTGCCGCGCGGCGCCGGCACGTCGCTCTCGGGCGGCGCCCTGCCGCTGGCCGACGCCATCACGCTGGGCCTGGGCAAGTTCAACCGTATCCTGGAGGTCGACCTCGAGAACCGCTGCGCCGTGGTGCAGCCGGGCGTGACGAACCTGGCGATCTCCGACGCCGTCGCCGCCGACGGCTTCTACTACGCGCCCGACCCGTCGAGCCAGATCGCCTGCACCATCGGCGGCAACGTGGCGGAGAATTCCGGCGGCGTGCACTGCCTCAAATACGGCCTGACCGGCAACAACGTGCTGGGCGTGGAGATGGTGCTGCCCGGCGGCGAGGTCGTGCGCCTGGGCGGCAAGCACCTGGACGCCGAGGGGTACGACCTGCTGGGCGTCATCACGGGCTCCGAGGGCCTTTTGGGCGTCATTACCGAGGTCACCGTGCGCCTGCTGCGCAAGCCGGCGGTGGCGCGCGCGCTGATGATTGCCTTCCCGACCTCGGAGACCGCCGGAGACTGCGTCGCGCGGGTCATCGCCGACGGCATCATTCCGGGCGGTATGGAGATGATGGACGCGCCGGCGATCGAGGCGGCGGAAGCCTTCGTCCAGGTCGGCTACCCGCTCGACGCCGGGGCGCTGCTGCTGGTCGAGCTCGACGGGCCCGAGGCCGAGGTCGATCATCTGTGCGACCGTGTGCGCGCGATCGCCGAGGCCGCCGGCGCACTCTCGGTACGCATCAGCGCCAGCGAAGACGAACGCCTCGCCTTTTGGGCCGGGCGCAAGGCGGCGTTCCCGGCCATCGGCCGCCTGTCGCCCGACTACTACTGCATGGACGGCACCATTCCGCGCGCCCAGCTGCCGCTGGTGCTGCAGCGCATGGCGGAGATGAGCCAGCACTACGGCCTGCGCGTCGCCAACGTCTTTCACGCCGGCGACGGCAACCTGCACCCGCTGATCATGTACGACGCCAACGAGCCGGGCGAGCTGGAGCGCGCCGAGGAGTTCGGCGCCGACATCCTGAAGCTCTGCGTCGAGGTCGGCGGCGTGCTGACCGGCGAGCACGGCATTGGCGTCGAGAAACGCGACCTGATGGAGGTCATGTTCGACGAGGCCGACCTCAAGCAACAGGAACGCGTCAAGTGCGCCTTCGACCCGCAGCACCTGCTGAACCCCGGCAAGATGTTCCCGGAGCTGCACCGCTGCGCCGAACTGGGCCGCGTCCATATCCACCGCGGCCAGATGCGGTTCCCCGACCTGCCGCGGTTCTAAGTCGGTCGCTTGCCTGACATGTTCCCGATTGCGCGAACGTGTAGCCGCCGCGAGGTTGCCGGCACCTCCACCCGACCCGAAGAATTACCCCCTCCACCCTGGAGGGGGAGGGTCGGGGTGGGGGGGACGACCCGTCACGCCAAGCGCCGCGGGTGCCATGCACGCGCCGCCGCAACACCCCCCACCCTAGCCCTCCCCCTCAAGGGGGGAGGGAACAGCAGCGCGCTCAGTAGGAAACCCCCTCCCCCCTGGAGGGGGAGGGTCGGGGTGGGGGGGATGGCGGTTCACGCCAAGCCCGGCCGCCGCTTGCCACGCGCCTCAGCAACACCCCCCACCCCGGCCCTCCCCCTCAGGGGGGGAGGGAGAAACAGGGGCGCCGGGTCATGACCGAGACCCTGCGCGCCGAGACCGCGGAACAGGTGCGCGAGGCGCTGGCCTGGGCGGCGGGGGAGGAGACGCCGCTGGCGGTGCAGGGCGGCGGCTCGAAGCGGCCGTTCGGGCGGCCGGTGCAGGCGGCGCACACGCTCGACCTCTCGGCCTTGAGCGGCATCGCGCTCTACGAGCCGGAGGAACTCGTGCTGTCGGCCGGCGCCGGCACGCCGATGACGGAGATCGAGGCGGCGCTGGACGCCAAGGCCCAGCAGCTCGCCTTCGAGCCGCCGGACCTGTCGGGGCTGTTGGGCACCGAGGGCGCGGGCACGCTGGGCGGCGCCCTGGCCTGCAACCTGGCGGGCCCGCGGCGGATCAAGGCCGGCGCCGCGCGCGACCATTTCCTGGGCGTCGAGGCGGTGAGCGGCCGCGGCGAGACGTTCAAGTCCGGCGGCCGCGTCATGAAGAACGTCAGCGGCTACGACATGTGCAAGCTCTTGACCGGCGCCTTCGGCACGCTGGCGGCGATGACCAAGGTCACGGTCAAGGTGCTGCCGGCGCCGGAAAAAACGCGCACGCTGCTGCTGATGGGCCTCGATGACGCCGCGGCGACGCGGGCGATGACGGCGGCGTTGAATTCGCCGCACGACATCTCGGGCGCGGCGCACCTGCCGGCTGCCCTCGCCGGGCGCTCGGGCGTGTCATACGTATCCGGCGCTGGCGGCGCCGTAACAGCGCTGCGCCTCGAGGGCGTGGCGCCGTCGGTCGAGGCGCGCATGACCGCCCTGCGCGAGGCGCTGGCCCCGTTCGGCGCCCTCGAGGAGTTGCATGGCGCCAAATCCGGCGCGTTCTGGCGTGAAGTGCGCGACGTGGTGCCGTTTCACGGCGACGCGCGCCCGGTCTGGCGCCTCTCGGTCGCGCCGCAGGCCGGGCACCGGGTCGTCGCCGACGTGCGTCGCGAGATCGACGCCGAGGCGCTCTACGACTGGGGCGGCGGGCTGGTCTGGCTGGCCTTGCCGGCGGACGGCCCGGCGGCGGCCGACGCCGGCGCGGACATCGTGCGCAGCGCCCTCGTGAACGGCGGCCATGCGACGCTGGTGCGGGCGGCCGAACCGGTGCGCGCCGCGGTCGACGTATTCCAGCCCCAGCCGGCCCCCCTCGCCGCCCTCACCCGCCGGGTCAAGGACAGCTTCGACCCGCGCGGCGTCTTGAACCCCGGCCGCATGTACCCGGACGCCTGAGATGCAGACCAGCTTCACCCTCGCCCAGCTCGCCGATCCGGACATCGCGGAGGCCAACCAGATCCTGCGCACCTGCGTGCGCTGCGGGTTCTGCACGGCGACGTGCCCGACCTACGTGCTGCTGGGCGACGAGCTCGACAGCCCACGCGGGCGCATCTACCTGATCAAGGACATGCTGGAGAACGACCGGCCGGCGACAGCCAAGGTCGTCAAGCACATCGACCGCTGCCTGTCGTGCCTGTCGTGCATGACCACGTGCCCCTCGGGCGTGCATTACATGCACCTGGTCGACCACGCCCGCGCCCACATCGAAGAGACGTACACGCGACCCTGGACCGACCGCGCGCTGCGCGCGCTGCTGGCCCACCTGCTGCCCTATCCGGGGCGCTTCCGGCTGGGCGTCGTCGCCTCGTGGTTCGCGCGGCCGCTGCGCCGCGTGCTGCCAGGGCGCCCGGGCGCCATGCTGGCGCTGGCGCCGGCGCGCATCCCGGGCCCCAGCCCGGTCGACCGGCCGCAGGTGTTCCCGGCGGTCAGGACCCGGCGCGCGCGGGTGGCGCTGATGACCGGCTGCGCCCAGCAGGTGCTGGCGCCGCAGATCAATGAGGCGACGGTCCGGTTGTTGACGCGCCTGGGCGTCGAAGTCGTCGTGGTCGAGGGGGCGGGCTGCTGCGGCGCGCTGGTCCACCACATGGGCAAGACCGGCGCGGCGCACGCCCAGGCCGCCGCCAACATCGACGCCTGGCTCGCGGAGGACGCACGCGACGTCCTCGACGCCGTGGTGATCAACGCCAGCGGCTGCGGCACGACGGTCAAGGACTACGGATTCATGTTCCGGGAGGATCCAGACTACGCCGAGAAGGCCGCGCGGGTCTCGGCGCTGACCAAGGACATCACGGAAGTGCTGGGCGGGCTCGGCGTCGACGGGGCCGCGGAGCCGCTGCGCGTCGCCTACCACTCGGCCTGCTCCATGCAGCACGGCCAGAAGCTGAAAGGCTCGCCGGTCGACCTGCTGCGCGGCGCCGGCTTCGACGTGGTCGAGCCGGCCGAGAGCCACCTGTGCTGCGGCTCCGCCGGCACCTACAACCTGATGCAGCCGGCGATCGCCGGCCGCCTGCGCGACCGCAAGGTCGGCCACCTGGAGGCCACCCGGCCACAGGTCATCGCCAGCGGCAACATCGGCTGCATGACCCAGCTCGCCACCGGCACCGACGTGCCGATCGTGCACACCGTCGAACTGCTCGACTGGGCCACTGGTGGCCCGAAGCCGGAAGCGCTGGGCGATTCGGCTTAGGCGCCGCGGCTCTGGGATCGAAACAACAAGGTTGAACCACAGAGGCACAGAGGCACAGAGGCACAGAGGGCGGCGGTGCGTGAATGGGCCGTCCAGTGTGCAAATCGAGGCGTAGGCGCAGATTTTCTCTTGGCGGTCTCATGCTCTGCGTGAGGCGCCGGCGCCAGCCAAGTATCAGAGTCCTTTGAAAACCAGTCCGGTCCCGTGCGCGCTGGCTGAACCGCCGGCCCCGGTCTCTCTGTGCCTCTGTGGTTCAATATCGCTGTTAGGCGGCGCCCAAGGCCTCACCCCTTCGGCCGGTCTTTCACACGAATGACGAACTTCAGCCCCGACCAGGTTTCGTCGATGGCGCAGACCTTGACGTCGACGAGGCCAGCGGCCAGGCCAATTTCGCGCACGGTGTTATCACTCAGGTCGCTGTCGAGACCCTGGGCCTCGCGCGCGGCGAGCTTCGGCCAGGCGATCCACAGCGCACCGTCGGGCTTGAGGCGCGCGGCGAGCGGCGGGAAGCGGCGTTCCAGGTCCCGCGCCCGCATGAAGAAGGCGACGATGACGTCCGCGGGCGCGGTGCCGCGCAGGCCGGCCACGACCGTCACGTCGTCGGGCAGCGCGCCGTAGTCGGCGGGCCAGCCGCGCCACGGCGCGTGGGCCAGCACCAGCCGGTGGCCGGGCTTGACACCCAGCTTCCGCGGCAGCGGCGTGCCGGAGTACCCCGCGGTCTTGGCCATCGTGTTCCTTACGCAGACGTGACACCCTGAGGCCACGATCTACTTCTACCCTACGATCATGCGTGTCCTTGCCGCTCATGCAATCGCCGGCCTGCTGGCCCTCCCCGCCGTTGCCGACCAGGACGACCCGCGGCTCGACGAGCTCTTCGCCGTGCTGCAGACGACCGACGACGACGCCACGGCCAGCGCCGCGACGAACATGATCTGGGCGATCTGGACCTACAGCGAGGACGACGACGTGCGCCGCCTGATGGCCTCGGGCATCCAGGCCATGCGCATCCGCGCCTACCCGGACGCGCTGCGTTATTTCGACCGCATCATCGAGGTCGCGCCGGCGTTCGCCGAGGGCTGGAACAAGCGCGCCACGGTCTTCTACCTGATGGGCGACTTCGAGAAGTCGATCGACGACGTCGACGTGACCCTGGCGCTGGAGCCGCGCCATTTCGGCGCGCTGAGCGGCCTGGGCCAGATCTGCATGGCCATGGGCGAGGAGGAAGAGGCGCTGACGGCGTTCGAGGAGGCGCTGGAAGTCCACCCGCACCTCGTCGGCGCCCGCGCGACCGTCTCCGTGCTGCGCGAGAAGCTCAGGGGCGAGCCGCTGTAAGGGGCTGGCCGGGGGCGCCAATTCGCCCATATTGTGCCGACGCGCGACCGCCCCCGAGGAGCCCTTCGTGAGCGCCATCACCGACCGCCCGGCCGCCGCCTGGCTGCCGATCCTGATCGCCGGCTGTCTCGTGCTGGCGGTCAACCTCGGTGCGCGCATGACAATGGGCCTGTTCGTGCAGCCGATGACGCTGGACGTGGGGCTCAGCCGCGAGGCGTTTTCGCTCGCCATCGGCATCCAGAACCTGTTGTGGGGCGCGGCGCAGCCCTTCGCCGGCGCCATCGCCGAACGCTACGGCACCGCGCGCACGATCGCGGTGAGCCTGCTGTTCTACGCCCTGGGTCTGGTGCTGATGGGCTTCAGCGACACGCCGCTGCTGTTCGGGTTGAGCGCCGGCGTGCTGTTGGGCATCGCGGTCAGCGGCAGCGCCTTCCCGGTGGTGTTCGGCGCCGTCGCCCGGGCGCTGCCGCCGGAGAAGCGGTCCTGGGCGCTGGGCATCGCCACGGCGGGCGCCTCGTTCGGCCAGTTCGTGTTCTCGCCGTTCGCGCAGTTCATGATCGACGACTTCGGCTGGTTCATGGCGCTGATGGCGCTGGCGGTCGTCTGCGTGCTGATCGTGCCGCTGTCGCTGCAGCTCAGGGGCAAGGCCGACGAGGGCCACGGCACCGAGCAGTCGCTGCGCGCGGCCCTGCGCGAGGCATTGGCACACCGCGGCTTCCTCTACCTCACCGTCGGGTTTTTCGTTTGCGGCTTCCACGTCGCCTTCGTCGCGACGCACATCCAGCCTTTCGTGGTGTGGTGCGGCCTGCCGGCCATGGTGGGGGCCTCGGCGCTGGCGACCGTGGGGCTGTTCAATATCGTCGGGACGTACACGGCGGGTGTCTTGGGCGGCCGCTACCGCAAGAAGTACCTCTTGAGCCTGATCTACCTCGGCCGAGCCGTGGTCATCGCGATCTTCTTCCTGGGGCCCAAGACCGAGCTCACGGTGCTGGCCTTCGCCGCGGCCTTCGGGCTCCTGTGGCTCTCGACGGTGCCGCTGACCACCGGGCTGATCATCCAGATCTTCGGGCCGCGCTACGTCGCCACGCTGTTCGGCATCGTCTTCTTCAGCCACCAGGTCGGCGCCTTCTTCGGCGCCTGGCTGGGCGGGCTGAATTACGACCTGCAGGGCAACTACGACGGCGTCTGGCTGCTGTCGATCGCGCTCGGCCTGCTCGCCGCGCTGATCCATTGGCCCATCGGCGACCGCCCGCTGCCGCGCCTGGCGGGCGCGGCGGCGTAGAGCATTATCGATTGAGATTGCATCGCCGGCCCGCACCCCCGCCCGGCCACCCAACGGCAGTATCCTCGGGGTGGCCGGGCGGGGTTGCGGGTCGGTGCCGATTCCGTCCCAATCGATAATGCTTTAACCGCTCGCCATCTGTTGATTTGGGCGCTGGGCGCGCTGGGCGTATCTAGCGGACCAATCGATAACGGCCGAGAGGCAATCACCATGTTGATCAAGCGGACGCGGGGTTGGGAGCTGCCCGAAACGGCCGCGACGGCGGAAGGCGTCTACTGGAGCCGTCGCGAGGTTGTCACGGCGCTGGCCGCCGGGCCGATCCTCGCGGCCGCGGCGCCGTTCGCGGCCCGCGCCGCCGACGACCCCTCCGCCGGCCTCGACCCCGTGATGCGCAACCCGCGTTACGTGGCCGAGCGCGAACTGACGCCCGAGGCGGACGCCACGACCTACAACAACTTCTACGAATTCGGCTCGCACAAGAGCATCAGCCAGGCCGCGCAGGCGCTGAAGCTCAGGCCCTGGACGATCACCTTCGACGGCATGGTCGAGGAAGAGCGCACGGTCGGCATCGACGACCTGTTGAAGGCCATGCGCCTCGAGGAGCGGATCTACCGACACCGCTGCGTCGAGGCCTGGTCGATGACCGTGCCGTGGTCGGGCTTCCCGATGAAGGACCTGGTCGACTTCGCCCGGCCGCTCGGCAGCGCCAAATACGTGCGCATGGAGACCCAGGCCGACGAGGAGACCATGCCGGGCCTGCGCCAGTTCTGGTACCCGTGGCCCTACATCGAGGGGCTGACCATTGCCGAGGCGACCAACGAGCTGGCCTTCCTGGTGACTGGGCTCTACGGCAAGCCCGTGCCGAAGCAGAACGGCGCCCCGCTCAGGCTCGCGGCGCCGTGGAAGTACGGCTTCAAGTCGACCAAGTCGATCGTGCGATTCACGTTCACCGACGAGCGGCCGGTCAGCTTCTGGGAGGAGATCCAGCCCCGGGAGTACGGCTTCTGGGCCAACGTGAACCCGGAGGTGTCCCACCCGCGCTGGAGCCAGGCCACCGAGCGCGTGTTGGGCGCCAACGAGCGCGTGCCGACCCAGCTCTACAACGGCTACGGCGAGTTCGTGGCGTCGCTCTACACGGGGATCGAGGGCGAGCGGCTGTTCATGTGAGGCGAACGCCGCCAAACCCCTGACGGCCAACAAAAAACCGGGTCCCGAAGGACCCGGCGAGTGTAAACAGGGAGGCTTCACGTCTGGGAGACGTAGGACCTCGCGCGCGGCGAGCCCCTGCTCCGGACCTTCCGATCCGGAAGGCGCATGACGGCTGGGAGGGAGGGAGATAGCCGTCACGCAGATGCTGCATCGCAGCATCCTGGAGTCGTTAATCTACGTGGGCTGCGCAATCGCGCCGAAGTAGAGCCATTCGATGGACGCAGCCATGCAAATCACGCATGGCTTGGTTAATCCCCGCGACCGCCGCGATAAGAGCTCGGTGTTTCAACGCCTTGCGCGCGGGCGTCCGCGTGGGCGATTGCGGCCGCCGGCCCGGCCCCGCGCCCGGGCGGAGGCTCCGCCCGGCGGCTCAGAAGCGCGACTCGGCGACTTTCTGCACGACGAAGTCGCGGAACACGACGATTCGCCGCGACGTCCTGAGCTCCTGCGGGTAGACGAAATAGGCGTAGTTCGTCGGCCCTTCCAGGTCCGGCAGCACCCGCACCAGGTTGTCCGCCTCGTTGGCCAGGAAGTCGGGCATGGCGCCGATGCCCAGGCCCGACTGCACCGCGCGCAAAATACCGTAGACGTTGTTGATCTTCAGCACCGGGCGGCGCGGCCGGTCGTGGCGGCCGACGTCCAAGAGCCAGTTCATGTTCGGCACCGGCGGCTTGGCGAAGGCGTCCTCGCCGTAGATGATCAGCCGGTGGCTGTCGAACTCGTCGACGGACGCCGGCATGCCGTGCTCCTTGATGTACTCGGGCGAGGCGAACAGGTGGCCGTGCACCTGGGTCAGCCGGCGCTGGATCAGGTCGGGCTGGGTCGGCGGCGTCATGCGGATGGCGCAGTCCGCCTGGCGCATGCCGAGATCGAGGTCCTGGTCGGTGGCGATCATGGTCAGCTCGATGTCGGGGTAGAGCTCCAGGAACTCGCGCACGCGCGGCGTCAGCCACAGCGAGCCGAACGCCACCGTGGTCGTCACCTTCAGCGGCCCCTGCGGCCGGTCGGTGGAATCGCGCAGCCGCGCCTGCGCCATCTCCAGCTTGGCGAACACCTCGTGCACCGTGCGGTACAGCATCCCGCCCTGCTCGGTGAGCAAGAGGCCGCGGGCATGGCGGTGGAACAGCGCCACGCCCAGGCTCTCCTCCAGCGCCAGGATCTGCCGGCTGACCGCCGACTGGCTTAGGTGCAGCGTATCGCCGGCATGCGTGAAGCTGCCGGCCTCCGCGACCGCGTGAAGCACACGCAGCTTGTCCCAGTCCATCGGCATCGCGAGGTCCCGTGTCCGGCGCCGTCCTCAGGCCCGCGTTAGCGGGCGGCAGCGCCCCGATGTCGTCCTGACGCGCTAACCTATAGGAACGCGCAAGCGCGGGCGCAAGCCAGTGGGCCGACCGGGCCGCGCTACTCCGCCGCGGCCGGCGTCGCCGTGTCTTCCAGCGCCGCCAGGTACTTCTCCGCCTCCAGCGCCGCCATGCAGCCCATGCCGGCGGCGGTGACGGCCTGGCGGAACACCTTGTCGCGCACGTCGCCGGCGGCGAACACGCCGGGGATTGCCGTGGCCGTCGAGTCCGGCGCGGTCTCCAGGTACCCCTCGTCGTCCATGGCGAGCTTGCCGCGGAACAGTTTGGTATTCGGGTCGTGGCCGATGGCGATGAAGACGCCGTCGACGGCGAGCTCCCGTACCTCCCCGGTCTTGACGTTCTTGACTCGCGCCGCGGTGACGCCCGGCGGCGTGTCGGTGCCGACCACCTCCTCCAGCACCGTGTCCCACACCACCTCGACCTTCGAATTGCGGAACAGGCGGTCCTGCATGATCTTCTCGGCGCGCAGGGCGTCGCGGCGGTGGACCAGCGTCACCTTGGCGGCGAAGTTGGTGAGGAAGATCGCTTCTTCGACCGCCGTGTTGCCGCCGCCCACCACCAGCACCTCCTTCTCGCGGAAGAAGAACCCGTCGCAGGTGGCGCAGGCGGACACGCCGAAGCCCATGAACTTCTGCTCGCTCTCCAGCCCCAGCCAGCGCGCCGAGGCGCCGGTGGCGATGACCAGCGTATCGGCGGTGTAGACGTCGCCGGAGTCGCAGGTCAGCACGAACGGCCGGCGGTCCAGGTCCACGTCGACGACCAGGTCGGCGACGATCTCCGTGCCGACGTTGCGCGCCTGGGCCTCCATCTGCTCCATCAGCCACGGGCCCTGGACGACGTCGGCGAAGCCCGGGTAGTTCTCGACGTCGGTCGTGATCGTCATCTGCCCGCCCGGCTGCATGCCGTGCAGCATCACCGGGTGCAGGTTGGCGCGCGCGGCGTAGATCGCCGCCGTGCAGCCGGCGGCGCCGGAGCCGAGAATGAGGACCTTGGTATGGCGCGTCGTCATGGCGGACTCGTGTCGGTGCGGGGTCGCCTGAACCTAGGCACGGTAGGCGAGCGGGGCAAGGCCGCGGCGAACCGGCACGTGAGGCGGCGCCGAGCCCGACCGGCCGCCGCGCCGTCCGAGGAATGTTTTCCGTAGTCCGCCCCAAAGAGCGGAAATGTTCTTGCTTTGTTCGATGCCCCGTGCTACATCTGCGAACGTCTTGAACCCCGCCCGAGGAAACCTCCGATGGCCTCTGACCGAGAGTCGCCGACCCCCGGTGCCGATACGAAGCCGAAGCGGCAGCCGCCGCGCCCCCGCAACGAACCCCGCCAGGTGGCCCCGCCGCCGCCGCCGCCCGCGCCGCCGGCCGCAACTCCCATCGTCGCCGGCGACCTGCGGCGCAGCGACGATGCCCGCCGCGGCAGGACCGGGCCGACGACGCACCACGGTGCCGGCGGCCGCGCCCCGACGGGCCCGCTCGGCGGCGACTGGGGGCTGATGGCCAAGGCCCCGCCGCCACCGCCGCCTGTGGCGCGCGAGGAGCGGGTCAGCCCGGACTTCGCCCGACCGCCGGGCTACCGCCCCGACCTCACGACCGAGGGCCCGCGCAGCGAGCGCCGGCAGACGACCAAGCCGGGTGGCGCCACCGCCGACCGCCACAGCCAGGACCGGCGCAGCGCCCCGCGCGGCCGCTTCCCGGCGCCGAAGCCGCAGAAAGCGCCCAAGCCCCTGAGCGGCCGCGAGTTCAACGACGGGCTCAGGCGCGGCGGCGTCGACCTCGACCGGCCGGTGACGCCCGACACCCTGCGCCAGGCCGTGGGCGAGCGCGACTACCAGCGCCGCCGCGACCCGGCCCTCTTCACCGGCGTCGCCGCCGGCTTCCGCAGCCTGTTCCCAGGCCAAGGCAGCTTCGACGCCACGGGTAAGAGGAAGGCCGCCACGCCGCGCGCGGGCGTCACCTTCCGCAACGTGCTCGACGAGCTCGGCATCGGCTCGCTCGACGCCGCCGAAAGAGCCGGCCGGCGACGGGCGGCGGAAAAGACTGCGGGCACCATCGCCGGCGGCAACGGCGACGACACCCTGGGCGACCAGAACGGCCAGGACGCGCTTGTCAGTGCGAGCGGCGACAAGGCCCTGCCCGACGGTGTATTGCGTGAAATCGCAATCGACGAACGGCGGCCGCGCGCTTTGACCGAAGAGAAGGTCGACGAGTTCGAGGCGAGGTATCACAACGTCGCCACAGTCCTGCGCGCCTTGGGTTACGATTTCGCCGCAGACAGCTGGGAGAAGTTCCTGGCAGGGGACGGCGGCACAAAAACCATCAACCGCGAGAGGGCGCGCGAATTCTCGCCAATCGCCAGGGCGGAAAAGACCAACCAGGGTCGGTTCGAAGGGTCTTTCCTGGATTCGGGAAGCGATGATGAGCCACCCCACCAATTCTATGAAGCCATCTCCCGCATGAAGGACGGCGAATCGAAGGACCTCGGGCAGGACTACTGGGAGGTCGAGTACGACAGCGGGGACACGCTCGTGAATATGGTGAGGGGCGGCTTGGACCTCGCGCTAGGCGCGGGAAGAATTGAGACAAAGTTCGAAGGGTCCTTCAAAGCAACACGAAAGGGCGACAGAGTGGAGATAACGGGCAACGTCCGGTTAACCTTGGATGATCTTTTCAACTTCCAACCGGGGGGCTTGGGTGCTGATGGCGCTCTCATACTCGAGGAGTATGGCCGGGTCAAGCAGTTCAACCTAGAGTCGGAGTGGCAGCAGACCGTTCGCGGCGTCATCAAGCTGAAGGACGGCAAACCGGTCGATGCATCGTTCGACTGGACCGACGAGCCCAGCGAAGCCAAATGAAGCTCCATCGCGGCAATCGAAGGCGGGTCCTACTCTATGCCGCCGCCATTGCCGTTGTGGCGGCGGTGTCAGGAATCGCTCTCTTCGTGCCTTATGTCACGTTCCACCCGATCTGCACCCCGGAGTATCGGCGTTTTCCGAAGAAGGCCTTGTCGGGACGCATTTCGCAGCAGTTCCTCGCGGCCTTGGATGCGGAGACCCAGTTCGGGCGCCCATGGTTCCGCGCAGGTGAGACGCGCCTGGTGCGGCTCGTCGACTGGCTGGATCGGGAGTGGTACTTGAACGTCACAGGGAAGGCAACGTACAGGCTCGTCGAGGCGCGAACCGGGGTCGGCATGGGCGACCTCTGGAGCGGCCGCGCGAAGATCCCGGGATTCGACAAACGGGGCGGCCCGACGTGTTCAGCGGTTCGTGAACTCGCCATCGTCGGCGGCCGATGGGAACACGAAGGGCCGCCGGTGAGGTACGTGGACGACACGCAGTAGGCGTTCGAGGTAACGCCGGCCGCCGGCATCGTCTACGCAAGAGCCGCCGGACCCCTCAGCGGCCGCGAGTTCAACGACGGGCTGAGGAAGGGTGGCGTCGACCTCGACCGGCCGGTGACTCCCGACACCCTGCGCCAGGCGGTGGGCGAGCGCGACTACCAGAAACGCGACCCCGACCTCTTCGCCGGCGTCGCCGCCGGCTTCCGCAGCCTGTTCCCGGGGCCGGGAACTTTCGACGGCACGGGCCGGCGCAAGGACACGAAACCGCGCCCGGGCGTCACCTTCCGCTCCGTGCTCGGCGAGCTCGGCATCGGTTCGCTGGACGCCGCAGCTAGGGCCGGCCGTCGCAAGGCCGCGGCGAAGGCGGGCGGCACCATCGCCGGCGACGATGGCGATGACACGCTTGGCAATCAGGATGGGCATGACGTTATCTTCACTGAGAGCGAAGATGGCGGCAGCAGAGACGGCGCGGCACCACCGCAAGACCTTGCCGACATCGATGACGAATCGGAAGACTGGGCATTTGCGACGGCTCCTTTCGGAGGTGGTCAGCAAGTCATCAAGTCGACAGGACCGATCAAGGTTACTCGCCGAACTTCGACGCTTGGCGTTGACGGCGGCTACTTCACAGTCGGATGGTACCCGCTTGATGGGAACGGCGAGCGTATGCAGGTAGTCCAGGCGCCGAACTACCCGCCGGCATATGGGGGGCATATTGGTCCATTCACGAAGCAGCAATTCGTCGTCAATCCGCCATGGCATCATGAACACGGCTTCGAAGTTACGATCGGTGTGCCGCCACAACCTGCAGCCCATGGCAATACCGCCGGGATCGACTATCAGGTGTTTCGTCATCGATAAGTGAATGCCGCACCCTCCTTTCGTGGCAGACGGTTCCGGCAATAATTGACGTGCATACACTTTGAGCAGGAGCCGCATGGCGCCAAAGGAAAGCAACGGGAGACTGGCACGGTGATAGAAAGGGCCAAACGACACCATTGTGCCATGACACTCGCGGCGTCCGTGCTCGTGCTCGGGGTCGGCATCAGCTGGCCGGCAGAGGCGTCACCGGGACGAGACGACTGTATCGTCGGAGCACGCCCGTCCTATGCGCCAGGATTGACCGAAGCGGAGACCCGTGCGCTCGAGGATGAGGTCATGCAGGTCGTCTCTGATAAGTACTTCAAACTTGACGTCCCGCCCGTGGAGTTCGGCTTCGGCGCCTGGGTCGAACTGACCGACTTCTATCTGCGCTTTGGCACCGGCTGCGACCGCCGCATGGACAACGCGGCGGCGATACTCGCGGTCGTGGAACATGCGCTGTCCGGAAAGGTGACGTTCGATGTAATTGTAGACTATCCACCGGGCGAGATTAGGCGGGTTTTGCCAACGGAAACGGCGCGGCGGGAGGACATGCCCAAACCCGAATACGAACGGCGGGATTGCATTGTCGAAGTCGACGCGATGCTCCTGCGGCCGACGACGGGCGATGCGTTCAGAGAACGAAAGAAGAGGATTACTGAGTTTGTCTGACAGCAGCTAGTCGCCCAGCGCGCACCCGTGTTTGCGTTCTATTTCGGAATGGGCGATGCGACGACGCCGCTGTACTTCGTGCTCAGAGATCGTTGCGAGCAGCGTTTTGACTATGTGAGCGCCACTGTCCGCGCCGCCGAAGCCGAGTTCGGCGACTGGCTGACCATGACAATGCGTCGTGAGACCATTGCTCCGGACGTCGCCGCGTTCCGCTTCAGCGCCCCTTATTGGAGGGACGGTGAATACTGGAACCGCTAAGGCGCTCGCCAGCTACACTTTGAAGTGAGTTCAACGACGGGCTCAGGAAGGGTGGCGTCGACCTCGACCGGCCGGTCACCCCCGACACCCTGCGCCAGGCGGTCGGCGAGCGCGACTACCAGCGCCGCCGCGACCCCAACCTCTTCGCCGGCGTCGCCGCCGGCTTCCGCAGCCTGTTCCCGGGCGACGTCGCCCGCGACGCCACGGGCCGCATGAAGGACACGAAACCGCGCCCGGGCGTCACCTTCCGCTCCGTGCTCGGCGAGCTCGGCCTCGGCTCCCTCGACGCCGCCCACCGCGCCGGCCGGCGCAAGGCGGCGAAGAGCATCTTCGGCGGCAATGGCGACGACACGCTCGGCGGGCAGAGCACGGATGACGCCCTCCTGCGCAACATCGAACCCCAGCGCCGCCCGCCGGCGCCCGAGCCGCCCGAACCGGGTCCCGACATCCCGCGGGACGCCGACGGCCGGCCCCTGAAGGGCGTGACGCTGGCCGAGATGCAGCCCTTCGACGAGGCGCTCAGGACCATGCTGCCCGACATGTCGCCGCGGGAACGGCAGGTCTACTGGGACATCGTCAGCTTCGAGGACGTCGAAGACATCGACGACAGCGGTTCCGGCCCGCCCGTCCGCAGCGGCCTGACGAAGAAGACCCTCGACCGTCTGCTCGGCCACCGTGACAAAGAAACGGGAGAATGGGTGCCCGGCGTCGGATCGGGATTCGCCGAACCGGGCACGCCCTCGATCGACCTGACAAAGGAGCAACAGGCCGAGGCCTATCGCGACTACATGGACGACGTTTTCGAGCGCATGGAGAACGTCACCGGGCTGGCCGGCCACCAGCACATCGACGCCATCAGCGACCAGTACGCCGCCCGCGCCCTGGCCGATACGATGTTCCGCCACGGCAGGAACCGTGGCGTAAGGCTGGCACAGCAGGCGATCGTCGACGTCGCCGAGAACGCTCAGTCGCCCGCCCGCACCCGACAAGCAATGGCTGACCTCGCTGAAAAGGCCAAGCTAGACTCCTTGGCGGACCTTCCCGTCGACGGCGGCATGGGGCCTCAAACCTACATGGTATATGATGGACTCGCCGTGGATCCGGCGGCCCGGGACGCACTTCTCGACGCACTCGCCAAATACCGAAAGCTCGACAAGTCTCAAAGTGGAGATGTGGTGAGGGCGGAGTACTTCCGGTTCTTGGACGAACGTTAGTGGTGGAATGCTTGGCTAATAACTTGGCGTGTCAACTATCACGACGCGCCAAGAGCCGTTAACGCGTCTCACAATGTAGGTTGTCGGTGCACCCGCCCAGAAACCGCACCCACGCTGCAAGTGGCAGTCCTGGCGTTGCATTAGGACTTTCGCGTCGCCGGGGCGCCACACTTCGTCCGGTTCTGTTCGATGAGCGGACAAGCGACGCATTCCTGCCGGGATGTTGTCTTCAGTTAGTTCCTCGATCCCGATGACCTTGTAGTGCGCGTAGACGTTTCGGCGAAGCTCAAGCGGTTTCCCTGCTAGGTAGCTCGCGTCTTCGCCAATGGCAGTGCAAAGGTTCGGGTCGTTGCGGACAGCGCAGGCCATTCGGGTTTCGGCCGCGCACAGCGGCGTCACCGGGTTGCCGATGCAGTCGCTGGTGCTGGTGGCGTCGTCGAAAGTCATGAGCCGCATAACGCCCGGCGGCTCGGGCGTCGGCTCGCCGCCGTTGGCGAGCGCGGAGAAGGGCAGCGCGAGCAGCGCAGCACAGACGACGGCGTGTAATGCTCGCATAAGTGGCGCCCGTTGTTCGGTTCGACCGCGATCACAGCTTCGGCACGCATGATGGCGAATTGAGGGCTGTACGGCCAGCGCGAGGAGCGGGTCAGCGACGACTTCGCCCGCCCGCCGGGCTTCCGCCCCGACATGGCCGACGAGGGTCCGCGCAGCGAGCGCCGCCAGACCGCCAAGCCGGGTGGCGCCACCGCCGACCGCCACAGCCGGGACCAGCGCAGCGCCCCGCGCGGCCGCTTCCCGGCGCCGAAGCCGCAGAAAGCGCCCAAGCCCCTGAGCGGCCGCGAGTTCAACGACGGGCTCAGGAAGGGTGGCGTCGACCCCGACCGGCCGGTCACCCCCGACACCCTGCGCCAGGCGGTGGGCGAGCGCGACTACCAGCGCCGCCGCGACCCCGGCCTCTTCGCCGGCGTCGCCGCCGGCTTCCGCAGCCTGTTCCCGGGCGATGTCGCCCGCGACGCCACGGGCCGCATGAAGGACACGAAACCGCGCCCGGGCGTCACCTTCCGCAGCGTGCTCGGCGAGCTCGGCATCGGTTCGCTGGACGCCGCCCAGCGCGCCGGCCGGCGCAAAGCTGCGGCAACGGCACCGGGCACCATCACCGGCGGTGAGAGTAACGGTACGCTCGTCGGGCAGGGTACGGATGACACCCTCCTGCGCAGCCTCGAACCCCAGCGCCGCCCGCCAGCGCCTCGCTTCCCCGACGAAGCCGTCGGCGACGCCGCCAGCCAGCGCCGCGGCGTGCCCTTGTGGGGGCCGTGGTATGGCGCTGACGTGTTCGTGCCGTCGGAAAAGACGGAGTTGTTCGAGAGGCCCGTGAACGCAGGGGCCATGGAGAACTTCCGCGATGCGCTCAAGCAAGAGCTGGCCGACGCTTCGCTCGTCGAGTCCCTCGCCCACCAGCTTGCGTACGCTTGGGAGGGCGGCGAGATCGCCAAGCATGTTGGAACCGAAGACGAGGTGATCGGTGGCGTCACGGTCACGACGGTCGAACGACTGGGCGACGAACTGGGCATGGATTTCGCCGTGTCCGGCACCCCACCCACCGAACTCAGCCTGGCCCAGCGCGTCCAGGCCTATCGCGGTCACCAGGAAGACATCCTCGCGCGAACGGCCAGATCGTTCAGCGAGGAGGAGGGCCGGGAGATTGCCGGGCGCGAACTGCTCGACCGCGTCGGCGACCCCTTCGCGGCGATCGCCCTCTCCGACACGCTGTTCCGCCACGGGCTGGCTGAAGGGCCATTGGTGCTGCAACGCGCCATCAACGACGTGCAACGGAACGTCGGCCGGCCACCGGAAGAGCTAGTCGAGGTGGACGGCGGCATGGGCCGCGAGACCTTCGACGCCTACGCACGCCTCGCGCAGGACCCGGCGACACGGGACAAACTGCTCGATCAAGTCGCGAAGTGGAGGAAGATCGAAAAGGACTCTGGAGGAGATATCGATCGTGCGGAGTTCTTCCGGTTCACCGAGTGGCGTTGAATTGGCACGTCTGGGACCTCACCATCTGAGCGAGTCTCGTATGACTACGTGCCATGTATGGCCACTGTGACGGACGATGTATGTCTTTGGGTGTATATCCCAGATCGAGCAACCGACATCGAATGTGCAGTACATCCACTGCAGTTCGACCTTCACGTCGCCGGGGCGCCAAACCAGAGCGGGATCGGTTTCGTGGCCCGGCGGCGTTCGACCATAGCTAGGTATGGTCGCATCGATCAGCTCCTCGATGCCGATGATCTTGTAGTGGGCATACCGGTTCCTGCGGGACTCTGTTGTCTCACCTGCGAGGAAGCTGCCGTCTTTGCCGATTACGGCGCACAGAGCTGGCTCATGTCGAACGTAGCAGGCTTCGTTCGTCTCGGCCGCACAGAGCGGTGTTGCAGGATTACCGATGCAGTCGCTGGTGCTGGTGGCGTCCTCGAAGGTGAGTAGGCGCATGACGCCGGGCGGCTCCGGCGTCGGCTCGCCGCCATTTGCGAGCGCGGGCGTTGGCGACGCCATAAGCAGCACCAGGACGATAGCGCGGAAGGTCAGCATCGATGGCAGGCCCACTCCTGTTCGCGACACAAGCGTCGACCAGGATGATTGCACACTGAGGGCCGCCGCCCCCGCCTCACGCCGCCACCGGGGCCCTCTCCCGCATGCTGCGCAGGATGTGCTCGGAAAGGCGCGCCTGGGCCGGGGAGGCGGCGTTGCGGCTCTCGGCCAGGCCGATGCGGGCCATGGGCAGCGGCGGGTAGCCTTCTTCCGGCCGCAGCACGCGCATGCCGGGCAACAGCGAGCTCTCGGCGATCGGCGTCACCGCCATGCCGGCCAGCACCGCGGCCGACAGCGCGGCGTAGCTGCGGCTGGTCAGCGCCACGCGGTAGTCGCGGTCGACGCGGTCGAGCGCCTCGAGGCCCCAGATGCGGAAGATGCACTGGTAGTTGAACAGCGCCAGCGGCACCGGGTCGGCCAAGTGCACGTCGTGCTGCGCCGAGGTTGCCCAGACCACCGGCTCCTCGCGCAGTACCACGCCGTCCTCGCCGGGCCTGAGCGTGACGATCGACAGGTCGAGCTCGCCGGCGTTGAGCGCCTCCTGCAGGCGTTCGCTGCTGTCGCAGGTGACCTCCAGGTGCACCCGCGGGTAGCTCTCGATGAAGCGGGCGAACAGCGCCGGCAGCAGGGTCAGGGCGTAGTCGTCGGGCGTGCCGACGCGCACCGTGCCGGCGACCTCGGGCTCGGCGAAATGCGACAGGGCCTCGTCGTGCAGGCGCAGGATGCGGCGGGCGTAGCCGATCAGCTTCTCGCCGTCGTGGGTCAGCGCGATGCTGCGCCCGTCGCGCACGAACAGCGGCTTGCCGACGGTCTCCTCCAGGCGCTTCATCTGCATGCTGACGGCCGACTGGGTGCGGTGCACGTGCTCGGCGGCGCGGGTGAAGCTGCCGCTGTCGACGATGGCGGCGAAGGTGCGCAACAGGTCGCTATCGAGGGGCGCGGTCATGGAGCCATCCATTAGCAGAATTGAAGCTACATATAAGAACTATTCGTTTGCTTGATCAAGGCCGGGTGCGCACATTCCCCCACGGCGCCGGTCCCAGCCCCCCTGAGACCGCACCGCCGCGCCGAAGGAGGGTCCGATGGCGAGATTTCTGAGCATCCCGTTCCGTGGTCTGTCCGCCCCGCGGGTGCGTTCCGGGCGCCCGCCGCGCAATGCGCTGGTCGGCATCGTCGACACGCTGCTGGCCTGGCAGGAACGCGCCAACGCCCGGCATCACCTGAGCGAGCTTGACGCGTATCTCTTGCACGACATGGGCATCAGCCGGCTGGAGGCGGCGCACGAGGCCGCGAAGCCGTTCTGGCGCGATTGATGCTGCGGCTGCACGACCAGCTGGTCTCCGGCAACGCCTACAAGGTGCGTCTCCTCCTGGCCCTGCTCGGCCGCTCCTACGAGCGGATCGAGTACGACACCTACAAGGGGGAGACGCGCACGCCGGCCTTCCTGGCGCGCAACCCGAACGGCAAGATCCCGGCGCTGGAGCTGGACGACGGCAGCGTGCTGCCGGAGTCGAACGCGATCCTGTGCTACCTGGCCGACGGCACCGACTGGCTGCCGGGGGACCGGCTGGCGCGGGCACGCGTGCTGTCGTGGCTGTTCTACGAGCAGTACAGCCACGAGCCCTACATCGCCGTGCTGCGCTCGTGGACCCAGCACCCGCCGGCGCCGCCGCGCCCGGAGGCCGAGTGGGCCGAGCGGCGCGCCAAGGGCGAGGCCGCGCTAGCGCTGATGGACCGGCATCTCGAAACCCGCGACTGGTTCGTCGGCGACGGGCCGACGGTCGCCGACATCGCGCTCTACGCCTACAGCCACGTCGCCGACGAGGGCGGCTTTGAGATGGCGCCCTACCCCGCCGTGCAGGACTGGCTGGCCCGCGTCGCGGCGCTGCCCGGCTACGTGCCGATCGGCTTCACGCCCGCTTAGGGCCCTGATGCCGCCGCGCGCGGCACTATGACCTGACGAGACCCGCGGTCTTCAGATGGCGCCGCCGGTCGGGTGGACAATGCGTGACTGGTGTGGCTCCCTTCGATCCGATGAAGACGGAGCGGCCACGTGTCTCCTGTCCGGATTTACTACTATTCCGACGTCTTGTGCATCTGGGCCTACGTCGCCGAGCGCCGGCTCGAGCAATTGGTGCAGAAGTTCGGCGACGAGCTCTCCATCGAGACTCGCTACTGCTCGGTCTTCCCGGATGCCCGCGGTAAGATCGAGGCAGAATGGGAGTCCCAGGGCGGCTATGCGGGCTTCAACCGGCACATCAACGACGTCGCCGCACGGTTCCCGCACATCGATGTCCATGAAGGTCTGTGGCTCGAGACCCGACCCCGCACCTCCGCAAGCCCGCATCTGTTTCTGAAGGCCATCGAGATCATCGAGCGCGACGGGAACGGCGGCGACGCCGAGCCGCGACCCTATCTCGATCGGCTGTCGACGCGCGCCGCCGCCGAGGTACGCCGCGCCTTCTTTGCCGCGGCGCAGGATATCTCCGACTGGCACGTTCACAGCGAGATCGCCGACCGCCTGGGCAACGACTACGCCCTGGTGGAGGAGAAGATCCGGTCCTCGGAAGCCGTCGCGCTGCTGGCGGTCGACCACGACCTGAGCCAGAAAGACGGGGTCGCGGGCAGCCCGACCTTCCTCATGAACGACGGCCGGCAGAAGCTGTTCGGCAATGTCGGGTACCGGCTGCTCGAAGCGAACGTCCAGGAGTTGCTGCGCGGCACGTCCGAAGACGAAGCGAGCTGGTGTTAGCGTAAAGTCGCCGGCTGCGGATACGCAGTCCTCTCGCCTCGCAAAGAGCCTTCGAACAGGCGGGCGGCTCGGTGGCCCCGCGCCCCGGCCCGTCCATACATGCACGGTGCTCGGCAACACCCCCCACCCTAACCCTCCCCCTCAAGGGGGGAGGGAATTCCGTTGACGTTCAATAAGTTACTCCCTCCCCTTGAAGGGGAGGGTCGGAGTGGGGTGACTTCCGCCAGAGGCAGAGCAACAGCGGCGCGTCGAGAGCCGGCCCCGGCGGGCGGGCCGGGGACGCCAACCGCGCGGACGTGCAACTACCTCAGCCGTTCAGCGCCGCCGCGTGGTGGGCGATGTGGTCGCCCATGAACGTCGAGATGAAGAAATACCCGTGGTCGTAGCCCGGCTGCATCCGGTAGGTGATGTGCTGGCCGGCGTCGAGACAGGCCTGTTCGAAGATCTCCGGCATGAGGTTGGGGAGGAGTTCGTCGGCGCTGCCCTGGTCGACCAGGATGGTGCCGTCGAAGCGCGAGCCGTCTTCGAGGAGCGCGCAGGTGTCGTAGGCGCGCCACGCCTCCCGGTCCTCGCCGAGGTAGAGTTTGAAGGCGAACTCGCCCCGCGGCGCCCGCATCGGCGCGGCGATGGGCGCGAAGGCGGAGAGCGAGCGGTAGCGGCCCGGGTTGCGCAGCGCCACCATCAGCGCCCCGCCGCCACCCATGGAGTGGCCGAAGATGCCGGCGCGGTCGGAGACCGGGAAGTTCGCCGCCACCAGCGCCGGCAACTCCTCGGTCACGTAGCTGTACATGCGGTAGTGGGCCGACCACGGCTCGACCGTCGCGTCGACATAGAACCCGGCGCCGCTGCCCCAGCCCATGTCGTCGTCCTCGCCGGCGATGCCGGTGGCGCGGGGACTGGTGTCGGGGCAGACGACGGCGAGACCATGCTCGGCGGCGTGGCGCTGGGCGCCGGCCTTGACGGTGAAGTTTTCCTCCGTGCAGGTCAGTCCCGAGAGCCAGGTGAGCGTAGGCACCGGGCCGTCCGCCGCCTGGGGCGGCACGAAGACGGAGAACTGCATCGGCGTCGCGGTGGCATCCGAGGCATGGCGGTGATAGCTCACCGTGCCGCCATGGCACTTGTGGGACGACAGGGTCTCGAGAGTCATGGTCGGGGCTATTCCTGGTCGGGGTCGGGCACGGCGGCTTCGAGATAGGGCAGCTTGCGGCCGGGCAGGGCATCGGATTCGGTGTCGCGTTGAAAGGTCGCGCCCATGCGCTCGTAGAACGGCTGGGCGAACGGGTCAGCCTGCACGCCCATGACGCGGGCGCCCAGGGCCTGGGCCCGAGCCATGGCGTGGCGCCACAAGGCGCGCCCAACGCCCTTGCCCTGGGCCTCGGGCGCGACCCAGAAGTATTCCAGTTCGGCGCGGTCGTCGGTCACCTCGATGGCGTACCAGCCCTGCCGTTCGGTGCTGTCGTGGCCGACCCACACCTCGTTGGCGGCGACGTATTCGCCGTTGACCAGAAGCGACGGCGCGAACGCGGCCATGTCCTCCTTGTCATAGCCCCACGACGCCTTGGCGCGCACGGCGATGACGGTCAGCGCAATGGCCTCGCCGGCCTCGGCGCGGCGAATGCGTAGAGGGTCTGCGTACAGGACACTCAGAACGTCACCACGCTGCGGATCGACTTGCCCTCGTGCATTAGGTGGAAAGCGTCGTTGATCTGGTCCAGCGGCATGGTGTGGGTGATCAGGTCGTCGATGTTGATCTTGCCGTCCATGTACCAGTCGACGATGTGCGGCACCTCCGTGCGGCCCTTGGCGCCGCCGAAGGCGGTGCCGCGCCAGACGCGGCCGCTGACCAGCTGGAACGGCCGCGTCGAGATCTCCGCCCCCGCCGGCGCGACGCCGATGATGACGCTCTCGCCCCAGCCCTTGTGAGCGCACTCCAGCGCCTGGCGCATGGTCTCGACGTTGCCGATGCACTCGAAGCTGTAGTCGGCGCCGCCGCGCGTCAGCTCGACCAGGTGGCCGACCAGGTCGCCCGCCACGTCCTTCGGGTTGACGAAGTGGGTCATGCCGAACTTCTCGGCCAGCGGCGCCTTCGACAGGTTGGTGTCGACGCCGACGATCATGTCGGCGCCGACCAGGCGCGCGCCCTGGATGACGTTCAGACCGATGCCGCCCAACCCGAAGACGACGACGTTGGCCCCGGGCTCGACTCTCGCGGTGTTCATCACCGCGCCGAGGCCGGTGGTGACGCCGCAGCCGATGTAGCAGACCTTGTCGAACGGCGCGTCCTCGCGGATCTTCGCCGCCGCGATCTCCGGCATGACCGTGTAGTTGGAGAACGTCGACGTCCCCATGTAGTGGAACAGCCTGTCGCCGCCGACCGAGAACCGGCTGGAGCCGTCGGGCATCACGCCCTGCCCCTGGGTCCCGCGGATCGCCTGGCACAAGTTGGTCTTGCCGCTGGTGCAGTACTCGCACTCGCGGCACTCCGGCGTGTAGAGCGGGATGACGTGGTCGCCGGGCTTGAGGCTCCGCACCTCCGGGCCGACCTCGACGACGACGCCCGCGCCCTCGTGGCCCAGGATCGCCGGGAACAGGCCTTCCGGGTCGGCGCCCGAGAGCGTGAAGGCGTCGGTGTGGCAGATGCCGGTCGCCTTGATCTCGACCATGACCTCGCCCGCCTTCGGCCCCTCGACCTCGACGGTGGTGACTTCCAGCGGCTTCCCGGCCTCGACGGCGACGGCGGCGCGGCTCTGCATGGGGCTCCCCTCCCTCAGCTTTTGTTCTTGCGGCGGCGATCATCTCAGCCGCCGGTTGCGGGCGCAAGGCGGGGTGGTCAGTCGGCGCGTGCGGCCTGTTGCTGACCCGTCGGCGTGTTGTGCGGCCCGGCGGCGATCTCCAGGAGCAGTTTGTTGCGCACCGCCTCGGCGAACGAGGTCTCGCTGTCGGCGGTGATGACGAAGGCGCCGAAGCCGCCGATCACCTGATACTCGAAGAAGGCCTCGAGCGAGGCGCCGCCCAGCCCCGGCCGGCCGCTGCCCGCGCGCAGGATGGCCAGGCCGTTGATCGTGATCCCGGCGGCCAGCGCCTCGGCGCGGGCCAGCGGCAGCGGCATGCCGCCGAACTGCCCCGCGTCGGCCGAGACGTCGATAATCTTGCGGAAGCCCTCGAAGTCGTTCGTCTCGATCATGCGCTGGCCGAAGGCGATGGCATTGCTGATCGAGTTCCAGCCCCAGGCCGCGCGCGGCCGCGAGCGCAGGGAATTGGCGAACTTCGCCGCGGTATCCGGGCCGTCGACCAGCGTCCAGTCGACGATGATCTCCTGGCTGTCCGCCCCGCCCCACTCGACATAAGCGATGGCGATGCGCCGGTTGTAGCCGGAGAGGATGGCGTCCAGCACCAGGGGGCTGGTAATGGCGCGGGCATAGCCGTCTCGCTGGAACGCCAGCTCCGCGTCGTCGATCGAACCCGAGCCGTCGGCAGCCAGCACGAGCTCCAGGTCGACGGCCTGTTGGGCCGCCGCAGGGCTAGCGACAACGATCGCGACTGCAAGAATGAGAGCGCGCATGACCCCTCCCCCTCCTGGTGCCGGAATGAACGTGCGCCCATGGTTACGGGGGTCAAGCGCACGGCACAAATACGGTACCTGCGTTCCACCGTAAGACGACTATTCGTCGGTCGGCGGCTGCAACAGCGTTCCGGTGTAGGAGAGCTTGGTGATTTCCGCACGCCCGGTCGCCGGATCGACGAGTTCCGGATAGACGCGGCCCACCAGAATACCGAAGCCGGGCCACGTCTTGACATAGAGCTCTTCACCCGCGGCAATGTTGAAGGTCAGCCGGCGCTCCACCTCCGTCTCAGTCGCGACCTCGTAGTCCCCGGGCGCCACGTCCCGGTAAAAGAAGCCGCCCGGCACGGACTGTCCGACGATCTCTCCGTTCATCTCGATCGGCGGCTGCAGCGCGGCGCCGAACGGACTCGCGGCGCGGTAGAACCACACGCGGCCCTGCTCGGGCGGAACGTCGGGGATCGACGACTGGATCGCGGCGAATTCGGGACCGGCCGCGCAGCCGACCAGGATCAGGACTCCCAGCAGGCGGAAGAGCCGCTTGGCGGTGATGGTCATTCGTCAAGCCTCTCGAATTCGATGGGCACCGGTTGCCTGAGCGGCGAGAACGCGTCCTCGACGGGCAGCCAGAAGCCCGACCACGCGCCGGCGCGGACGACGATGTAGGCCTCGCGCATATGTGCCCCTTCCGCGGTCAACACCGTATCGACCGGTTGCAGCACACGGCCCTGGTCGATGGTTCCCACCATTCGCCAACGCGCGCCGCTGCTAAGGGTTCGGGCGTACCCGGCGCTGGACGTGCCGGTGACGGTGGTCGCCAGCACCACGTCGGGGACCCGGGCCTCGCCTACCGGAACGAGCGCCGCAGGCTGCATCTCGATGCGCGGCGTACAGGCGGCGGCAAGCGGGGCGAGGACCAGCAACAGGCCGAGCGCCCTACCGGCCCTGCTCGGAAGATCGCGGATCATCGCGTGGGTGACCCTATGTCAGTTCGGCACGTGCGTTCCCGCTCGGCTGGAACCGCAGCGCCCAACATCAGCCGTATCGCGATCTGTGCATTCGGGGAATGACGCGGCTCAGTTGCCGCCGATGCGCCCGGGCGACAGAACCGGCATATCTGGCGAGGCCCGCGCGCCAAATCTCCGCCATCGCTGGTACCGCGGCAGATCCGGCCGCTGCGACGGAAGGCCAAGGCGAGGAGTACGGGGGATGGAGGGGTGGGGGCCGCGGGGACAGCTCGGACAAACGCCCTGTCGGCTTCCCGCTGCACTGGCTCACCAGCGCGGAGTTCTTGGGCTCATTCCCCCTGCATCGACTTCAGGTGTGAAATGACGGCGTGTATGCGCTCGCGGACAAAGCTCTCGGCATCAAACGGGGCTGATGGGTCCTTGAGATATTGATCGACCAACTCTTGGTACAGTTCGTAACTGTAATTGTTGCCCCATACCGGCATACCCCTCGGACCATGCGCCTTGACCTCTATTCGCCCGTCAATGATCTCGTAGACCCTGTCAAATGGGAAAACGCCACCGTTGTCCTTGGCGAGTTGCGTTAGGTCGGGCAAGGCGACTCTCAGCAGTTCCGCGTAGGGACCATTTCCTTTACCGGCAACACCATGACAGACGGCACAGTTTGCACGGTACTCACGTTGACCAAGCGAATCCTCCTCGGCGACAGCAAGCCCCGAGACCAGTGTCAGAACACATCCGGCGAGAATTACGTTCTTGGTCCCTTGCATTTCCGGTTTCCAACACGTGAGCTACGGCGTCGCCCCCTGCCACTCTCAGTAGAACAATGCGGAGTGCTAAGACTGAACCTAAATAAACAATCATCACGGCTGCATCCTTGAGCCGGATCAATCCTGGCTAGCAGTCGATCAACGCATCGCGCAGTCCCGCGCATTGTCTCGGACAACTCGCGAATTCGGATTGCTGCGACGCGCGACCCGACGACAACGTCCCGGGCGTCAGTATGACAGGGCGGGTGCCTGACGCAGGTAGGCGTCGTCGCTCAGCTGCTTCAGCATGAAACCGGCGACGTCGGCCGCAAGCACGAGTTCCAGGTCGACGGCGTCCTGGGCGTGGGCGGGAGCGGCGAGGACCAGGGCTACGGCAAGAACGAACGCGCGCATGACGACCTCCGGGCGGGCCCGGCCGGCGCCACCGCGCCCGTCGTAAGGTGCCCCGACGGGCAGGAAGGTCAAGCCGCCGGCGCTGACGTGCGAGCGGCGGAGCTTGGAGTCCTATTGGCTGCAAGCCAATGGCCGCTTTTGGCCATTTGCGGCCTTTGCGGCTGTTCGCTCAGATGGCTGCCAACCGGTAGCTTCTAGTATAGAGAGAAGCTTTTTTGTCTTCCTTCAAATCGAAGACACTCTTTTCTGTCTCGGGCAGTACAATTAATCTGATGGCCTGCCCTTTTGATGCACCGACACCTTGGCAACAAACGAGAAGGTCGAGGCCTTAGGCACTACAAGTATCCGGAGCGTATTCATGAATTCGTATGGGATTTGGTTTTTTCCCTTGCCCTGGTTTTGTTTCTGATTCTTCGGATGGTTCTTCGGGCTGCGTGGTTCAAGGGAAGGCTAGGCGAGTCCAAAGTCAATGTCGGCACTGGGCTACTTCTCGATCGGGGCGTTTATCGCCTCATCAAGAACGTTACTTTGTCGGCCGGCGATGGAACCACCCAAATCGACCAACTAGTCGTTTCGCCCTACGGAATATTCGTTATTGAAACCAAAAACATGAAAGGGTGGATATTTGGGGATCCGTACCAAGCGCAGTGGACGCAACAGATTTACCGGTATAGAGAAAAATTTCCGAATCCACTTAGACAGAACTACAAACATGTCAAGGCGGTGCAGGAACTACTCGGCCTAGGACCACATCAGGTATTCAATGTCGTTCTATTAGTTGGTGACTGTGCGCTCAAAACCCAGATGCCTCCTGAAGTGCTGCAGGGTGTCTTTGCCCTTTCCAAATTCATCAAGTCAAAGCGTGTTCCTGTGTTAGCAGGGCATGAACTGCCTGGCCTTATTGACAGGATTTTGGATCAACGTTTGTATCCGGGTTTGCGTACAAATCTCTCTCATATCCACAATGTCAAAAGGCAAGCTTCTAGGAGTGAAGTGGATACCAATATCTGCCCCAGTTGCGGCGCAGGGATGGTTGAGCGGACCAACAGGCGCTCCGGCGAACGATTCTTAGGTTGTAGACGATATCCGCAATGTAGGGGCACTCGGTCCTTACCGTGAGGCGTACAATCAACCTACCAACCGAATACCCGAAGGAACATGGATTACGGAGCTCTGCTCTAATCAGACGCACCGGGAAATTCGCCTAACTTCCGCATTGGGTCACAAGCGGACGCCTGCGCCGAGTCCGCCATTGGCTAGATGCCGCTTGTTGAAATCGGGCGGAGCACGACCGCTCCGCCCCTGGGATCAGATGTCGACGTGCTCCGCGATTTGCAGGGCGTCATCGACCTCGACGCCGAGATAGCGGACCGACTCTCGACCTTACTATGGCCAAGCAGGAACTGAACGGCCCGCAGGTTGCCGGTTCGCCGATAGATGAGGCTGGCCTTGGTTCGGCGTATCGAATGTGTGCCGAATCGAGACGGGTCCAAGCCGATGCTGGCGACCCACTCCGAGAGCAGGCGTGCATATTGACGCGTGGAGAGGCAGCGACCAGGCCCACCACGGCCGGCGAAGAGGTATTCGCCCGGCATCCTGGTACAGGCAGTGATGAATGCGTCGATCACCTGCCGCGTCTGCTCTGTGATCTCGAATTTGACCGGCCTGCCCGTCTTCCTCTGCCGCACCGTAGCCCGGTCAAGCGCATAGCCATGGGGGGCGACATCCTCCACCTCGAGGCGCACCAAATCGCAGGCTCGCAGCTTGCTGTCGACTGCAAGACTGAAGAGGGTCAGGTCCCGAACTCGGCCAGCGAGTTGCAGCCGAGTTCGAATCGCCCAGACGTGCTTCGGCTGTAGAGGCGGCTTCGGCCCGATGAGCTTGCCCCTTTTCCAAGGCTGGCGCGAAGTCGAATTGCCCGTAGGCAGTGCTGTTTTCGACATCGTCGAATCCTCCATGCTGTGAAGGAAGACGACCTTGCCGAATGCACCCGGGTAACGCGTCGGCGTACCTCAGGTTCCGGCATGATAAGGACGAAACGAACCCTTTGCCCGAGAGAAGATGGCGGAGGGTGACCCATTGCGGACCCATGGGCACGACCCTGCCAAGGCCACTCGAGCATGCGTCGAGGTCAGACCACGAGACGCGAGAACGTGACTTGTGAATTGCCAACCTCGCTCGACCCAACGCCGTCGCCCGATCCTGCGTGACGACGAGGATGTGCTGACCGGGGCCATCGTCGGCCTTGCGTCAGAGTATGGCCGCTATGGCTATCGACGGATCACGGTGCTGCTGCGTGCGCGGGGCTGGCAGGTCAACGTGCAGCGCGTTTGGCGGATCTGGCGGCGTGAGGGGCTGAAGGTTCCGGCTAGACAGCCGAAGCGGGGTCGGCAGTGGCTGAACGACGGGTCGTGCGACCGCCTGCGACCGAGTTGGCCGAACCATGTCTGGGCCTACGACTTCGTGCACGACCGCACGCATGATGGCCGAGCCATCAAGCTGTTGACAGTCATCGACGACTGCACCCGCCGGTGCCTGGCGATCGAGGTGGCGCGGCATCTGCGATCGGAAGATGTCCTGCAGGTCCTGAGCGACCGGTTCGTGCGGCCCGGTCCGCCCGATCACATCCGCTCCGACAACGGGCCTGAGTTCACGTGCCGGGCCGTGCGTGAGTGGCTGCCCCGGATCGATGTGACGACCCTGTTCATCGAGCCGGGCAGCCCGTGGGAGAACGGCGACAATAAGAGCTTCAACGGCAAGCTGCGCGACGAGCTCTTGAATAGGGAGATCCTCTACACGCTACAAGAGGCGCAGGTGCTGATCGAGCGCTGGCGTCGACACTACAACACGGTCAGGCCGCACAGCTCGCTGGGCTACCGACCCCCTGCGCCAGCGGCGATCTTGCCGGCAGCGATCAGATCGCCATACCCTGAATACGTCCGGGCTCTCTCACAGGAACTGGACCACTAGTCGGGGGCAGGCCAGTGCTGCCTGGGCCGCTCGCCGCTGGGGCGTATTGGGGAGGATGGCATGGCGCGGTTTGTCGAACGTTTCTCGCTGAACGATCGAACGGCACTGGTCACCGGGGCATCCAAGGGCATCGGTTTGGAGATCTGCGCCGTGTTGGCCGATGCGGGCGCCGATATCGTTGTGGTGGCGCGCGACGCCGACGGTCTCGCCGAGGCTCGACAGGCGGTTGAGCAGGCGGGCCGCAAGTGCCTGACCGTCGCGGCCGACTTGGCCACGGTCGAGGGTCCGCGCGACGCGGCGCGGCAGGCGCTGGCCCATTTCGGGGCGATCGACATCCTGGTCAACAATGCCGGGACGTCGACGCCGCAGTCCCTTCTCGAGATGAGTGTCGAGAACTGGGACCGGATCATGGCAGTCAATCTCAGGGCGCCGTATCTCCTGGCCCAGGCGCTGGGACCAAAGATGATCGAGCGGCAACTCGGCAAGATCATCAACATCTCATCGCAGACCGGCGTTGTCGCGATCGACGATCATGCAGCCTATGCCGCCTCGAAAAACGGCCTGAACGCGCTCACGGAATCAATCACGTGCGAATGGGCGAAGCACAACATCCAGTGCAACGCGATCTGTCCGACGGTGATCCTGACGCCGATGGGCGAAAGAGTCTGGGGGGAACCGGCGAAGGGCGACCCGATGAAGGCGAAGATCCCGGCCGGACGCTTCGGACGGCCCGTGGAGGTCGCCGATCTCGTGCTCTATCTGGCTTCGCCTGCGTCGGATTTGGTCAACGGCGACACGATCATGCTCGACGGCGGCTACACCGCTCTCTAGGGGCCGTCGGTCCGCGACGGCGCTTGCGGCATTTCGATCTGGACCTTGACTGCCGTCGGCGGCGCGCTCCGCGCATAGTCGAACGCCTCGATGCTCTCGGCGAATTCATACGTGTTGGTGATCAACGGCGTCACGTCGATCTTGCCGCTGCCCAGCATCGCGACGACGCGCGGGTAGATATGAGCGTAGCGAAATATGTGCTCGACGCGCGCTTCCTTGACCTGGGCCGACAGCACGTCATAGGCGATGGGCGCACCGGGCATGCCGATGAAAATGACCCGTCCGCCGGGGCAGACGTATTCGAAGACGTCGGCTGCGGCCTGCTCGTTGCCGGAGGCTTCGAAGACGACGTCGGCGCCCCAATCATCCGTTTCGCGCTTGACGACGTCCGCCAGGTTCTCGCTGCGCACGTCGACCGCCGTGACCGCGCCGAACCGCGCGGCAAGCTCGAGCTTCGGCGCCTGAACGTCGCTGACGATCACGCGACTGCACCCCGCCGCAAGGGCCGCCAGTACCGTCACCATACCGATCGTCCCGGCGCCGGTGACCAGCGCAACCTCGCCCGGCTGGATTTGCGCTTTGGTCGCGGCATAGACACCGGTGGCGAGTGGCTCGACCATCGCGCCGGCGGCATACGATACGGTGTCCGGAAGTTTGAACGTGAAATCGGCGGGATGCACGACGGTCGGCCGCAGCACGCCATGAACCGGCGGCGTCGCCCAGAAGCGCACGGCCGGGTCGAGATTGTATTTGCCGAGGCGCGTGGGCCGGCTGTGTGGGTCAGGAATGCCGGGTTCCATGCACACCCTGTCGCCGACCGCCAACGACGTCACCGCCGACCCGACCTCGACGACTTCGCCCGATGCCTCGTGGCCCAGGACCATCGGCTCCTTGACGATGAACGGGCCGATCGCACCGTGGGTATAATAGTGCACGTCGCTGCCGCACACGCCGACGCGCCGCAGAGCAATGCGCACGTCGCGCGGCCCTAGCTCCTCGTCGAGATGGATGTCACGCACGGACAGTTCATCCTTGCGCTCGAGAACAAGCGCTTCCATGCCTTCCTCCCTACGGCTTGGGGCGTTCGAAGTGTAGCCAAGCGGACTGGACGACGCCAGCCACCGGCGTCATGCGCCAGGCCCGCCGGTCATGCGTCGGCGAGCAGGCGCGCCGCGACCTCGCCGACGACATAGCAGGTGAGGTTGGTGTTGTGCATGACGGTGGCTGGAAAGACGCTCGAATCGGCGACCATCAGCCCTTCGACGCCGTGCAAGTGAAGGTTGGGACCGACGGCGCTTGCAGTCGAATCCGGGCCCATGGCGCAGGTGCCGCTCTGGTGATGCGCCGGTCCCATGTTGGCGAGGAGGTGCTCCCTGATGTCCAGATTTGGGTCGAGCCAGCGGGCGCCGCAGCGCCGGAACGGTTCCGTGGCCAGCAATTCCCGCGCCGCCTCCCAGGCATGAGCGAACATCGTGACGTCGGCGTCGGCCGACAGGTAGTCATGGTCGATGCGCGGCGGGACCGTCGGATCGCGGCTCTCGATGGCCACGCTGCCCCGCGACTCCTGCCGACAGAGATAGGCCCACAAGCCGCAGATGCCCTCCTCCTCGTCGGCCGGAAACGGATGCGTCTGCCACTCGGGCTGCGGCCCGCGCATCGCCGGGCCACGCCAATTGGCGGCAAAGAACCGGCCCGTCGTCGCGCCGATGCCATCCGCCTGGAAAAGGAACCCGATGCCCGGATGATCGGTGAGCCCGCTGCCGACGGGCAGGTCCGCGACAACATCGATGCCAAGCCCGCGCAATAGCGATGCGGGGCCAATGCCCGACCGCTGCAGGATCGCCGGGCTGTTGTAGACGCCGGCCGAAACGATGACGACCGGCGCATGAGCTGTTTGCGTGGCACCGGTGGCGTCGCGCCAGACGACCCCTTTGGCGCTGCCGTGCTCGATCACCGCCCGATCGACCAGCGCGTGGCCCCGGATGGTGAGATTGGGCCGCCCGCGAGCCGCCCTCAGGTAGGTCGGGAGCGTGCCCTGCCTCACTTCCTTGAAGCGATTGTGCGGCATCGGCCCGAAGACGTCGGCATGCGCATCGAGCCCGTTGAGATCGGGCGCATGGCGGATACCCAGCGCGGCACAGCCCTCGGCAAAGACGCGGTTGACCGGCGCCCAGGAGTCCTCGCGGTAGCGCTGGACCGTGATCGGCCCGGCATCGCCATGGATCGCCTCGTGACCGAAATCACGATCGGTCTCGATGGCGATGAAGTGCGGCAGCAGGCTGTCCCAGTCCCAGCCCGGGTTGCCCATAGCCGCCCAGTTGTCGAGATCGAACGGCGCAGGACGGGCGGCGATCGTTGAATTGATCATCGAGGTGCCGCCGACCAGCTTGCCGCGCGGCAGGCGCAGCGCACGTCCGCCACGCCGCCCGGCCAGGTCCCGATCCTCGAACCCCCATTCGAACTCGGGCAGGCCCGGCACCAGCCAATGATTCTCGCCGCTTACCGCGAACAGCGGCAGCTGCGTCGCCTCGTCGGGAAAGTCGGGACCGGCCTCCAGCAGCAGCACCCGCCGCGCCGGGTCTTCGCTGAGCCGCGCCGCGGCGACGCCACCAGCCGATCCGGCACCGACGACGATGACGTCGTAAGTCTCGGTCACCTCAACACCCCCCGGTTCAGTCTGTAGTTGACCCCGTTGGCTTCTTCGCTAGGGTTTGGGCAATTCTGCGGAACCGCAGGCGCCATAACAATACACGACCCGACGGCGCGCATCGTCGGGCCAGGGTGGGGGATCGATGGACGAGAGCGGCACGCAAGCCGCTGCGCCAGTGGTGCTGAACGTTGTCGGGCTCAACAAGAGCTATGGTGGCCTCAAGGCCGTCGACGACGTGACGTTCGACGTGCATCGCGACGAAATCCTGGCGCTGGTCGGCGACACGGCGCCGGCAAGTCGACTCTGGTCAAGGCGCTAGCCGGGGCTCAGCCGCCCGACAGCGGCCGTATCGAAATCGACGGAGAGGCGGTCCACCTGCGCACGCCACGCGATGCCGACGCGGTGGGCGTCGGCTGCCTGCACCAGGGCCTCGGCCTCGTCGACGCCCTCAACGTGCCGGAGAACGTGTTCCTCGGCCGCGAGTTGCGGACCAAGGCTCTCGGCGTCATCCCGCAACTCGATCACGGCAGGATGCGCGAGCGCACGATCGAGTTGCTCGCGCGATTTGGTGTCGATCTGCCGCGGCTCAACGACGCGGTCGTCCGGCTCTCGGGTGGGCAGCGCCAGACGGTCGCGATTAGCCGCCTGCTGCTTCAGGACGTCCGCCTCGTCATCATGGACGAGCCGACGGCGGCGCTTGGCGTAGACGAAGGCCGCAGGGTTCTCGAGCTCGTCCGAAACATGCGGGCCCGGGGCATCAGCGTGATCGTCATCAGCCACAATCTGGAACACGTATTCCAACTCGCCGACCGCATTGCGGTCATGAAGAACGGCCGGCTGGTCGGCGTGGTCGAGACCGCAGCGACGACACGCGATGCCGTCGTCCGGATGATCACCTTCGGCGAGATGCACTGAGCAGGGCAGGATCGACATGCAAAGCGACACAGCCCTCGATACCGCCAACACCATCGGTCACGCCGATCGCCGCTGGCATTTCGAGGGTCTGGGGCTGACTGTCGTCATCGTCGTCCTGGCGGTCATCTTCGCGCTGATCAACCCGCGTTTCGCGACTGTCGCCAACTTCGTCAACATCCTGACGCAGGCGTCCTACATCATCATCCTCGCGGTCGGCATGACCTTCGTCATTACGAGCGCCGGCATTGACCTCTTCGTCGGCTCGCTCCTGGCGTTCGTCACGGTGATCGGCTTCGGCCTCATCAAGGGGGGCATGAACCCGGCTCTCGGCGTCTTGGTCATGTTCGCGCTGGGCGGCTTCGTCGGCTGCATAACCGGCAGCCTGATCGCGTTCGTCAAGATACCGCCGTTCATCACGACCCTCGGCATGATGGCCGTTTTGCGTGGTCTGGCACTGGTCCATTCCGCCGGCAAGATGCACTTCGGCTTGCCGCCGTCGCTCACCTATCTCGGCCAGGGCAGCATCGCCGGCGTCCCAATGCCTGTCGTCATTTCGCTGCTCTTCGCCGCCTTCGGCGCCTGGCTGTTCAATCACACCAGGTTCGGCCTCCACGTACGTGCCGTCGGCGGCAACCGCGAGGCGGCGCGCCTCGCCGGCGTGCCGGTCAATCGCGTTGAAGTCATGGTCTACGTGCTGATGGGGCTGGTGACGGCCCTAGGCGGCCTCATCATGATCGCCCGAATCGACTCGACCCAGGCCACGATCGGCACCGCCATGGAGATCCATGTCATCTCCGCGGTGATCATCGGCGGCACCAGCCTGTTCGGCGGCCGCGGCACGATCTACGGCACGGTCATGGGTGCCTTCCTGCTCTCGATGATGACCAACGCCCTGGTCATCGCCGGCGTCGACTTCTTCTGGCAGCTCGTGGTCATGGGCGGCATCGTCCTCATCGCGGTCGCCATCAGCAATCTGCGTGAGCGACGCATTCCGGCGCTCGCGCTTATCTTGCGACGCGAACCTGCAGGGGGCGTCGCCAACAACTAGGGGAGGATACGTCATGTTCAGCCGTCGACTGTTCATTGCCGCGAGCGCGCTCGCGGCGGTCACTTTCGCAGCGCCGGACGCGCGCGCGGAGCCGATGCGGATCGCCTACCTGTCGCCGTCCTTCGACGTCTCGGATGCGTGGGAGCGGGTGTATTGGGCCATGCAGGGGCGGCTCGACGAGCTGGGCGTCGAGTACGAAGTCCAGGCGCTGGCGGTGGCAAGCCACGTCGACCATGCGGGCCAGCTCGCCCAGGTCGAATCGGTGATCGCCGGCGGCGTCGACTACGTCTTTCTCGGCCCGACCGAGTACGAGGCGGCGATCCCGGCGCTGCGCAAGCTGAAGCAGGCCGGCGTCCCGACCGTCGTCTACAACTACCTCGAGCCGCACGCCGACGAGCAGGTGCGCGCGATGAGCTATATCGCGTTCGCCCACGACGAAGGCGGGTGGCTGTCCGGCGAATGGGCGGCTGAGCACCTTGGCGGTAAGGGCAAGCTCGTGATCATTCAAGGCGCCCCGGGTGTCGCCAGCGACTTGCGCCGGGACGGCTTTCTCAGTGTCATCGACAAGCACCCCGATATCGAAGTGGTCATCGGGCCGTATACCGACTTCGATCGCAGCAAGGCCTTTGACGCGGCGCAGAACTTGCTGACCGCACACGACGACATCAACCTGATCTATGGCGTGTCGACGACGATCGGCCTCGGCTCCGCCCAGGCCATCCGGCAGGCCGGCAAGACGGACCAGATCGCCTCCATGGGCTTCGGCGGTACCGGCGATGAGATCGTCGCCATGAAGGAGGGCTGGCTCACCGCATCTGTGTTGCGCTCGATCGACGACAGCGGTGTCGCCGTCGCCGATGCCTTCGTCGCGCATAGCAAGGGGGAGCCGGTGCAGCAGGTCTGGGGCGGACCGTTTGTCATGATCGACAAGGACTCCGACGCCGCTGCCCTAGGGTCCGGACCCATAAAGGGGATTCCCTTTTCGGGCGAAGCATGATTCAAGCTCCCAACTGTTTGGGGGTTTGCCATGTCTGAGTACTGTTTCTGGCTTTCGGACGCTCAGTTCGCGCGGCTGCGGCCGCTGTTGCCGAACAAGCCGCGCGGGGTGCCGCGGGTCGATGACCGTCGGGTGATCAGCGGCATCGTCCACGTCCTCAAGTCGG
>Ga0209678_1000080_pt1 | contig 39322 bp, 38 predicted proteins | sample WorMetilvaeELBA1_FD_187404 | JGI IMG/M metagenome (GOLD analysis project Ga0209678, IMG submission 187404) | Marine gutless worms symbiont microbial communities from Max Planck institute for Marine Microbiology, Germany - Olavius ilvae ELBA.1... ...
CGCAGCCGCGCGAACTGAGCGTCCGAAAGCCAGAAACAGTGCTCAGACATGGCAAACCCCCAAACAGTTGGGAGCTTGAATCATGCTTCGCCCGAAAAGGGAATCCCCTTTATGGGTCCGGACCCTAGAACGCGGCGCTCTCGCCGCCGTCGACCGTGATGCAGGCACCATTGACGAGACTGGCCTGCGTCGAGCACAGAAACAGGACCACGGCCGCCACCTCCTCCGGCGTGCCCAGTCGGCCCAGCGGAAATTCCGCGGCCAGGCGCGCATCGAAGGCGTCAGGGTCGCGGTCTCGCTCCTCTGCCCAGCCTGTGTTCTCGATCATGATCGAGCCCGGCGCGACCGTGTTGAACGTCAGTCCGTCGCGCGTCAGATACGGCGTCTTGGCGAGCGTCTTCATCACGGCGATTTGCGCCGCCTTAGCCGCGACGAACCAGGGCCGTCCGCCGCCCTCCCGACCGTAGATCGAGGCCACGGTAACCACGCGACCCCACTTCGCCCGCCGCATGGACGGGATCGCCCATCGCGTGAACGCCGCCGCCGCGCCGGCGTTCTTCTGATAGACCTGATCCCACACTTCGGGCGGCGAGTCCTCGATTACGGCGCTGCCCCATCGCCCGCCGCCGCCGACGTTGTTGATCAGGATGTCGACGCCCCCCAAACCCGGTCGATCGCGTCGGTCACGTCGCGGATGCTGTCGGGGTCCAACACGTCGGCCGGCAGTGCCAGGGCCTCGACGTTCATGCGCCGCAAGGCCGCTTCGGCCGCGTCCAGTCGCGACTTCGACCGGGAACAGATCGCCACGTTGCAGCCCGCGCCGGCCAGAGCCCGGGCGATGGCCAGCCCGATGCCATGGCTGCCGCCGGCAACCAGGGCCCGCTTCCCCGCAAGCCCGCCCTGCACGGCCACGGTCAGACCAGCCGCCGGTTTCTCGGCGCGACGCCCGGCGAAGCGGCGCCACAGGTAGAGTCCTGCGTCGGCGTCGTGATCCGAATCCTCCTGTCGGCCGTCGTGGCGCGCCCGCGAATGTTAGGGCAGTCCGCGTCAATCGTCCGCTTCGGCCTCGTCCCGATGGCCCGGACCCGGTGGCGCAGACCGTGCCGCCGTGGCGACAGGGCTTTCGGCCGCCCTGCCGGCCGAGCGCACTTGACATCGGATCGACGCCGAGTGCACGAAGGTCCGCCCTTCAAGAGGGACGGGTACCGGCGGCTCATGCAGCGGACAGCGGAGAGAAAATCGACGCGCGACGAAGCGCTGTTCCGCGCGTGCCTGCGCATTCGGCTGGTGGAAGAGCGGATCATCGCGCTGTATCCCAGCGATTGCATTCAGAGCCCCGTCCACCTGTCGATCGGGCAGGAGGCCGTCGCGGTCGGCGCCTGCGAGCCGTTGGGCCGGGAAGACTTTGTCTTCTCGACCTACCGCGGGCACGCGTTCTATCTGGCCAAGGGCGGCGACCTGCCGCGCATGTTCGCCGAACTTTATGGCCGAGTCGGCGGAATGGCAAAGGGCAAGGCCGGGTCGATGCATCTCGCCTCGCCCGCGGTCGGCATGATGGGCAGTTCGGCCGTCGTGGGCAGCAACCTGCCGCATGCCGCGGGGGCGGCATTGGCGGCGCGGAACCGCTCGACACAGCAGGTCATGCTCTGCGCCTTTGGCGACGGCGCGACCGAGGAGGGCGTCTATCACGAGACGCTCAATTTCATTTCGCTCCTGCAACTCCCGGTTGTTCTGCTCTGCGAAAACAACCTGTTGGCCGTCCATGCCCACCCCCATGAGCGCCAGTCGTACACCATCGCCGAACACGCCGCGTGCTTCGGCCTCGAGACGACGGTCATCGACGAGGGCCATGACCCGACGGCGGTCGCGGATGCCATGGCGCAATGTCGTGAGCGCCACGCGGGCGGATCGCCGGCCGCGATTTGTCGAGGTTCGGACCTTCCGCTACAAGGAGCATGTCGGCCCGGGCGACGACTTTGACGCCGGCTACCGCACGCACGCGGATCTGCTGGCCTGGCAAGAAAAGGACCCGCTCATTCAGGACCGTGCCTTGGCCGCCAGTCTCACGCCCGCCATCGAAGACGAGATCGACGCCGCAATCGCCTATGCCGAGGCTAGTCCGACGCCGGGCATCGACGAACTCCTCACCGACGTCGTCTGAGCCGTCCGTTGCCGCCTGTCATGCGACCGAGCCATGCCCTGGTGGCGGATGACCGCCTGACCTATCGCGAGGCGCTCTTCGAGTCCATGGACGGGGCGCTGGCGGCGCACCCGCACAGCATCATCATCGGCCAGGGCGTGACCGACCATAAGGGCATCTTCGGCACGACGACCGGCCTGGCCGCAAGATACGGCCCCGAGCGGGTGATCGAGACGCCCTTGGCGGAGGAGGCCATCACCGGTGTGTGCCTTGGCGCGGCGCTGAACGGCCTGTACCCGATCAACACCCATATCCGCGCCGACTTCAGCCTTCTGGCATTCAACCACTTGATCAATCTGGCGGCCAAATACCGCTACATGTTCGGCGGCCTGTTCGCCGTCCCGATGCTCGTGCGGATGGTCATCGGTCGCAGCTGGGGCCAGGGTGCGCAGCATTCGCAGAGCCTGCAGTCGCTGTTCGCGCACATCCCCGGCCTGACGGTCATCATGCCGTCGACGCCCAGCACCATTCTGGCCTCTTACGACTGGGCCGTCCGGGAACACAGGGGTCCGGTCATCTCCCTGGAGCACCGGCTGATGTACGAACTGGCGTTCGACTCGACGGGCTGGAACGCCAGCGCCGGCGCGACGCCGTTCGCGTCGCGGCGGGTACGCGAGGGCAGCGACGTCACGGTCGTCGCGACGTCGATCATGGTGCTGGAGGCGATGCGCGCCGCGGAGCATCTGGCCCAGCACGGTATCGACTGCGAGGTCATCGATCTGCACTGCGTGTCGCATCCCGACAAGGCGATGATCCTCGACAGCCTGGCGCGTACGCGCCGCCTGGTGGTGGCAGACACCAGCTGGGTCCCGTTCGGCGTGGCGGCCGAAGTCTGCCGAATCGTGGCGGAGTCCGATCCGACCTTGCTGTCAGCGCCGGTCGTCACCTTGGGCATGCAGCCCTCGCCGTGTCCCACATCGAAGGCACTGGAGGACCTGTTCTATCCCGACCTCGCCGAACTGACGGCGGCGATCGCCGGCCTGGTGCGGGGCGATGCGCACGCGGTGCCGCTGCCGAGCCATCAGTCGATGACCGACTTCTACAAGTCGTTCAAGGGCCCCTTCTAGACGACCCCGCCGATGAGTGAAAAACTGACAACAGAGAAGAGCCTCGAGCTCTACGAGACTCTCTTCTTCGTGCGGCGCTGCGAAGAATACATCATCAAACACTATCCCGAAGACCAGATGCGCACGCCGATGCACATGTCGTTCGGGCAGGAGGCCATTCCCGTCGGTGTGTGCCGGGCGCTGGAGGACAACAGCGATACCTTTGCGTCGTATCGCAGCCATGCCACTTTCCTGGCCCAGACGCTGGACAGCGACAGCTTTTTCGGCGAGCTCTACGGGCGCATGAGCGGCCCGGCCGAGGGCAAGGGCGGCTCGATGCACCTGTCGCTGCCGGCGAAAGGCCATCTGCTGTCCAGCGGCGTCGTCGCCAGCCCGATCCCGGTCGGCGTCGGCACAGCGTTCGCCAACCGCCAGCTCGCCACCGGACGGGCGACGGCGATCTTCTTCGGCGACGGGGCCGTCGAGGAGGGCGGCTTCTGGGAAAGCCTGAATGCCGCGGCCGTGTTCGACCTGCCGGTCCTCTTCGTCTGCGAAGACAACAACTGGGCCGTCCACACGCCGAAGGACGAGCGGCACGGCTTCACGTCCCTGCGCGACGCTGCGGCCCTGTTCGATTGCCACTTCTATGAGGATGACAGCAACGACGTGGAGCATGTATTCACCCTCACCCGGCGCGCGGTCGCCGATGCGGCGCGGCGGCCTCGCCCGGTGCTCATGCACTTGCGCTGCTGTCGCTATCTCGAACATGTCGGTATCGACGAAGACTGGGATCATGGCTACCGGCAGACGTCGGAGCGCTCCGAGTGGCAGGCCAAGGACTGCCTGAAGATCCAGCGCGACCGGCTGCTGAAAAAGGGCCTCACCGCAGAGGAACTCGAAGACACCGAGGCGGCGATCAACGACGGCATCGCGCAAAGCGTCGCCCGCGCGCGACAGTCGCCGCCGCCCTCCCCGGACCGGCTGCATCACGGCGTGTTTCATGAGGGTCGCTAGCTACAAGGACGCCTTGCGGGAGGCGATGCACCAGGCCATGGCCAGCGACCCTACGGTGTTCGTTCTGGGTGTCGGCGTCCCCAGCCATGCAAAGATCTTTGGCACGACCGAAGGCCTGGTCGAGACCTTCGGGCCGGAACGCTGTTTCGACACGCCGATCTCCGAGGAAGCGATGACCGGCTTCGCGCTTGGCGCGGCGATCAGCGGCATGCGGCCCATTCACGTGCACATCCGCATCGACTTCCTGATGCTGGCGATAAACCAATTGGTCAACAACATCTCGAGCTACGCCTACTCGACCGGCGGCAAGATGAAGGCGCCTCTCGTCATCCGCGCGATCATCGGACGCGGCTGGGGCCAGGGCTTCCAGCACAGCAAGGCCATGATCTCGCAATTCACCCACGTTCCCGGGCTGAAGGTCATCGCACCGACGTCACCCAGCGACGCCAAGGGCATGCTCACCGCCGCAATTCGCGACGACAATCCGGTCGTGTGCCTAGAGCATCGCTGGCTCTACTGGGGCGAGGAAGAGGTGGCGGAAGAGCCGTACGCCTTGCCGATCGGCAAGGCGCGCACGCTCAGGCCGGGCGCCGACGTCACCATCGTCGGCATCTCCTGGATGAATATCGAGGCGTTGCGCGCCGCCGACGTCCTGGCGCGGCACGGCGTGGAGGTCGAAGTCGTGGACCCGCGCACGCTGTCGCCGCTGGACGACGACCACATATTTGAGTCCGTGAAGAAGACCGGGCGCTGCATTGTCTGCGACTGTGATTGGCTGAACAGCGGCTTCAGCGCCGAGGTGGCGGCCCGCGTCTCCGAGCAGTGCTTCGACTCCCTGAAGACACCCGTTCGCCGGCTCGGCTGGGCCTTCACGCCATGCCCGACCGTGCGCGAGCTCGAGAACGAGTTCTATGCCAACGCGACGGACATCGTCCGCGCGGTCGAAGACATGCTGGGCCTGGACCGTATCGATGTGCCCGAACACCTGACCTACAGCCACGAGAGGCGGTTCAAGGGGCCCTTCTGAACCGACGCCAAGCCGCTGGATCGGCCGCCGCCACCCGGCGCTGATCGGCACTGGAACCAGGCTGAGCCAAGCCCTGCAGAGGCCATCAACTGCCAAAGCGATGAGCACGTTCGACTTGGACCAGAGACCGCCGCGACCTGGCGGGCAACGAACGGCCATCGGGGACGACCCGGAACCGGCTGCCGGACCAAGAGTCCTACCCCACGCGGCGATCCGGCGGCTCAAGCTGGATCGCATCATCGACCTCGGCCCACGTCGCCTCGCCATGCTCGCGATCGCTGTGGCGGCCTTGGTCTATGCCGTTGTCTTCCTTGGCTACCTGTTCGATCCCTGGTCGTCGTGGGTTCACATCGAGACGGCCTACTCGGACGGCTTCCTGCGCGGCTTCACGCAGAGCCGGACATGGCAGCAGATCCGCCTGGTCATCATCGACGGTCACGGCACAAGCCCGAACATCGCGCGAATAAGGTATGTCAACAACGCGGTCGAACTGACGGACTTTTTCGCCCGACGGCGACTGGCCGCGGTCTTCGGGTTTGCGCCGGCACTCACCAACCTGTCCTCGTTGGTCTACTACGCGCTGAGTCCCGTCATCGCCTTTCTGATCGCACGGCACGTGATCGGCTGGCGCGGCTGGCTTGCCGTACCCCTGCTGCTCTCGGTCGCCGTCTTCCTGAGCAGCGTCGGCTACATCAGTCCGTCGATCTTCGTGTTCCACCCGGCCAAGAAGGTCGTGGTCTTCCTGGCGCTGCTCGCCATGCTGTTTCTGGTCAGGTATGTATCGCGCCCTCGCTTCGCAGACGTGGCACTGATCGGCCTCTGCCAGATCGTCATGTACTGGACGGACGAGATGGGCTTGGCCGCGGCGGCGCTCATCTCGTCGCTCGCTTTCGTCTACATACTCGTCCTGCGGCGCGACCGGATACTGGATGGGGCCGCCCTTGTTCTCTGCCAGGCGATCGGCTTTGCCGCGTTCGTCGAGCGCTACCGGACGAACTGGGACGCCATCGCCTCTCAGGACCTTCCGGGCCACAGCAACTCGATGGCCGAGATGCTGCTGCGCCTCGGCGCCAACGACTTTCTCAACTTGACCGGCGGTCACCTCGCCGGCGGCTTTTCGGCCTACTATGGGCCGGCGGTCGTGGCGCCGCTCTTTCTTGCCTGCGCGATCGTCGCCTTCGTACTTGCCCTTTGGCGTTCCAAGGCGGCGAGCCTTTCGCCTGACGCCACAACTCTCTCCGCGATGACGCGGGCCCGGTTTCTCGTCGTAGCGACGGGCGTGACCATGATCCTGAACGCCCTGGCCACGGTCGTGCTCCTGCAATTCGGCGGCGGTCCCTTCATGTCGTACTTCGGTTTCTATTACTCCAGCGTCATGTCGGTCTTTGCGTTCGTCTTCATATGCGCCGCGTTCAGGCTCGCGGAATTGACGGTGCAGCGGTTCCCCCGCCAGCTGCCGCGACTTGGCGCGATCGGGCTTCAGGCGGGGCTGATCGTCGCCCTTGGCATCGCAACGTGGTCAAACGTCGCCAATGCCCCCAAGCTGAACTGGCTGATCGGGATGATCCATAGCAACCCCTACCCGTACGGCGTCTTGAACGAGATCGGCGACTACTGGTTGCGACGGACGACCGACCCATCGGCCGAACCGCTGCAAACACTTATTGTGCCGATATGCGATGAAGACGACGTCGCCCGGCGTTTTGAGACGCTGTTGGACGAGCTCGACGTCACAGACCCGGGAACCCGCAAGGCCTACATGCACTATCCAGCCAATCCGTTCGTCGACGAGAGATTCGTCAGGGCGCAGTTCATGATGATGTCGTATGCGCCGGGCCCGGAACTGCGATTCGTCGACGCGCCAAGCGGCATGTGCTGAGGGTGACACCTGGCGACCCATCGCTACATTCGCGCGGAATGGACACGGCAGGTCTCGGCCACCCGGCCCTTCACCCGGCGCCGGCTTGGCTGCCCAGCCGCCACTCGTCGCCGAGATCGGGCGCAGAACGCGACTGAACGAGCTGTCAGGCTGCCAAAGCGGGGGCTCAGGACTCACGTGTCGTGCGGTGAGCGATGACCTTGCCCAACCCGGACCGGCGCGCGTTGCTGTTGCGATGCGGGTCGTGGTTCACTGGCGAGTCCGACCCAACACCCGATAACTAGCTCGCATGTCATGAAGATCGCCGTTCTCGGCGCATCCGGCAATACGGGATTGCTGGTCGTCCCCGCGCTCGTCGCCGCGGGCCATGAGGTCTCGGCGATCAGCCGGGACCCGGAAAGACAGCCGCCCGCCGGCGATGGCGTTCGCGCGATGGTGGCCGATCTCGACCGGCCCGAGACGCTAGCGCCGACGCTCGCCGGTGCCGAAGTTGTCGTCAGTCTGGCCTACGGTCGCTATTTCGACGTCGTCCGCACGCACCTGCCGCCGACGTGCCGCCGCTGGGTGTCCGTCGGCAGCCTGCGCGATCCCACCTGGCTGTTGCCGGCCGACGCCGCCGGCCTCGAGCGCGGCCGCGCCCTGGCGGCGGCGCCGGCCACCGAAGGCACGCCCGAGCTGGTGTGGCTCGACCCGGCCATGATCTACGGCGCGCCGAAGGACCAGACCGTCGGGCGCCTGCTGGGGCTGATCGCGCGCTGGCCGCGGTTCTTGCCCGTGGTCGTGCCGTTGCCGGTCCGCACCCGCGCGCGCCTCCAGCCCGTATTTGTCGACGACATGGTGGCCGCGCTTGTCGCCGCGGTCGACAGCCCGACGGCACCAGGGCCGGCCATCGCGGTGGCCGGGCCCGAACCGCTGAGCTATGCCGCGATGGTGCGCGGTTGCGCGCAAAGCCTCGGCCGCCGCGCCTGCGTCGTGCCGGTGCCGCGCCGACTGCTGGCCGCAGCGGTGCGCCTGGCGGCGCGGGCCCGCCTGCTGACGCCGGTCAGCGCCGACGAGCTGGCTCGCATGGGCGGCGACAAGACGACCGACATTTCAGCCCTCACCTCCCGCCTCGGAGTCACGCCGCGGCCCTTCGCCGAGGGCGTCCGGCTGAAGGTGGCGCGCGGCTAGTACTAGCCGGGGCCCTGGCGGCGTGCGCGCGGTCTAGGCGTTCGCCATCCGGCGGAAATAGTCGACCACGCGCGGCGGGCCATCGTCGAGCGGTGTCGTCGGGGTCCAGTCGAGCAACTCTTTTGCCCGTGTGATGTCGGGGCAGCGCTGGGTCGGGTCGTCGGCCGGCAGCGGCCGGGTGACGAGCTCGGAGGCCGCGCCGGTCTCGGCGATGACCCTCTCGGCTAGTTCCCGCACCGTGATCTCGTGCGGATTGCCGAGGTTGATCGGCCCGGTGACGTCGTCGCTCGAGTCCATCAGCCGGATCAGCCCGTCGACCAGGTCGTCGACGTAGCAGAAGGCGCGGGTCTGGCTGCCGTCGCCATAGAGCGTGATCGGCTCCCCGGCGAGCGCCTGGACGATGAAGTTGGAGACCACACGGCCATCGTTGGGCTGCATGTGGGGGCCGTAGGTGTTGAAGATGCGGGCGATCTTGATGCGCAGGCCGTGCTGGCGGTGGTAGTCGGAGAACAGCGTTTCGGCGCAGCGCTTGCCCTCGTCGTAGCAGGCGCGCGGCCCCAGCGGGTTGACGTTGCCCCAGTAGTCCTCGGTCTGCGGGTGCACGCTCGGGTCGCCGTAGACCTCGCTCGTCGAGGCCTGCAGGATCTTGGCCTGCACGCGCTTGGCGAGGCCCAGCATGTTGATGGCCCCGTGCACGCTGGTCTTCGTCGTCTGCACGGGATCGTGCTGGTAGTGCACGGGCGAGGCCGGGCAGGCCAGGTTGTAGATCTCGTCGACCTCGACATAGAGCGGGAACGTCACGTCGTGGCGCACCAGCTCGAAGTACGGGTCGTCCAGGAGGTCGCGCACGTTGTCTTTCGTGCCGGTGAAGAAGTTGTCGACGCACAGCACGTCGTCGCCGCGCGCCAGCAGGCGCGCGCACAGGTGCGAGCCTATGAAGCCGGCCCCGCCCGTCACCAGAACGCGTCTACGTGTGCCTTTCACCGTTCAGAGCCCCGTTGCTGAGAGGTTTGGGCGCCGGCCGCTCATCCGGCCGCGGCGCGGTAGCCGCGCAGTTCGGCGCCGGCGTCGAGCTGCGCCTGGAACCAGTCGTAGGTCCGGGCGACGCCGTCCTTGAGCGCGACACCAGGCCGCCAGCCGAGCGCCCGGATGCGGCCGCTGTCGAGCAGCTTGCGTGGCATGCCGTCGGGCTTCGAGGCGTCGAAGACCAGGGTGCCGTCGAAGCCCACGACTTCGGCCACCAGTTCGGCGAGCGCGCGGATCGAGACCTCCTCGCCCGTGCCGATATTGACGTGGCCCTCCGCCGCATAGTGCTTGGCCAGGAAGACGACGCCGTCGGCCAGGTCGTCGACGTAGAGGAATTCGCGCTTCGGCGTGCCTGAGCCCCACACCGTCAGCGTCGCCGCACCCGCCCGTATCGCCTCGTGCGCCTTGCGCATCAGCGCCGGCAGCACATGGCTACCCTCCAGATCGAAGTTGTCGCCGGGTCCGTACAAGTTCGCCGGCATGGCCGAGATGAAGTCGCGGCCGTACTGCCGGCGATAGGCGTCGCACAGCTTGATGCCGGCGATCTTGGCGACCGCGTACGCCTCGTTGGTCGGCTCCAGCGGCCCCGTCAGCATGGCGTCCTCGCGCATCGGCTGGTCGGCCAGGCGCGGGTAGATGCAGGACGAGCCCATGAAGAGCAGCTTCGGCACCGCGAGCGTGTGCGCCGCGTGGATCACGTTCGTCTCGATCGCCAGGTTGTCGTAGAGGAAGTCCGCCGGCCGCGTATCGTTGGCGACGATGCCGCCCACCGTGGCGGCGGCGACGATCACCAGATCGGGCCGCGCCTCGGCCAGCCACGCCTCCACGTCCGCCTGGCGGCGCAGATCCAGTTCCGCGCGCGTCGCCGTCACCAGTTCGCAGGCCTCGTCGGCCAGCCGGCGCACGATGGCGCCGCCGACCAGGCCCTTGTGGCCGGCGACCCAGACGCGCTTGCCGGTCAGGTCGAACTGTGGCTCCATGTGATGGCTCTCCCGTCGCCGTGGCGCGCATTCCTAGCACGTCGCCCGCGCCGTCGCCGTCCTAGCACGATTCCGCCGGCCCGACCGGGTGGAATGACCCACGATGCCGTGCCATGCCCAAGATCTACAACGCCTTTCCGACGTCGATCTACCACGACGAAGCGCCGCTCGAGCCCGGGATCAAGGCGACGCTGGTCGCCGCCGTCATGGAAATGGGCGGCCAGGTGCTGAAGCAGTCGCCGGGGTCGTCCTGGACCGGCGACGTCAACGGCTACGAGCTCCTGCACCAGGACGCGCGCTTCCAGCCGCTGTTCGACGCGTTCCGGCCGCACCTCGCTAAGTACCTGGACTCCCTCGCCGTCAACGAGGAGATCGTCAGGCTCTACTACACGCGCTCCTGGGCGACGATCTCGCGCGGCGGCGAGCAGATCCAGCCGCACGACCACAAGCAGTCGCACATCAGTCTGGTCTATTACCTGCAGATGCCGCCGGACGCCGGATTTCTGAGCTTCCTCGACCGCAACGCCGCGAACCAGTTCGCGCCCAACCTGTTCCGCGCCAACATGCTGGAGCTCGGCGTCATCAAACAGAGCCACGAGTTCAACGCGCTGGCCTATCACGTCTTTCCCAAGGAGGGCGACGTCGTGATCTTCCCGTCGAAGATCGAGCACATGACGTCGGCGGCCCAGCTCGACGAGCCGCGCCTCTCCATCGCCGTCGACATCGTCGCCACGGTGACGCGCACCAAAGGCCTCGAGTACCTGCTGCCCGACGTCGACACCTGGGCCGCCGTCTAGGGGTATTGGCCATGCGCTGGGTGTCCGCTGGGGGTCTTAAATAACTATACGGTTAGTTGTTAGTGTGGTAGCCTGATGGCATCAGGCCCGGGCGCGGCATGCCCGCCACGGCGCCGTCGGGGAGGGCGAGCACGTCATGCATCCAGCGGACAAGAACAGGTTCGGCCGCGTCGATCTGGGGGTGACGGCCATGTCGTTCGGCGCCGCGCCGATCGGCAACCTCTTCCGGCCGATTTCCGAGGAGGTCGCGGACGCCATGATCCAGCGCGCCTGGGACGCCGGCCTGCGCTACTACGACACCGCGCCGTTGTACGGCCACGGCCTGTCGGAGCTGCGCTGCGGCCACGGGCTGCGCTGGAAGCCCCGCGACGACTTCGTGCTGTCGTCGAAGGTCGGCCGCCGGCTCAAGCCCGCCCGGCGCGCCGACATCGACTTCGCGCCGTGGAACGACGCGGCAGCCTTCGAGATCGAGTTCGACTATTCCTACGACGGCACCATGCGCGCGTTCGAGGACTCGCTGCAGCGCCTGGCGCTGGAACGCATCGACATCCTGTTCATCCACGACGTCGACGTGTTCTCCCGCGGCGACGAGCAGCCCGCGGTCTTCGGAGAGGCCATGGACGGCTGCTGGCGCGCGCTCGAGAGGCTGCGGGACGAGGGCGCGGTCGTGGCCATCGGCGTCGGCGTCAACGAGTGGGAGGTCTGCCACGAGGCGCTGAAGCGGCACGACTTCGACTGCTTCCTCCTGGCCGGGCGCTACACCCTGCTGGAGCAGGACTCCCTCGACGAATTCCTGCCGCTCTGCGAGGAGCGCAACGCGGCGGTCGTCGTCGGCGGCGGCTTCAACTCCGGCATCCTGGCGACCGGGGCGGTCGAGGGCGCGAAGTACAACTACGCCCCGGCCCCGCCCGAGATCATGGAGCGGGTACGCCGGATCGAGGCCGTGTGCCGCGACCACGACGTGCCGCTGCCCGCCGCGGCGCTGCAGTTCGTCGTCGCCCACCCGGCCGTGCCGACCTTCGCCGCCGGCACGCGCACCGTCGCCCAGCTAGAGCAGAACCTGGCGTGGTTCGCCCACCCGATCCCCACCGACTTCTGGGCCGCGCTCAAGACCCAGGGCCTGCTGCGCGAGGACGCGCCGACGCCCTGAACTCACGACTTCCCTGTAGCCACTTGGCCCGGCGCTCTCGGGCGCCGGGCAGTTCTTTTTGCGCTAAGACAGGGCCATGACCGTCCCCGACCCACCGCAATCGCGAGAGCTGGCCGCCGGCCGCTACTTCCAGGACGACCTGGCGCCCGGCGACTGGTACGCGACCGGGCACATCGTCGTCACCGAGGCGCACATCGTCGGCTTCGCCGGGCTCGCGGGCGACTTCTTCGACGTGCACATGGACGACGCGGCGGCCCGCGAGCTGGGCTTCCCCGGGCGCATCGCCCACGGCATCCTGGGCCTGGCGCTGATCGACGGGCTGAAGAACCGCAGCGACGTGCGGCTCGCCGCGGTCGCCTCGCTGGGCTGGGACTGGTCGTTCACGGCGCCGATCCTGGTCGGCGACCGCATCGGCGCGACGCTGACGGTGGCGGAGAGCCGCGCCACCCGCGCCGGCGACCGCGGCGTCGTCGTGCTGGCGATCGAGGCGACGAAGCAGGACGACAGCGTCGTCCAGCGCGGCACCAACACCCTCCTGATGCAGCGGCGCCCGGAGACCGTCGAGCCGTCCGCTACTTGACGATCTGGATCTTCGAACGGTCGATGGTCGCGGCGACGGCGGCGACCAGCACGACGCCGAAGACGATCTGCTGGGCGAACACGCTGACGCCCAGGAAGGTCATGCCGATGCGCACGACGGCGATGATCAGCGCGCCGACGAAGGTGCGCCAGACGCCGCCGACGCCGCCGGTCAGCGCCGTGCCGCCGACGATGATCGCGGCGATGGCGGGCAGGAGGAATTCGTTGGCCAGCGTCGGCGAGCCGGAGCCGAGCCGCGCCGCCATCATCGCGCCCGAGAAGCCGGCCGTCGCGCCCGAGACCAGGAACGCCAGCGCCTTGACCCGATTGACGCGCACGCCCGAGGCGATCACCGCGCGCTCGCCGGCACCGATGGCGCGGGCGAGGCGCCCGAAGGGCGTGCGCGCCTCGACGAAAACGAGCACCGCGAGCACGATCAGGCCGACCCAGATCTCGTTGCGCACGCCGCCCGTCTCGCCGACCAGCCAGAACAGGTACTGGTCGCGCTGGGCGCCGGAGATGTTGATCGAGCGCGCGTTGGAGAGCAGGAAGGCGATCGTCGTGACGATGCCGCTGACCGCCAGCGTGGAGATGAACGAGGGAATGCGCAGCAGCGCGTGGGAGGCGCCGCCGGCGAGGCCCGCGAGGCCGCCCGCGGCGACCGCCAGCGGGATGGCGAGGATGCCGATCTCGCCCAGCGTCGCGGCGACGATCACGCTGGTCATCGAGGCCACGGCCTGCACCGAGAGGTCGATGCCGCCCATCAGGATCACGAAGGTCGCGCCCGCCGCCATCAGGTAGAGCGTCATGGTGTCGGAGATCAGCACCATCAGCGTCTGGAAGCTGAAGAACTTCGGGTCGACCAGGCCGACGAAAACCACCAGGCCGGGCAGCGTGATCAGCGGGATCTGGCCCGTCAGCCGGGCTTTGAGGGACCGCGTCACGTGCCTCACACCATGTAGGTGATCAGGTCGACCTGATCGGGCTTGGCGCCGGGCGCTGCGTCGAAGCGGGCGGAGACCTCGCCGTCGCGCATCACCAGGATCTTGTGGCTGAGGCCGATGACCTCCTCCAGCGTGTCGGCCAACAGCACGATCGACAGCCCTTCGTCGGTCATGTCGCGGATCAGCTCGTAAACGTCCTCCTTGGCGCCGACGTCGATGCCGGGGGTCGGGTGGTCCAGGACGACAATGTCCGAGCCGGCGATGCGCCACTTGGCGAGCACCACTTTCTGCTGGTTGCCGCCCGACAGCGGGCCGGCGAAGGTGTCCGCCGACGGCGTCTTGATGTCTAGCCGGCCGATCCAGTCGCGGGCAACCGCCTCTTCGGCGGCGTGGCGGATCAGGCCGACCGTCGTGAACTCGTCGATCGCGGCCATAGTCATGTTCTCGACCACCGGCGCGCCGATCATCAGCCCCTCGGCCTTGCGCTCGCGCGGCACGTAGCCGACGCCGGCGGCGACCGCTTCCGCCGGGTGGCCGAAGCGGCGGACAGCGCCATGAACCGTCAGCGTGCCCGTGTCGATGGGCGCCAGGCCGGCGAGACACCGGGCCAGCGCCTCGCGGCCGGAGCCGATGACCCCGGCGATGCCCAGGATCTCGCCCTTGTGCAGCGTGAAGGAGACGTCGCGGAAGCCCTCGGCCGAGGATACCTCGCGCGCTTCCAGCGCGACCTCGTCCTGCGGCACGCCCTGGCGGGTCTCGCGGTAGTACTCGTGATGCAGCGCGCGGCCGACCATCAGCTCGTGCAGGCGATGGGTCGAGGCGTCGGCGGCCGCCATCTCGGCCACGGACTGGCCGTCGCGCAGCACATAGACCCGGTCGGAGATGTCGAGCACCTCGTCGATGCGGTGCGAGATGAAGACGAAGGCCGCGCGGTCCTTCAGCTCGCGCACGATCCGGAACAGGATCTCGATCTCCTTCGATTCGAGCACCGAGGTGGGCTCGTCGAGCAGGACGACGATGTCGCCGTCGACGCGGCTGTCGAGCGAGACCGCCTTGGCGATCTCGACCATCTGGCGCTGGGCGAAGGTCAGGTCGTCGCACAGCGTGCTGGGGGCGAGTTCCATGTGGACCTTGTCGAGCTCGACCCGGGCGGCGGCATTCATCGCCGCCTTGTCGAGCACGCCGAAGCGCGTGAATTCGGCCTCGCGCCCGAGGAAGATGTTCTCGGCGATCGTCAGCGTGGTCAGGATCGACTGCTCCTGGAAGACCATGGCGAGATGCCGTGGTCGAATGCGTCGCGCGGCCCCTTCAGGTCCTGCGGCCGGCCGTTGACGCGGATCTCGCCCGAATCCAGGTGGTAGACGCCATTCAGCACTTTCAGGAGCGTCGACTTGCCGGCGCCGTTCTCGCCGATCAGGCCGACGACCTCGTTCGGGTGGATCTCCAGCGTGACGTCGTCCAGCGCCTTGACGCCGGGGAACGTCTTGGTCGCGTGGCGCACTTCAAGGACGTTGGTCATCGCAATCTCACTTGACGATTGCGAGGCGCGAACGGTCGAGCGCCAACGCCGCGGCGACGATGATCAGCACGCCCTGCACGCCCATCTGCACGAAGGGCGGCACGCCCATGAGGATCATGCCGTTCGACAGCACGACGACAATCAGGACGCCGATCACCGAGTTGAGCACCGAGCCGACGCCGCCCGAGAGCGCCGTACCGCCGACCACCACCGCGGTGATTGTCATGAACAGGCGGCCCTGGCCGATTAGCGCGTGACCCTGGCCCAACTGCGCCGCCGACATGGCGCCGGCCAGGCCGTAGAAGCCGCCGGCGATCATGAAGGCGACGATGCGCGTGTGCTCGATCGGCACGCCGGCCTGGCGCGCGGTCGCCTCGTCGCCGCCCAGCGCGTAGAGCCAGCGGCCGACGCGGGTGCGCTCCTGGATGAACAGCGCGACCAGGACCGCGAGACCGGCGATCCAGACGCCGGCCGGCACGCCGAAGAAGCGCTCCAACGCCATGCCGCGGAACACCTTGTCGGAGATGCGCACGGTGTCGCCCTGCAGGAAGGCGGTGGCGGCGCCGACGCAGGCGAAGCCGACGCCCAGCGTGGTCATGAACGACGGCGTGCGCAGGCGCACGTGGGCGACGCCGTTGAGGCCGCCCAGCGCCGCGCCCAGCAGGATCGCCGCCGGCACCGCCACGAAGCCGACGTTCAGTGGCGTCAGGTTGTTGCCGACCAGGACGGAGACCAGCACGGCGCAGACGGCCAGCACGCCCTCCAGCGAGAGGTCGATGCTGCCCATCAGGATGATGAAGGTCGCCCCCATCGTCAGCACGATGGGGATCGCCGCCGCGTTGAGCAGGCGCACCAGGTTCCAGGGATCGACGAAGCGGGCGTTGAAGAACGCGACGACGATGCACAGCAGGATCAGGACCGCCACCGGCGCCAGCGCCCGGTGCCGATGGACGACGGTCCTCAGCCAGCCCCGCTCTTGCCCCCTCTCGGTCACGCCGGTCCTCCGGAGACGGCGCCAGCCGCCGGCGCCCCGCGCAGTGGGCGGCCGCCGGGCGAACCCGGCGGCCTAGGCCCTAGCTGCGATACTGGATCTGGCCGGTAGCCTTGCTCCAGTAGTCGGTGAAGTCCAGCGGTGCCGGCGCGCCGTAGCTGCCGACCGTGTCCTGGGTCAAGAGGATGCCGGTGCCGTAGAACTCGCGGTGCGAGCGCGGCTCGTTGGCGATGTCGATCTTGCCGGCCGCCGCGCCGTAGCCGATCGACAGGCCCATGCCGCCGGTCCACAGCGGGTCCCAGGCGACCGTGCCGGCGAACTCGCCGGCCTTGATCGCCTCGATCGCGGCGTCGATGCCGTCGATGCCGGTGACCAGCACCTCGCCGGCGAGCCCTTCCTGGCGCAGCGCCTCGAGCGCCCCGATGCCCATGCCGTCGTTGGCGGCCCAGACGCCCTTGATGTCGCGGCCGAAGCGGGTCAGCCAGGTCTGGGTGATGTCGAACGCCTTGGTCTCGTTCCAGTCCGCCGCTTGGAAGTCCAGCAGCTCGACATTGCCGTTCTCGGCGATGGCCTGGTCGAGGCCCAGCTTGCGCTCGATCGCCGGCACGTTCGAGAGGATGCTGCCGATGGCGACGATGCCGCCCGAACCGCCCATGCGGCTGAACAGCTCCTCGGCGACCGCCTTGGCGCTCGGCACGCCGTCGAACGACATGTGGGCGACGTAATGGGGGTCGAAATCCCACGGGTGCAGGTCGTCGGGCTTGTTCCACTGGGTCACGACATAGGCGCCGGCGTTGGCGCAGTCCTCGACGATGGTGCGCGCGTCGGGGGAGTCGTTCGGGTCGACGTTCAGCACCATCTTGCCGCCGGTGCGCGCCAACAGCGCGCGGATGTCGGCGATGCCCTTCTCGGAGTTGCCCTCGGTGACCAGCACCTCGTAGTCGGCGCCCAGCCACTTGGCGAAGTCCTCGCCGCCCTTGGCGAAGGTCGCGTGGTAGGGGTTGGCAACCGAGCGCATGGAGTTGACCAGCGTCCAGTCGGCCGGGTTGGCCAGCACCTCGCGCGGCAGTACGGACGCCAGCGCCGCCAGGCTGGCCGCGCCGGCCGAGCCGCGCAGGAACCCGCGGCGGGTCGTCGGCCGCATGATCGGGGTCTTCGTATCAGTCATGGCGTCCTCCCATCGGACTTCTTTTATGCACTAACTGGTTACTTACGGAATTTGCCGCCACGAGTCAACGCCGCTGACGCGTGGCCGGCGGCCCGCAAGGGCCGCTAGGCCGCAGCCTTGATGAGGTCGCTCGCCTTCTCGCCGATCATGATCGTCGCGGCGTTGGTGTTCGAGCTGACGATGCTGGGCATCACCGAAGAGTCGCAGATGCGCAGGCGTTCGATGCCGCACACGCGCAGTTCCGGGTCGACCACCGCCATCGCGTCGCCGCCCATCTTGCAGGTGCCGACCGGGTGGTAGGCCGTGCGGCCGTAGCTGCGGGCGTAGTCCTCGAAATCGGCGTCGGTCTTCACGCCTTCGCCGGGGAAATGCTCGGTCTTGATGTGCCTGGCGAAGACCGGTCGGGTCATGATCTCGCGCATCATCTTGACCCCCTCGATCGAGACCTTCAGGTCGTAGGGGTCGTCGATGTAGTTGGGATCGATGCGCGGCGCCGCGGCGGGATCGGCGCTCGTGAGCGTCACCGAGCCGCGGCTGCGCGGTCGCACGAAGTAGGAGTTGAGCGTCAGGCCGGCGCCGGACGGCACCGGCGGCACGCCGGCCTCGACGAGGAAGTGGAACTGCGTGTCGGGCGTCGGCGCGTCCTTGTCCACGGTCCAGAAGGCGCCGCCCTCGACGATGTTCGAGGCCACGGGGCCGGACTTGAACAGCTTGTACTGCAGGCCCGCCCACAGCATCCAATGCAGCCTGGCGTACTTGTCGAAGCTGTTCTGCTCGAAAGGCTCGTAGACCACGTCGATGTCGAAATGGTCCTGCAGGTTGCGGCCGACGCCGGGCAGGTCGGCAACAACATCGATGCCGTGCTCGCGCAGGTGCGCCGCCGGGCCCAGCCCCGAGAGCAGCATCAGCTTCGGCGAGCCGATGGCGCCGGCGGCGACGATGACCTCTTGGTTGGCGCGCGCCGACTTGGCCTCGCCCTTCACCGCGTAGTCGACGCCCACCGCGCGGCCGTCCTCGATGACGAGGCGCCGGACGAGCGCGCCGGTCTCGACCGTCAGGTTCGGTCGGCCGCGCGCCGGGTTCAGGTAGCCGACGGCGGCCGAGCAGCGCCTGGCGTCACGCGTCGTCGTCTGGTAGACGCCGCAGCCCGCCTGCTTCGCGCCGTTGAAGTCCGCCGTGTAGGGGATGCCCGCCTGCTGGCAGGCCTGCACGAAGACCTTGGTCATCGGGTGCGGCGTGATGTTCGAGACACCCTGCGGCCCGCCGACGCCGTGGAAGTCGTCGGAGAACGTATCGTTGTCTTCCGACTTCACGAAGTACGGGCGCACCTCGGCGAACGACCAGCCGGGGCAGCCCTCGTCGTTGGCCCAGCGGTCATAGTCCTCGGGGCAGCCGCGTGTGAACACCTCCGCGTTGATCGAGCCGCCGCCGCCGAGCACGCGGCCCTGGGCGTAGGGGATCTCGCGGTCCTTGCAGTGCTTCTGCGGCGCCGTCTTGTAGCCCCAGGTCAGCGGCCCGTCGGTCATCTTGAAGAAGCCGACTGGCATGTGGATGTAGGGGTCGGTGTCGCGCGGGCCGGCCTCCAGCAGCAGCACCGTCGCGTCCGACGCCTCGGTCAGCCGCGCGGCGATGGCGCAGCCCGACGAGCCGGCGCCGACGATGACATAGTCGTACATGGCCGCCTCGACGCCGGTCAGTCGGTCACCCAACGCACGCGCTCGCCGAGCTCGAGGTGCGTCGTCTTGATCTCGGTGTACTCCTCGACGCCGTACATGCCGGCCGCGCGGCCGATGCCCGACTGCTTGAAGCCGCCGATGGGCTCACGCGTCACCAGCCGCAACATGCCGGCGCCGTGGTTATTGTAGGTGCCGGCGTCCGCGGCCTCAATACAGGCGCCGTCGACGAGCCCGCGGTAGGCACGCGGGCTCTCCGGCAGGCCGGCCGAAGCCGGGCTCCTGTCCAGCATGTGCTGATCTCCTCCTTGTGGCGCCGCCCAATCTGGCGCGCTCCCGTTGGGTCAATTATTAACTAACTGGAAGGTTATTTCAAGATTGCCCGGCGGGGCCGGCCATGTGATGCTTCGTCACACGCTGGGATTTCTGTCACTGACACGGAATCGCGCTGAAGGCGACCAAGACGGACGCGAGGGAGCGGCACGGTGACCACCACAACGGCGGCCAAGCCGCGGGTGCGGGACGCGGAAGCGACCAAGGGCCGCATCCTCAAGGCGGCCAAGCGCGAGTTTGCGATGTATGGCCTGGGCGGCGCGCGCGTCGACAACATCGCCGAGCGCGCCAAGGCCAACAAGCGCATGATCTACCACTACTTCGGCGGCAAGGAGGAGCTGTTCACGGCGATCCTGGAAGAGGCCTATCTCGACATCCGCACCGCCGAGCAACGGCTGCATCTGTCGGACATGGAGCCCGAGGCGGCGATGGACAAGCTGGTGACGTTCACCTGGCGCTACTACCTGCGCAACCCGGAGTTCCTGACGCTCGTCAACAGCGAGAACCTGCACAGGGCGCGCCACATCAAGAAGTCGAAGGCGATCCTCGAGGCCTTCCCGCCGTTCGTCGACATGGTGCAGTCGATCATCGACCGCGGCGTCGCCAAGGGCGTCTTTAGGAAGGGCGTCGACGCGGTGCAGCTCAACATCACCATCGCGGCGATCGGCTACTACTACCTGACCAACCGCTACACCGGCTCGGTCATCTACGACCGCGACTTCATGGCCGAGGAGAACCTGGAGGAGCGCCTGGCCTTCAATCTCGAGACCGTGCGCCGGATCCTGCGCGCCTAGCGCGTTATCTGTTCCAGGTGTATCACCGGCCCGCACCCCCGCCCGGCCACCCCGAGGATACTGCCGTTGGGTGGCCGGGCGGGGGTGCGGGCCGGTGCCGCGTCCATCTAAACAGAAACGCGCCTAGCCCACCGCCGCGGCCGGTCCCGCGAGCGCCAGGTGCGGCGTGAACGCCATGCGTTCCAGCACGTCGCGCTGCAGGTCGACGCCCTCGGCCAGCTCGACCAGCTCGATGCCCTCCGCGCCCAGGCGGAACACCGCGCGCTCGGTGACGTAGACGACCTCCTGCCCGTTGGCCCGCGCCTGTTCGCCGCTGAACGTGACGTGTTGCACCCGTTCGACCAGTTTCGGCACCTCGCCGTAACGCGCGATCTTCAGGGTGCCGTCGTTCTCGCTGACTTCCAGACCCTTGGCCTCGAAAGTGCCGCAGAACACGACCTTCTTCGCGGTCTGGGTGATGTCGACGAAGCCGCCGGGGCCGACCAGGCGGCCGCCGATGACCGAGACGTTGACGTTGCCCTGCGAGTCCAGCTCACCCATGCCCAGGAAAGCGATGTCGATGCCGCCGCCGGAGTAGAAGTCGAACTGGTCGATCGAGGGGATGATGGCGTCGGGGTCGCGCGCGGCGCCGAACATGGGCCCGTCCAGCATCTCGCCGTTGTGGATGCCCTGCTCGATCGTGCCCCAGTAGGTCGCCGCGCCGCGCGCCTTCAAGAGCGCCGGGATGCCGCCGGGGATGCCGTAGCCGAAGTTCACACTGTGGGCGCCGTCGATCTCGTGCGAGGCGCGCTCGGCGACGATGCGGCGGATGCCCGTCGGCAGCTCAAGGTCGGCGTCGCGCGCCGCGTAGTCGGTCGTCGCCTCGCCGGCGATGTGCGGGTCGTAGCCCGGCAGATAGGTCTTGCGCGCGTCCGGCGCCACGAAGACGCCGTCGACCAGCACGCCCGGCAGCCGTGCCAGGCGCGACGGCAGCACGCGGTGCTCGCGCCGCGTCTCGACCTGGGCGTAGACGCGGCCGCCGCAGTTGTGCGCCGCCAGCGCCACGGTGTAGGCGTCGAGGTCCGTCGGCTCGCGCTGGAAGGAGATGTTGCCGCGGCGGTCGACCTCCGTGCCGCGGACCAGCGCGACGTTGATCTTGAGCGGCTTGTAGCGCAGGTACTCGACACCGTCGAAGTCGACCAGCTCGACCAGGTCCTCGGTCGCGCTCATATTGCAGCGGCCGCCGTCGAGCCGCGGGTCGGCGAAGGTGCCGAGGCCGATGCGGGTGATGACGCCTGGCCGGCGGGCGCCGATCTCGCGCAGCAGCGTGGAGATCACCCCGGCCGGGAACGAATACGCCGCGATCTTCTCCTCGCGTGCCAGGCGTTGCATGGTCGGCGACCAGCTCCAGTGGCCGCCGATGACGCGCGCGACCATGCCCTCGTGGGCGAAACGGTTGAGGCCGCTCTTGTCGCCGTCGCCAATGCCCAGCGCGTGCACCAGGGTCAGGCCGCGCGGGTGGCCGGTCTCGAGGAAGGCGCGCTCCAGCGCGGCGAACAGGTCGTCGGCCTCCAGGAAGACGCCGGAGCCGGTCAGCGCGATCGCGGCGCCGTCCGGGATGCGCCGCGCCGCCTCTTCGCCCCTCAGTTCGATGACCTCGTTCGCCATCCGCGATCCCTTCGCAACACCGTCGAACCGCTTTCCGGCACGCCTTCCCTTGACGCGCGGCAGGGCGGTGACTTAAATAACTAGATAGTTAAAATTCGCCTCGCTGTCGAGGGGATTCTTGAGGCGCCACCGCGCGTTCCGGCGCGCGGGGACAGCGCCCGCAGGGCACGACATGCTGCCGATACCGACGGGCGATCCGGAGACCTACGTCCAGATCCGCGACATGACGCGCCGGTTCGCGGACGACGTCGTGCGCCCCGCCGCCGAGGGGCTGGACCGCGACGAGACGTTTCCTGCCGAGATCTACGCGCAGATGGCTGACCTCGGCCTGTTCGGCATCAGCGTGCCGGAGGACTGTGGCGGCGTGGGGCTCGACGCCTACGCCTACGCCATCGTCATGGAGGAGCTGGCGCGCGGCTATGCCTCGGTCGCCGACCAGTGCGGCCTGGTCGAGCTGATCGGCACGCTCTTGGCGCGCTACGGCACAGCGGAGCAACAGGCCGCGCTGATGCCCGACGTGGTCGCAGCCAGGAAGCGCGTCGCCTACTGCATCACCGAAGCGGAGGCGGGCTCCGACGTCTCCGGCATCCGCACGACGGCGACACGGACCGACGACGGCTGGCGGCTCAACGGCGAGAAGCTGTGGATTCACAACGCGCCCGTCGCCGAGCTGGGCTTCGTGCTGGCGCGCACCGACCCGGCGGCAGGGCATCGCGGCATGTCGATCTTCGTCGTCGAGCTTGACGCCCCCGGCGTCACGCGCGGACCCAAGGAGCACAAGATGGGCCAGCGCGCCAGCCAGGTCGGCGCCCTCAACTTCGCCGACGTGGCGCTGCCCGAGGACGCGCTGCTGGGCCAGGAGGGCCGCGGCTTCCACATGATGATGAGCGTGCTCGAGAAAGGCCGGGTCGGCATCGCGGCGCTGGCCGTGGGCATCGCCCAGGCGGGGCTCGAAGCCGCGCTCGACTATGCCCAGACGCGCAAGCAGTTCGGCGCGCCCATCGCCGACAACCAGGGCATCCAGTGGATGCTGGCCGACATGGCGAAGGAGATCGCGGCGGCGCGGGCGCTGGTGCACCGCGCGGCGGTGCTGCTCGACACCGGCGCCCCGGCCAACGCCGCCTGCTCCATGGCCAAGTGCTATGCCGGCGACGTGGCGGTGGCGCAGACCGCCAACGCCGTCCAGATCTTCGGCGGCTCCGGCTATATTCGCGGCTTCGAGGTCGAGCGCCTCTACCGCGGCGCCAAGATCACGCAGATCTACGAAGGCACGCAGCAGATCCAGCGCACGATCATCGCGCGCGAACTCCTGAAGAACGGGGCACAGGCGTGAGCTACGCGGCACTGATCACCGGCTCCAGCCGGGGCATCGGCAAAGGAATCGCGCTGGCGCTGGCGCGCGAAGGCTTCGGCATCGGCGTCAATGCGCGCGCGCTGAACGACGAGGTCGAATCGACGGTCGCGGAATTGACGGCGCTGGGCGTCGCGGCGGTGCCGGTGGTCGGCGACGTCGGCGACATCGACGGCCACGAAGCCATGCTCGATTCCGCCGAGACGGCGCTGGGGCCGCTGACGACGCTGGTCAACAACGCCGGCGTCTCGGTCCTGAGCCGCGGCGACCTGTTGGACGTGGCGCCCGAGAGCTACGACCGCTACCAGACCATCAACACCCGCGGCGCCTTCTTCCTGACGCAAGCGTGGGCGCGACGCGTGACGGCACGCGAGCGCGACCCCGACCGCCACCACTGCGTCATCACCGTCTCTTCGGTGAACGCGCTCGCCGTGGCCATCACGCGCGGCGAGTACTGCATCTCCAAGGCGGCGGCGTCGATGCTGGCGAAACTGTTCGCCGTGCGACTGGGCGCCGACGACATCGGCAGCTACGAGATCCAGCCGGGCCTGATCGAGACCGACATGTCCGCGCCCGCCCAGGACCTGTACCGCCAGCGCATCAAGGAGGGCCTGACGGTGATCCAGCGCATGGGCCTGCCGTCCGACATGGGGAGCATTGCCGCCGCCATGGCGACGGGCCAGCTCGCCTTTTGCACCGGCCAGGCGGTGCAGGCCGACGGCGGTCTCCTGATCCCGCGGTTCTAGCCCCTCACCCCATGGCCAAACTCATGACCTCTCTCGCCATCAACCTCCCCGACGACGCCGGCCGCCCGGTCGCCTACGCGCTGAAGGCCACCCCCGTCGAGGTGCCGACGGGGCCGCACGTCTTCAACCGCACGGTCTTCTCCGCCGCGCACGTCGTCGCCGACCCGTTCGCCGCACGCGAGCCCGGCGTCGGCCCGGCGATCGACTGGGACGCGACGCTCGCCTTCCGGCGCCACATCCTCGAGCTCGGGCTCGGCATCGCCGAGGCGATGGACACGGCGCAGCGCGGCATGGGCCTCGACTGGGCCGGGGCGCTGGAGCTGATCGAGCGCTCGCTCGCCGCCGCGGCGCCGCAGGAGCGCGAGCGGATCTTCTCCGGCGTCGGCACCGACCACCTGGACCCGGCCGACGCCCGCTCGCTCGACGACGTGGTCGCGGCGTATCTCGAGCAGCTCGCGGCGGTGCAGAAGCTGGGCGGGCGGGTGATCCTAATGGCCAGCCGCGCCCTGGCCCGTGTTGCGCGCGGCCCGGCCGACTACGAGACCGTCTACGCCCGCGTGCTGGCCGAGGCCGACCACCCGGTGATCCTGCACTGGCTCGGCGACATGTTCGACCCGGCGCTCGCCGGCTACTGGGGCGCGACCGACTTCCCGCCGGCGCTGGAGACGGCGTTGAACGTAATCGGCGCCAGCACGGCCAAGGTCGATGGCATCAAGGTGTCGCTGCTGGACGACGCCAAGGAGATCGAGGCGCGCCGCCGCCTACCCCACGGCGTCAAGATGTACACCGGCGACGACTTCAACTACCCGGCGCTGATCAAGGGCGACGCCGAAGGCTTCAGCCACGCCCTCCTCGGCATCTTCGACCCCATCGCGCCCGCCGCCTCGGCCGCGCTGGCGGCGCTGGCGCGCGACGACATCGCCACCTACGACGGCCTCATGGAACCGACCGTGCCGCTGTCGCGGCTGATCTTCCGGGCGCCGACCCAGTACTACAAGACGGGCGTCGTGTTTCTCGCCTACCTGAACGGCTTCCAGGACCACTTCGTGATGGTCGGCGGCGCCCAGTCGATGCGACCCCTGCCCTACTTCACCGAGCTGTTCCGCCTGGCCGACGCCGCCGGCCTGCTACGCGACCCCGGCATGGCCGTCGCGCGCATGCGCAGTTTCTTGCGTCTCTACGGCGCCGAGGGCTGAGCGGCGTGCGCGACCTCGCCGGCCGGCTCGATCTCTGCTCCATCAACACCGCGACACTGGGCTACCAGGCGCCAATCCGCGAGACGATCGACGCCATCGCCCGCGCCGGTTTTGGCGCCATCGCGCCGTGGCGGCGTGAGCTGGAGGGCGAGGACGTGGCGGCCGTGGCGCGCCACATCCGCGACGCCGGGCTCGCCGTCTCCGGGTATTGCCGCAGCACCTACATCCCGGCCGCGAACCGCGAAGCATTCCTTGCCAACATCGAGGACAACCGCCGCGCCATCGACCAGACCGCGGCGCTCGACGCCGCCGCGTTCGTGATGGTCGTCGGGTCGATCCCGGAGGGGTCGAAGGACCTGGCCGACGCCCGCGCGCAGCTGGCCGAGGGCACGGCGCTGATGCTGGAACACGCGAAGAGCGTCGGCGCGCGGCTGGCGTTGGAGCCGCTGCACCCCATGTACGCCGGTGACCGCTCGTGCCTCAACACGCTGGAGCAGGCGCTGGACCTGTGCGATGCGCTGGAGCCCGCGTCCGGCGAGGCGCCGTCGCTGGGCGTCGCGGTCGACCTCTACCACGTCTGGTGGGACCCGAAGCTGGAGGCGCAGATCGCCCGCGTCGGCGCGCAGCAGCGCATCTTCGCTCTCCACGTCTGCGACTGGCTGGTACCGACGCGCGACATGCTGACCGACCGCGGCATGATGGGCGACGGCGTGATTGATATCCCACGGGTCCGCGCCATGGTCGAGGCGTCCGGCTACGCGGGCGCCGTCGAGGTCGAGATCTTTTCGAGTTTCGACTGGTGGAAGCGGCCGATCGCGGAGACGCTGACGGTCTGCGCCGAGCGCCTGCAGAGCGTCTGCTGACGCCTCATTCGCCCTTGAACGACGGCTTGCGCTTCTCGCGGAAGCTCGCCACGCCCTCCGCCTTGTAGGCCGTCGTCGCGATCAGCCCGCCGCCCAGCGCGTCGATCATGGCGTCGCGCGCCTCGCCCGTCGCGGCGCCCAGCATGTACTTGGCGACTTCGACCGAACGCGGCGCCAGGCCCGCCACGCGCGCGGCCAGGGCCAGCGCGGCGTCGAGCGGCGGGCCGTCGGTGAGGTCGTTCAGGAAGCCCACCTGGTGCGCCCGCTCGGCGCTGAGCCGGCGCCCCCGCCAGCGCCATCTCGCGTACCAGCGCCTGGGGCATCTGGCGCGACAGGCGGTGGGCACCCGACCAGCCGGGGACGACGCCGATGGAGGCCTCGGGCAGCCCAAGCTCCGCGTGGCGCGCCGCGATGCGCAGGTCGCAGGTCGCCGCCAGCTCCAGCCCGCCGCCAGCTCCAGCCCGCCGCCGAGTGCGTGGCCGTTGATCGCGGCGATCACCGGCACGGGAAAGGCGGCGACGCGGTCGAACAGCCGGTGCCCGGCGACGACCCAGCGGCGCGCGAACTCGAACGGCGAGAGGTCGCCCCAGGCCTTGATGTCGGCGCCGGCGCAGAACGCCCGCTCGCCGGCGCCGGTCAGCACCACGGCGCGCAGTTCCCCGTCGCCCTCCAGCTCGTCGAGCGCCGCACCCAGCGCCTCCAGGATGGCCGGCGACAGCGCGTTCCACTTGGCCGCATTGTCGATTGTCAGCACCGCGGTGGCGCCGCGGCGCTCGACGGTCAGGGCATCGCTCATGGCTCTCGCCTCCTGGTCCATGCGTCCGTTATACACGCACCGGTTAGTTACGTGACATCGCCGCAGTTCCGACTATATTCGGGGACGACAGCAGCGGGTGGAAGAGCGAAGTAGGCACATGGCGGCAATCGACGAGGGCGATATTGGTCGCGCGGCGGCGATCGACGGCATCCCGCCGATCGGATTCGGTACCTTCCCGCTGACGGGCGGGGAGGCGCGCGCGGCGATCGGCGAGGCGCTGGAGCTGGGCTTCCGCCACATCGATACCGCGCAGTGGTACGAGAACGAGGACGCGGTCGGCGACGCCATCGCCATCGCCGCCGTACCGCGCGACGAGCTGTTCGTCGTGACCAAGGTGCACCCCGACAACCTGACGGCCGACAGGTGTCTCGACTCGGTGCGGCGCTCCCTCGACTGGCTGCGCCTCGATTGCGTCGACCTGTTGCTGGCGCACTGGCCGCCGCGCGACCAGACGACCGAGGCGACCGTCGACCTCCTGCTCGAAGCCCGGGAGCAGGGCCTGGCGACGCGCATCGGCGTCAGCAATTTCAACGTGCCGATGCTGGAGCGCGCCGTGGCGCATGCGCCCGGCGCCATCGCCACGAACCAGATCGAGTTCCACCCGCTGCTCGACCAGAGCCGGCTGCTCGACGCGGCGCGCCGGCTCGGCACCACGCTCACGGCCTACTGCCCGTTGGCCCGCGGCGAGGCCATCCGCAACGAAACGGTGCAGGCGGTCGCGGCGCGGATCAGGCGCGCGCCGGCGCAGGTCGTGTTGCGCTGGATCGTGCAGCAGGGCGTCGTCGCGCTGTCGACGTCGACGAAAAGAGCCAACATGGCGGCAAAAACCTGGAAGTGCTCGACTTCGCGCTCAGCGACGCCGACATGGCCGCGGTGGCGGCCGAGACCGCGACCGGACGGCGCATCGTCGACCTGCCGGGCCTGGCGCCGGACTGGGACGCCTGAGCGGCCTCACCGGGGGATCCAAGCCATGAGCCACGCCGTCGTCGCGCGCGCGATCGCCTACGCCTCCGCCGCCCGCCTGGTCGAGGAGGCGGTGGCCCATGCCATGTCCAAGGGCTGGCGGGTTGCCGCCGTCGTCGTCGACCCGTCCGGCACGCCCGTCGCGCTGGGCCGCATGGACGGCGTGCCGGCGCCGGTCGTCGACTACGCGGCCGACAAGGCCTACACCGCCGGCACGCTGGGCAAGTCCTCCCGAGCGTTCTTCGAGCGCATGCACAGCTCGCCGGAGCTGACCATGGGCATGATGAACCGGCCACGCCTGTGCGCCTGGGACGGCGGCGTGGCGATCTACGAGAACGGCGAACTGTTGGGCGGCCTCGGGGACGTGGAGTGCGCCGAGCATGCTATTGCCGCCCCTTGGGCTGGACGCGGCGTAGCGCCTAGGGCGCCTCCACCAGGCCCGCCAGCACTGTCCCCAGCATGTGGTCCCAGCCCGCCTCGTGGCGCTGGCGCACGTGCTGGTCCGCCGGCGCCAGAGCCTCCCAGCCCGAGTGCACGAGCACGAGCCGGGTGGCGCCGCCCTCCTCGCTGAGGTCGATGGTGACCAGCGTTTCCAGCGGCGGCACGTCGATGGTCCAGCTGTAGACCAGCCGCCGCGGCGGGTCGATCTCGACGACGCGGGCCTCGACCACGCCCGACGAGCCGCCCATGGGCGCGCAGCGCATGGTGAAGGCGTGGCCGGCCTCGGCCCGGAAGTCGTTGGGCATCAGCCACTGGGCGATCTTGTCGGACTCGCTGAGATAGCCCCAGACCAGGTCCAGCGGCGCGCGCAGCAGCAGCGACTTGTCGATGTCCGCCATGACGGACGTCAGTTGTTCTCGCCGCCGGGCGCCGCCGCGGCGTCGGCCTCCACCAGGTCCTTCAGCACCTGAAGCCGGTCGTCCCAGAACCGGTCGTAGGCGCTGAGCCAGTCGCGCACGGTGCGCAGCGGTTCCGGGTTCAAGCGGTGCAGCCGGCGCCGGCCGCGCCGGGTGATCCGGATCAGGTCGCTGCGCTCGAGCACGCGCAGGTGGCGGACCACGGCCGGGCGCGACATGGCGAAGCGCGCGGCGATGTCGCCGGCCGACAGCTCGCCGGCGGCGAGGGTGTCCAGCATTTCCCGCCGGTGCGGGTCCGCGATCGCGGTGAAGACGTCCTGCAGTCGGTAGGTCACGTGCCAGTGTCGCCCGGCCAGTTCGCGTAGGCCATGCTACCGCCGCCGGGCAGCGCGCGCCAAAGCCCTTTGGCGACCGCGTTGGCGTTGAAGAACAGCCGGCCGTCGATGACGCTCCACTGGTCCGGCGCGCCCGGGACCCTGAGCCCGAGGCTGGAGGCGAAGGCGCAGTGGCCGCCGAACTGCGGCGCGTACTTGTCGGGCGCGGCCAAGAAGGCTTGGCGATGGGCGTCGCTGGAGAACTGCCACGTGGCGCCGTTCCACTCGGCCGCCCATTGCGCCGCGCCCATTTGCGGGGCGCCCTGGTCGAAATAGGCGACCGGGTCGTAGCCCTGGATGGCCACGCCGGCCGCCGTCGCGTCGACCGGTCCCTGCCAACGGTGCCCCGGCGCCAGCGTCGCACCGGGCGCCTCCCCGGCCGGCAGCCGCGCCTCACCGAAGACCATCGTTCCGACCACCCCGGCCGCCAACAGCACCACCAGCACCGCCGCGACGCGGACGATCCGGCCCCTGGGCGCGAAGATCAGCCGGAACAGGAAACGCGCCACGCGGTTCGAGCTGAGATAGAGCCGGCCGTCGACGATGGACCAGACTTTCGGCGAACCCGCCGGCGCGTCCGGCCCGCTCTTGCCGAAGCCGGCGGCGAAGGCGCAGGCGCCGTCGTTCTGCGGCGCGAACGCCTGCGGGTCGGCGGCAAAGGCGTCGCGGTTCTCGGCGCTGGCGAAGCGCCATTCGCGGCCCTGCCACTCGTGGGTGATGTCGGGCGCCCCCGGCGTCGGCCGGCGGCTGCGGAAATAGGCGACGGGGTCGTAGCCGCCGATGGCAAGCCGGCCCGATGTCTCGGAACTCATGATGGCCTCGCTGTCTTGGGGCCTGGCGCGCCTGGCGCCGGGCGATTTATGTAACCTGTCGGCTACATTATGGCGCCAGCGGGCGGTGACCTGTCAATGGGCGCGGTGTCTACGGCGCCTCGGCCTGGGCCCAGTAGTCCACCACGGTGACGTGCTCGACGTACGGACCGACCCAGTCGGCGAACGCCGCGTGGGTGGGGTGGGGCAGGTAGGCGTCGCGGTCCGCCTCGGAGGCGAACGTCAGCGTGAAGGCGTGGCTGAGGCCGTGGGCGAGGCCTTCGGGACTGTTGTTGGTGCCCCACTCGAAGCCGACGACGGTGTCGATCCTCTCCCGCAGGGCGGCAAAGCGGCGCACGATCTCGGCGACCTCGTCGGCGCTCGTCCCCGCCTTGAAGCCGAACAGCACCACGTGCCGCAGCAGCTCACCGTCGGCCATCGCCGTCCCTTCCCGTCACTGCAGCGCGCGCGGCGCCGGCGGCACCTCGGTCGTGTCGCCGCCGCCGGCAGTGCCGGTCATCACCAGCACCGACGCCGTGTTGCCGATGCGCAGTTCGACGCCGTCAGGCAGTGTGTCAAGCACGACGCGCACGGGCACGCGCTGGGCCAGGCGGATCCACTCGAAGGTGGGCGCGACGTTGGGCAGCAGGTTGTAGCCGGTGCTGCCGTCGTCGACGGCGATGCCCCAGCCTAGGCTGTCGACCCGGCCCTCGAGCGGCCGGTCCGGATAGCTCATCAGCGTCACCACGGCGCGGTCGCCGGGACGGACGTTGGCCACCGTCGTCTCCCGCATGTAGGCGGCGATCCAGTAGCTGTTGACGTCGACCAGCGCCAGCGCCGGCTGGTTGGCGACGGCCTGCGAGCCCAGCCGCAGGTTCAAGTTCGTGACGTAGCCGTCGACCGGCGCCACGACCTGCGTGAACTCGAGGTTGAGCTGGGCGGTCTGGGCGTCGGCGAAAGCGGCGCGCAGCTGCGCGTTTTCGGCCCCGGGCGCGCCGAGGGTGGCCTGCGCCTGCGCCAGGTCTGCCTGCTCCTGGCGCAACGCCGCGCGCGCCGACAACAACGACGCCTCCGCCGCCGCCTTGCTGGCGATGGCCCCGTTCAGGGTCGCCGTGGCGTTGTCGAGGCGCTGGCGCGAGACCGTGCCGGTCTCCGCCAGCGGCCGCACGCGATCGTAGGTCGCCTGGGCGTCGAACAGCGACGCGTCGGCCTGTTTCACCGCCGAGGCCGACTGGTCGATGCGCGCCGTGTAGTCCTCGACCGACGCTTCGGCCGCGCTGACCTGGTCCTGCAGGGCGTCGATCTCGTCGCGGGTCTGGTCGAGCTTGGCGAGGGCATTGTCCACCGCGACGGCGAAGGTGCGCGGGTCGATCTCGAACAGCAGGTCGCCGGCCTTGACGAACTGGTTGTCGACGATGGGCAGTTGCACGATGGGTCCGGAGACGCGCGGCGCGATCTGCACCACCTGGGCCATGACCTGGCCGTCGCGCGTCCACGGATTGACCAGATAATCCCAGTACTTGGCGGCCGCGATGGCAATCGCGAGCGCCACGACGGCAGCCGTCGCGAGATAGCGAAACAGCGGTTTCATCGTCTCATGCCGGAATCATGTAGGTACCGATGAACCCTGTGTAGATGACGGCCAGCGCCAGGAACACGATGGGAGGGTAGAAGAAGAACCGCGACAGACGATAGCGGTTGAGCAGCACCGCCGTCAGCGCCGCCAGGGACGTGCCCAGTACCGCGGCGATGAACAGCGGCGGCAGCAGCACGCCACTGATGCTCACTTCGCTGGGAATCAACCACAGCATGCCCGTCGCCCCACCTCGATCCGCGCCGCCGCAGCCATGCTAGCGAACTCCGGCACTTGTCAAAACCGCGCTTCGCGCAGCGCAGGCCAGTGGATTCGGTCGGCCAGGTCGACGAAGTCGAGCCCGGCTTCGGAGACGCCGCGGAAGCCGCCGAGCAGCCGGTAGAAATTGGCGCGGTCGGCGTCGTCGAGCGCCCCGTCCGGCGCGGTCCTGAAGACTTCGTCGACGCGCGCCTCGAGGTGCGCCAGCCGCTGGATCAGGCTGTGTCGCCGTTCGTCACCGATCAGCACGCCGGGGTCGTCGGCCAGTTCGGCCAGGCCGTCCTGCAGCACGATGCGCCAGGCCCGCACGTCGTCGAGGAGCTCCTGGACCAGGTAGGCCGCCTGCGGCCGCTGCCGCGCCGCAACCAGCTCGGTGATACGCCAGGCCAGGGCCATCAGCGCGGCGTTCAGTTCCTTGACGTCCTCCGCGCGGGTGCCCGGCAGCACGCGATAGTCGATGAATCGGCTCCAGAGCGCCAGCTTGTGAGGAATGAGCAGCAGGTCCGCGCGATAGAGCACGGCGCGCCAGTGGGCCAGCCGGCCGGCCTCGGTCGCAAGTCCTTCGACACACGCGACACCAGCAATTCGGCGTGCCGGAAGAAGCGCGCGACGAGCCGCAGGTACATCTTCTCGGCCCGCGGCGAGTACGGCAGGTACGTCGTCGCGACGATCAGGCAGATGGCCAGCAGGATCATCGACGCGGTGTTGGCGTAGTGCGAGAAGCTGTAGGTCTGTTCCGTCTGAATCGACGTCAACACCAGCACCGGAATGACGGCGCCGATGCGCGACAGGGCCTGCGGCGGCCGCCAGTAGACGAAATAGATCAGAAACGTCACGACGAAGAGCATGGTGCCGAGCTCGGCGAACCCGGTGAGCTGCGGCATGACGAAGATGTAGAGGGCACCCGCGACAAGACAGCCCACGACGAAGGGCGGCAACATCTTGACGGCCGGCACGAAGGGCTTGGTCGCGACGGCAATCACCAGCGAGCCGGCCAGTTGCACGAACGAGTCGTGGCCCGGCGGATCGAGGTAGATCCACAGCAGGGCGGCGACGCCGATCGTCAGCACACCCGGATCGCCGCGACCAGCCGGTCCGGATCGAGCGCGAGGCCGGCCGTCCGCGGCAGCGAAAGCAGGTCCTTGGACGCCGTCGGTCCGACCTGCCGAATGTCGGCAATCAGCTCCGTCACCGCCGCGGTCGCGCTTTCCAGACGCTCGAGTTGCGTCCTGGCGACCGCCACGGCGGCCCGGTCGAAGAGTGGCAGCGCCCTGACCGCCGACATGTCCACATCCAGCGCCATCCTGTGCAGGGGCTGCTGCGGCGCGCGGCCGTCAAGCAGCTCCGGCAGACCTGCAAAGCGGCGTTCGATCTCCGCGAAGAACGCGTCCAGATTCGGCACCACCTGGGGCCGGTCGAGATGCGCGAGCTCCCGGGTGGACTCGCGCCAGCCGCCCAGGGCGACCATCAGCCGCCGCGAATGATGGTGCAGGGCGCGCCACTGCCGGCGCACCTCCCACACCGCGAAGCTGTCGGTCTCCGCTGCATTGATCGCGTGCTCGAAGTCGGTGAGGTGCTGCGCCTCCTGCATCGCCAGATGGCGCAACGCCTGCGTCGGCGCGGCGCCGCCGGTGAGCCCGCGGCAGGCTTGGAACAGCTTGTGCTGGCCGGCGATCAGGTCGCGCAGGGTCTTGTCGAGTGCGCCCCTGCCGCTCTCTTTCCACAAAAGGAACGTGACCAGCGAATAGACGAGCACGCCGAGCCCGGTCTCCTGCGTGCGGGCGACGACGATGTTGAAGGCGGATTCCGACGTCGTCCCGGCCGAGACGATCAGGATCATCGCGGTCACGCCCGACGTCTGCCAGAAGTACTCGCCCTTCTGGCTGCGCATCCGGTAGACGCAGTAGCCGACCCACAGGGTCAGAACCGAGAGGAACAGCCAGCGTTCCTGGGTGAAGGCGCTGAGCAGCAGGATCGCCACCACGGCCGCCGCCAGGGTGCCCATGACGCGCAGGAAGCCCTTGTTCAGCGACGCGCCGGCGGTCTGCAGGCTGATCATCGCCACGGCGAAGCCGGCCCAGTAGGGCTTCTCCCAGCCCAGCGCCAGGGCAACGCCCATGGCGATCGCCAGCGCCAGGGCGGTCTTGATGGCTTCCTTGGCGCGCCGGGACAGCAGCATATTCAGCCCCCGCGCGACGCGCCCGGTACGCGGTGACGCTTCCGGTCCACTGGCCGCCTCTCCCGCCACCGGCGCCCAAGGCGCCGGGGCAACGCCGTCAACGATGCCTCACGGACGCCGCGAAGGCCAACGGGATCGGGTCGGCGGGGACCGGGCGCCAAACATGGACGGCGGCGCCCAGGGGCACCGCCGATTAACGCGCTCGGATCAGGGATATAGTGGTGGGCGCACTAGGACTCGAACCTAGGACCCGCTGATTAAGAGTCAGCTGCTCTGCCAACTGAGCTATGCGCCCGCACCCCCGATATGGGAAGCGGCGGCGGATATAACAGGGTGGGACGACGCTGTCGAGGGGCCGTTCGGGACGCCGTGGCGGCGGCGGTGGCGGTGGCGCCTCAACGCCGGGCGCTCGCGCCTCGCGCGCATTCCTTGCGGTACATACCTGATTGATCGCACGCCGCGCTCGCGCAAGGATAGGCGTCCGGCAGGGCCACGGGAGGGCGGACGGGATGGTACCGAGTATCATGATGCGCCTGGCCGCGGTGGCGGCCCTGGCGTTCGCGCTGGCGGCCTGTGGCGACGACCCGGAGGAAACGGCACCGGTCGTACGGCCGGTCAAGACCGTTGTCGTCGGCGGCGGCGACGGCGGCAGTCTGCGCAACTTCCCGGCGCGCATCGAGTCGAGCCGCCGCGCCGACCTGTCGTTCCGCGTGCCCGGCAAGGTGCAGGAAATCCCGGTCCGCGAAGGCGAACGTATCGAAGTCGGCACGGTGATCGCCCGGCTCGACCCCTCCGACTATCAACTTCGGGTCAACGACCGACAGGCGACGTTCGACCGCACGGAGAAGGACTTCGCCCGCGCCGCCGAACTGATCAAGCGCGGCTTCATCCCGCGCCAGCAGTACGACCGGCTGGAGGCGGACATGAAGAGTGCCCGGGCGGCGCTCGATCAGGCGCGCCGGGATCTCGGCTACACCGAGCTCAAGGCGCCGTTCACCGGCGAGATCTCCCTGCGCTACGTCGAGGCGTTCGAGGACGTCCAGGCCAAGCAGCCCGTGATGGCGATGCGCGACGTGCAGTCGCTGGAGGTCAAGTTCGACGTGCCCGAGCAGATCATCATCCGGATCGACCAGGCGGAGCAGGACTCCGACCTGCCCGAGCCCGACGTGCTGGTCTCCTTCGCTTCCGCGCCGGACAACTGGTATCCGCTGACTTTCAAGGAGATGGCGGCGCAGGCCGACCGCGCAACCCAGACTTTCGAGGTCAGCTACCTGATGGCGACGCCGCCCGACCTGTCCGTGCTGCCGGGCATGACGGCCAACGTCACCGTCGACCTGGGCGCCTATCTCGAGGGGCCGCAAGTGGTCTACGTGCCGGTCGACGCGATCGTCGGCTCGAACGACCTGAGCGCGCGGGTCTGGGTCGTCGACGAGGCGACGATGACCGTGGCGCCGCAGCCGGTAGAGGTGGGCGCGATGCGCACGGGTCTGATCGCGATCACCGGGGGGCTAGAGCCCGGCGACCGTATCGTGATCGCCGGCGTGCCTTTCCTCGTCGAGGGCCAAGAGGTCACCCTGGCTCCGGCCGTCGAGCAGGCGACCGAACGGCTGGACGACGTCGAGATCCGGCGCGCGGCGGAGAAGGAGGTGTCCGAGCGACCGCCGGCCGAAGAGACCGACAACTAGCGCATCGGGTCTGGGGAGACGGCGGCCATGAACATCGGCGAGTTTTCGGTCCGCAAGAAGGTCATCTCGTGGCTGATCGTCATCGTCATGGTCGGCGGCGGCGCCGCGGGCTTCCAGTCGATGGGCAAGCTGGAAGACCCGAGTTTCACGATCAAGAAGGCCAAGGTCATCACCCACTACCCCGGCGCCGATGCGCGCCAGGTGCAGGACGAGGTGACCTACCACATCGAAGAGGCCATCCAGCGGATGCCTCAGTTGAAGCGCATCAAGATGTCGATCTCGCGGCCCGGCATGTCCGACATCGAGATCGAGTTCAAGGACCGCTACACGACCGCCGACTTCCCCAACATCTACGACGAGCTGCGCCGCAAGATCGCCGACATGAGGGCGCAACTGCCGCCGGGGGCGCAGGACCCGATCATCGTCGACGACTTCGCGGACGTGTATGGCGTCTACGTCGCGCTGACGGGCGCGGGCTACAGCTACCGCGACCTGAAGGACGTCGCCGAGGAAATCAAGAAGCAGCTGATCCTGGTGCCCGGCGTGCGCAAGGTCGTGATCGGCGGCATCCAGGACGAGGTCGTCTACGTCGAGATCTCGCGCGCCCGGATGGGCGAACTGGGCATCTCGGCCGAGCGCATCGAGAGCATCCTGCAGTCGCAGAACGTCGTCGCCCCCGCCGGCGCCGTACGCGTGCAAGACGACTATGTGCGCATCTCGCCGACCGGCGAGTTCCGCTCCGTCAACGCGATCGCCGACGTGCTGGTCGCCGCGGACGACAAGCGGCTGATCTATTTGAGCGACATCGCGACCATCAAGCGCGCCTATCGGGACCTGCCGCAGAAGATGGTCTTCGTCAACGGCCAGCCGGCGCTCAGCTTCGGCATCTCCATGCTGCCGGGTCTCAACGTCGTCGACATCGGCAAGGCGCTCGAAGAGAAACTTGACGATATCGAGGAAACCGTGCCGCTGGGGATGGACCTGGAGGTCATCTACAACCAGCCGGTCGAGGTCGACAAATCGGTGACGGGCTTCATGACCAACGTCGCCGAGGCGATGATCATCGTCATCGTCGTCCTGCTGCTGTTCATGGGTGTCAGAACCGGCCTGATCATCGGCGCGGTGCTGCTGATTACCGTCGCCGGCACGTTGTGGATCATGCAGATCTTCGGCATCGAGCTGCAGCGCGTCTCGCTGGGGGCGCTGGTCATCGCGCTGGGCATGCTGGTCGACAATGCCATCGTCGTCGCGGAAGGCATGCTGATCCGCATCCGCGCCGGCATGGAACCGGGCAAGGCGGCGGGCGAGGTCGTCGGCGCCAACAACATGGCGCTGTTGGGCGGCACGGCGATCGGCATCCTCGCCTTCTCCGCGATCGGCCTGTCGCAGTCCGAGACGGGTGAGTTCGCCCGCTCGCTGTTCTACGTCCTCCTGATCTCGCTGTCGTTGAGCTGGCTGACGGCGATCTCAACGACGCCGCTGTTGTGCGCGATGTTCCTGCGGCCGGACCCGCCCAAGGAAGGCGAGGCCGAGAAGGACCCGTACGGTGGCGCCCTGTTCCGCGCCTATCGCGGCATGTTGGCGGCCGCGCTCCGCTTCCGCTGGATCACGGTCGGGGCGATCGTCGGTTTGTTCGCAATCTCCGTCGTCGGCTTCGGCTATGTGAAGGAATCGTTCTTCCCGAATGCCAACACGCCGATCTTCTTCATCGACATCTGGGAGATCGAGGGCACCGACATTCGCAAGACGCGCGACGACACGCTGAAGATCGCCGCGTTCCTGCGCGATCAGGAGGGCGTGGTGCAGACCACGTCGCTGGTCGGCGGCGGCGACGCCCGCTTCTCGCTGGTCTACGAGCCGAAGGAGGACGCCTCGTCCTACGCGCAGATCATCGTGCAGACGGCGGAGCGCAAGCAGATTGCCGCGGTCTGGGACGCGGTCGAGGCGCATATGAAGGCGGAGTACCCGCATCTGGATCCGATCATCAAGCCGCTGCGCATCGGCCCCGGTCGCGACGGCAAGATCGAGGCGCGCTTCCACGGGCGCGATCCGCAAGTGCTGCGCGGCTTGGCCGACCGGGCGATGGCGATCCTGCGCGCCGATCCGGAAGCGAAGGAGATCCGGACCGACTGGCGTCAGCCGCAGAAGGTGATCCGCCCGGTGTTCAACGAGCAGGTCGGTCGCCAGCTCGGCATCTCGCGCCAGGAACTGGCGGGCGCCCTGGCTTATGCCTTCGAGGGCCAGCAGATCGGCCTCTACCGCGACGGCATCCGGCTGCTGCCGATCCTGGTGCGGCAGCCGCCCGACGAGCGCGGCGACGTCGCCAACATCCAGTACATCCAGGTGTGGAGCCCGGTGCTGCAGCGCGCCGTGCCCGTGCAGCAGGTCGTCAGCGGCTTCGAGACGGTCTGGGAGGAGACGGTGATCCGCGGCCGCAACCGCATCCCGACGATCATCGCCTCGGCCAACCCCACGGGGGAGCTGGCGTCCGAGCTGTTCAAGCGCGTGCGGCCGCAGATCGAGGCAATCGAGCTGCCGCCCGGCCATACGTTGAGCTGGGGCGGCGAGTTCGAGGATTCGAGCGAGGCCCAGGGCGGCCTGATGAAGGCCCTGCCGGTCGGCTTTCTGCTGATGATCGTCACCAGCATCCTGCTGTTCGGCACCGTGCGGCAGCCGCTGATCATCTGGCTCACCGTACCGCTGGCGCTGATCGGCATTACCGCCGGCATGCTGTTGTTCGGCGGCAAGTTCGACTTCATGTCGCTGTTGGGCGCGCTGAGCCTGATCGGTCTGCTGATCAAGAACGCCATCGTACTGATCGAGGAGATCGACCAGCAGATCGCCGGCGGCAAGGAACGCCATGTGGCGATTCTGGATTCGGCCGTCAGCCGCATGCGGCCCGTGACGATGGCCGCGGCGACGACCGTGTTGGGCATGATCCCGCTGTTGACGGACGTGTTCTTCTTCAACATGGCGATCACGATCATGGGCGGCCTGACCTTCGCGACGGTGCTGACGCTGATCATCATCCCGGTGCTCTACGCGATCTTCTTCAACATCCACCCGGGTGAGACAGCCGCCGAAGCCGCGCCGGCGCCGGCCGCTGCGGAATAGCGACGGCCTTGCTCAGATACATCCTCGGGCTCTGTGCCTGTCTCGTCGCCGGTCAGGCCGCGGCGCAGGACCTGCCGCGGGCGATCGACTGCTACCAGACGGCGACGAACGCCAAGGACATCGACGCCTACATGGCTTGCTTCACGGCCGACGCGGTAATGCTCGACGTGCGCAGGGAGATCACCGGGCAGGACGCGATCCGCGCCTGGGCGCTGCGCGAGGTGATCCCCCACGGCACCACCTTCGCCCACCGCAAGATTCTCGACGACGCCCTCGGCTACGCCAAGACCGAAGTGAAGTGGCTCAGCTGGGTCGTGCACTATTCCTACTGGTGGGACGACGACGGCAGGATCGCCCGGATGAGCCTGCAGTACGCCGACTGACCGGCCCGTCAGCCGCCCAGTTTGAACGCCGGAGCTAGAGCGGGATTCCCGTAGGCGGAATCATTTTGGGGTTTCCGCGCGGGCAAGGTTCTGATTCAAGATGTGTGCTGGATGAGGAGGCCAGCATGCATGGCACGACCTCTGTCGAACGATCTTCGTGAGCGTGTTGTGGCTCGCCATGAGGCGGGCGAGAGCA
>Ga0209678_1000082_pt1 | contig 38308 bp, 35 predicted proteins | sample WorMetilvaeELBA1_FD_187404 | JGI IMG/M metagenome (GOLD analysis project Ga0209678, IMG submission 187404) | Marine gutless worms symbiont microbial communities from Max Planck institute for Marine Microbiology, Germany - Olavius ilvae ELBA.1... ...
TTTAGAGAAAACGCTGCTAAATATTGATTTGCTATTGTTCGCCATCGTTTTGAACGGCAGTAATTTAATGAGTGATAATTAGCGGCCGGGCTAACTGGAAAAACGGCCACTTTTCGTTCAGGCACTATTTAGAAAGTTTACGCCAAAATTTATCTTCGTAAACGCCTGTATACCAAAGGTTTACAAAGAAACTGAAAAATATTTTGTGCTTTTTGCGCAAAACTGAATTAATAACTGCCTAAATTTCTCAATCCCCAAATCCCTCAATCCCTCAATTCCTCAATCCCTCAATCCCCAAATTCCTCAATCCCTCAATCCCTTAATTCGATTTATCCCTCAATCCCCAAATCCCTCAATCCCTAAATCCCCAAATTCCTCAATTCCTCAATCCCTAAATCCCTCAATCCTCAATACGAGGTCTATAATTCAAGTTTTTCAGATAATTACCGATACCGGTGTAGAGTAAATCAATTATGATCGAAACCAAAATCATACTATCTTCAGCCGGCTCATTATCTGTGGCTGTTATCGCTTTTTTCTTCTTTATTTTTCAGGCTTGGATATATCTGAAAGGGCCGGCCTTTGAATGGAGTCGCTGGGCTGCCGCACTTTCGCTGGCCGCCACGATCTTTGCCGCAGCAGTATTTGTACAATTCAACGCGCCACCCGGCCATATCAACTACCTGGCCGAGCTGGTGCAATATTCGAGTCTTATTATCCTGCTGCATTCCATCTACGGATTTACTTTTACTTACCTGGATATCAAACCGCCCCGCTTCTATCGACTGGTTCCCGGATTTCATGCCGCGCTCCTGATAGTTCTCTGGACAGGCGGACTCGTCATCACGGATGATTATATCCACCGGGATTTTATCCTGTTGGCAGAACCCTACATTGAACCCGACCTGGGTATACTGGGATCCTTTTTGTTAATTTACCTGGCTGCAGGCGCTTTGCTGAGTCTAACCTATTGGGTAAGGTCTGATAATCGCAAAAAACGTGGTGCCCGGATATTTATTTTCGGATTTTTATTGTGGGCGGTCCTGGGTATCCACGATGCATTGGCGACGCTGGGGGTCGAGACGATCCAATTCATGATGGAGTATGGCTTTTTAGGATTCTCCGCTTCGATCATGTCCATAACATTAAAAAAATACATGGAGCTCTTTGAAATAGAGGAGCAAAGAAAAAAAGCCCTCGAAACTGCCAATCATGAACTGGAAGTGCGCGTCAACTTGAGGACCAGCGAGCTTGAAAAAACCAACGCCGAAATGGCAGCCGAAATATCCCAGCGCAAATGGGCCAACGCCGCGTTGCGTGAAAGCGAACAAAGATTTCGTAGGGTCTTTCACACCAGCCCGGATGCGGTCAATATCAACCGGTTGACCGGTGAATTTATCGAAATTAATGAAGGATTTACGGATTTAACCGGTTTTTCGCGATCCGATGTCATCGGCAAATCATCGCAGGATATTCGAATCTGGGCCATTCCCAAAGATCGCAAACTGATTGTATCGGAACTCAACAAATACGGCTATGTCGACAATATCGAATCGCAGTTTCGCTGCAGGAACGGGGCAATAAAGCCGGGGTTGATATCTGCCAGAATAATCGATCTGAACGGTGTAAACCATATCCTCACCATAACCCGGGATATCAGCCACTGGAAAAAGGTTGAAGAAGACAAAAAAAAGCTGGAAACCCAGCTGCAGCGGGCCCAAAAAATGGAAGCCATCGGCACTCTGGCCGGCGGCGTCGCCCACGATCTGAACAACATCCTATCAGGCATCGTCAGCTATCCGGATCTGCTGTTAATGGAACTGCCCGAAGACAGCCCTCTGGTGGAACCCTTGACCACGATCCAAAATTCGGGCTTCAAAGCGGCCGCCATTGTCCAAGATTTGCTGACCCTGGCAAGACGCGGTGTTTCGGTCTCCGAAGTCGTCAATTTAAACCCGATCATCATCGAGCATATGAACAGCCCGGAATTTGAAAAAATCAAAACGTTTCATTCCGGTCTTAAAATTAATATCGATTTGGAGCCTGACTTGCTGCCCATCGCCGGTTCACCGGTGCACCTTTCTAAAACGGTCATGAATCTGGTATCGAATGCCGCCGAGGCCATGCCAGAGGGCGGCACGATTTCCATTTCAACCCAAAACCGGTACCTTGACAATCCGGTCGAAGGCTATGACGATATCGAAGAAGGCGATTATGTCTTGCTGAAGATATCCGATACCGGCATCGGCATCAGCCCGGAAGATAAAGAGCGAATCTTTGAGCCGTTTTACACCAAAAAAGTAATGGGCCGCAGCGGCACCGGTTTGGGCATGGCGGTTGTGTGGGGGACCATCAAAGATCATCATGGCTACATCGATCTGAAAAGCACCGTGGGCGAAGGCACAAGCTTTACGCTCTATTACCCGGTCGCCAGGGGATCATTGACGGATAACCCGGCGTCAGAGGTTGATTTCGAATACCAGCAGCCAGGGTGAAAGCATTCTAATTGTGGATGATGTCGAGGAGCAGCGCAATATCGCTTCCCTGATGCTGAAAAAGCTGGGTTACTGCGTCAAAACAGTTCCCAGCGGCGAGAAAGCCATCGAATGTTTGAAAAGCGAGCCGGCCGATCTGCTGGTGCTGGATATGATCATGGAGCCCGGAATTGACGGGCTGGAGACTTATCGGAAAATTCTCGAGTACCGGCCCGGCCAGAAAGCGATCATCGCCAGCGGTTTTTCGGAAACCGAGCGCGTCAAAGAGGCTCAGCGCCTGGGAGCCGGCGAGTATGTCAAAAAACCCTATACGATCGAAAAGATCGGTCAGGCGGTCGCGGTGGAACTGGCACGGTGACGACTGGAAAGCCGGGAAGCTGGGAGGCTGTTAGGCTGGGAGGTCCAGGCGCCAGAGATCTTGAAGGCCTTCAATGTCAAAGCCGTATCGCGGATGGGGAGCCGACTCATCCCGACCTGCGAGGTGAAGCTTTGACATGCAATCATTTACAAAAATTGGAAACGGAATCAACTTTTTATACCTTTATGGTTCCAGTTTGTCCAGGTTGGGCATTAGTACCTATATTTGTTGAAACCACCTCAGAATAGAATAGACAGAGCGAAGCGATACCACAATTCGTCATTCGTCATTCGTCATTTCCGGCTTGTCCGGATTGGGGTATTACCATTTAAAAAACAAACCACCGGAAACCAAGCCCGCCTCTTGATCATAGAAGTCGATGTTGGCATCCGTTTCGAAATAGGCCGCTCCGAGATAAAAACTCATCGGTGCACTGCCGAGCAGCGACCAGTTCCAGGGATTTCTGTAGTAAAGGCTGCCCTGGACTCCCCAGCGGTCATCGTCCCGGGTTTTATCATAGATCGGATTTTTTTTGTCATAATCTGCGGTTCCGACCACACCATTGACCGTTAAGACAAACGGATCGCCAAAATAGGCGTAGGTGAGCTGAAAATCGAACGCATCATTGGCCATGGCATCGCCGTCCAGATCGTCGCGGGCGTATATAATCTGGGGCACAAGCCGGTGTTTCTTCGCAAAATTAAAGCGGTAGAACACTTCGGCAATATGGCGGTCGCCATTGCGGTCCAAAAGGTCCCGATCGTCGGAAGACAGCCCCAAAAATTCGCCGCTCTCTTCGCTGTTGATATCGATTTTGCGGTAGGTGTACTGCAGTTGGAAATTGCTGCCCCAAATCTGGTCCCAGACCAACCGGCCACCGTTGGAATCACGATCGGTTTCTTTACGATTTTGATCGACCACGTAAGGGTCTTTCCAGACCTGGGCCGGAATGCCGCTGAACAGCAGGCCTCCCTGCAACATGCCGAACCGGCCGATTTCCTGTTTGACGCCGACCTGCTGGCTAAAATCGAACCGCACCAGGTCCCTCAGATCCGTACCGATAAACAGCTGGGTCCGGGTGCTGGCAAAGGTATAGCGCAGCACAAACGGCACGAATACGATGCCGGTGGATTCTGAATCCGGCGAACCGGTCAGTGAGTCGGTTTTTTTATCCGAAAGATCGAAACCCAGAAAGCTCGCCACCATATTGGATTTATAATTCAGATAACCGACGCCGGGCCGGATAAATCCGCTGAAACCGGATTCGACCGGAATCGGTTCCAGGGCCGGGGCGAAATCAGCGCTCACCAGCAATAGGAAAATCGTGGCTGCAATAGTCAAAAAGTTGTGTCTTTTCATCTTTTCTCCTTATAATGTATCCGGTTAATTAGTCCAAATACTCAATCCGACTCTGACGATTGCTGATTTAATGGTTGTGACCGGTTCTTTGAACCTACGTTTGTTATAGCACTTAAAAGAAATTTTTCAACAGTATCTTAATTTTGATAGTTTTTTATATTTTATGTCAAAACATATCCATCACGAAAACACGAAAGGACGAAAGCAGGAAATTGATCTCTTTTTTTTCGTGTTTTCGTCCTTTCGTGTTTTCGTGATTAATCCGTCCTTTTAGGTTCCCCGATCAAGCCGGATTAGGCCCTTAGCTCCTTTTTTCTGACAACATGTTGTAAGTTACTGAAGGTGTCAGGTGTCAGGTGTCAGGTTTCAGGTGTCAGGATTTAGCAACTCGGTTCCCTGACACCCGAAACCTGACACCTGACACCTAAATTCTTTGAATTGCGCTGTAGCTGCACCGCAGGGGCCCCTTTTTCCGAGCGTAGTCTTGGAAAAAGCTTAGTGTCTATTTATTGAAATCACATCATGTTTGCGCAGGATTTATGTCATAGCCAGATTGAAAATATGAGCATTTCTATCGATTTCAATTAAAGAGACAGAGCGAAGCGATACCATAAATCTTCAATTTTCAATCTTCAATCTTCAATTCCGGCTTCGCCGGGGTGGGATATAGAAAAAAAGAAACCCGGCGCGGGAGAACTCCCGGGCCGGGTCAGTCAGATAGTTTTCCGACCTATAACCACTAAATAGACAATTTCAAAATTGCGGGATTTTACTGCAAAATCTTGAACTTGGAGTATTGGAGTGCTGGAGTAATGGGTTATTAAAAGTAGGCATCATACCTCGAGCCAATACTCCAACACTCCAGCACTCCAATACTCCAAGACGCTTAATTTTATATACTATTAAGGTTCCACGATGGATTGCCTTCTCTTGGGCTTGAGAACCGATACATTATGCACCAGCATGGATGAAAGACGGTTAGTTACCTGCCATCAAATCTCCCACCAATTTGGAAAATTTGGCGGGATCCTCCAGCTTGCCGCCTTCGCCGATAACCGCCAGATCGAGCAGCAGGTGGATATAATCATCCAGTCTGACATCTTTTTTGTCTGCTTCGAACATGCCGTGAATTTTTTCCATGACCGGGTGCGACATGTTCAATTCCAGCACTCTTTTGTTTTCCGGTGTATTCTGACCGGTCGACTTGAGAATTTTTTCCATATAGCCGCTCATGTCATAGGTGTTGCCGGACAGGCAGGCCACCGAGTCGGTCAGGCGGGTGGAAGGGCGCACTTCCTTGATGGTATCTTCCAGCTTGGCCCGGATATGTTTGAACAGGGTTTCGTATTCACCCTTTTTGTCCTCGTCCACCTTGTCCAGATCGAGATCCCCTTTTTCGGCACTCTTTAGCTTCTTGCCGTCGTATTCGGTCAGGCCCTGGGTGACCCATTCGTCAATCGGGTCGGTCATCAGCAGGACCTCGAAGTCTTTGGACTTGAGCTGCTCGAGCAGGGGACTGTTGATCAGGGCCGACAGATTTTCGCCGGTAATATAGTAAATTTCCTTTTGATCCGGCGGCATCCCCTCGACATATTGCTGCAGCGACCGCCATTGGCCGTCAGACTTGGTGGTCTTGTACCGCAGCAGGTCCGCAATTTTATCTTTGTTCTCAATATCGGTGTGCACGCCGACTTTCAGCACGGCGCCGAATTCCTCCCAGAATTTCTCGTACTGCTCGGCTTCCATGCCTTTCAACAGGTCGAATAGCTTCTTGACCAGGTTGCGCCGGATGTTGCGCACCAGCAGATCCTGCTGCAAAATTTCACGGCTTACATTGAGATTGAGGTCCGGAGCGTCCACCACTCCCTTGATGAACCGGAAGTACTCCGGCATCAGCTCCTGGCAGTCATCCATGATGAACACGCGTTTGCAGTAAAGCTGCACGCCGTGTTTATATTCGGGATTGAACAAATCAAACGGCGCCTGGGAGGGAATGTAGAGCAGGGCCGTATATTCCGTCGTGCCTTCCAGCTTCAAATGAAGCTTTTCCAGGGGTGGATTCCAATCGTGGCTGATGTGGCGGTAAAACTCTTCGTAGTCCGTGTCGCTGACGTCTTTTTTGTTCCTGGACCAGATTGCCTTCATGGAGTTGAGGGTTTCATCTTTGCGCACCTTGCGGGTGGTGCCCCCGATCGGCTTGCCGTCCTGGTCCTTGATCTGCTCGGCTTCCGGGATGGGTTCGTCTTTTTCCACCTCCATGACAATGGGATAGGCCACGAAGTCAGAATGCTGCTTCACGATCTGACGAACGGTCCATTCGTCGGTAAAATCCTGGTCGCCGTCCTGTTTCTTTTTGAGTTCCAGGGTAATGACCGTCCCCCGGCCTTCTTTTTCAGCCTCGGCTATGGTGAACTCGCCGTCTCCATGGGATTCCCAGCGAACCGCTTTTTGCTCCCCCGCCGCCCGGGTCAACAGCGTCACTTTTTCAGCCACAATAAAAGAGCTGTAAAAGCCGACTCCGAATTGGCCGATCAGCTCCGGCGTGATGGTTTCGTCATGGTTGAGCTGTTCCATAGCCTGCAAAAAGCCGTTTGTGCCGCTTTGGGCAATGGTCCCAATATTTTCCATGACCTCGTCAAAGGTCATGCCGATACCGTTGTCGGCCACCGTCAGGGTATTTTTAATGGCATCGCGCTCAATTTTAATTTCAAATTCGGTGTCGTCCCCCAGCAGACCCTCTTCCGTCTGGGCCTTGAAACGCATCTTGTCGATGGCATCGGACGCGTTGGAGATCAATTCCCGCAAGAAAATTTCCTTGTTGGAATACAGGGAATTAATAATCAAGTTCATCAGCTGTTTGACTTCAGTTTTAAATTCATGGGTTTCGGTTCTCTCTGCCATTTTGTTGCATGCCTCCTGTTAAGCGTAATAGTGATAAATTTTTTTTAGCATATTATTAGTGCAAAAATGCAATTGTCAAGGTGGGGAAACTACCTGTTATCGCAAATAAATTCGATAGGTTCGCCGGAGCAAAAAACAACATTTACAATTGAATTGAAAAGCGATAGTAATATTCTGTTGCCGTCCAAGGGCCTGGGACTTCGCCCTTCGAGCCAGGAGTACACACGCAGGGTTCAAGGTTAATCGAAATGGATTGGTTTTAAAATATTTTTTATTCCGGATAGAGTCCATTCCGAAAGCTTGACTTTAATGAACCAATATTTCGGCAATCCATATTTTGATGGTTATAAAGGAATAAAAAATAGGGAATAAAAAATGAGGCAAGAACTAACAGATCATGAACTGGATACCTATTCGCGCCAGATCGTTCTGGCCGATATCGGCTACGACGGCCAATTGAAGCTGCGCAACGCCAAGGTCTGCCTCATCGGCGTGGGCGGTCTGGGCTCACCGGTTGCCTTAAAGCTCGTGGGCATGGGCATCGGTCACCTGCGGTTCATCGATCGCGATATCGTCTCCCGATCTGACCTGCACCGTCAGCACCTCTACGATGCGCAATCACTCGGACGACCCAAAGTCGAAGTGGCCTTCGATAAGTTAAGTCGTTTGAACCCCGATGTGAAGCTGGAGCCCGTACCCGAATCTTTAAATTCCGCCAATGCCGAAGCGTTGATTGCCGGCATGGATATCGTCATCGACGGCCTGGACCGTCCGGAGCCCCGCTACATTGTCAACCGGATCTGCAATAAGCTGAAAATTCCATACGTCTTCGGCGCCGCCATCGAAGCCTATGGCAATGTGTCGACGATTCTGCCCGGCCAGACATTCTGCCTGGAATGCTTTATGCCCGACCTTAAAGACGAAGATCTGCCGGTTTGCGGTCTGGTCGGCGTTCATCCGTCGGCCATCGGCATTGTCTCCTCGGTCCAGGTGTACGAGGCCGGCCGGGTCCTGATCGGCCAGGAGCCCAAGCTCTACAACAAGCTGCTTTACGTCGACTTGCGGGAATTTGAATTCAACATTCTGGACATTCCGTCACTGGAATCGTGCAAAGTATGCGGCACGCAGCCGGACGGGGACCCCATGGCGGTCACCGACCGGTTTTTCGAAGAAACCTGTGCCCGGGACGGCCGGCGCAATTTCGTCATTTCACCGGTCAAACGGATTGACCTCGACATGGAAAAGCTGCATACGGTCCTGCAAGACGCCGGCCGACAAATAAAAACTGCCGGACGGCTGGGCATCACATTTGAAAAATCCGAACAGCTGACGGCCTGTATTCTCAAAAGCGGAATCATGATCGCCCAGACCCCGCCCCAGTTGGAGAGCAACTTCAAATCGGAAGTGATTGAAACCTGGAGGTCGATTCTGATCGATGGGATGGGATTTTCCGAGGATATTGCGCCGGAAGTCGTATAGCTGAAAACTTGTTTAAAAGAATCGATAAAATTCCAAATAAATCCCAATATCCAATGGTTCAAATTTAAAACATGTTTAGGCCCTTAGCTCCTTTTTTCTGACAACATGTTGTAAGTTACTGAAGGTTTCAGGTGTCAGTGTTCAGGTGTCAGGATTTAGCAACTCGGTTCCCTGACACCCGAAACCTGACACCTGACACCTAAATTCTTTGAATTGCGCTGTAGCTGCACCGCAGGAGCCCCTTTTACCGAGCGCAGTCTCGGAAAAAGCTTAGTGCCTATTTATTGAAATCACATCATGTTTGCGCATGATTTATGCCATAGCCAGATTGAATATCTTAGGACCGCTATCGATTTAAATAAATAAAGATAGAGCGACCTGTCGGGTCGTAGCCGAAGGCGAAGCCTGAAGCGATTCAACAAATATTCAATTTTCAATCTTCAATTTTCAATTCCGGCTTGCCCGGGTTGGGTCATTGGGAAATTGGTGCTTAGATATTGTTTGATATTTGTTTTTTTGGTGCTTGTTATTTTCTCAAATCAGTAGCTCGACCGCTGCGCATTATACTATGTGCGTTTGTTACTAACGTTTAATTTCTCTAAAATTGGAGTAATTTATGGCCCTGCACTTTACGAAAGATGAACTCGCCCAGCGACAGCATCGCACCATTGAACAGCTGCAACAGCGACAGCTCGACGGCCTGTTGATGTTCCGCCAGGAAAGCATGTACTACTTAAGCGGCTATGACAGTTTCGGCTACGTTTTTTTTCAGTGTCTGTATCTCGACACGGACGGACGCTTGATGCTGTTGACCCGGGCACCGGACCTGCGGCAAGCCCGCCATACCTCCATCATCGAAGATATCCGGATCTGGGAGGACCGTGCCGACGCCGATCCGGCCATGCAGTTAAAATCCGTCCTGCAAGGGCTCGGCTGCCGGGGCAAAAAGCTGGGAGTTGAATACGATGCCTATGGGTTGACGGCCAAAAACGGCAAGCTGCTGGAAGCGGCCCTGGCAGATTTTTGCACTTTAGAGGATGCATCCGATATCGTCAGCCGGCTGCGGGTGGTAAAAAGTGAATCTGAAATGGCGTATGTGCGACAGGCGGCCGAACTGGCGGACCGGGCCTATGATGAAGCCCATCGTTTATCGGCGCCGGGCGCGGATGAGGGCGACATCCTGGCCGCCATGCAGGGCGTCATCTTTGCCGGAGGCGGCGATTATCCGGGCAACGAATTTATTATCGGATCGGGGGCAGACGCCCTGCTGTGCCGCTACAAATCGGGCCGCCGCCAGCTAGACGATCAGGATCAGCTGACTCTGGAATGGGCGGCAGCCTACCGCCACTATCACGCCGCCATGATGCGCACCATCCCTGTCGGCCACGCCACCGATCGCCACAAAAAAATGCATGCCGTCACCGCCGAGGCCATGACGGCCTGCCTGGAAGCGCTGAAACCCGGCAACCCGATCGGGGACGTTTTTGATGCCTATGCCCGGGTCTGTGACGCGGCCGGTATGCGGGACCACCGTCTGAATGCCTGTGGCTACAGCATGGGCACGACCTTTGCCCCGAATTGGATGGACTGGCCCATGTTTTATCATGGCAATCCGGTTGTTGCAGTTCCAAACATGGTGTTTTTCCTGCACATGATTTTAATGGACAGCGACGCCAATCAAGCCATGTGTTTCGGACACTCGGCAGTGGTGACCGAATCCGGCTGCGAATCACTTTCCCGGAGATCGATGGATTTGGTGGTGGCGCGGTAGAAGACAGAAATTGGAAGTGGGAAATTGGAAGTCGGAATGCGGAAGGCGGAATGCGGAAGTCGGAAGGCGGAAGTGGGAAGGCGGAAGGCGGAAGTGGGAAGGCGGAAGGCGGAAGTGGGAAGGCGGAATGCGGAAGTGGGAAGGCGGAATGCGGAAGTGGGAATGCGGAAGGTGGAATGCGGAAGTGGGAAGGCGGAAGTGGGAAGGCGGAAGTGGGAAGGCGGAAGTGGGAAGGCGGAAGTGGGAAGGCGGAATGCGGAATTCAGTAAACTGATAAATGACGACTGACGTGCGCCGGCACGAGGCTCAGCACATTTACGTTGGGAAGATTGTTTATTGTAGGGTGGGCTCTGCCCACCGAATGTCGCTGATTTCATCTGAACTCGTGGACAAAGCCCACTCTACCCAGCAACACCGGCCTCAACCACGGGTGGGTTTCAACTGTGGCATCCCGATTTCGATTTTTCCCTTAAAGCGGAAATTCCAAATGCGGAAGCTGGAAGCGGGAAGTGGGAATACAGCAGACAAGCACCGACGATAAGCGTGTGCGTGGCGTCGCTCAGCATATATATACCCTAACGTTAGAGAGATTATTTATCGTAGGGTGGGCTGTGCCCACCAAATATCGCTGATTTCATCTGTTAATGGTGTAATTCCATACGCGTGCTGCCGCTGGCCGCGAGCGTCCAATCAAATCGAGAAAGAAGCTTGGAAAAGCAAATATTGAATATCGAATCACGCCGTGGCGTGATCGAATATCAAAGTAATGCATTCTGCCTGTTTAAAACAGACTGAGCGAAGCGATTCCACACTTCGACATTCTGCGGTTCGATATTCGATATTCTGCAGTTCGCTTTTAGTGATGAAACCCAACAAGAGGAATTGATGATGAGCGGTTTTGCGGAATATGACCGGTATGATGCCCTGGGGTTGGCCGAGCTTGTTCGAAAGGGTGAAGTGACGCCGGCCGAACTCTGCCGGGAAGCTATTGACAGAATCGAACGGGTCAATCCGCAGATAAATGCCGTAGTGACGCCCATGTACGAGCAGGGCCACCAAACCGCAGCGGAGGTTTCGGCTGACGGACCATTTGCCGGCGTGCCGTTTCTGCTCAAAGATCTTTTGGCCGCCTACGCCGGTGTTCCCATGTCACAAGGCTGCCGGGCCCTTAAAAATGACATCCCCGACCACGACAGCGAGATGGTGGTGCGCTTTAAAAAAGCCGGCGTGGTCATTATCGGCAAGACGAATACCCCTGAATTCGGCTTGTTGGGGATTACCGAACCTGAGCTTTTCGGGCCCTGTCGCAATCCCTGGAATACCGAACACACCCCCGGCGGCTCCAGCGGCGGTTCGGCGGCGGCGGTGGCTGCCGGTTTAGTGCCCATTGCTGCAGGCGGCGATGGCGGCGGTTCGATCCGGATTCCCGCGGCCTATTGCGGGCTTTTCGGGCTAAAACCTTCCCGCGGGCGCAATCCTGCCGGTCCCGACCATGGCCGAATTTGGCAGGGGGCAGTGCAGGAACACGTCATCACCCGATCGGTAAGAGACAGTGCCGCCATGCTGGATGCAACCCAGGGCGCCGACACGGGGGCGCCATACGAGATCAAACCACCCAGAGTAAGCTATCTCGATGAAATTGCCAAGAACCCCGGACGGCTCAAGATCGCACTTGATACCCATTCACCCCTGGGCACTCCGGTCCACCCGGAATGTGTAAAGGCCGTCACGGAAACCGCCCGCTTGCTGGAAGAGATGGGGCACGAACTTACAGAAGCCAAGCCGGCTATCGACGGCCCGGCGCTGGCCCAAAGCTTTCTTTCCATGTATTTTGCTGAAATGGCGGCCAATATCGCTGATTTAGAAAATGTCTTGGGAAGAAAGGCGCGGCCCTCTGATGTGGAAGCGCTTACCTGGCTACTGAGCCTGCTTGGCAGAAGCTATTCGGCCGGACACTTTGTCACCGCCCTGCGTGAATGGGATCACGCGGCCCGTGAAATGGGAAGTTTCTTCCGGCAATACGATCTGTATCTCACCCCGACCACGGCCGATCCTCCCGCCAGGATTGGGGAATTGCAACCCAAACCGGCTGAATCGTTGATGATCAAATTGGTCAACGCCCTGCGGCTGGGTTGGCTGCTGAAAGCCACCGGTTTGCTGGACCAGATGGCCAAAGAGAGCCTTAAAAGAACCCCTTTTACCCAAACTGCCAATCTATGCGGGCTGCCGGCCGTTTCGGTGCCGCTGCACTGGACGGCGGACGGCTTGCCCTGTGGATCGCATTTCACCGCACCTTTCGGCGATGAGGCCACCCTATTGCGGTTGGCGGGCCGGCTCGAAAAAGCCCGGCCGTGGTTCGATAGACGACCCCCGATAACACCCTAGTTGAGCAATAAAATGCCCAATTAGGCCCTTAGGGCCTTTTTTCTGACAACATGTTGTAAGAAACGGAAGGTTTTCCGCCGGAGGCGGATCAGTGTTCAGGTGTCAGGACTTAGCACCTCGCTTCCCTGACATCCGAAACCTGGCACCTTGTATGAAACTTCATAAAATTCAAGATCATTTAGGTAGATGTTAATGGTTGGTGGGAGTGGCCTCCGGCCACGATTACCCCTACCGGGGAAATCGCGGTTAAAAACCGCTCCCACAATCCAAAACAGCCGATACAAAACTACAAAGTTTTTTTTCGATTAGACCGGCCGTTTGTTTGGCCGGCGGCTGGGCTGACACCTAAATTCTTTTAATTGCGCTGTAGCTGCGCCGCAGGAGCCTCTTTTTCCGATCGCGCATAGGACAAAGCCTAGTGTCTATTTATTGAAATCACATCATGTTTGCGCAGGATTTATGTCATAGCCAGATTGAAAATATGAGCATTTCTATCGATTTCAATTAAAGAGACAGAGCGACCTGTCGGGTCGTAGCCGAAGGCGACCTGTGGGGTCGTAGCTCGAAGAGCGAAGCCCCAAGCCTGAAGCGATTCAACAAATATTCAATTTTCAATCTTGACAATCTCGTAAAAAGTCAAAAATTTTGAATTTTGATCTTATAACCAATTGAAATTACAAGCTCTCAGTTTTGGTTTTTGTGTGTTTTGCGCCTTTTTGCGGCCACATCAATCTTCAATCTTCAATTCCGGCTTGCCCGGGTTGGGTGTTATTTGTTATTTTAATCCGTAGAATCGCCAAGCCGTTTCTCTAGCAATCCCCTGAGCCAAAGCGGAATTTCCATTTTCTGAAAACTATCCATATCCAGACAGACCGTCACATTTTGGCCGACGATCCGCGGATCGTTTTCGCCTTCTTTAAAAACCCGATAGGCAAAGTTAATGGAAGTGCGGCCCAGTTTCAGAACCCGTACTTCCACCTCGATATTGTCCCCATAACTGAACGGTTTGCTGAAATCGGATTCCAGATGATTTTTTCCAGGTCGTAAGGCTTATTGCCACAATACATCGTATCCTCAAAATCGGCCGTCCAGGGATATAAAGCCTAATGAAAAAATCATATATTTTATTTTTAGGTTTTGTATCCGGGCCAAGTTGCAACTTTCATGGATAGATAACAGCTACCAACTTTGAACCCGGTATATCACCTGCCGCATGTCTCAAACCTTATAAAGTATACCTTCCACCCTCTACCATCTACCCTCCACCTTCCATCATCGACCTAACAAAAATACGTTTCTGTCGAACGCCGAGCGCCGAATGCCGAAGGCCGATACCCTATTCTCCGACCTTCTTATCTTCTCAACTTCTCACCTTCTTTTTTTTCCCCACTTCCCACTTCCGCATTCCGACTTCCCACTTCCAAATAGTTGCTCTCAATCCCTTTAACCATATTGGTCATGGCCTGATAAAACGGCGTCGCAATGTCTTTTTGGCGGGCATACTCGACGATTTTGGCACCCAGAAAATCAATTTCCGTCGGCCGTTTGTGATCGATATCGAAACACATGGAATCCCGGTGCACCCCGACCTTGGCCAGGTATGCCAGGGCCTGGTCGAGATAATCCGGGCCGAAATCGTAGCCCATGGCTTTAGCCACGCTGACGGCCTCCTGAAAGCAGGCATCGGCGATCTCACGGGTGGGGGGAAAATCCAGGGCGTCCTTGATGGTTTTATCGGTAACCGCGCAAATGGAAGCCATGGTGCATTTCATGATCATTTTTTTCCAGACAGAAAACTTGATGTCATCAACGATCTCGGTTTCCAGCCCGCCTGCGGTCAACATCTTGGCGATGTCACTTCCCAACTCGTCGTTTTGCCCTGTCAGGCTGCCCAGGTGATTGGGAGGATTGAAAAATGCCGTCTCGACCTCCCCGATACCTGTCAGGGACGCGCCGTAGTTCAACGACATTCGAAAGACAGCGTCTTCTCCGAACTTGTCTGCGATGAGATCCTCGGCCCCCAGGCCGTTCTGGGTGGCGATAAGTTTCAGGCCGGGACGATACACAGCTTCAAGCTCCCTTAAGACAGATTGGAGATGAAAGGTTTTGGTGGCCAGAAACACCAAATCGGGATGGTAATTTTTCAGCTCTCGAATTTGTGAAATATATGTTTTTACCGGGGCTTGATGTTGGATCGCACCCGAGACGCGAATACCCCCCTCCTCCAGTTTGGCACCTGCCCCCGGATTGCGGCCCACACATACCGTATCCGGAAACTTGCCCAGCAACGCGGCCGCCAATACCGATCCGGTAGCCCCCAGTCCCACAACTGCAATATTATATTGTTTCATCGTTTTCCTCCTGGTCCGGTCAATCCGGCCGTGGTTTTGTTTGAGCCGTATCAAATAATGCCGGCCACCGTCAAATGAGCCGCAATTTTTTCTTGACACGCGAAAATGAATGGCGTATTACATCAAAACTAAAATAATGTATACTCATTTACATAAAATGACTATATATTATGAATATGATTCATTAACACCACATTTATGATCTCGTGTTAAGAGTTCAACGTTCACGATTCCCCATAAAAGTGCCGTACCCTAATTGGTTTCGAACCATGCTGTCGCACATCTTCGGATTAAATATACTGATCCACCCCAGGGGTGAAGGAGAACCATCCATACAGCTGAGTTTAATTTTCCGAATATCAAATTCTTATCGCGTTTAAACCCTGTTTGCCTTCGGCGTCGTCCAAGGCAGGTAAACTTCGAACTCTGAACCTGGAACCGATCAACTCAGGTATAACTCATTGAAAGGGGGGACAACATGGACGTAAAGGAAATTCAAGAAAAAATCAAGGCCGCCAACATTGATTCTTTGCGGATCGATTTTCCGGATCTGCATGGGATTTGCCGCAGCAAATTGGTTCCAGCCGGCCGGCTCGAGGAATTATTGGAAGAAGGCTGTAATCATGTGACGGCCACCTATGCGGTGGACTTTGCCAACGATGTAGCCATGGGAACTGGTGTCGGGGATGAAATCCAATGGCGGGACATGAATATCAAAGCGGATCCGGACACATTTGCCGTGCTGCCTCATTTGGAAGGAACGGCCCGATTCATCGGCAATGCCTATGGACCCGACGGCAACCGCCTTCCCATGGATCCACGTTATGTTCTGCAGCGCATCATTAAGCGCTATGAAGATCTGAACCTCAAACCCATGGCCGCCTCGGAATTGGAATTTTTTCTTTTCAACCAGGGCAGTGACGGTAACGGCGAAATCTATAATGCCAACCCATCCTGCGTATATCAGGTTAACCCGAGCGTCGATCCGAAAGATATATTGAGGACCATGCAAAACATCTTTATCGAACTGGGTCTGGATATTATTTATCTCAATCACGAATTCTTTCCCAGCCAATTCGAAGTCAACTGGAAATATGATGATGCCCTGATAATGGCCGATCAAACCTTCACCTTTAAATATGTATGCAAGGAAGTTGCGGCCATGAACGACCTGCTGCTGACCTTTATGGGACGTCCCCGGACGGACAACGGCGGCAGCGGATACCATATTCACGCCTCGCTGAACGATCCTGAAACCGGCAAAAACTTATTCGAAGATCCTGCCGCCGAAAACGGCGTGTCCGATACATTGCGTTATTTTTTGGGCGGACAAATGGCTCACGCCAAAGGCATGTCCGCCATTCTGGCACCGACGATCAACTCCTATCGCCGTTTTGTGCTGGGCGCCTTTTGCCCTTTTTATCTGGCCTGGGGTTGGGACAACCGCACCGTGTACTGTCGGGTGCCGGCCGAGCGTGGCGCGGCCACCCGGGTGGAAAACCGGGGACCCTGTGCGTCAGCCAATCCTTATCTGGCCATGGCAGCCGTGTTGGCGGCCGGCCTGGACGGCATCGAGAACAAGATTGATCCGGGCGAACCGGCACCGGAGGATGTTTACGGATCCGATCCCGGGACCTTTAATAATGTAACTTTCTGGCTGCAGGACGCCCTTAAGGACTTTGCGGCCGATCAGATCCTGGTTGATGCCCTGGGTCCCGAACTGGTCCAGGCCTTTATGGCGCTCAAAGAGCATGAACTCGAGCGCTACCGAACCAGCGTCACCGACTGGGAATGGAATGAATATGCATATCACCTTTAAAAAGTATTAAAGATTTTCGATTGAAGATTGAAGATTTAAGGCTCGACTCGACTGAGCTCTTCGCAGGCCGGCGGATCGATTTTATAATTCCTGATAGAAATCGATGGAGCGAAGCGACTTCCACAATTCTTCAATCTTCAATTCCGGATCGTCCGGATAAAGGTTACATCAAATTTAGAATCTAACAATCAACCAATAACTAATAACCAATAACGAATAACCAAAAACGAATAACCAATAACCGGCAGTTATAGGGGGTGCACCATGTGCGGTATAGCAGGGCTGATAGCCAAGGATTCGCCCACTCTGGGAAATGATTTGATCAACATGCTCAAAGAACTCGTTCACCGGGGTAAGGATGCCACCGGGGTGGCCGTGTACGAAAACCGGGATACCGTAGATCTCCGGGTTTCAATGACCGACGCCGAGTACCGATCGAGCCTGGAAGAGACCATCAAAAAATATGGACCGATTTCAAATGACCGAATCTACCAGGGCCAGGGAATCTTCACCTTTTACGAAGCCTCCATCGATATGGACGCCGCCCGGGTATCTGATTTGAACTGGGATATCGACAGCCACCCCAATATTTGTGTGCATTCCCTGGGTCGCCACCTCAAGGTTTACAAGGACGAAGGTTCGGCGGAAGAGCTGCAGAATCGCCATAAGATACCGGCCATCAAAGGCACCCACGGTATCGGGCATGTGCGCCTGGCGACTGAAAGTGTTGAAAACATCAATTTTGCGCATCCGTTCATTTCTTATCTCTACCCGGAACTGGCCATCGTGCACAACGGACAGTTCACCAACTATTTCAATATGCGCCGTAAGATGGAAAGTTGGGGCGTAAGGTTCAAAACCAACAACGATTCTGAAATGGCCGCCCACTTTCTGGCCTTTCACATGAAAGAAAAGGGAAAAGATCTGGAACAGGCGCTGCACCTGGGCCTGGAAGCATTCGACGGTGTGTTTACGCTGCTGGTCAGCACATCCAACCAGATCGGCGCCCTGCGGGATCGGCTAGGAATCAAACCCATGCTGTCATTCGAAAAGGACGGCGCCACGGTGCTCTTCGGGTCAGAGCAGATTTGTTTAACCCCAATTGTCTCCGATGTCTATGCCACGGAGATGGATCCAGGAGGTGTCCAGGTATGGTCCGTTTAGACTTAGCAGGCATGAACTCCCGGGAAGTCAATCAAAAGCTGAAAGAGCTGATCAAAACCGAGACCGAAATCGAGCTTGACAACCCCCACTCAATCCACAATTTTGCCACCGCGCTCATCGGCGAGGGCAAAATTACCCTGCACGGCAGTACCGGTTTTTACACGGGCGGGTTTCTGGAAGGACCCACCCTGGTTGTCGAAGGCAATACCGGCTGGTATACCGGCGATAACATGACTTCCGGCGAAATCATCGTCGAAATGAACACCGGCAGCAACGCCGCCCCGTCCATGGTGGGAGGCGCCATTGTTATTAAAGGCAACAGCGGCAGCCGGGCCGGCTGGGGCATGAAAGGCGGCACGTTGATTGTTTGCGGCGACGTCGGACGGTGGGCCGGTAAAATGACCCTGGGCGGACGCATCGTGATTCTGGGCAGTGTCGGCGAAGGTATCGGCGAATCCATGTACAACGGAATCATTCACGTTCTCGATCCGGCCGCCGAACAAAAGTTGGGCGGCAATGTCAAGCTGGTCGCCATCGAAGATCACGAAAAATCCGAATTGGAGACCCTGTTCAGGAAATACGGCATCGACCAGGGCGTCGATGATTTCAAGAGCATCGTTCCCAAGGTCTACGGCCGCCACGAATACGTTCTTTTCAAACCAACCCACAAACAAAGGGCACGGGTATAATGGCAACAGAAGACAAGAAAATACCAAAGGTCAAAGATGTCCAACGGGGGGTCTGGTCGCCCGAGGCCATCACGGAAATCAAGTATAAAGCACAGGTCGGCAAGCATCGTATCCGGGGCTGCGGCACGCCGCGCAAACTGCCGCATTTCGATGACCTGACTTTCTTACCGTCTCAATTAACCCGCATGTCAATCGACACCTACCGTGAAGACTGCCAGACCCAGACGGTGTTGGGCGCCCGATTTGCCACGAAGCCGCTGGTGATTGAAACACCGATTATGATATCGGGCATGTCTTACGGGGCCCTGAGCAAGGAGGCCAAGACCGCCCTGGCCAAAGCCACGGATATCGTCGGCACCTCCATCAACAACGGCGAGGGCGGACTGCTGCCGGAGGAAAGGGACAATTCCTACAAGCAGGTTGTCCAGATTCTGCCGAGCCGCATGGGATTTACCTTGCGCAACATCGAAGCCGCGGATGCCCTGGAGATCATCGTCGGCATCGGTGCCAAACCCGGGCTTTCCGGCCACCTGATGGCCAGCAAAATCACCAAGGAAATTGCCGAATTCAGGCAATTGCCCGAAGGGATCGATCTTCATAGCCATCCGCGCCACGGGGATATTTTCGGTGCCGACGACTTATGCCTCAAGATGGAAGAATTAAGGGATGTCACCAATGGCGAAATTCCCATCTTCCTCAAACTCGCCGCCGGCCGGGTCTGGGAGGATGTCAAAATCGCGGTGAAAGCCGGCGTGGACGGCATCGTGATTGACGGCGCCGAAGGCGGCACCGGGGCCGCACCGGTGGTGGCATCCAACAACCTGGGCATCCCTACCCTGCCGGCCCTGGTTCAGGCGGTGCGCTCACTGGAAGACATGGGCGTCAAAGAGGAAATCAGCCTGATTATGTCCGGCGGCATCAAAGACGGAGCAGATGTGGCCAAAGCACTGGCACTTGGCGCCGATGCGGTCGCTATCGGGACCGGCGCCATGATTGCCATGGGATGCACCGTTTGCCTGCGATGCCATGAAGGCCGCTGCGCATTCGGCATCGGCACCCAGGATCCCGAGCTGCGCCAGCGCCTCGATGTCGATGAAGCCGCCCAGCAGGTGGCCAATTACATTCAGGCCATGACCAACGAGGCGATCATTTTAGCCAAAGCCGCCGGCAAAACCAAGCTGACCAGTCTGGAACGCGAAGACCTGCGTTCCCTGACCCTGGAGGCCTGCGCCATGACCGGCATTCCGCTGATCGGATCGAATTACACTTTCGGCGAGATGTTCGGGTTTTGCTAGGCGCTGGATACTCGATGCTGGATACTGGATTCTCGATGCTGGATTCTCGATGCTGGATTCTCGATGCTGGAGGCTCGATGCTGGATGCTGGATACTTGATGCTGGATGCTGGATACTTGATGCTGGATGCTGGATTCTGGATGCTGGGTACCGGGTGATACTTCCCTGTCGCTAAATTGATCGGGGACTGAAGTTTTTTCATGAAAGAAACTTTTAAAAAGCGAATATCGAATAATGAATGTCGAATGTCGAAGGATTGTATTCTGCTTGTCGTGAGCTTTTGTGTCGAACGGTCTATTTTATTAAAAAGACTGAGCAAAGCGATTCCATCCTTCGACATTCTGCGGTTCGATATTCGATATTCTGCGGTTTGCTTTTAGCGTAGTTTCATAAGAGGTTTCGGGTGTCAGGTAAACGAGGTCCTAAATCCTGACACCTGAACACTGACACCTGAAACCTTCAGGATCTAGCAACATGCAATCCGTATATTGAAACTTTTTAACAGGACTTGAAACCATGCGCATCGAAGATCACCCCATACTCGGGCAATTTGAGAAAGGGCCCGGGGTTCAATTTACCTTTGACGGCAAACCCATGGAAGGGTTTGAAGGCGAGCCGATTGCCATTGCGCTGCGCAGCAATGGGGTCATGATCCATCGTTATACAGCCCGTCGCAATGAACCGCGGGGGATGTTTTGTGCCATCGGGCGCTGCACGGATTGTATCATGGTGGTCAATGGACGCCCCAATATCCGCACTTGCGTCGAGCCGCTCAAAGCGGGCATGGTTGTCGAAACCCAAGCGGGTAAAGGGCAACCCAAGAGGTAGGTTCAAAGGTTCAATGTTCAGAGGTTCAAAGGTTGGTGGCTGATGGTCCAATTTTATTTACCAAATGAAATCAATGAGAAAGAAAAAATCGCGGATAAATTAACCCGGAACGCTGAACCTTGAACCCGTTAACCCAGACCGTCTGAAGGTCAATTTTCAGCTAAAATCAAAGAACCATATGGATAACAGGAAAGATATAATTCGACTTAACGAGGTCTGTTTCCATGCGCAGATATGAAATGATATGTGTCGGAGCCGGCCCGGCCGGATTGGCCGCAGCGGTCGAAGCGGCTAAGCACGGCGTCCAGGTGATCGTATTTGACGAAAATGAACGACCCGGGGGCCAGCTGTTCAAACAGATTCACAGATTTTTCGGCTCCCGGGAGCATCGCGCCATGGAGCGCGGGTTCAATATCGGCAACAGTTTTTTGGAGGAAGCTAAAGAACTTGGCGTGCAGGTTTCGCTGAATTCGGTAGTCCTGGGATTTTATGAAAATGGGGCCCTGAATGTCATGGTCGGTGATCGTATCGAACAAGTCAAGGCCCAAAAAACCCTGATCGCCACCGGGGCATCTGAAAATATGATTCCGTTTCCGGGCTGGACATTGCCCGGCGTTATCGGGGCCGGTGCCGCACAAACCATGTCCAACATTCACGGAATTCGACCGGGCAATAATATTCTGATGGTGGGTTCCGGTAATGTGGGCGTCATCGTCAGCTACCAGATGATGCAGGCCGGCAGCCACGTGGCAGCGGTAATTGACGCCGCGCCCACAATCGGTGGGTATGCCGTACATGCCGCCAAAATAGCCAGGGTCGGCGTACCGTTCATGATGTCCCATACCATCAAGGAAGCCCATGGCAAGGACCGTGTCGAGGGTGCCACCGTGATCCGGGTCGACGATTCCTGGAACCAGATTGCGGGAACCGAGAAAAGCTTTGAGGTCGACACCATCTGCATTGCCGTCGGTCTCAATCCCATGACCCAGTTGCTGCTCATGGCCGGCTGCAAAACAGCGTTTGTGCCGGTTCTGGGCGGCAGGCTGCCCGTCCACGATGAATACCAGGAAACATCAATTAAAGGCATCTACGTGGCCGGAGATGCATCGGGCATCGAAGAGGCCAGCACCGCCGTTATTGAAGGACGGATTGCCGGCCTGGGCATTGCTCACAGCCTAGGCTATCTGGATGACGAATCTTTTCGGCAGCAGATCGGACAGCAATTTACGAGCATGAAAGGTTTGCGCAGCGGAAGCCACGGTGAGCAGCGCGGCAAAGCCAAAGAATATTTAAATGAGGTGATGAAAGGAACGATGGATGCCCTCTGATTCCTCAAAAACAGGATTTTTATCGGAGGCGGAACTCAAAGACAGCCCGGGTGTTCCTTCCGAACCGCGGCGTATAAAGGGCCCGGTTGCTACCATAGAATGCATGGAGGACATACCCTGCAATCCCTGCGAATCCAGCTGTAATTATGATGCGATCATCGTGGGGGAAGACATTACCAATCTACCCCATCTGTATGAAGACAATTGTGTGGCGTGTCAAACCTGCGTTTATATCTGCCCGGGCCAGGCCATTTTTATGATCGACGAAAGCCTGCCCGACGGCAAGGCCAGCGTGATGATGCCCTACGAATACCGGCCCCTGCCGCAAAAAGAAGATATTGTCAAGGCCCTGGACCGCGCCGGACGGGAACTGGGAGACGCCAAAGTGATCAGAGTCCGTCAAACCAAAAAAATGGATCAAACCGCGACCGTGACCGTAGAGGTGCCCCGGGATTGGTCCATGCAGGCGCGGGCGATACGGCTAAAGAGCTCATAGCCGGGAGTTAGAAGCTCAAGGCTGAAAGCAGTAAGTTCAAAGGTTGAAGATGTATGGTGGTAGGAATTGGGAATCGGCATTAGGTATTCGGTATTCGGCATTCGGCAAAAACGGATAGGTGTTATTGGTTATTTGTTAATCGTTATTGGAACAGACTGAGAATCAAATTTTATATATCTATCTTCAAGGAGATTTAAAATCGATCTAATTCCTTTCAAACCAATAACAAATAACGAATAACGAATAACTCTCAACTCGTAAAAACGTTTTGATTCACGAAAATTGGTTTATTAACCTTTTATCGCATTAATGCAAATCAAACTACAACCCAGGAGGAAAAAAATGGCAGAACAAGCGTTGGGTATGGTGGAGACCAGAGGTCTGGTGGGCGCCATAGAAGCAGCAGATGCAATGGTAAAGGCAGCTAAAGTCAGATTCGTCGGCCGGGAATTCGTGGGCGGCGGCATGGTAGCCGTGTTCGTGCGCGGCGATGTCGGTGCGGTTAAAGCCGCAACGGATGCCGGTGGTGCGGCAGCCGAACGGGTTGGCGAACTGCTTTCAGTCCATGTCATCCCCAGGCCGCACAGCGATATTGAATTTACAATCCCGCAATCCGAGTAGCTCGCCGGCAGCGACTGAAGGCGGCATTGGCCATTGATTCGGCCCGCGAGATATCTTGTTGATGGGGGGCTATAAACAACTCGCCCCTCCCCCGGAGGCCGACGCATGGCGGATACTCTGTCCGCGAATCGAGCTCACACTTCAAGGAACCGGTGTGGTTTGATTCTGTGCCGCCCGCAGCGACCTGCTGCTTTTAGAGCACAACTATTCGTTTATTACGAAGGGATTTATCATGGCATTCAGTACGCAAATTATATCCCAACCTTCGCCCGGGGTCTTTGAGTTATTACGCCAGCGGGTAGGCGCTGTCGGCAAAAAAATTTTTGCCGAAGCTGAGATTCCATTTACCGCGGTGGGGTTGGTTCAGGGCAAGGTCGTAGACATGATCGCTGCCGCCGATGTAGCCGAAAAAGCCGGTGACGTCCGGGTCTTTGATTTGAAAGGCATATGTCCCCAACATATCACCATGATTGGAATATTTGGCGATATAGCTGACGTCGAAGCCAGTATTGCAGCAATTGAAGAGGCTGAACATCTCAAATGATTGTTTGCGAGGGTTTAAGAACTATAACGGGCGCAGGAGGATAAGCAGCATGTTAATAGCCAAGGTTGTCGGGAATGTATGGTCATCCAAAAAAAAGGATGAGATATCAGCCATAAGGCTTCTGGTTATTCAGCCTTTGGGAGATGACCTCGAATCCACCGGTAATATTCGGGTTGCCGCAGATGAAGTCGGTGCCGGATTCGGCGAACTGGTCATCGTCACCCAGGGGGCGCCGGCCATGCAGGCCTTCAATAAGGACAATTTAGTTCCCATCGATGCCGTGGTCGTCGGCATCGTCGACAATATTGAAATGGCCGACGAGGTCGCCGGAAAGAAATAATGAGAGCGGATATCGTCGATAAAGTCCGGGCCGCCGGTGTGGTCGGTGCCGGGGGAGCGGGTTTTCCCACCCATGTCAAGCTGCAATTTGAGGTCCAGCGGGTGCTGGGAAACGGCGCATCCTGCGAGCCGCTGCTCTCCGGTGATCCATACCTCATGCTGAATCAGCCCGGCCCCGTTTTGGACGGCCTGCTGACCGTAATGGACTGCACCGGCTCCGACAACGGTACCATCTGCCTCAAATCCAAACACGCCGATGCAGTGGCCGTGCTGAAAGAAAAAGTCAGCGACAACGGATACGCCGGCCGCATCGATGTGTTTGAGCTGGACGATTTTTACCCGGCCGGCGATGAATTCATCCTGGTCAATGAAGTTTTAGGAAAAATCGTGCCCGAAGGCGGCATCCCCCTCAATGTGCTGGCGGTTGTCAGCAACGTCGAGTCACTCTTGAATATATCCCGTGCCATGGCGGGCCGGCCGGTGACGGACCGCTATTTGACCGTTTGCGGTGAAGTTAATCAGCCCCTGATCTGCCGGGTGCCGATCGGCACGCCGGCCGATGCTGTCATCGATCTGGCCGGAGGCGCCAAAATCAGCGATTTCGGCATGGTGATGGGCGGCCCCATGATGGGCAAGATCCTTCGCACGGGGACGGAGCCGGTTACCAAAACCACCAGCGGAATCATTGTATTGCCGCCACACCACAATGTTATCCGCGATAAGCGCCGCAGCCTGGACCAGATGCGCTTTATCGGAAAATCGGCCTGCACCCAGTGTTCGAGATGCACGGATCTATGTCCGCGGTATCTGATCGGACACGACCTGAAACCGCACCGCATCATGCGGCACTTGGCCTACACGCCGGGAATGACCGGGGAGATATTGGAAGATGCCCTGATTTGTTCGGAATGCGGGGTTTGTGAAAAGTTTGCCTGCCCCATGATGTTGTCCCCCCGGGAAATCAACGCGGCCGTCAAGCAGAAGCTGCTCAAAGACGGCATTAAAAGGGCGCCCCGCAGTGAAGGCTACAAGGTATCGCCGTTTAACGAAATCCGCAAAATACCCATCAAACGGCTCATGGAGCGGTTGGAAGTGGGCCGCTACGATGTGCATCCGCCATTTTGGGAAGATGACATACCGGTCCGCCGGGTAGTCATCCCCTTGCAACAGCACCTCGGAAAACCAGCCCTGCCGGTGGTGCGCACCGGCGACCGGGTTCAAAAGGGAGATCTCATTGGAGAGATCCCCGAAGGCGCCCTGGGCGCCAGGGTTCATGCCAGTATTGATGGCACGGTTGAGGCGGTTGATGAGAATATAGTTATTAAGGAATAATGAACTAAATTTCAAAATGACTAAAATGAGCTAAAATTGTGGAATTCTATCCAAATTAAAATAGACAGCATACCTTAATTTTAGTCAATTTAGGCATTTTCCAATTTTAGTCATTTTGTGAAGCAAGGATAATCTTCATATTGCAGTAATACCAAGAATATCCAGTCAGGCCTATATTAGGAAGGAAGCATGGAACTCAAAGCCATCGCCATGATTGAACTCAACAGCATCGCCAAAGGGGTGGAGGCGGCCGATGAGATGCTGAAGTCCGCCGATGTTGCGCTGGTCATGGCGCAGCCGATTTGTGCCGGCAAATACATGGCACTGGTATCCGGCGATGTCGATTCAGCCGAACGGGCGTTGGAAGTGGGCAAAGAAGTGTCCGGCGAATTTTTAGTGGATGACTTCCTGATTCCCAACGTGCATGACTCCGTCTTTCCGGCGCTGACCGCCACCACCCGGATACATGATATCGATTCGCTGGCGGTTATTGAGACGTTTTCCGTGGCGGCCTCCATCTTGGCAGCCGATGCGGCTGTCAAGGCCGCCGCTGTGGACCTGATTGAAATCCGGTGCGCCACGGGTCTGGGCGGCAAATCTTTTCTGTACCTGACCGGTGATGTCAGCTCGGTGAATTCAGCGGTGGAAGCGGGCATCGATGTTTTGAAGGGTACCGGATTGATCCTGAGTCATGTGGTCATCCCGTCGCCCAGTCGGGAAATCGGCAGGAGCATACTATGACGAACCCCGGGTCAACATTGCAGGCGCTGGTCAACCAACCGGAGAACTGGGATTTTTCCGACGCCGGACAGCTGTTTGCCGGTATCGATCTGGGAACCTACAAGGCCATCACGATCATCATTGACGAAACAGGCCGACCCCGGGCCGCCCGCATGCGGCGGGCTGAGGTGGTTCGCAGCGGCTTGATCGTGGATTATGTCGGTGCCCAGAAAATCGTGCACGAAATGATCGAAGAAATGCGCAAGGCCGCGCCCCTGGGGATTGACCGGGGCGCCACCTCGTATCCGCCCCAAACGGAACATGCCAATGTCGACGCCACCCGCTATCTTCTGGAAGGCGCGGGGCTCGAGGTGCTGGCGGTATTGGATGAACCCTCGGCCGCCAATCAGGTACTCAAACTAAAAGACGCCGCCATTGTCGATGTGGGCGGCGGGACCACGGGCATTGCCGTGATTCAGGACGGCAGCGTCGTATTTACGGATGATGAGGCCACCGGCGGCGTCCATCTGTCCCTCGTCGTCGCCGGCAACCGCAAAATCAGTTACGAGGAAGCCGAGCAGTTAAAAATCGACCCTGCCCTGAGCCGGGAAATACTTCCCGTCGTACGGCCGGTCATCGAAAAGATAGCCAGCATCGTGGACGCCAGCTTGAAGGACTTTGACAACTTAACGGAAATCTGCCTGGTCGGCGGGACCTGTGAGTTGGCAGGCTTTGAAGACATTGTTCAAAAAACATTGCATTTGAAAGCCTACCGGCCGGAACATCCCCAGTTCATTACTCCGCTGGGGATTGCGTTGTCGTGTTTGGAAAAAACTTAAAAGAGAAAGGTTTCAGGTGTCGGGTGTCAGGTGTCAGGCCAGCCGCTGGTTAGAAAAGCTGCCAGTCAAATCGAAAAGAAGCTCTGAAAAAGCGATTATAGAATAATGAATGTCGAAGTAATGAACTCTGCCTGTCGTGAGCTTTTGTGTCGAACGGTATATTTTATAAAAACAAGACTGAGCGAAGCGAATCCATCCTTCGACATTCGATATTCGATATTCTGCGGTTCTGCGGTTCGCTTTTCCTTGAACCCTGAACCTTGAACCCAGAACCTTGAATCTTTAAAATGAATAAAGAGGACATCAGCAGGATTGTACGGGAAGTTTTGCAGGAAAAAGGCCTGCTGGACGGCCCGGCCCGGCCGTCGACGGCCCGACGCATTGAGCGACCCTGCCCTACCCCGGCAGTACTAAACGTATTTCACCCCGGGGTGCGGTACCTCGAATCGGCTCTGGAACAGGTGCGCTGGATGGAAAAATCGGCCGGCAAGTCCAGCGTATTTACGGTGCAATCCGCCCGGGCCTGGGTCTGCGGCCGGGACGTCCAGGAGAAATCCGGTTGCAAGTGCATTCTCGACACAGTTAAGCCGGAAGGACTGGAAAAAGCCCTGCGCAAAGCGGATATATTGGTATTGCCGACCTTCTGCTTTAAAACGGCAGCTAAGGTGGCACGGCTGATCAATGACAGCCAGGAAACCGCCATCGTGATATCGGCCCTCATGCAGGGCAAACCGGTGCTGGCGGCCAACGATGGCTTCACCTTGCTCGATACCCTATCCAACCCGGTGATTGGAGAAGAAATAAAACGCATACTCGGCAAACTGGAAAGCTACGGTATGGTTTTTTGTGAAACCAGCCGACTGGCCGCCGAATTTGAAAAAATCACGGCTGCCAATAAAAAAGATGCGCCGCTGAAGCCCGGACAAGCTGACCGGGTCCACCCCGCCGAGGCGCTCAGATTGATCACAGTCAAGGATATCCGGCTGGCCGTTGACAATCATCAGGAAACGATTCTGTTGGTGCCCGGCGGTATAATTACGCCCCTGGCGAAAGACCAGGCTAAAGAGTATGCCATCAGAATTGAGAGGTTAACCTGATTGAGCGAAAAACGCTCAATCAGGTGTTAGTAGTTATCCGTTAATTGTTATTGGAATTGGCTGAGTACCTGATTGCATATTATCATCGTTATGATTGTTGAAAAAAGACTGAGTGAAGCGATTCCATACTTCATTATTTCCGCCTCGGGCGGATTCGATATTCATAATGATTATGGATCTATGCTTTACCGAGGAGAGGAATAAATGGCCGAGTTGAGAGCTTACTGTCATATTGATCGCATGCAGCCGCAGTTTGCATCGCTGTTTGCAAGCTCATGCCGGGGATTTTTATCGGTGGAAGGGATGTCTTCCCTTTTTGTCGAAGTATTGCCTGGTGTTGAAATCAACCGCCTGGCCGACATTTCCCTGAAAGTTACCAATGCAAAACCGGGGGAAATGATCGTGGAAAGACGCTACGGCATGATGGAGATCCACTCCTTTGAACGGGAGGAAATTATACATGCCGGCCAGATGATTTTGGAAGAACTCGGCCTCAAAGAAGAAGATCGGATCGCTCCCAGTATTCTGTCGGCCAGCATTATCAACCGAATAGATCCCTACCAGGCCGTCATCATCAACCGCAACAGCAAGGGCATGTTGATTTTGGGCGGCGATGATGTCTATTTGCTGGAAGTCACGCCGGCGGCCTACTCCTCAATAGCCGCCAACGAAGCCGAAAAGCACTGCGATGTCCGGCTGGTTGACATCAGGTTTTTCGGCGCCGCGGGACGAATTTATTTGGCGGGCTCGGAATCTGAAGTCCAGGCCGCTGCCCAAAGAATTGCTGAAACGTTGAAAGAATTAAAAGGACGCAAGCCGTAAACAAATATGAGATCCTAACTCCAATTAGATGTAAATGAATAATGAAACCTGAAGATGGGCGTATGAGGATATTGGCTGGAAGGCCAGGAAGCTCGGAGGCCTGGATGCCAGGAGGTAAATAATCCTTTTTGCCTCCATGCTTGCCAGCTTCCAAGCTTCAAGCATACTATCCTCCAAGCCCCACGCCAGTGGAGATTACAAGATGAAACAAGCATTAGGAATGATTGAAACCTTGGGATTGGTCGGTGCGATCGAAGCGGCGGATGCTATGGTTAAAGCCGCCAGGGTTAAGTTTCTGGGTCGCCAGAAAGTAAAAGGCGGTCTGGTGGCGGTCATGGTCTCCGGTGATGTCGGGGCCGTCAAGGCGGCCGTGGATGCCGGTGCTGCTGCCTGCCAACGGGTCGGCAAACTGGTTTCAGCCCACGTCGTGCCCCGACCTCACGATGACATTGATCCCATGGTACCCGCTGAGGTCGAGCCTGAAAAACCGGTAGCAGAAACGAAGCCGAAAAAACCGCCTAAAAAGGCAACTCCGGCAAAGAAAAAAAAGGGTTAACCAGAAGAAATTGGTGATATTTGGTGGGCACAGCCCACCCTACAATATGGAATTTTCGCAACTTTAGGGTTAATCAACTTAAGTATCCACAATTTTGACATCCTTATCCGGTGCGCTTTTTGCCGGAAAAGGATTTGGAGCAGCATATGGCACCTGTTTTCATTTTCGTTGAACAAGTCTGGTCTCTGGTGAGATCCGGCAAAACCGAGATTGAAATCCCGGAGGGCGCCCGCATATCCGCGGCTGCAGCTGACTTGATCAAAGAGAAAAAAATCCGGATCAAAACCGTTGCCCCCGGCGCGACGGCAGCGTCTGCTGCCGGCCAGCAGACGGCCGGCCGGAATTCGATCCGAACGGTCAAAAAAGCGAACCGCCGGACGGCGACCACTCCTTCGGCGCAAAAAGTAAAGCCTGATTCGACCCCGGAGGATTCAGCTGAGATATCAGAAGCCGAACTGGAAGAAGTAGTCAATCAGGTACTGAAGCGTTTTAAAGACCTAAAAGGCGGACAATCCGGCAGCACGGGACCGGCAAAGCCGGTTGAAACACCGGCTGCGGCCGATTCAGCAGCGGACCCCGACGACCTGGTGATCTGCCGCTGCGAGGAGATCACCCGGGGAGAAATCAAGGATGCGATACGAAACGGTATGCAAACCTTAAACGGCGTCAAACGCGTTACCCGGGCCGGCATGGGGCTTTGTCAGGGGCAGACCTGCCAGCAGCTGGTGGCCCGCATTCTGACCGAAGAACTTGGCCTCAGCGCGGCGGATATCGACCCCACCACCGCCCGGGGGCCGGTCAGGCCCCTGCGCTTGGGGGTGTTTGCGAACAGCTAGAAAAAAGGTGTCAGGTTTCGGGTGTCAGGTGTCAGGAAAAGATAAAACCTTAATTGAGTAAAATCCAATTGAGAGCTATCTGTTTTTAGTAATTTGTTATTGGGTTAAACAGCATTGGCTGTTACCCCGCAATTAGTTCTATCTGGTGCCAACGTATTGGTTTCAGGATTTTGGCTTGTAATTGCTGACACCTGAAACCTGACACCTGACACCTGAAACCCAAGTGTAAAGTGAAAAAGATAACCATAGTACTCTATATGTACAAAGTAAATTTCATAATCCACTAAGGAAGCAAGATGCCCGAAAAAGCAGATACAGTCATCATTGGCGGCGGCGTCATGGGTTGCGCCATTGCCTACAATCTGGCTAAAGCAGGGTTAAAGCCGGTTGTCATCGAAAAATCGGACATCGGCGGCGAGGCCTCCGGCAGCAATGGCGGCGGTGTGCGGCAGTCAGCCAGGAATCTAAAAGAAATGCCGCTGGCCATGGAAAGCATTCAGATGTACGGCCGGTTGCACGAAGAACTTGGCATGGATGTAGAATATGTGCGCGAGGGAAATTTGCGGCTCTGTACGACGGAAGAAGAACTCGAGGCCATGCGCCAGGCCGTCAAGAATCAAAAAGAAGTCGGGTTGCACCTGGAGATGCTGGATCGCAAACAGGTACTCGAAATCAATCCGCACGTGGGTGAAAAAGTTATCGGTGCCAGTTATTGCCCGACGGACGGTCATGCCAACCCTTTTCTGGTGACGTATGCCTTTTTTTTGAAAGCCAAAAGCCTGGGCGCGCGATTTTTTACCCATGAAGAAGCCCGACAAATCCGGATGCAAAAAGGCAGCGTCACGGCCGTGGTGACGGATAAGAATGTCTTTGAAACCGATCTGGTGGTCGACGCAGCCGGGATCGCCGGCCGCAAAGTGGCCAATATGGTGGGCCTGGACCTGCCTTTGCGATCAATTTTCTCCGAGGCCCTGATTACCGAAGCCTATCCACCCCTCTTCAAGCAGATGGTCGGACATGCCAAGGGATTGTTTTACGGTCGGCAGACCGTCCACGGTTCCTTTTTCTGGGGCGGATTCGTGGGGACCGAGCAATTCATCTACCGCGAAGGCAAACCGCTATTTCACTATATCGGTCCGTCCATCTCCCAGATGGTCATAGACTTTTTCCCGGTGCTCAAAGAGCTCAACGTCATCCGGATGTGGTCGGGCCTTATCGCCCAGATGTCGGACGCCATTCCGGTGCTGGGTTTTACCCAGGAAGTCCCCGGCTTTGTGTTTGCCACCGGATTCAGCGGTCACGGTTTCGGGCTGGCGCCGGTCATCGGCCGGTTGATATCCGAATTGATTCTGGATTGTGAAACATCCATCCCGATCAATGATTTTTGCTATGGGCGATTTCAAAACGGATCGGATCACGAGTGCTCCTGCCGGGGCAATGCGGCCTGTACCACCGTAACGGCGGTCTGCCCCAACAAGCGGGAATGGCTGAAGAGCATATGATAAAATGACTAAAATTAAAAAATGCCTAAATTGCCTAAAATTAAGGATGTTGGTCTTTTTTAAAAATGGATAGTATTCCGAAAGTTTAGATCATTTTAGTCATTTTTAATTTTAGCTCATTTTTCGGATCAAATTACATCGGATTTTCGTATTCATTAATATGACTAAAGAAAATGCAGATAGGTAGAAGAAATGATCGACCTCAGAGCATTTGCATTCATTGATCAGCTGCAGCGGCAGATGGTGGCTTATATCGGCTCGGCTTCCCGGGGGTATTACCCGGTCACCGGACAGGCGGCCTTGTTTCTGGAAATTGCACCGGGCATGGAGATCAACACCATTACGGATGCCGTGATGAAAAAATCCAATGTGCGCCCCGGCGCACTTGTGGTGGAAAGATCGTTCGGCATGCTCGAGGTGCATGCCGACGATCCGGCCGATGTGCAGGAGGCCGGGCAGGTCATTCTGGATTTTCTGGGATGCCGGGAAAGCGACCGGCTCAAACCCAAGATTTTGTCGACGGAGACCATCGAGCGGCTCAACCCCTACATGAGTCAAATCGTCAATCGTTTTCGGGCCGCCAGCATGTCGTTGAGCGATGATACCCTCTACGTCCTGGAAGTCGTGCCCGCCGGATACGCCGGCTATGCCGCCAACGAGGCTGAGAAAGCCGCCGATATCACGATTAATCATGTCAGTGTGTACGGCGCCAGCGGCCGGGTCTACCTGGCCGGCTCCACATCCGACATCCAGGCCGCCAAGTACGCGGCCGAGACCGCCCTGGGATCGCTGGATGGCAGGGAGCATTGACGAGCTAATTCAGGGATTCAGGAATTTAGGAAATTAGGAATTGAAGGAATGCTATCTATTTAAATTTATTTATTTTATCCTTTAATCCCTCAATCCCTAAATTCCTGAATCCCTCAATTTTGCTCGACTAAACTTAGATAATATCCAAAAAAGTGTACTCAATTTAAAGTAAGTTACGGGATCTGTAGTAAAGAATGTACGAAACGGTCAAAAAAGAGCTCTTCGAACAGATTATCCGCCTCAGGCCGACCCTTTCGCCCAAAAAGCGGCGGGTGGCCGATTTTATGATGGATGATTATAAACGGCTGTTTCTGATGAGCGCCAAAGAAATCGCTCAAAAGTGCCAGGTGAGTGAACCGACCATCACCCGCTTTGTCATGGACCTGGGGTTTAGCGGATACGGTGAGTTCGAACATTATCTTAAAGGGCTTTTGCGCATTGAACTGACCAGTGTCGAGCGTCTGATAAAGTCCAGCAAGGAAATCGGCAACACCTCCGTCCTGGAAGCCTATCGCCAGAATACCATCGCCAACCTGGAAAATATGGTGCAGTCCGTTTCCGAAGCGGAGATCCGGAACCTGGCCCAAATGATCCATGCGGCCCAATCGATCCTGGTCGCGGGATACAAAGCCTCGGCGACGCTGGCCTATTACTTCGGCTATCTGCTGAAAAAAATCAAAGAAGGGGTTATTATCGACACGGCCTATGCCGGGGATAATCTGGATGCGATATCGCTGCAGGGCGACTCGCTGCTGGTATTTGCAATTGCTTTTCCTAGGTATCCCCAGCGTACCATCGAACTGGTTGAGTACACTAAAAAGTACCAGGCAACCGTTGTCTGCATCAGCGACTCTCTGAAATCTCCGGTTGTGCCCCTGGCGGATCACTTCGTCATTATTGATATGGACGGTTTTTCATTTATCGATCCGTTTTCGCATATCATCACGTTTCTGGGGGCCCTGATCCATGAAATCGCTTATATTGACCGGGAAGCCACCGCCCGACGCCTGTCACAGATTGAAGACGGCGCCCGGCGACGCCGGGATTTCTATACCACGGGAAAAGAGAAATTGCAGGATTATGATCCGCTGAAAGTAGACTATTTTAATCATTCGAATGGCTGAGACCTGATAGGGATTGAAGAACGAAGATTGAAGATTGAAGATTTGTGGTATCGCTACGCTCTGGCCTTTTTTAATTCGACCGATTAGTAAAGGATGAAGGCGCTTATAAGCAATACCGCTGACGGCAGGCGCCCAGTCTGATTTAAAATGAAAATTCAGCAAGAAAATATCGAATGTCGAATTAAAGAATTCTTTCTATTTTTTTGTCAAATAAGCAGAGCGAAGCGATTCCATCATTCGTCATTAGTCATTCTTCATTCGTCATTTTTTTAGAGGAGCACAACATGCAATTGGATGACAAGCTGGTAAACAAAATCGTGGATGCCGTGGTCCAACGATTATCCGAAGAAACACCCCCGCCGGGCCCGTCGGTCGACCGCAACAGCCGCCCGAACACCGCAACGCCCGGCGTCTTTCAAAACATGGATAACTGCATCCCGGCTGCTGTGTCCGCTCAAAAGGAATTGTTGAACCTGGCGCTCGAAACCCGTCGCAAAGTCATCCAGGCCATTCGCGATACCGGCCGGGCCAATGCCGCCGAATACGGCCGTCTGGAATTTGAAGAAACCGATCTCGGCAAATGCGATGACAACGTTGCCAAAAACCTTTCATCATGCGAAGTCCTGGGTATGGAAGACCTGGTTCCCGAGGTTTATGCCGGCGACAAGGGTGTTACCATTATCGAAAGAATCCCGGTAGGCGTCATCGCATCCGTTCACCCGGTCACCAACGCTGCGCCCAGCATCCTGTTTAATGCCATCATGATGATCTCCGGCGGCAATGCCGTGGTGGTCAATCCCCATCCCAAAACCAAAAAGGTGTCAGCCCGGGTAATTTGTGATTTGAACCGGGCGATTGTTGCGGCCGGCGGACCAACCAATTGCCTTTGCTGCCTGGAAGAGCCCTCGGTCCCTTCGGCCCAGACACTGATGACCCATCCGGCGGTCGGGATGATTGCCGTCACCGGCGGTCACGGGGTGGTCGATTTTGCCACCAAAACCGGCAAACGCGTGATTGCCGGGGGCCCCGGCAATCCCCCGGTGGTCGTGGATGAAACCGCTGATCTGGAGCGCGCTGCCCAATGCATCATCCAGGGCGCCGGCTTTTCCAACTGCATCGCCTGTGCCAGCGAAAAGGAAATTTTCGTCGTAGAATCCGTAGCAGACCGGCTAAAAGAGGTATTAAAAAAGAGCGGTGCTTACGAGATCAGCGCGTCCCAAGGTGAAGAACTGGTCAAACACATTTTCAAGGAAGTCAAAACACCCGGCCAGCCAAGCGTGATCAATATGGATTTTATCGGCAAAACCCCCCGGTTCATATTGAAGTCCATCGGTCTGTCAGTGGAACCGGAAGTTCAGATCGTGATCCTGGAAACCGACCGGAATCACCCACTGGTGTGGACCGAACAGATTATGCCGGTATTGCCCCTGGTGCGCTGCCCCAATGTGGATCAGGCAATTGAATTGGCCCTGGCGGCCGAACAAAACTTCGGCCATACCATGGCAATCCACTCCAATAATTTAAACAACATTCGCAAAATGGCCGCCAAGGCCAGCTGCGCCTCTTTTGTCAAAAACGGGGCCTGCGGGCTCGGGGGTGTCGGCGTTACTGGCGAAGGCTATGTGTCGTTTCACATTGCCACCAACGGCGAAGGGCACACCCGGCCCCGGACGTTTACCCGCATTCGACGCTGCGTCATGGCCGACGATCTGCGCTACCGCTATGGGAGCGACTGATGAGAATCCAACTTATCGAACATGATCCCGAAGATTTCTCCCGCACCAATATTTCCTTCTGGGCGGCTGAAAAAGGACACCAGCTTGACCAGATTTACGTCTGCAAAAACGAAGCGCTGCCCTCCATCGATTCATTTGACTGGTTGATGATTATGGGCGGCTCGCAAAACGCCTGGGACGATCAGGGAAATTCCTGGCTGCCGGAAGAAAAGGCGTTCGTGGCTGAGGCCCTGGCCCGGGGCAAACCGTATCTGGGCATTTGTTTCGGTGCCCAGCTGCTGGCGGAGGCCTTAGGCGGCAAAATTTTCCCCAATCAGCACAAAGAAATCGGCTGGTACGAGGTATCATTGAACCGGCAGGGCCGGGAGTCCTTTCTTTTCCGCAATGTGCCGGCATCATTCGATACTTTCCACTGGCACAGCGACCACTTTTCCCTGCCCGCCAACTGCACCCGGCTGGCCGCGAGCCCGCCCACTGAAAATCAGGCTTTCGTCTGCAACGATCAGCCGGCCGTGGGCCTCCAGTTTCATCCCGAATACACCCGGGACATGGTCCGGTATTATGCCCGCGAGCACAGCCAGGATTGGGAGCCGGATCGTTATGTCGGCAGCGGGGATGAGGTTTTGGCCCGCACTGCCAAGCTGCCGAATACCTATTGGCTGATGGAAATGCTGTTTAATAATATGGCTGAAAATTTCGCCGCAAGCAGCTAAATGTTGATTCAATTAGTTTTTCGATACCAAGATCCAAGCTGCACCCCTCACCCAACCCCCAAAGGACAAAGGAGGAAAGTATGAAAGCAGATCTGGTCATTTCCAACGGCAAGGTCATTACCGTGGACCGCGATTTCAGCATCAAGCAGGCCGTCGCTGTCAAGGATGGCAAAATTGCGGCTGTCGGCAGCGACGATGAGATCAAACCGTTTATCGCAGACAATACGAAAGTGCTGGATCTAAAAGGAAAGCCCCTGTTGCCGGGAATTAACGAATCCCACATGCATGCGCCTTTTTTCGGAGCCAGCCGGCCGCCGCTGTCCCTCGACTTAGCCTTCCCGGCCGTCCAATCCATCCCTGACATGGTCGAAGCATTACGCAAGAAGGTGGCCGAAGCCAAACCCGGCGAGTGGATCCGGGGATTTGGCTGGGACCAGAGTACGCTCGCGGAATGCCGCAACGATCCATCCAAATTACCACGCAAATGGGACCTGGATGCCGTTTCGCCGGATCATCCGGTGGCATTTACTGATTTTTCCGTCCACACCCTGCTGGTCAACAGTAAGGCCCTTGAAATCGCCGGCATCACCAAGGACACCCCGGATCCGCCCTCGGGGGAAATGGAGCGGGACGCAAACGGCGAGCCCACCGGAATCTTGAAAGAGCCCGGCGCCCAAGCGCTGGTGGCGGCCCATGTACCGCTTTTGACCCGTGAGGAAAAGAAAACCGCCCTGCTGACGACTTTAAGCCACCTGAATGCCAATGGTGTCACGAGCTTTACCGATGCGGCCATCGGACCGGGCGGTGAAGACTTTCTATATGGTGTGATGGGCACGGAATTTGTCGATCTGTATCAGGAGTTGCTGGCAGAGGGCAATTTAACGGCACGGGTGGCCGTTCTGCTGCTGCTGGGCGATTACGGTGCGCTGACTTACGAAGATTTGGAAAACGGTCTGAACACGTTTAAAGTGCCGTCCGGATTCGATACGACATGTCTTCAATTTTCGGGGGTTAAAATTTTTGCCGACGGTATCCCATTGACTTACACCTCCTGGATGAACGAGGACTATGTCAGCGGTGATGCCGGTCACGGCACATCGGTCATACCCGGTGATACCGATGCCGAGCAGCGCGAAAACCTGATTGAGATGATCAAACTGGTTCACCGGCACGGTTTCCAGATCGGACTGCACGCCACCGGAGACCGGGCCATCGATGCCGCTATTGACGGATTTGTCGCAGCCAGCCGAGAAGTACCCGGCGGCGATCCGCGCCACTACATCATCCACGGAGATTTCATCAGCCCGGAAAAAGCCAAGGTATTGGCCCAATACAACTTCGGAATCGCCATGCAGCCCTTCATCAGTGTGATGATTTCCGACTTTGAACCCGCTGTTGTGGGTGAGAAAAGAGCCGCCTATGAATGGCCCACCCGCACGGTATTAGACGCCGGCGCCAATCTGACCAGCAGTTCCGATGCCCCCGTAACCTATCCCAACTGGCGGTTGGGCGTACAGGCCGCCGTGCTGCGGGAAGGCCTGGTATCCGGCAAAGTGAGCGGGCCCGAAGAATGCATAACCGTTGAAGAAGCCATTCGATCTTACACCATCAACGGTGCCTGGCAGGATCGCATGGAGCAGGTCAAGGGCTCCATCGAAGTCGGCAAAGTGGCAGACTTTTGCGTCATCGGTGACGACATATTATCCGTCGATCCGCACAAGATCGGAGAAATTCCGGTGCTGATGACCATCGTGGGGGGGAAGGTCGTCTTTAATGAAAATCAAGGGGCCTTGGACTAGCCATACCCGAATTTTGCTCGAGTCCGCCAGAGGCGAGTAAAGATCCGAGCCCAGAGGACCCGGCCTTGGTTCACCCCAGAGGAGTGATACAGGTGGCAACTTTTGCCTGCAGTGTTCAGGTGTCAGGTGTCAGGTGTCAGCAACTGAAGTCGATCCACTGGATTGAAGTGGATCATGAATTGGATTTTCATTCACCGCTG
>Ga0209678_1000083_pt1 | contig 38035 bp, 23 predicted proteins | sample WorMetilvaeELBA1_FD_187404 | JGI IMG/M metagenome (GOLD analysis project Ga0209678, IMG submission 187404) | Marine gutless worms symbiont microbial communities from Max Planck institute for Marine Microbiology, Germany - Olavius ilvae ELBA.1... ...
AAAATCAGAACTAGAAATCGCAGTGACATCACCTTCTGCAGTTCACGAACACCTATAAATACGGGCTTACCGTCTAGTCAGTATACACACATCGATCGGTGAACGACATGGCAGCTGAAGCGTCGACATCAATGACTCTCCCAGATATGGACGGATCGTTAACGGGAACCTTGGAACAATGGATGCGTGATCCGGACACCGGACGTCCCGTTAGAACGGGTAATTTTCCGCCCGTGGATGTTACTATAGTCGGCAGACCTGGACGCACGGACATGGAGAAGAAGCACTATATAATATATTCGAAATCACACGGCTTCGGCAAGACATTTCATTTCCGTCGATTAGCCGAACAGTATAACATTCACTTTGTCAGTGATGTATACGACTGGACAGCAGTACCGCGCGAAGCACAGTTTCTCGTTTTCGATGACGTGTGTTCGCCCGTGTGTTGCAAACATAACAAACTCAGCTTTCGAGATCTCTGTGCTCTGACGGGTGGCTCAGCAGGCGGTTTCGCCGGTACATGTAAGACGAACGAACCGTCATTTCAACCGCGAGAGGATGTTCAGGTGATATTGCTGTCAAACGTTTCGCCTTACAACCTCTACGCTAGATGGAACCCGAAACTCCGGGATGTTGTCATTGAAACGGAAAAAGTTGAGAAGTTGCACTCCAGGTTCGAAGTGATTCGTCTCGACGGTTCGGTCGAAGAAGATCGAGTTCGGGCTACGTCACCGGAAACGTGGACCGAGGAACAGTTTCTCGCACAGTGTAAGCTCATCGTCGCAAACATGTGCATGTCGATATATGACAAGGTTAAAAACAAAGTGCCGGCGTACGAATGGGCAGTTGACAGCATCGTCGATCTGTGTGCTAAGCGATCGCTGAAACACACGTGTATAAGGTCCGTCATCCAAAACATCAACGCCGACCACCACGTGATGTGGACATTTGACATGTTGTACCTACCACTTGGGAAAAAACGTTGGGGTTGTAACCTGGCCGATGCTAGAAAGGAACTCATCAAGCTCATAGGCGAACAGACGGGGCGATTTGCTATGCTGTTATTGGAAGATCTCGTCCAACATGTCGCAGAACATCCGTCATCCGCTTTTCATCTGTGTTCTTTCTATGCAAATGAACCGTACCGCATCGACTTCTCGCGTGAAAAGGAACACGTCTTCCGACAGTGTCTTGCTGTACACAACGAGAACGCTAGACCTGAGGACGAAGACACGTATCGCTCAGACGTGTTCGAGAAGGTGTGGGAAGTTGCCAAACAGGAAGAAGAAGAAGAAGAAGAAGAAGAAGAAGACGACGACGACGAAAGCGCTCCAAAAAGAAGCCGTTAGATGTAGTCTCGTTACTGACGCTATGTTTCATTAGATTCGTTACTTATTTACTCACCTTGCACAATTTGTGTTTTGTCAGTTGTCGGCGATCATAGCTTTACTGCTTCAGAACTGAACTGTCTAATATTGCATGTGGCAACGAACGAATCGCACTTGTTAGTCTGTGCTTTGCATTGTGTGTGTGTTGTATTTTTATACTTTACGTTGAGTACGATTTCTATAATAAATATAAATATAAAATGACGATGAAGTGTAGTAGTTGTTGTTGAATGAAATCCGTGCGAGAATCAAATGACAATGACAAGTCTATAGGCATAACGATGGTGAAATTACTAAACTGGAAATATGACGACGAGCCCTGACGAAATTTATGTCGTGTCGTATCGCGCGTCGAAAAAAATGAGGCCTCGATATCATGCTTCACAGAATCTCGATCCACGTCGACCTTTCCCCTGCAATGAACGATCTTTGTTCGTAAACTGTGATCTATATTACGTATATCAATTTAAGCTTCGGTGTAGGCCTCGCGGATTGTGAAATGGTGTGGATTTTTCACATAGTTCATCGGCGTGTCGACGACAAACACAGGCCTTCTTTCTCTGTTTCTGAACGTTGACCTACATTTCAAGCTCGAAAATCGCCTTCATATACAATAATAACGAGTCGCTTGAAATGATACATGGACGACTGCGAGCTTTCGCCCATCTGTCTGAGTAGTGTACGTCTGTGATGGGGAGAGGTTGTATTTTTTTGTTATGTGTTGTCAATAAAAACGCATACGACTCGAAACGAACAGAAACGAATGCTTGTATTGAAAGAAACATAATACAGTTTCTGTAATTTATTAACGACATCGTATGCATATAATTAATGTCACTGTCTAAAATAATAATATTGAGACATGCATCGTATTCTTTTTCTGCGTCGTTCCGTGAGATTTGCGTTTCCTCGTTCTTCATCTGCGGCGTTCATGACAGAGGCAACTTTGAGCTTTGACGTATCCGTTGTGCGAGTCAAACCGACCAACTGGTCACTTTTGCCGATTTTCTTAAAGTTCAGCAGCACGTGACCTCTGTGCGTGGATCCTTGAGAATAAGCGACCGTTGACGCCGGTGTTCCGTAGACTGGATTCATCAGTCCAAACATCACAGCCATTTCGAATCTTTTAATTTTCAGTTCTTCATCATCATCGACCGACAGCTGCTGCTGCTGCTTGGCGCTATTGATCACCAGATTACGCGTCTTCAGTATGACATCCGAGAACACGCCGCACGTTTGCGGTCGCAGTGGGCGCGGCAGATTCATCAGTTCACCACCCTTCATACGAAACATGGTGTTCACGGTAAGTTTCGGCGATGCGCTCATGTCTGCCATTCCGCGTCGTAACATGAGACCCAACGTGTCCCGTTTCATTTTATCAGCGGGGCATTTTTGTTTCGGTTCCGTGAAAATGGTGCTCCAGTTGACTTCAGCCGAGCAGTGAGGATTGGTGGTGACTAGTAAGCTGTCTAGCAGAAGCAGCGTGCAAATGGAATCCACGTACAGTTCGTAGTTAAACGCCTCTACTCCCATCCACAGAGCGGTGACAGGTTTCATTGGATATCGACCGTTTGACATGTTTTCTTCGCGTCTCAGTAACGACGGCGGGTATTTGGCTCCACATGCTACGTTGTCTGCACGCTGTCGTTCTTTTTCTTGTCGCCACACAGCGTTACACTCACTTCTGCCAGTGTCGAAGAGCTTTATGTCGCCGATGCTGTTAAGACGAAGACTGCTCAATGGTACAGGCTTGTCTTCGTACTTGAGTAACGGATACAGCGGACTCCGATCGGTGTACACGTTCAGCTGGACTTCTTTTGCAAACTGTTTGCCTACTCTGCTGCAAATGGCTAACACCATACGTTCTAACTTTGCCGTCAACTGCAGTTCAACGACCATCGTTCTCTTGTCTGCGTTGTTTCCTTCCGACGTCAGCACTCCGTTTATCAGGCGATCGTATTCGTCAAATATTTCACGCGCAGCTGTCGGGATCTTTGCGCGCAGTTTCTTGTAGGCATCCTTCAACATGATGCCGTCCATCGGAATGGACGGATCGAGTTCGCTTACACACCATTCTTGAAATTTTACGATCACTCCTCCGTATACCATACACTTGTAAGCGTGAGGGGCGTACTGTGCGAAAACCGTATTTTCCAGCAGTTCGCTTAACGTGCAGTTCGTACCTCTGAACACGACACTCGTTGTCGTCTTTTCGTTTGTAACTGGTGCGTTTCTCACCATATAGCGAACTCTCTTAAACGTCATGTAAAGAATGCGAGCATTTGTAGTCGTTCGTAGACTCTTGGCAAAGTCGCTACTGTTGTAATTCGGTCTGGCAAATTCCACTACCATGTCACTCAGCGGATCGTACGTCATCTTACCAACTTGATCGACTACCTTCGATCCGTTGAGATAATGCTGAGCCAAAGCTGTCCCGTTCCCGAGCTTCTTTGCGATTGCTTCGGCATGTTGACGCTTCGCCAAGTGTTCTTTCTTGCTCAGCATATTCACGGCACGACCGACGATAAAACTCAAATTGTCTGCAGGTTCGTCGTCGTCGTTGTCGACGGGAATCTCTGTAGTCGTCTTACCGTCGCCAGTTCGTATCTTCTTTATCATGCGACGACATTTTCTGTCGTTGACTACTCGGTCGTAGAGAATGTCGTCGAGCGCGCTTTCGTTGAAAGATTCGTCAGCTGCTAACACAACGCCCGTGTCGCATGACTGCAGGAACACTTCCTCGTCGACACGTCGCCGCTTGTCTTTACGCGACGATTCAGCCACTTGCCTTCGTACGGCTTCGTGATGTAATCTGGCAATGCGTTGCTCGTGTGCAAGGTTGCAGCCGCTGTCGTCGCTGTATAAGTCATCGATGTCTAAATCGCCACAGTTCTCCGCTTCAGTCTTGTACCCTGCATAAATTTTTTCTTTGTCGCGCCACATGCGTATTCTGTTACTTCTTGCCTCATTTTCCGTCAGCGACGACAAGCCTTTGTCCGTGGCGTCATGTACACCCGCTGGAACAATTATTGGTACCACGTTGTCGGCGATAAATACAACATCCGTGACCGGAAGATCGGCTTTTCCAAAGGACGCCATTTTCTGCGTGTACTGGCAAACGTCGGCGTGTCTCCTGTATAGCCGCGTGCCCTCCGCAATGTATCCGGGATCCTCCACGAGACCGGGATGTTCTTCGTGGATGTACATTGACGTGTACGTGTACGGGCTGACCGGAAGACATCTCTCCAACGTCATACACGTTGCTCGACACGCCAACGTGTCTTTTGCTTGGAAGTCATTTTTATCACGTCTGAAGAATTCCGATTTGTAGAGCAAAACATTTTCTTTGTCCGCTAGATGGGACGGAGTAGAACACATCTCTAGCGCCGATGCTGCTGATCCGATAGCAGCAGATTGGGTCGTGCTACCGGAAGATACTATAACCGGAACTGTCGTCATAATGTACGGAGGTAGATAGATCATTAGTGAGATGAACGTCAGAATCTTCCGAATGTCCCCGTAACATGACGGCGCCATACCGTCTTCTTCAAACAGCAGCACGGGAAACAAAACCGGTGCTGGAGGAGAGCGGATGTTCGACGACGATGTCCCCATTATGACGTTTAAACGGTACGTGTCCTGATCCAATGTCGATTCCGATGATCGTACCTGTTCTTTCACCATAGCACACCGCTGCTGATTTTCTTTTGTCCCGCTGGTTAAAGTTTCGACTAGCGAGTTGACGTGACGCAACAGGAGTCGAGGAACGAGCTTTTCTCCCGTGTACATAGGATGCTCTTTGTCCATCACGTCTCGTCGAAAGACCGACGATCCCTTATGGTAGAAATCATTCAGCATTTCGTTGTAACATTCTGTCACTAGTGGCCACAGTTTGCGAGCGGCTAGTTGGAAGTGATTCCTTGTAATTGATTCTGCATGCTTTTCGTTCACGAATCCTTGTTCATCGCGTAGCACACGTTCGTACGATTCTTCCAGCTCTTTGTCGTTCCTTATGTCCTCCAATCGCGCTCTGATCTTGGGTTGTGAGAACTTTACATTAAACATTTTACATATGGTGTTATTCTCGATGACGTGGTTCATTCCGTCGGGTATCGTGTCCGGGAGGGCATAATCCAAGTACGCGTCTGTTCCTTTACGAGCAAACGACGACACAGTTCCGTCAGGCATCGTCCTCATCAGAGTATTGATGGAAAATGTTTTTCCCGTTCCCGCATCTCCTTCTGTGACGACCGTGGCCATCGGCAACGGTTCCGATGAACTCCAGCTCGGCGGCAAATTGTCCGTTTTATTCTCCTCTAAATAGCTATCAAACCACCTACACCATTTACTTAGATAATCGACCCATTTATCGTTGTACTTTCGCTCCACTTTCGCCTGTTGCGACGACACGAAACGCTTCACGTTTTCGGTAAACGCAGCGTCAGCAAACATATAATAGTTATGCCTTTGCGTTGTTCTGCTTTCGACGACGTTGCACGCGTCCTTCAGATCGCTCATTTTCCACTCGTTTCTCGACCAAGCCGAAATGTTTTCTGCCAATTTCGCATACCAGCCGGTACACAGACAACGGATTAGTGTCTTTTATAGTTTCTACCTCGTCGGCCAGTGAAATAATATCTTCAATTATTATAGTCGATAACTGCTCGTAAGCAGCAAATCGAACAACAACTCTTCTTTCTGGACGCACACTTGCATTTAAGCGAGATGTGTGATCTCCCACAGGTTGTCCAGTTTTTTTCGCGCACATCGAACAGAATTCCGGTGAACCTACGATGATAATTTTACCAGGCCACGACTGCAGTAAATCTTTTACGGCTTCGCAGTATTCGTCCAGTTTTTCGCCAACAGGTAACGTGCTCTCTGCAGGATGAATCACTTTGACGTCGGAAAACGACGTTGACAATATTGACGCCACAGTCTTTCTCTCGCACGCGGGGTTGGTTATTAAATCGAGAAAGTAAACGTCTTTCATAATCCACTGGTCCACGGTCGGGGGACTCATATTATGCGTTCGGCCTGTCACGTAGATCGGGCGAGTTGGTGTCCACGAACGATTCAGTTTCAACACGGTTTTCATCATCATCGTCGTCGTCGTCGTCGTCGTCGTCACGCGATACGGGGTGACATGTGATGTCTAGCGGTCAAGCAGTTGATACGTCCTTTCAGTATGTTCAAGCACTTTTCTTCTCCTAACAGCTGAACAACCGTCTTTGCTCCGTGAAATAGAAAAGGAAGTAAGCACACGTGATTCGTTTTCATGCAGCAATCAGCATCGGAAAACATCCGTCTCATGTTACATATGCAGAAAACATTGCCGTCCGACGTGCAGTGCTGTCTGATAGTGTCTTCAAATTCTCGTCGTTTCTCGACGGCTAGGACGTTCTGCATAAACGGGTACTTTTCTTCGACCCACTCCCGGAATACGGCACCGATCGGTTCGCATTGTATGCGACATCCTTCGAGATCCAGAGTGTACAGGACGTCCGCCTGACGCGATGCTACGGCTTTAGTGGAAGGCGCACCTCGGCGCCCCTTTCTCCTTCTTTCGTGGTCGGTCACAGCACCTTTCGTCGCCTCTTCTTCGCATTCGTTAGCCGTACCGCAGTAGAACTTGCAACCAACGGCGTCATCGCCAGTCAGTAAACACCCCGTCACGCCGTCGAGTTTCATTCCCAAAACCCGCACTTGTTCTTCCGCCGTAGAAATTAGGTCATACAGTGTTCGTCTCGCGGCCGGTGATATGCAAACGGTGCACCATAGACACGGTTCCGATCTTAGTCCAAGTCTCAGTTTGCGAGTTCCACGAATATCCGGGTTATAGCAAGACCGATGCAGTTCGTAAAGAACGCGAATTTCGGTCATTACAGCGTCAGCGCGATTGAAATACCTATCCCAAAAGAACTTATTCTTCTCCTCGCACGGTGCCGATGAACGCTGTTGATGCTTCAATTCGCCTTCGACAGCAAATAACGACGTGATCGCAGACGGCTCGTTGTTGTCGTCGCGTTTTGCTCTCTTTTCCGCCGGAGGGTTCGCGATGTCTACAGCAGCAGCACCACGACGCCTCATACTCGGCTGATATAGCATGTAGTTTTCTTCGTCGTAAAATTCTTCCAGACTTACTTCGGGTAAATGCTTCTCTACCCAACTTGGTGCAACCAAAACCCGAGCGTCGGTGTTCAGAGAATGACTCACGGCAGCTAAATCGTAACAGCCCGTATTTGAGTATATACATCTCGACTGCTTATCCTTGTTGTAACCGTAACAACCACCCTTCTTCAAGTTTTCCATCATCATTTGGAAATTCACTCGCAACTTCTTCCCCGCAGTCGTCAGAGTGTCTTTTTCGCAGATTTCGACTTCCGGCTGCAGTTGTTCGGCTATCACCGCCTGCAGTTCCAACATCTTCGGTATGCATTCCATCGACGGTGTGTTGCTATTGAGATCGTTAGTGCACGTTCGTAAAATCAAGTGACAAAATATAGATTCGGGATTGATGTCCGCTGCCGTCGCAATGCTTATTCCAAACTTTTTAACCACGTAGTACCAAACGAAAACCGTTCCCGTACAGCTGAGCGGCATCCTGGTAGCAAATTCTCTGATTTTCTCTATGATAACTTTCGTTTCCTCGGCGTTTGTCCGATGAAACACGAACGAACAAAAACCGCATTTGCCTTCGTCTCGTTCTCGGTCTTTCCAGCTGTTCAAATACAAGTCGACCGCGCTCAAAAAATCCGTATTGTGCTTTGCAGATAAAGTCTCGCATACAAACTCCGTCACTTCTCTGTTGTAAAACATCGCTCGGTTAGTCGCCGCCGAAGTCATGGCTGTTGCCGCAACAGCAAAACGGATCGTTGTATCTATCGGCTCGCACCTCTACACGTTTCTCGTAGAACTGGCCGACGCTTGGTACCAAAATCAACTGGACGCTTTGTCTGTAATCGGTGATGTCATACGATCGAGGGCGTCGTCATACAGCGACGTAGAAAGGTCTGTCAGAGAAGCTATATTTGCCTCCGAAACGGAAGACTGGCGAAATAAGAAAGATATAGTGAAACGAGATCTCGAAACGCGTATGGAACACCTCTGCGTTGTTTACGATATGCTGACAACAATGGGACTCTCCGAAATCCAGGCCGACACTGTTTTGGGACTGTTGTGTTCCGACAAAAAAATACCGGACAATACTCGCGATCAGATGGTGAGTCTGTATAAGGATTGTCTCACGCTGGAACCGTTTACTAAGGGCGATGGAATTATGCCAATCGAGGGGGCAAATAACGTTATCAAGACCTGTCAGAGAGAGAAAATGCTACGCTTTCTTATGTGCGTCCAATCGTGTCTCCCGATTACAAACAAGACCGAACAGCTGGAAGATGCCCTAACTAAGGCCGTGATGCAGATAAGTAACGAAAAGATCAAATCCGGTCTCATGCACGCATCGGGCGTTGTGACTGAGAGATGTCACGCTAATGCGACCGTTAACGTTCCGGAGACGAAGAAATACTCTAAACAGAAGAAGCAGGTGACTTTCGAACAGAATAACACCCGCTACGAGTGTGCCGCATGACAATATAAACCAGAGTGCGATAGTGGCATGCAGACAGGATGATGGGCTTCGCGAGAATAGGTTATGTTCATAACAAAGACTACGTTTTGTATGTCAATATCGATAGTGGTCAGCGAGTAGAATATTCGCACTTGCCGGATGACGTCGTAAAAGACGCTTACTACTTTGTACACAGATCTTTGCTAACTATAAAACCCGACAGTGCGATATTCGAAAAACCGCATACGGTCGTAGACAATTTCGACCGCGACGATCTGGCGAATCCAGAACAGTGGATAATGGCGTCTGAGTGCTTAATCTTGTGCAGCGGTAATGTTCCTGCCAATAGAACTGTGGAATCCGTAAAATTTGCAGATCTTTTTCAAACGTCATGCGTAAAAGAAGCTGTGCTTGTCATTAAAACACTCATCAGCAATCGCGTTCGTGTGCCTGCCGCGAAATTTCCTTCTCTGGTCTACGTGAACGAGAAACATGTCATCTGTCAGACGACCGATCTGTATCGGACATTCGCCAGAATAGTCTCCAGAGGTCGATACGTCCGAGAGGCACCGCATCTGCTAAAAAGATGGCTTCTGTGGAAACGAGGCAACAGGAAGATCCCGTTTGTTCCGTATTTCGTGTCTGCGCTATATGATCTCGGGCTACCCGAAAACGACGGTGTCATTGTCGTCGATGAAACAACGATCGTGATGACGGTAAAGGGACTGGACTGGGTAAACGAACGCGCTCCTAACGCATTCGACACCATCGTCAACGTTACGAGAAACACTGCCGTGCTGCGCCTCGGTCGCTGGAACGTCGTACCGGCGGTAATAGTTGCCGATGAAGAACGCGAACTGAAGCACTCGAGTTTCGATGCTCCGATAAAGTTCGTTCAAGATTTCGTACGGAAAGCAGTCGTTGGCGGAGAATGGGTCGCCGCAGAGGAGACGCGCACGTTGGCAGCGCAAAAGGATATCAAAGCTGAAGACTTCTACCGTCGCCTTTTTCGACTCGTGTGGGCGAATAAAAGGTTCATATACAATGACACGGAAGTTGATTGCTGCACGGGACAGATCATCGATTCCAGACCTCATTATCTGAAACTGTATGATTACGTCGCAAAAGATACGGGCTGCATAACCCTTCCCGAAACCGATCCAGTCACCGGAAACATCCGCTATGTAAACGTACCGTGGGCTACGTGTTGTGTCTACAACCCGTCGAGACATGTTGTTGAAGAAGGCGCTTTATACCAACTCACAGAATTCTTGAAAAATCAATGCAGAACGGCACCCGACAACCCACAGCAAAAATAGTTCCTATTACTGGGACGTGTCTTGTAAAATTATGCGCATGTCAGTCAACAGTTGCTAACATGGTTCGATTCAGCGAAGTAGTCCTGGCATTCGTGCTTTGCGTCGGTGCTCACCAGCTGTCTAGTGCTACGGCGGGCCAGCTGGATAAGTTTGTACACTTGCGGCAAATTGATGGAGATGAAAATTCTGTCGAAGTTGCCGGTCTCATTAGCACCGTAGAAAATCTCGAGAACATGACCATCAGTGGGCAGATTCGTATCAGGACGATCTATCCAGTAAACATAGTGTACTGCGATTCACACAGTCAATTACCTGTCGATAACACCGCCACATACGTCGTCGACTCGAGTTCAGACGTTAGACGATTCGATTTTTCCCTACCTGCTAACGCTGCCGTCTTAAACACCGTACTTGGGTCGGCGGGTTTGAGATGCACAGCATACGTCAACAACCACCTTCGACATTTTCGTATCATTTACGGAGCAGACGGCGGTGTCAGATTGTTGCCGAATTCTACAAGTACAGACCTACATAATATTCTGAATAACGTCTATCGCGATTCTCCGCATCTACTGTGGATCGTTTTCATTATGCTTATTCTGGCGTTGGTCATTCTTATTGCCATACCCGTTATCGTTATTTTAAACAACCGCAAAATTGGACTTTGATCTTCGTGTCAGTTTTCGTATTCCTCTTTCTGTCTTCACGACACTGTCGACACCACCACTATCGTGTTATGGAAACAAGCGGTTTACACGTATTTTCGCGTAACGAACACGTCCCTCCAGCTGCTACTTTAGCGCGAATACTGTCTAAGGGGCACAACACCGTGAAACAAAACGGTGTACGAGCTCGACGTCCGGCCGATAGAACTTGGCTAATTCATCCGTCGCCAGTCTCCGCAGCAGCGTTGGACTTCGTATTCCAAACCGAAACCGGAGTTTTCAGTCCGTACTCATCCAGTCTATTTGTACATCTGAACGATTTGAAAAATGCCTTCGTGCTCTATATTTTGGCCGATTTACTATTTTCACTAGAGAGAGATCGCCCGGAAATATTTCCGCCGTTCGTTTCCGTCAACGAAGAACAAGTTGTGGCACTTATAACGGACACACTGGCACGTAAACTGAATTCGTTTCTTGACCAAACCAATTTCGTTTCTCGCATTGAGCGCGTAGCCGATGCCTTTGACCGGGCCGTAAAAATTTCTCTCTGTCTAGGCATAGTTCCCGTGTCCAAAAGCGACAGCGACAGAAACTGCCGTTCCTTCACGCCCGTTAAAGGTGATGTCGTCGGTTACGTTGAGACGTACGTTTCATTTCTGGAATCTGCTGTCAGCGCCTTCGTCGTAATCGACACACGCGTTCTTCAGGGAAACACCGTATTGACTGTGCGAAACGAAACTTACGGCTGTACGGACTATACCGGTACACCGTACGTTTTATGGACGTTTGAAAGCACGCCGACATGTTTCAAACCGGGATGTGCCTCTAGACCGCCGATAATTGGTATGATGCAGTACGAACATCAATATACGTTTGCAAACGCAAGACATAGACATCAGGCTGTAGAAAAAATGACTAAAACTAGTGTCGTTGTGTCATCCACGTTGACCGCCGAGGCTGAAACCGTGCTGGATGCAACACGCCGAGGACCGCCAGTGTTGAACTCGTCGGAGATAATCCAGTCTGTCGAAAAAGAACGAGATAAACTCGACTTACTCGAAATGAAAGCCAACGCAATCAAAATGGCTGCAGACGGTCCTAACAGTTCTCGCGAAACTGCGCTTAATTTCAAACACCAAATGGACGCGTTGGAAGCCGCCGTCCAAATTAATCACACCTTGGAAAAAAGTCTTCACGTGCATTTTAACAGACTAAAATCAAATGACTGCGGCCGGAACGAAGACGAAGACGAAGACGAATTATACACTCCGAGTATCGTCGTACAGGAACGAGGCACGATTCACGGCGCGGGTCCAGTTCGCCGAAAAAAGGAAGTCGTCGAACAAAATAGAGTCGTACAGGAAAAACTCATGAGGCAAAAGATTCGGAAATTGAAGTCGGAAATTGCGGAATATCAACGAGAAGCAGGCGTGCTGAGAGAAGAATTGACATCTATGATCCAGAATCAGGCCAAGTTAGACTTTCAGATAAAGATGAAGCAGACAAACGTAGAAGTGATTGGAAAACAGCTTGCTGAAATGACCAAGGATCGTGACAGGGCAATGGTGACGCTACAAAAGTACGAAACGTTGATAGATAACATGAAAGAGACCGTCGCAAATGCACTGAACGAAACTAACGCCAGCGAAACGGAACGAACCAGACTGCTCAAGATGTTCACTCATACCGAATTTTGCGACGCCAGTGGACAGTGTGTAGATACCGTGTACGAATTCAGTCGAAATGCGAAATGTCTGGCCGAGTTTCTCCATATCATACTGGGTGATGATGACGCCCGCAGAGACAAGCATGGCGATAAAAATGACATCGACGATAAAGAGAACGACAAGACGGAATACGCGTACGACAGGATATTGAAAGAACAAAATGTCTTCGTTTTGCCATTTTTCACCGGAATTCAAAACCAAGCAACCCTGGACTCCTACAATTATTGGTTACCGCACGACTGGATGCAAGACAAACCTATAGAACCCTTCACGAAAGACGGACTGAAGACCATCGATGCGGCTGGTCGACAAGCTGTTACGAATACGCCGGAACTGTACATGTTAGACGTAAATCCTAAAACGACCGAGGAAACTCTGAAAATCAAACGCGCGATTGACGCGGCTAATGGGACGACATTGTTGGACTCCGTGTTTCAAAGAAATTTCTTGAACGTTCAATTTCCCGTTCAGGGAAGCGTAGACGAGTCTATCAACACCCATTTAAAAGAGAAATGGCACCATCTTATCGGCCGACTGCTACGTCTATCCGGTGAGAGCTTTACAAAAAATGGTCAACGGGTCGGTGCACGAGTATCCACGGCATCGATCAACGTCTTCGTCGCACCTTTTGTCACCCAGTACATGGGACAACGAGGTCATTCTAGACGTTTATCGGCAATGGTTGCAGAGTTTCTGGACAATACTACTACACCGATCGAGGAAGCAGGCTTTAATTCATACGAACACATGGTATACGCTTTCTGTCGACGCAAAGTAGCTTCGCTACGCTACCCAGTGTTTGCTGAAAACGGAAAAGGAAGCACGGATTATTTCAAATGTGACGCGAAATAGAATAATTATTTAGGAAAATATGCTTGTGTGCGATGCGAAAAAAATAGATATGTTGGTGCAAATATATATATATGTATACAAAATAAATATGCTGTATTGGTATTTTTCTTTATTAATCTTAAAACACAACACCATCGTAGTTTAGTCCAGTCTGTGAACGTTTTCGTGAGCGTATGAATACTCGATAGTTTGCATCGTCAGTTCAAAGTCAAACAACATTTGGTCTTCTTCCTGAGAGAGTGCAGCCAAGAATTCTCGGCACTTATTCAACACTTCTTTAAGTCTAGATTCGAATTCTTGATCAGATTTGATCTCTGCAGGCTTTTCGGAAGCAATTATTGTCTTCACGCCTTTTATCTCACCGACGAACCGCAAACGAAAAGGGTAAACATCAGCGTCGTGTTTACCGAGTTTTTCTCTTTCCACAAGTTGTTGCACAATACGGCGTCGTGCCGAACTGTACAAAAGGTAGACCGCCGACAGCCACGCAGAGTCCTCTGGTAGCGGACGAATGTCTTTCTGCACAAACTTGAACTGGTTGACACGCATCTGCATTTCGCAAGAGTTGATTATCGGTAGTTGGTCTATCAAAACGCCCTTCGGTCGGCGTTTTTCCAGCTCCTGTTGCACTTCGCGTTGAGTTGTCGCATGCATTTCGTAGCAAACCGTCTTATTGTTATCCTTCTTCTTCGTCTTCGCAGTCTTACTGTCCATCGTTAGCAGCTTTCTCTATTTCAGATTCTACAATTACGTTGTCTCCCGCCGTAAACATGTATCGCTTTCCTAAACTTTCCGTCGTTCCGGAGTATGCTTTTGTTAAATACGATTTTGGTACGGGGCTCGGATACCACGTATCGTCTGCCGCGAGTAGAGCAATGTTGTCCAGGTTATCGACCCTCATCTCTGACACTACTAACGAGATGATAATCTTGCCACCGAAAGTCAACCGAGCAAACGCGACTGAATATGTTCGCCAACTGATGTCGAATCACGAACGAATACAACACACGGCGATGAACGTCGAACGCCACGACATGTACGACCTTGACCACTTTTTTGCATCCGTCGAGATGACGTTGGACCCGAGCTGTTATGCGTCTGTTGCGGCTACGGTACGTGGAGGTCGACATTGCGTCAAGTTTCAGAGACTGCCGTTTCAACAGTTCATGATGTTAGACTGTATAATGACAATGATTAATCGAAGCGGTTTGTCCCAATATCGCACGCAGATCCTCTTGCACATAAAAAGCAGTCTGGGTTACGACTGGCTCACGTACTCGAAAGTTGAACAGTTAGAGCAGCTGTTTTCCAAACGCGTCGTGGGCAACAACGTCAGACGGAGGATGGGAAAATCCGTTGCCGTGTACGCAGACTTGGCGCGATCGTTAGCGTTCTATCCGCGAGCAGGAATCAAGGCTCTATACACTGTACACAAAGCGCCCGCTGCCGATGCTTGTCACTCGGTCGTAGCGTCGGCTGTACAAGAATTCGTGGAGCTCTTTAATGGTAAACAAAAACACGACTTTCAGCGGCGCATAGACGCTCGAGGCGGTACCGTGGATCTGCAAGATTTCTTCTACCAGGCGAAGTGTACAGTGCTGTACAATGCAACTTCCATTGCGGTTGCTTTTTACAAAATGAATCGAAACGGGGATTGCAACAGTGGTAAACCCGTCTCGAAGAACACGCTCCGATGTAAAGGCTATACACAACAAGACGTAAGTATATTTCTCATGGTTTCGTTATACTGTGTCTATATAGAGATTCAGTCGCACGTCTTACTTCACTTACTAATAGTTCTATCTCTGCACCAGACACCAATGGTGGGTAAAATGCAACGCATTTGCCAGGAGGAAACAGTGGGTGGGTAACGTACATGCGTCCGTCATCAACGTTTGCGTAGCAAATGATAGCCGGATGTCTGCCTAAACCTCTCAATATCATTCCATCGATACAGGTTTGCACGGTTTTCGCGGTAGTCTCACTTAGTTCTGATCCGTTCCATGCTGCTTCGCATAACTGCATCAGCTGTATTCTTAACGTCTGCAAAGGTCTGTTGTCGTAGTCTATGTCGCCATACGTTTGCCCCGTAGCATGCTTCACACTTTCGATCAAAGCGTCTCTAATTGTAAACACACACCAAGACGATTTGCTGCCCGGCACCTCGTGCAACGTCTGTCCGAGATGTGACCTGTAGTTTGTGTACTCCTCCAGACCCCATCTCCTACAGAAGAAACCGTTTGTCCATGGGTTAAACGGGTTGCGCAACACGTCGAGTCCATTTGTTCTGTACAAGTCCGCTCTCGTGATCAAAATCGAAGAATCTTTAAAATCCGTAAAGTTTACGTGTGACGGTGGAAACGGGATGTCGCGGTAAATTTGCGATAGAGCTAGCATGACGTCACGAGCAACTCCCGTATACAAGCTGATCAACGTATTTGCATCTACTTCAAAAAGTTGCGGAAAACTTGCTCTGTCCTTGACGTTCTGCGGCATCACGTAGTCGTACTTTACATTTCTCTCCATCGGCTTAACGAAACACATGTGCAGCTGTCTCAAAAGCATAGGCATTGACCACGCCGCGTCCACCGGATACAGAGAACTGCTCAGTGGAGCCGTAAGTAGCTCGTTGTTACAAGCCCTCCAATGACTCTCGTTCCACCAATAGGTACCTGTGATCATAGTTGCTTGACGATTCTCAACAAATACCGGCTGACAACTACGGTAATGCGTTTCTAGTTCTAGTATTGGATCAACGCATACTTCTCGCTGTGTCTCTCGAGCTACACACACGACATCGCCGTCCGGTTCAAGCTGCAAATTTTCACCATCCCCTCCCGTTATGTCTGCGAGCTTGATCACGCTAGACAAAAAGTTTAACACTTGGTCGTCGTGCGCTTGTTCGACTGCACAGTCCTCAGAAATTGGAACGGTGACCTCCATAACGACCTCCTTTGTCGATTTCATACCATACGGGTTGACGAGTTCGCCGTGTCTGATCGCAAATACGCAGCTGATGTCGGTAGTAGTATCCACCACTTCCACGATGGTAGTCTTGTAACCCGTGTTCAGTTTCACTGGTATGGCGTACCTACGTAGACCTGGTAAACGTACGATCCTAGTTTCTTTTTGAAACGTGGTCGTGTACACTGTTCCTGCATTCCTGCGGCTTTCGTATCCTGCACGTACAAGTAGTCGAGCATTCTTAACGTCATACAATTCGTTGAACACTAACAGAATGACATTACTGGCTGTCCCCAGCGTTTCGACGATGCTGACCTTTTCCTGCTGCATGTCCGCTGTGGCGTGCCTGCAGAATTCGATCGTATCTGGAAGCGTAAATAGGTTCATCGTATGCTGACGTATACGGTACAAGGCAGTTTTCTTCGCACGATAAATCGTGAGCCACAATGAACGATACTTGCGTTCTAAAAGTCGCCCCGAGTTCACTGTTACAGTAATGACCAAAATACGGTTCGTGATGTCTGCTGTGTGTTAGATCCTGCTCGAGAACTGCCAACAGCTGTCTGAATCTGTCATCGCAGCTGTCGAGACGGGTGCCGTCGTTCGACTGCGACTTCTTTTCGTCTCCTTCTATTTCGCGCAAAAATAATTCATACAGCCGCTGGATGATGCTGTTCAGGCGTTTCGGACATATCTCGATACTTTTAACCGTGATCATCTCTTTGATGCAAGCGGCAAAATTATATCCCGTGTATTTATCGCTCAGCACCTGACTAATTCGTTCGCGTTCGTTTATCATCTTCTTCTTCCTTTTCGACCCTCGTTTCATTGATGGCACAGTAATTGTACACCGTTCGACACTGCGGTTTTCACAAGTGTTTCTCCCGGATATTACGCATCGGCCTTCTTCATTTGTCATACAGTCTTCTCTTTCCATCCCATATTTACACAGATGAAAAGTACCGTGTTGTTGGCATATGAAAAAGTCATTCACTTGCATACAATTGAACGCTGCGCGCAACGATTCGTGCTTGATGTCAGAAAATTCGTAGACACGCTCAATTGGACAATTGTCCGCTACACATGATAATATAGACATATTTTTGTCGCGCCACACACACACACACACACACACCGCATATTCTCTTTTATTGGTATCGAAGCGACCCTTGATGGATGTGTTTTTATTACTGTATGTAGATTCTCCGAGGAGACACATACAACTACGTGTTCGTAGACGAAAGCTGCTTTGTCCGACCGAGCGCCTTCGGTGAAGTCGTACCGATGCTGTTGTCGGACAACGCTCATCTAGTCTTGACCAGCTCGCATAAATCCGGACAAGACCACAAGACATATGTGGACATGAAATCTTTGCGAAGGAAACAGATTCTCTTAAACAACGTGGTACACGTTTGTCCCAATCACATCGTGTCCATGCTAAACAACGACGTGACAGCCATGTGTTGTCCATGCTATTTATTTCAGCAACCTCATCATATCACTGCAGACGCCGATTATCGGCGAATCATGAACGCTTTCTCGCTAAGATCTGGTCCAAGAGTTGACGACAGTGAAACTAGAGACGCTAAAACGGCCATGTTGAGCGAACTGGGCATACTGCCTCCCGGTCTCTCGTTGCAAGACGTCAACGATACCACTAAAAGACAGCTGGCGTCAACGAGAGGCAGTGAAAAGTTCTGCTCGAGGCTCGTCGATGTCAAAGATTACATAATCTTCGGCGGTAAACGACATCTGCTATTCTCTCGAGACGTCGTTGTCTATATCGACCCGGCCCCAACCGATGTCGGCAGGTCGTACCACGCCATGTGTTTTGTAACTCGAGCTGAAGAAGTTAATCCACAACCGGATCAAACACGATATCGATACGTTATTCTAGCAGTCGAAGAGTTCCAGACGGACGACGTCGATTCGCACAGTACAGACGGTCTTCTTGCACTGGCCACTGTCTTCATCACCACGTGCTCTCTGCTGACACGTTTGTACGAAGGCTATTTTACAACCTTTATCGTAGCTCCGGAGGCCAACAGTATTCACGTCGATCCGTTCTGGACACGGTGTGGTGTTCTGTATGCCAAAGATCCCACCTTAATCGACAGTCAAGTCACAATACTCAGCACCACTATAGAGAAGCCATCGAAAAAAACAATACGAGGCGGAACCAAACTTAAAGACAGGTACAAACCTTACCAAAAGCGAAATGACATCACATCCGCTAATGATTATGAATTTCAACGTTTATGCAGCCAAGTTGCTTACGGACAGAAGACGAGTCGATCGTATAGAATCGGGTACGTGTTAGGCTGCAATAAGGTCAGCAAGATATATAACTTCTTCTCAAACCTGTACAACCCAACATCCGGAAACGTTTCTGATGTGTCGTGCGCCAGCCAAATTTTCAGTTGGTTTATTGGTCGAGAAAACGAGTCGATACCTTTTTACGTTGCAAAAAAGCTAGAAATGCTGGAAATACGCCCAACGATCAGCCAGATCACTGGAAAGACAGTGTACAAGATAGGCGGGAAAAGAAGAGAAAAAGACGGAAGTTTCGTGCAAGACGATTTGCCTATATCTGTGGTGATGAGTGTCTGTCTTTGCGCCGACGTCTGCGGTGGGTGCTACAAAGGCAATATGGTGCGATTGGAAACGTGTCAAACATATGGACAGGAAAACGAAAACGAATGGCGTTTTGACGTGGAACCAGGCGAAGAATACGAATGATAAACCCCCGCCAGGTCCGCAGCGTTTTGTTGTATTATATAAATGACGACTGTCAGTGTCACACACGTGCACATTCACTCGCTCGAAACAAGATGGACAAGACTGAATTTTACCACGTCGACGACGTCGAATTCAATTCGTTATGTACAAAGAGACCACCGTATTCAGTGTACGATATCTATGAAATCGATCAGCAATTACAAAGCGGAGGCTTCGGGACAGTTTTTGCCGGTCGTAGGAAAATAGATGATCTTGCAGTGGCAATAAAGCGCGTGTGGAAACCAAACGTGATATCGTGGTGTATAAACGGCGACCGAAAAGTCACCGGCGAGATATTTTTCCTCGAGAAGCTCCGAGATGTCGACGGTATAGTGAGACTTATCAACTATTTTGAACTGGAAGACGAATACCTGCTAGTGTTGGATCGAAAACATGACGACCAGGATTTGTTTGATTTCATCGCTGATAGCGGAACTATCGACGAGAAAACCAGCTGGCGACTATTCACGCAAATTTTACACATCAACGCCAATATGTACACTTTTGGTATTGTACACAGAGACATCAAAGGCGAAAATGTGATTGTCAACAAATACGACTGCGCCGTAAAGATGATCGATTTCGGTTCGGCAGCGTCTTTCGCACTCACTGACGTCAAATCTTATCCTGCAACATCGGCGATTGCACCATACGAATGGGTTACAGATGGCTCCTGTGAACACGAAGGTTTACTCATGTGGTCGCTGGGAATATTGCTTTACAATATGACGCATGGCGACGAGCCTTTCAAGACATCGCGTCAAATAGTCAACGGAGTTCTGAATCTAAACGCGGAGTTAAGCATGCCGTGCAGAGATTTCATCAGTCGTTGTCTGAATAGGGATACCAGCAGAAGGCTGTCTCTGAAACAGGCAATTAGCCACGACTGGATAAACACCGTTCCGTAGCAACAATCGCGCGCGCGCGCGTGTGTGTGTGTGTCTAAGTTAAAAAAACACTGTGAACTAATAAATAATCGTTTATTTTTGCTGCTGTGTACGCTAGGCTGGTCGTACGTAAACGTCCGGTGCACGTTCATATTCTTCTATTCCGCAATTAAATATATTCGTCTTAATCTGCGTAACGGCGTTGACACGTTTCTCGACTTTAAATGTTTTCTCGAAGTATTTTTTCCTCATCGAATCCGTATAGTCCGTCTTCTGCATGTCAATTGCCTTGTAACATTCCACCATTAGAAGCAACAGATCTTCATCCGTCAGCGAATCCAACGGAAGGTTCGTCTTCTCAACTGTGAGGCGTAAAGCATTTCCGTCGTATACGAGGATGGAATTGTCAGTCGAGTAGCGTGTTTCGAACATACTGAAAGCATCTCTATCTTGCGGTGCAAGAAGTGTACCTGTAACGATAGCAACGACAGAGTTCTCGGCTTTTCCCACATATATAAGTCGGTTGACCTTCCAATCAATAGGCTGCTCTAAGCCGCCCGTGTATCGTCCCGGTGCTACGTTCTTTGGTAAGAAAATCATCGGCTCCATTTTTATACCTATTTCTGGGCGTGACTGGTGATCGTAACTAGGCTTAATAACAGAATATGGCGAACAGCGTGCCGTGGATAATCGTTGTTGCAGTTTACTTATGGAACGTCGGTGTAGCGCAAAATCTCATAACGCAACCGACCGTGGCTTGGATTCCCGAGTCAATTAGATACAGTTCACGCGGTATAGATGCTTCCTGTAGGACGATTATACCGCACCCGAAGACGGGACACGCGATAGATTTACCTCCAGAAAGAATGGAGATTTACGTCGGCGCCGTAGACGGAGAATATGTTTATACGTTGTCATTCGGCACGGCAAGAGTTGATCAGACAGCTTGTTCGGATTCCGCGTTAATCGTCGCCAAACACAGAAATATGAGTGCTTACAATGATGATGAAACTCGGAAAGCACGTGAACGATACAAGATAAAAGACTCGTGTGTGTACGATGCTCCAGAAGTTCGTGGTCCAAGCAGAACAGTGACTGTCAGCGTCTATCCTATAACAGACAAAGATTTGGTAACCTGGGAGTGTTCTGCCTTCTGGGGACACCGCAAGTTGTCTGCTCCGATACTTCGTCATGACACCGTAATACCGCGTTGGTTTCATTCTCTGCCTCCGGAACGACGATATCCCAGAGTACATGTTATTCCAAGAAATGGATCGGAGTTGATGAAGATCGGATGTGTTATTCCTGGCGCCGATCTTAAAGCGTTAAAACCTACGCTTTCTGACGAAAATCTTTTACCGCAGCTGGAGGTCAAGCTGATACGCAAACTCGGCGACAGGGTCGACGGTGTCATATACAGAGACGTCTATGGGCGTTTCTCACGAACCACTGATAAAGCAAACGTCATGGGTGTACCTCAGTACCAATGCACACACGACCAGTACCACGGAAAAGTGACACATTGTTTGGCGGACGATCCCAGAGATTCGGTTCAACCGGTGGGAATCGATAATTTCGAAGAATGCGACGATCTCGTGATAGTCGCTGCATTCAGTGGTGCTGTGCAAAAAACATATGTTCAGAATATTCCCGCATACAACGTTTTAGACGTGTTGTCACTCATGCAACCATTTGCGTCCGAGTTCATTACACCAATAAAAGACCCGCGCATTGAGCAAGATTTTAACAAACGCCATATAGTCATTCAGCTTCCATCTGATGCTGCCATCGTGCCTTTGTGGATGTATTCCGGCTTAGCACCACGTTTCGTAGAATTAGGTCCATCTCCATCTTACTATGTTACTCGAGTCATGCCGAACTCGGAGATTGTCAGCTCATTTTATGCAAACGTGATAGCCGGATTAATACAAAGACCGATCCTGAAAGGTTTGCATGTAGAATTGCTTGAAGTAGACGGTAGTCAGTTAGCGCAAATGACGTGTGGGCCAAACGGAGGAAGAATTATTTTCATTGCTAGTAGCGTATGCATAGCTAATGGTGGAACACCAGTACCCGTACTTGGCAAACAGTCGACGACGAGTAGAAGTGCTTGGTGTGGTCAACGAGGCGGTCATTACGCGGTACATGTTGTAGACGTCAAAAACGACGAACCGGTAATGGTCGTCAAACAAACGTACAAACAGGAGCACGGCTACATATACAGGGAATTTACTTGCATGTGGGGACAGTACTACTGCTTGACTGGTAGTAGAACAACACCAGTAGAAAGCGTTACATTGTTGGAACCGTTTCCAGATCAGGCACCACACACTGACACCCGCCCTTCACGCAACCCAGCGAATATGGCGGAAGATTTCATATCGCCAGACATGTGCCCCGTATGCGAAGACAAGTTCAACGTTTCTCGCTGTAAGCTAGCAAAAGACAACATGCTGCCGGTGTTTCAGCACAGAAATATCGACAGGAATGAAATTCGCAGGTGGGTAAAGTACGCTATTCAGGATATGCCAGAATTACGAAACTTCAGAGTCGACGAGGAAGCGTACATTTCGCAGCTGGCATTAGGGTGTTCTTGCAGACAAAAGTTGAACTTGTGCAACAACGACAGAGTCGACGGCCTTTTCGGCTACGCCATACTTGATCGCCATCACATCACGGATTCCGATGAACAGTTCATAATATGTGACGCTTTGGGTAGACAGTCTCCTGCACGATCGTACAGAGACCTAGTAGCTGAGTACGTGTGCGATGGCTACTCAAGCCCGCACGACAACGTGATCGACCTCTTACCGAAACCAAGTGTGATGATAAAGCCGGAACCGGAAGTTCTATCTGACGGTCACCAATACATAAGTTTGTCGTGCCTCAATGTCAACAAGCGATGTCTATACAATATACCCAAGCAATATAAGCAATCCGAAATACAGTTATTATTACAAAAAGGAACAGGTACGCATAATAATGTGTTCAATTTCGCTACGGTGCGTTATTTTCCACGGCAAAACAAGACACTCTGGTTAAAGGTAGAGAGAGAGCGTACACACATGTCTGCCAAAATTTCGCAACACAACGTCACAAACAATCTATCTTCTCTTGACATACCGGTTATCCTTGTAGATAATCCTGTTACAGATTACTATCAGGACGAGCCGTTTGAGATACTGATAAGAAAATCCGCGCTAGAGTACCACGACACCGTTGAATGTTCCTATACCGGACGGTGGAATCATATAGGAGATCGCGAAAATATATCGTCTCGGTTGTGTTCGAAAGAAGACTATGAAGTTATACATACCAAGATGACTAGCGTCGGAACAACTTTGGTGTGTGAGGTTCATTACAGCAGTGCTGTTCGTAGCAAAGGCTGCGGTAAGCCATATTTACTGCTGGAGTCAGATTTGTATGACTACGATGCTATACTGAATGATCACGTACTGTGCAACGGCTATACAGGAGGCAACGTATTGCTTGGAAGCTTAGATGGTGATGTACCTCGACGATTCTACAAAAATCCAGAAAACTTCGGACGTGGTTATTGCGTTTATGACACAAACAGACAAAAAATCACAGCTGTTCGTTTACTGGGCAATTTGAACACCAGTGATTGGGGTTTTCGCTGTGATGCGATGCAGAACAGAGTGGAGATAAATTCGACATCGACAGTTTTACTGGCGGACGTTGCCGAGGTTCCATGCGTCAGCCCACCATCTGTGTTTACGCCAGTGGTTACCGTCATTAGCGATGCGTCAACTAAGCAAGATACCACAGTGGCATGTTCTCTACCGCATTGGTTACGTGAACCGTGTCACGAAAACGCGTTTCGTGTCAGCGACGTGGTCATGTACGCAGATGTGTCTTCAAATGTTAGAGCGATAACCAGACAAACCATCGCCACTCTCGATACAGCTGGAACGTGCCATTCTCATAAGGATCATGTGTGCATGACAACGCGAACCACCAGCTTCCAGGACAATCGAATGTTGTTCGTAGTACATTTCCAAAAGCGAATGTTTTACGAGATAGTTTACGAAGTGGGAGCCATGGTCAAAATTACGTGTGCAATGCATGATTCGCAGTCCACAGCTTTGGTCTATGGTTTGCCTCCAATAACTTCGTCGCCATCGACGCCGCAGTCGTCTCAAAAAGTGACGATAGGGTTACCGAAAAAGATCTTGACCGACAAGACATACATCATTATCATGACCGTGGTACCACTATTTCTGGTCTTGATCATCGGGGTCATTGTAATCGTAATCACTGCGGTCGTGAAAGCATCAAGGAGTACGAATGCTTTAGAATCGATTAGAAGACGTGCAGGAAGAATAGTATAGTGTATGTTATTAAATAAATAATAGGTTACATATAGTTATGTGTTTACTTGAAAACTGTAATGTCGCGCAACCGGGGGCGCTACTAGCCTGCGCAGCTTTCTTAGACCGCGTTCTATTGCTAATAGGTCCGGACTTCACCGATTCAGACTTCTTGTTTTCTGTCTGGCCACGAAAATCAGAGGCGGCAACATTATTTCTCAGGGTAGTCTGATGGTCGGGGCGGACGTCTCTCCTGGCCCCTTCACTAACATCATTCTCCTTGTGGCTTGAAGAATGCATAGTGGCCTGATGTGCAGTCGTGTCCATTAGAACAGTTTGTTGTGAGTTATTTGGTTTATTATTGAATATTTTATGTTGTAATTGTCAATCAAAGAACGAAGTCAAATATGATGAAACAAATAATGAAACGTTTATTCTGGTGTAAGGCGCACAATGTAATTCCTATAGGAGAAAATGAATACAGCTTAGCTGAAACACTTGCTTAAACGATCTATATAGCTTTGAAAACAACGCTGAACACAGACGAAGCAAAACAGACAATTAAATCTCAATACTCAAACTTGTCACTGAAATTCCACTGCAAAATCTACAAATTAGTTATAGGGCCAGAATTCTCTCTTTTGGTCCGTCACTAACTGCAATTTTACGCGCAGTGATTTCCAAATTTGACCTTCTGTCACTCACTAACGAATGTATTAGCTATAGGACCTATATGCCTCCTAGGTCCGTCGCTGATCCCAATTTTCACGTGCAGAGGTTTCGAAATTTGAGCCTTCGACACGCACTAATTCACTGTCGATTCTCACCGATAACTCATCGATTAGCTATAGGAACTACCACTTTTAGCACCGTCGCTAATCGAAGGTTCGATTCTTTGAGAATTCAGCTTTAGAATTCGCGCATCCTCACTTCTTTTCTCGCTTCTTCTTTACTTCTTCGACTCTATCTTCTTTCTTCCGAATACGTCTCGACCGCACGCTAGCCAGCATTCGCGCAACTGAGCAGTGACCAGTGACCAGTGACCACGATTGCTAAATCTCGTCGCCTTTTATAGTTTTTCAAGACCCTTCCGACCTTCCAGAAGGACCTTCCGATCTTCCGACTAGATCTTCCGCCGACTTCCGGTCTTCCGGAGGAGTCTTCCGATACCTTCCGATCTTCCGGAAGAATCTTCCGATGCCTTCCGACCTTCCGGAAGGCCCTTCCGCTAGTGTTTTCTAATACTTCCGCGTCTCAACCTATGTTGGGGGTTTCAGGTAATCAAAAAATAGATTTATTCCCAAGACATTTTAACCTATAATACGATGCACCAAGCATCCATTATTAATTAAAAGTGTGGAATTTAATAAACAAAAATCATCATCTGTTTACAAAAACTCAAGGGACAATTCCACTTCTTCAATTCACTTCATTTGTGCACGCTAGGGGGAGTCATCAAACTGTTCTGCATAAAATTGCCAACAAAGATAACTCTACTGTGAAATATCATGACTAAACGATCAGCTATCGTTCAAAGCTAACATATAAATGATATAGCACATTAATGTCAAACATCTAGGCCTTCGTACTACAAACATCAGCTACCGTAGCACGGCGTAGCTGCTGAAACTGGAACAAGCGGATGAATACCGTATCTGTGTCAGGATATTTGAGTTATGAGGCGCAGCTTCAGTAACTAAACAGTGCGTGGTGAAATAGAAGGAAATCGTAGTTTAATGCGATTAATTAAACTAAAACTCGCAAGTAATTAACACAAAGGTTCTAAAGGATCATGCTCGACATAGTTTCAGAGACATCCTGCATGGTATCGCTATAAGCTTATATTTTAACCATTTACTCCCCATGCTACGGCCTAAACCGAAGATTGGGTGTGAAAGAAATTAAATTGTACTTACTCACCAACGGATTTCACATATAGTACGATGCGTAAATAAATTAATAACAGACAATTAAGAAAGTAAAAGGTTAAACCGATTTATCTACGCTACTACTTTAAAGTACAAAATCATTTCATATTACTGTCACTTGACTCAACTACATTCGCCCGACGGCGACAACAGTCTAACCCAGACGCAGAACACAACAAGCAGTCTCAACTCAGAACGACTACACTTAACAGATAATGCAGCAATAAAAGTTATGCCAAAAATCGTCACAGTAACGATTATTCACAGTGCCCTGTGAGCCACGCGTCTGATCTGCGTAGCCACCATCTTAATATTGCTAGACGTCTGCATTTCTTGACAAGACTCGGCGAATAATTTTCCGCAGTTGTTATTTTTCTATGCAGAATCTCGTCCAGATGATAGCATGTAGCCGCCAGCTTGCACCCCCGGCAGATTTTTTCCTTCGCGAATTTGTCTGACGTAAACCAGCGTTGAAGACACGTGACGTGTGATTCTGTCTCGTGGTAGCCAAGTGACGACGCTGCATCGTCACAAATTTTATGTCGACAGCTACTGCATCTGAACCAGTATGCGGTGTCCGAGTACGGCGGTACGCTATGATTGTCGTCCGCCCCAGCTGATGGTGACGTTATGATGAATCGCTTCTTACACGTTCGCTTGCCACCGTAACAAACGCCATAAAACCGTGATTGCGTGCCGCTCTTCTGTCGTCCACTCGCTTCGTCGGTTACGTTTACACTATTGGTGGCATAAAAGCGATGAGCGTATCTAATGTGCACAAGACCAGTTTCTGTCACGCGCACGTCGGTCACCACCAACCTCACGAATTTCTGGGAGCTGCAACCGTCCACAGAACACGACTCCACTTCCGGTGTTATCGAAGAATGCGTTCTTCGCGGTTTTTCGGCAGTTGTTGTTTCCACGAGCGGAGACTTGCGACAAGCGCCACACATAACGAGGCCAGCATGGCGTTCGAAAGATTCCCACACTCGTCTTTCCAGCTGTTCCCTGTCGCCTATAGGTCCCATGCATTTGGCGAAACACCGACAATTTTTCTCGTTTACTTCGAGCAACTTCGTGTGCAGACGAGCTCGACCCATCTCATACGCCATGGTCAACAATAACAGATTATCGCTATTATATAATAGATCCGGATAGATCGTGTGACACCGTAACAGCAGTTCGTTAAAGCTAAACAACTGGCCGGCTGTCATGTTCGTGCAGTGGTGGATGATCAGCTCGTACGATGCCAATCTCCGCGCGTAGTTTGCGTCTGGTTGAACCTCACGTGTCAGGTTTTCCATCGCGGTCGACCATTGTTCCGTGACGAAGTTGTTAGTAGCCTCTCCGACCGTTTTCTTCCGCGTCGCGTAATATCGTCCTAGAAAACGCCATCTGTATACGCTCTTTAGAGTCTTGTGCCTCGAGTGTTGTTCGTCAATCATACGAGTCAGACGACATTCAGTAGCGGCCAGTCTTTTGTCCACGTTTTTGCCATGGTACAGCGTCCTAAATGCACCTGCAGTAATTTCTCCACACAGACACAATATTGACGACGTTTGCATGGCATCCGCGCGCGAAACAACAGTAGTTCGCAGAAAGTAGTTAGAGACACGTACGGCGTGAATACATCTCGCATCCAACGCGCACGTTTCACCGTCACCTGCGACGACAATGTTTGCACTTTGGAGAAGACGTTGAAAGATAACTACAATGCCGTTCGTACGAAATCTCTTCAGCCACGACACGCTGCCATACTCGAAAGGGTCGCCGTTTTCCAGATTGTCGTAATACGGTAGCCTGTAGGGTCTGTATAGCCCAAACTCATTTGCTATCTCGAAACGAAGGTTGAACAATTCCAGCGAAACTGCTGTCACGTCGTTCGTGTTCATGTCGTCTCACGAGATCGAAAAGTTCAGTCAAAGCGGTTAAATGACGCTTCAAGTTCTTTGTTTTCACGATCACTTTGTGCTTCTGATGTTCTTCGCCTTTCTCGTCGTTGTCATCCAACGTCAAGTCTGCGAGCTGTTTTATAAGCTGCGACGCATCCTCTGTAGATTGCGCAACTTCTAATTCACCCAACGTCAAGTCTTCAACCTGCGAAGTGTCCGCTGCAGGTCCATCGTCTTGTTGCCTTATACTAATTTCCAATTCCGCAAATTCCTGACGCAAAGTCGGAAACGACGGTGGTTCGGTAAAAAAGCCGAAATTGATATTATGGTCATAAGCATCTTCGTCGAAATAAAAATCATCTTCTTCTGGCAGACTCAAAGCCGCTTGTATGTCGTCCAAAATTTCGGAATTTAATATCGTCGGCGGTAGTAAATTAGCGTTCGTCTCGCTTTCTCTAGGTTGCGAAAATTTTGCGATCACGTTACGCGAGATTCTGTGTCGGTCTACGAAGTCTGCTAATTCTTGGCTGTTGTCTTTCAACACGTCGAAATTATGCGTCTGTTGTTTGTTGACGGCGCACAGTAGTCTCGTTCCCGAATAATCGAAGACGACTTTCCGTGCCCCGGACAACCATTTTGATCTCCATGCGGCCCAGTGGTCGTACAGCGAACTGGAGGGTAGCCACATCTTCCCCGATATACACTGACCAAGAAGTGTTATATCTAGTCTTCCATTCAGCATTTTCATTACTTCCCGGCACATTTCAACATTTTGACCTAATGTTATTGGTCTGTGCTGGGGAATCTCGTCGAAGCAAGCCAGCACCGGTAGTCTTTCGAACAAGTCCACTGCAGTTTCTGTTTCATGTCCGTAAGGCGTCGACCACCCACGCATATCCGACGATATCCTTCCGTAAATAGGAAACGACTTCAACAGAGCGTTGCATATTTCCGTAGTCTGCGGCGTCAACTGTGAAAAGCACACCTCGTGCACGTTGTAAAAGTCGAACAACAGTGTAGAAAGTGTTCCGTAAAAACACTCAAATGCGTCGTCCGAATTCGACGATGCAAACTGTTCCTTTGCATGATGGTTCGTGACCATCCACCTTCCCTCTCCATCCGCCAACCAGTTGAACAGTTCTTTTCCGATTTCAGCTATGCCATAAATACGGACTGCATAGACCAATATTCGGTAAAGTTCGGGTTTTAGTCGTCTAAATTCTGCAGACGATACTGTCACGACGTCGTCGTCGTCGTCCGAAATAAATTCAATGTCGTAAAAATCGCCAGTAGTTCGGTCAATGTTTTCCTTGCCCTCTTTCCAAACACTGCTTCTGTAACCTATAGCATCCGCAATATGCTTCGCCACATCTGACAGCATCTGTTTCGCGGTGACATTGCGTGCCCTCTGTAGCAAAGCATGGGATAAGTCTTCAATCCATCGTTCGTGAGTTGTTTCGTCTGGAACCATGGCTATTTTCCATCGGTTATCGACAACGTGCTGCACCATTCTCTCTCTATCTTCTACTTTCGCAATGTGTCCGAATACTTCCGGTGCTCGTTGCACAAATTCCGACTCCAATAGTTCCCACCACGTCTCGTACGTTGTCGTTCCTCTTGTTGTCGAATGACACTTGCGAATTGTCGCTCCATACACTGCTCCTAAATCACTAGTTTTAACTTCGGCTAATTGCACAATTTCATTTATCGCTTCCTCGTATGTTTGTTCGGCCTTTCGCACGCGATCTTGAGACGCTTTCCATTTTCGAACCACCGACTCGTTCCACATTCTTCTTAGCGTCTTTCCCACCATACTCTCTATTGTCGAGTTGAAGCTGCTCGTTTCTAACTCTTGCACCACGGCGGGCCATTCGCGCGAAACAGGTTTCCTGAAATTTCGACATGCGTTTACGTACATGTCTATGTCTTCGGGATTCTCGAATTTAGCTGCTGTAATCGAAGTATGGAAGCAAAGCGGCAAATCAGGCCACGCGGATTCATCGGTAATTTTATCGGAGCTGAGAAGTGTAGCTAAGCGGCAAACTCTAACTAAGGCGTCGTTGACAGTCGACACCAGTTCACTTTTTAATTCCCAGTACTTTAAGCGACCAAATTCACGAATCATTTCCGCTTCCAATATTTTTTCCACGGGTGTGTTCCGATCGCCGCTTAAGTTTTGCAATTCGCTTATATAATAATCGTCAAGCCCAAAGCCGTTGCGCGACAAACTAGCTTGACATCCAATTTCTTTGCGGTAAAATATACCTTGACTTTCGCGTTCTAACTGCATTTGGATTACGCTTAAAAAAGTACAGTCGGACATCGGTTCTGCCGGTTCCACTGTAAGTCTCTTGTGTTGTTGCAACACGTCGTAGAAATCGCGCAGTTTCCACGATAGAATATTTTCACCTTTTGTAAACTCCCGAGCTCGATCGATGCAACGGCGTTCGTCTTTTTCGACTGTCGTTTTTCTCTTGTTGTAGCTGTCCAAAGTTTTTCTCAAAGACAGATTTTTGACGTTTTCTGTCTCGTACAGAATTGTCCTGCCCGTTTTGATGTATGTGAAAGCGTCGATTACCACGAAAAGATCAGACTCACGATACTCGTTCTGTATGAGTTCCAAAGCGCAAATAAGCGCGTCCACGTGCTCTGCGTGAGCGCAGTTATCCTTCAAGCATGCAACGCTATCGTGGACCTTTTGCAGCAGATCGTTGTACGTTCCTTCGCTATCTAAGGCAGCCGTCGCCAAATCCAGTTCTGATTTGAACGACTCTGCAATTCCAAAATCGATGAACGCATTGCGTAATCTCTCCATCTCTGCAACACACAATCTATAATCAGCGGATTCTTGCTCGGTCTTCAAGGTCTTCAGCAGTTCCGATGCATTTGTCGAAACTGCACTCCATCGCGATTTGAATTCGCTTAAAGCTTGCAAGTTCTCCACGCTTTTCACGACTTCTACTGTGTAATCGACGGCTTGGACATATGCCTCGCGCTGACTGAGGTGTTCGACAGCTGTAGCATACGCATCGCGAAACACGCTCCAGACCGTTCTCGTGTCGATAACTTTGTTGTTTTTCGTCTTCATCCATTCCCGAACTAACGCCCAAGAACCCCGTTTCGAATGCATTTCTCCGATTGTTGGATCGTGAAACTCGCACATTATTCCTGATATCCACGCCACAAAGTTGAAGGGTAACTCTTCATAACAGTCCGGATCACGCTTGTAGTAAACGCGTTCGTCTGCGTACACGACCGCCAATCGCACCCCGAAAAACAGTGGTTTGGTCGGTACTGCTATCTCGTAAGTATCATTGTCTTTGACGTAGCGCACGGAAACGATGCCGGAAAACAGAGGTGTTTCGTAGTTGTACACGATACCTAAAGTCGACATTTCTTCTGCGAGTTTACACGGTGTAGCCGTTGTCCACGTAGACCACCACTCTGCCGCTGACGATACTTTTTCCGACTTTCCCGTCACCAGTGATCCGTGAAGGGTTTGCTGAACTGTCAGCGTGCCTATATAACTCACGTCATCTGGCATATTTCTAACAATGGAGTTCGACATTCACGAATTTTTCCCAAATATCTTCGACAGGAAAAAAGCGGAAAAAAGGAGACAAACACTGGTCAGAATTACAACACAGGGACGTCGACACTGGTCTCCGGTAGAACTAAACGCTGGCGACTACCTCGAAAGACGTAGCGATGTGGCTCGCGAGTACGGCGAACGGGTTCTCTCCGGCGCCTTCTACTGCACTAGCGGTAGAATAGGTTACGACAGAGACACGTCTAGATGGAAGCAAATTGCTCGAGACGACGAGCAATCATTCGAAGCTAATATACCGGTGGTTCTGTTCGACAAAATTAAAGTAGTCAGCTGCGTGTTAATGATGGAAAATGTCTCCAGGACTTTAGCAGCTACCGGTACCATGGCCGTACAGAATAGGTCTGCGAAAGGAGCACCAGATGCGTTTCTACAAGAAGTCAGTAAATGCGCCTCGCCTCTAGCAACCGTCGCAAGATACAAACTCAGCGACCTGTCGAACCTCAACCACGCTCATTATCATGCTGCCGACGAAGCTTATACAATAAATATCAACATGCCCAGAGGATTTCCAGAATTGGCAGTCAACCTGCGTTCTATAGCAGCATGGTATCGATGCAAGAACCCGAACTCCAGAGTCATACCTCATGTTGTTCCCGAGGAGGAAAATAATAACTCGATAACGGCGGATAGCGTTATTTCGTGCGTGCGTAACGAACTTAGCTTCAAAAGAAAAGCGGTTAATAGCCATAACCTACCTCTGCTGTCTAAAGCTCAATTCAGAACGCACAAGTATATAGTTCGATATACAGGTACACATCGGCTAGCCGGAAACAATGCTCAGGCCTATCCGGATGTGATTAATGCCGTTAACTGTAAGTGCACGTACTGTCGAAAAGCGAAAACGTGTTCGCATCGCAAAGACACTTTTCATCGGTACAGAAGGTTAACGCGTTCAGACGACTCCAACAACGCTGAATACAGAGCACGTTGCTTAGCACCTCTATATGAGAAAAACGAAATTCAAGTACACGATAGGTGTTTCAACTGCAGCGCAGTATCAGGCGTCAAACTACTACCGGTAGTATGTGAGATTGGTGGCAAACTGCTTGAAGACAGAACAACGGCTCTCATTGACACGGCCTTAGTGCGAGCCAGCACACTGCTAGAAACTCTAGCCAACGGTCTTTTGCCATCCCACATCAGTATGTTCTGTGAGATTTTGTGCTGGCAGAAGAACACGCGAGACATGCCTTTGTCCGAGCAGATGCGCGTGTACAAAGAACTGCTGGAGCCTGTACTATCGACAATGCAGTTAAGTCGACAGAACTACGCCCAATCGGGCAGCTTTTGTCAAGTCATGGTTCGCGGCCATAAACTCATAAAACTTGACGACCACTCGCTCGTTAGTCACAAGTACGGCAACGATGAAACGATGAACATTTTCAGAGTTCGAAAGCGATCTTTAGAAGACGACGGAGGGCACACTGGCAAACGAAACGCGTTTGGAAAGCACCCAAGACGAAGGCGAGGACCCGTATACATGGCCACATGCGGACCTACGAAGTTCCGTGATAGAATGGTATTACACGGTATGCAACAACCTAGAGATGACGAGCTCTAGCTAATCATGGCGTACGCTGACATAGTTTTGATATACCACGTGGCCGACGAGGAGGTCGGTAGGCAGGTGGAGCTGTTCTTAGCGCGAGCGGGACGTCGAATTATTGAGACGAATCTCGGCGAACTCAGGGCGTTTAAAAGACCGCCAAATGTTGTAAAGTATTACGATTTTAACGACCTCGTCGGACTATCCGACAGCTTGTTATCGGCTACCACGCTGCTTATCGTCGTCAGCGAGTGTACAAGGCGTATGCTGACGATGACGAGAATGATGTACGCGCGTGAGATGGCACGGTTGGCTGACAGAACTATTTATCTCTATGAAGAGTTTTTACCAGAAGAAGTGCTGTACGAGCCGCACGTGTTTGAGATCGATTTATGTAACTCGTGTGTTCTTACCCACATGAAGCGACATTTGGATATCGTGTTTCCTACTATGCATCAAGGAACTGTCAGACGAATTGTGAGAAACTGCATAGCGCTAAAGCGTTATACAGTTAATGCATTTCATTTTCTACGATCAAAAATAAAATTGTGGTGATGTCTACATGCTGCTGTTGTTGTTGTTGTTTTTTCTTCCCACTCCTCCGAAAAAAAGTAAATCGGTGCAATCACACAAAATCAGCCCTGTGTGTATGCGCATACCGTGCAACGAAAAATACAGTCTTTTTTACATTATTATATTATGTTACAGTGAATTAAACATCGTAATATAGCTCATTAGTCCTCTTAACAATCATAGTACAACATAACCATTAGCCACTGTAACAAGTAAAACAGTGAGAAGAATATGAACTATGACATGCAGATTTTAATTTGTTCATGGTGGAGATATTTCCACAAAGCAGTATCATACATGCAAAGACAATATGACTTAAAAAAGCACAATCGTGATATCCACAGAGCATTTGCCAAATCTACGAGAAATTAGCACATTAGTGCGACAAAACAAGTTACGAAGTTCGCGCGAAATGTCTCTCCCATCATCGAAATCATATGTTACAAGATGCCGTAAAGTAGAAATAAACAAGAAAAATGATAATCGTGATGATAAAAGCAAATTCGGAAACGTTAAAAATGTCAACACGGCGACAAAGCGAATGTTCAAAATTATGTGAGTATACATTTAATAATTCAGCTAAAATACTTTATACAAACTGTCAAATCGTATTTCCTCCAATTCATCAGAATAGCAGCAGTATAGCAGCAGTAGCAGGAGCAGCAACGGGGAAGTTAGCGGATAAATACTGTAAAATGACGTTTTTTTGATCATTGCGTTAAATAGTTATTTAAATTCGCATTTCTTTCTCCAATTTGTGGGCACAGCGAAACCAGTTTCGTCCAGAAAGTTTTCACAAACTTTACATTGAAAGCTGTAAAAACACGAGGACTAGCGTTGTGATTGACTTCCGCCGCCACGAAATTGTGATTCCTTTCGACCACATTGCTGGCGTCAGTTTGAGGGGATTCACGCAACAGCCCTGTATCAGTAGTGGCTTTTTTGCCGCAAGCCGGACACCGGGTCATACTATGCTTTAGGCCTACTCTCCTCGTTTGGTTACGGGTGTGGTTAATTGACACCTGCTGTTCAGCTAAATGTGTAACGCAGTACGTGCATATCATCCGATTGCAGCACAGTGATCTCGTTCTGTTTGTTCTACTGATATGATCAAAGCATGTGCGGCATTTGTTAGGTGGCATTGACGCGTGTCTTCGTTTGAGAGCTTTTGTCAAAGCCCAAGGATATGCTCGGTACAGACGTCGAAATATATCCAGCGACGTTCGTCTGCGCTCCGCAGTATTGCTAACGTAGGCCGTACTTTCTTCCTGCCACGTGTACTGACCGAGTGGAATTCGGCCGAATCTGGCCAACTGTTGGTTAGATGTTTCATCTGGTGGTGTGTAGGTTGGGTCGTCGGCGTTATCACTACTACTACTATTACTACTACTGCTGCTGCTGCTGCTGCTGTTTTCGTCGTCCGAGAAATAAATAACGTCAGCCAGTTCACGGTTTTAGGGGCCAATCGTATTCTTTCCGTGTTAACAGGTGCCGATGTACCCTGCAACACGGAGATTGCGTCTACGTCCGTGCGACAAAAGGGGCATTTCAACCAGCCCGAAGGTCCGTTGGTTTTTTTCGGCGCAGTTTTGACACAAACAGTGTCCACAATTCATAACTATATGTACACTATTTACATAACATATATTACAGTCCTCTATTTCAGGTGTTGAGTAGCACTGTTCCACTTCTTCCGGTGTTGAGCTACAACATAACATTGCACATTTTTTCTACAATAATGGTCCCAGTGGATTTATAATGCCAAACTTGGCGAAAAATAACACCTTTTTGTCCTTTTAGTTTTAGCTCATTATGCGCTAACAATCTTTTATTTCTTGTTTTTTTTGAGAGGGCGGTGGCGGCCATTTTGAATATTGGGCTCTAGAAAAGTTAGCCGTCATTTTTGAGAAGTACATGGGAGCTAATTTTTCTTCAAAATGATTCAGGTTGTCAAATCAATCGAGAAAAAAAGGTAGGAAAAGAATGGTCACGGATCTCAAAAAAAATGACCCTACTAGGACCGAGAACAAAATGATTAACGCACAGTGTAAGAAATATAGGTAATTTAGTAAGTAAATGTTAACATTCTGCATGAGTAACACAAGCACATGTTATATCAAGTAACGTTAACATTTTGCAACATACTGCAGAACGTAATTTTGGCTGCCGTTGCTGTTTAGGTCCACGAGTTATTTTGACGCCGTTAATTATGAAATTATTACTGACTGGTGTAATAGATTGTTGCTGAAATTGTATATGTGCCAATGAAATCGCCAAGGTCGCTAAATTTTCGAATTAAATGGCACCCGAAACAAAAAGTTTTACGGTAGTAATGTTAACGACAATGGTAACGCCAGCACGACGACTGCAGCGAAGCGATAACGCTTGACGTTACGTCGTCGAATGAGTGACAGAAAATGACTGCTGTAGCGTTGCGTTTGAATAACTACAAGATATTTACAGCTACTATACAATGTAGACTGATGCACAATATACTAACCCCATATTTTTGAGACCTCTGCATGCGATTACCGCGGTGGTATCTTGTTCATCTGCCGAACAGTGACTCGATTTGAAAGTCATCTTTGAGAGGCGTGTGTGCAATTTTCCTGACGTAATTATTCACAGAAATCTCTAAGAAAACTTACCCAATCTACGACCCGTAGGTCCGTACGCAACTTCGGCGATGTGAGCACATTTTTTCACAGAGATTGACGTTCTGTGTGACATACAGACAGACAGACACATGATGATGGCAACAAACATACCTGGATTCATATTGCGATGACAGCATCTGCGATGACTGTTGAAACTTGAAAACGTTAGAGAGCAACTGTTCTAGGCTTTGCCGTGCCTCCCTCACTAACTGTTCAAAGTGACGATGGAAATCGATAAACTCAAGTTCGTGTTGATTTTGTAATTCTTTCATTGCGTTCGCATGTCGACTTTGCATTTCGACCAGTTGTTTATCGCTGCGCTGTATGTTGTTTATTCTGTCGATTTCGCGTCTCAAAATATTATATATTAAACGTATAAATTTACGCATTCGTAACCACTCGCTGTCTTTCACGCTGTCTTCCATATTGACTATGGCTAACCAAGACGCATGCTGCACGCGTATAAATACCTTTTTATGTAGGCCTGTGAACTGTTAATGGTTGGTCATGACTGAACGCGTTCGTACGTGGTGAAGAGACGTAGGCTACAGACCAATGAACAGTCGGCTGTGCACGTTTGGACAAGTCTGGGCAGATCCCACATGTCTGCGAGTACCAGTGAAAAGAGATTAGGTCAACGTACAGCTAATCCCCGGAATCGTCGCCGTTCGCTGCCCGCCGCCGTCGCTGCCCGAGTCGAAACCAGGCTGACACAGTGGACCAGACAATGGGTAGACCACTGTACAGTCAAGTCTGGGCAGACCCCACGTGTCTGGCGAGTACCATTGAAAAGAGATTAGGTCAACGTACAGCTAATCCCCGGAATCGTCGCCGTTCGCTGCCCGCCGCCGTCGCTGCCCGAGTCGAAACCAAGCCACAGTCAGCAATCAGCAATGCAGATGAACAGATGCAGGCACTTAGTGCCTCTATATCCGTATCACGCTACTAATTATAACTATTATAATCTAATTACTTTCAACTGTGTACTCTGATCTGTCTCCGGTTCCAGTCAAGTCTGCAGTCCAATCAAACATAACTTCTTGTTGTGCCCAAAACTGATCTAGGTGCACTTTAAATACATCAATAGACTGCACATCAACTACATAATTTGGTAAACTGTTCCATATATTTACTATTCTTGCAGAAAAGAAAAATTTTCTAAAATTATGATTAAAACTCTGATTTTGCAACTTGAACTTGTTACCTCTGGTAACAGACGTATTATAAGATAATGATGGTGCAACTCTGTTATCATACACGTTATTTACTAATTTAAAGACCTCAATCATATCACCACGTAGTCTTCTGTACTTTAATGTGTATAAATTTAGACGGAGTAGACGTT
>Ga0209678_1000085_pt1 | contig 37704 bp, 33 predicted proteins | sample WorMetilvaeELBA1_FD_187404 | JGI IMG/M metagenome (GOLD analysis project Ga0209678, IMG submission 187404) | Marine gutless worms symbiont microbial communities from Max Planck institute for Marine Microbiology, Germany - Olavius ilvae ELBA.1... ...
GCCCGAATGCTCTCGCCCGCCTCATGGCGAGCCACAACACGCTCACGAAGATCGTTCGACAGAGGTCGTGCCATGCATGCTGGCCTCCTCATCCAGCACACATCTTGAATCAGAACCTCGCCCGCGCGGAAACCCCAAAATGATTCCGCCTACGGGAATCCCGCTCTAGCGGGCCGGTCGATCGCCGTCTGAGCAGGGGGGATGCTCAGGCGGCTTCTTTCCGGGAGACGGGTACGCCGAAGCCGGCCGCGAAGGTCGCGGCGTCCATCTCGAACACCGTCGCCAGGCGCGCGAACACGCGCTGCGGCACCGGCCGCAGGCCGCGCTCGACGGCCTGGAGCCAGTCGGCGTCGACCAGCGCCATTTCGGCCAGTTCGGCCTGGGTCAACTCCGCGCTCTCGCGCAGGGCGCGGATCCACGCGCCACCGTCGCTGTACACGTTCATCTATGTCGCTCCGTTCTCTCGCCGTTCTGTTCTCTTGAACGTTGGTACGCGGCAGCGGCCATTCCAGATCATTGGGCCGCAATCCGCGCAACCGAGCGTTGCAAATAGTGCATGTCCTGCCGCAATACAAGAGCGGATAGACCGGTCTTTACGGAATTACCGGGCCAGGCCCGCGGGCGTCAGGCCGGCGCGGGCACCCGGCCGCGGTACGGGTACCGCGGGTCGGCGAAGCCGGGCGAGGAATACTGCCCGGTCGGCACCAGCGCCTCGAAGAACGCCTCGTCGTCGGCGGTGAACGGCTGTGCCAGGGCCGCGAGGTAGTCCCGCCACTGCGCCAAGGTGCGCGGGCCGGCCAGCACGCTCGAGACCAGCCGGTTGTTGAGCACCCAGTTGAGCGCCAGGTGGCCCGCCGCCATGCCCTGTGCCTCGGCCCGCGCCTTGACCTCTTGCGCCAGCCTGAGGGAGTCCGGCCGGAACTCGGTCTCCATCATGCGCACGTCCTGGCGCCCGGCGCGGGTGTCGGCCGGTGGCGGCGCGTCGGGGTCGTACTTGCCGGTCAGCACGCCGCGCGCCAGCGGCGAGTAGGGCACGACGCCCAGGCCGTAATGCTCGCAGGCCGGCAGGACCTCGATCTCCGGTGCCCGGTTGAAGGCGTTGTAGTAGGGCTGGCAGACGATCGGCCGGGCGACGCCCAAGGTGTCGGCGATGCGCACTGCCTCGGCGATGCGCCAGCCGCGGTAGTTGCTGACGCCCCAATGCAACGCCTGGTCCGAGGATATCACGTCGCCGACCGCGGCCACCGTCTCCTCCAGCGGCGTCGCCTCGTCGTCGAGGTGCAGATACCAGACGTCGACGTAGTCGGTGTCGAGCCGCATGAGGCTGGCCTCGATGGCGCGCAACAGCCACTTGCGCCGCAGGCCGCCGTCCATCGGCCCGGGCCCGATGTGGTTGCCGGCCTTGGTCGCCAGCACCCAGCGGTCGCGGTCCAGCGCGATCAGCCGGCCGACGACGCGCTCGGACTCGCCGCCGTTGTAGACGTCGGCCGTGTCGACGAAGTTGACCCCGGCGTCGCGCGCCGAGGCGACGATGTCCGCCGCGACGCCCTCGTCGCTGGCGCCGCCGAACATCATCGCACCGAGACAGATCGGCGAGACGAGGAGGCCGCTGTCGCCGAGCGGACGCAACGTGTCGGGCCGTAGCGCGTCGGGCGTCATGCGTCGCCCGGCGGCACGTAGACGTTGGGCGTGTTCTTCGCCGCCTTCATGGCGTCGAGCGCGTCGGCGGTGTCGACCAGCACCGTGGTCCTCAGCTCCGCGAGGGCACCGCCGCTGGCGATGGTCATCAGCGCCGCCATCGCCGCCTTCTCGTCCGGCGCCTCGAAGATCGCCACCACGTCGCAATCGCCGAAGGCCCAGTAGAAGTGCAAGAGCTTGCAGCCATGCGCCTTCATGACACGGGCGACGATGCGCCGGCGGTCGTGCGGCTTGCCGACCAGCGCCTTCCAGCTCTCGCCGGAGAAGCGGGCCTGGGATAGGAACAGCGCCATGGTTCGGTCCTCCCGTTCAGGTGTCTTCGTTGCCGGGCAGTATAGGCGGCACGGGCCGCCGCGTCAGACTTGCGCCGGCCGGCACGGGATGTCGCCGTGCTCGACCAGTTCGCGCACGAAGCGGATGTGGAGGCGCAAGTGATACAGGTGCTCTGAATGCGACAGCGGCACGCGCAGATCGCCGACCGCCTCCTGCAGGCGGTCCAGGGCCTCGAGCTGCACCTGGCGCGTCTCCGCCGACGCGTCCGTCCGCACGCGGCGCTCGATGCGGCGCAGGTCCGCGTACCAGCGATAGATGCGGCGCCTGATCTGCCAGCTATAGGCCGGCGGGGCGAAGCGCAGGAGCGGGAAGAGCAGCGTGACCAGCGGGATCAGCAGGATGGCCAGGCGCTTCACCAGGTTCGAGGCCCAGTACGGCAGGTTGCGGTCCAGGAAGCCCAGGCCGTCGTCGAAATAGCGCCGGGCGTCGGGACTGAGCGGGAAACCGACGAAATTCGGCTGGGGGAACTCGTCGACGCGGGAGAACATGTCGCCAGGACGGTGGATGTCGTCGGCAGCGCGCAACAGCAGGTAGACCAGAGCCGGGTGCAGCTCGTCGTGCGCGACCAGGCCGGCCAGTGGCGCGATGGTCGTGATGTCCTGCAGCGGCAGGATCGTATCGAGATCGAGCAAGCCGGCCGGAATGACTGTGACCGACATGTCGCCGAGGCGCTGCGCGATCGCTCGAGCATATTCCAGGTTGACGAGTGTGACCCGCGGGTCTTCCGCCATGCGCCGGAACAGCTCGATCCGACCCGCGGTGACGAATGCGGCGAAATCGACGTCGGCCGCCAGCAGCGCCTCGGCCGCCGCCTCGCCATCGAGCGGCACGCGATCGACCTTCGACTCGTCCAGCCCGATCATCGCCAGCAGGCGTTCGATCAGCGACCGCGTGCCACTGCCTTCGGCGCCCACCGCGACCCGACGTCCGGCGATCGCGTCAAGTTGCTCAGATGGGATGGACTCCCGCACGAAGATCCACAGTGGCTCACGAAACACGCTGGCCAGCGAGACCAGGTCCGAGGTATCGCCCTCGATGTTGACACCGGCCTGGATGAAAGCGACGTCGACGCCATCATCCGGGTCGGTCAACAACGCCAGGTTCTCGGCCGTGCCGTCGGTCTCGACCAGCTCCAGCGTTACACCCTCGGATGCCAGGTAGGCGCGATACTGCTCGCCGAAGGCGGCGTAGGCGCCACCAGGCTGCCCCGTCGCCATGCGCGGCGTCGCCGGCGGCGCCGGCCGGACGTACCAGATCGCCACACCGAAGCCGATCGCGGCCAGCAGCAAGAGCGGGAGATAGAACCGCAGTTGGAAAGACATGGTGGCGCCAGGTCAGGGAAGGATCGTGCCGACACTCTAGCGCGAGGCGCGCACCGGCCGCGACCTATGCTATGGCAGCGGACGGGAGGACCCATGTCGCGCGAATACCCGGAGCGGCCGATCGTCGGCGTCGGCGTCGTCGTCGTGCACGAGAACCAGGTGCTGCTGATCCGCCGCGGCAAGCCGCCGCGCGAAGGCCAGTGGAGCCTGCCGGGCGGCGCCCAGGAACTGGGCGAGACCGCGCGCCGCGAGGTGCGCGAGGAGGCCGGCGTGGAGATCGCTGTCGCCGAGTTGCTGGACGTGGTCGATAGCGTCACGCCCGACGGCGCGCGCACCCGCTACCACTTCACGCTGGTCGACTTCCGCGGCGTCTGGCAGAGCGGCACGCCGACGGCCGGCGGCGACGCGGCGGCGGCGCGCTGGGTGCCGCTCGGCGCCCTCGACGCCTACGACCTGTGGGATGAGACGACCCGGGTGATCGGCTTGGCCGCGGACCTGGCCGACGCGTGAGCGAGACCCGCGCGACCCTAATCGGCTTCACCGCCGTCCTGATGTGGGCGACGCTGGCGCTGTTCACCGCGGCCAGCGGCGCCGTGCCGCCGTTCCAGTTGGTCGGCATGGCGTTCGTTATTGCCTTTGCGCTCGCCTGCGTCTGGTGGTGGCACCGCGGCGTCGCCCCGTGGCGCGTCCTGCGTCTTCCCGCGCCCGTCTGGGCCCTCGGAATCGGCGGGCTGTTCGGCTACCACTTCTTCTACTTCCTGGCGTTGAGAAACGCGCCGCCGGTCGAGGCCAGCCTGATCGCCTATCTCTGGCCGCTGCTGATCGTCGTGTTCTCGGCGCTGCTGCCGGGCGAGCGCCTGCGCTGGTTCCACCTCGGCGGCGCCGTCATGGGCCTCGCCGGCACGGCGGTGCTGGTGACCGACGGCGGCGCCTTGGCCTTCAAGGGCGCGTTCGCCTTGGGCTATGCCGCAGCGCTGGTCTGCGCCCTGGTCTGGTCGGGCTACTCCGTCCTGTCGCGCCGGGCCGCCCACGTTTCGACCAACACCGTCGGCGGCTTCTGCGGCGTAACCGCGGTGTTGGCCTGGCTCTGCCACGGTCTGTTCGAGACTACGGTCTGGCCGGAGGGCGCTAGCCAATGGCTTGCCGTATTGGCGCTCGGCCTCGGCCCTGTCGGCGGCGCGTTCTTCGTCTGGGACGTCGGCGTCAAACGCGGCAACATCCGCGCGCTCGGCGCCAGCGCCTACCTCGCCCCGCTCTTGTCCACCATGATCCTGGTCGCCACCGGCTTCGCCACGGCGTCATGGCCTTTGGCCATCGCCTGCGCCCTCATCGTCGGCGGCGCCGCGCTGGCGGCGAAGGAGATGTGGCGGGGCGGCTAAGGCACGGCGCCAGGACCTCCGTGCCCAAGGTCACCCTCACCCCAACCCCTCTCCCGTCAAGGGCGAGGGGACGTCACCGAACGTGACGGCTAGCCCCTCGCCCTTGACGGGAGAGGGGTTGGGGTGAGGGGGATTGCGGTGCGGCGAGCAAGCGCCGCCGTCGCGCCGAGCTAAGTATGAATCGGCCGGTCGTCGACTGCCAGCGCCGCTTCCTTGACCGCCTCGTTGAGCGTCGGGTGGCCGTGGCACGTTCTGGCGATGTCTTCGGCCGCGGCGCCGAACTCCATGCCCAGCACGATCTCGTGGATCAGCGTGCCGGCGTCGGCGCCGATGATGTGGGCGCCGAGCACGCGGTCGGTCTTGGCGTCGGCCAGCAGCTTGACGAACCCGTCGGTGGTCTGGTTGGCGCGGGCGCGGCTGTTGGCGCTGAGCGGGAACTTGCCGACCTTGTAGGCGACGCCCGCCTCCTTCAACTGCTCCTCGGTCTGGCCGACGGAAGCCACCTCCGGCCACGTGTAGACGATCCCGGGGATGGCGTCGTAGTTGATGTGCGCCGTCTCGCCGGCGATCACCTCGGCCGCGGCGACGCCCTCGTCCTCCGCCTTGTGCGCCAGCATCGGCCCGGGCACCGCGTCGCCGATGGCGAAGATGCCGGCGACGTTGGTCTGGAAGTTCGCGTCGATCGCGACGAAGCCGCGGTCGTCGGTCTTGACGCCGACGTCGTCCAGCCCCAGCCCCGCGGTGAACGGCCGCCGGCCGATCGAGACCAGCACCACGTCGCAGTCCAGCGTCTCCGCGTCGCCGCCTTTTGCCGGCTCCAGCGTCAGTTTCACCTTGGACTTCATCACCTCGGCGCCGGTGACCTTGGTTCCCAACCGGAACTTCAGCCCCTGCTTCTTCAGCGTGCGCTGGAACTGCTTCGAGACCTCCAGGTCCATGCCCGGCGTGATGCGGTCGAGGAACTCCACCACGGTCACCTCCGCCCCCAGGCGGCGCCAGACCGAGCCCATCTCGAGCCCGATATAGCCGGCGCCGACCACCACCAGGTGCTTCGGCACCTTGGCGAGCGCCAGCGCGCCGGTCGAGGTCACCACGCGTTCCTCGTCGATCTCGACGCCCGGCAGCGGCATCGAGTCCGAGCCCGTGGCGATCAGGATCGCGCGGGTCTTGAGCGTCGTCTCGGTTGTGCCGTCTCCGGCGGTGGCGCCCTCGGGTGCCGACTTCGAGACCTCGACCGTGGCCGGTCCGCCGTCCGGCGCCGCGGCGATGCGGCCCCAGCCCTTGATCCAGTCGACCTTGTTCTTCTTGAACAGGAACTCGATGCCGCCGGTGAGGTCGGCCACGACCTTGTCCTTGCGCGCGAGCATGGTGGGCAGATCGAGCTTCACGCCCGAGACCGCGACGCCGTGGTCGCCCAGGCCGTGGCTCGCCTCCGCGAACAGCTCCGAGGACTGCAACAGCGCCTTCGACGGGATGCAGCCGACGTTCAAACACGTGCCGCCCAGCGTGCCGCGGCCCTCGACGCAGGCGGTCTTGAGGCCGAGCTGCGCGGCGCGGATCGCCGCCACGTAGCCGCCCGGCCCGGCGCCGATGACGACCAGGTCGTACAGGTCCGCTGGAGGGGTGTCGGCCATCGCTTCCTCACGCTGCTCGGGGCTGAACGGAACGCGCGCGACCATGCCGGAAAGCCCCGGCGCCGGCAAGGCGGCGCGTCCCGCCCTCCGCCTTGAACCGGCGCGGCACGCTGGGCCACAGTGTTGCGACCGGCTGCCGAGGAAGTGCCATGTCGATGGGTCACCGCCGACCGCCGCGCCGCCGCGGCGGCGTCCGCCGGGCCGCCCGTATCTCGCTGTGGACGGTGCTGATCGTCGTCGGCGTGCCGGTGTTGCTGGTGCTGGCGATCGTCGCGCTGAGCCCGGTGCGCGTGACCTTCCTGACGCCGCAGATCGAGCTGGTCGCCGAGCGGCTGATGTCGCGCAAGCTGGAAATCGAGGGCGAGCTGGCGGTCTCCTTACGCAAGTTCGCCCAGGTGACGGTCGGCGGCCTGGAGCTGGAGGGTCCCGACGGCGCGGCGCTGGTCGACTTCGGCACGCTGTCGGTCAGCCTCAACCCGTGGGCGCTGGTCTTCGGCCGCCTGGACGGCCGCATCGTTATCGAGAACGGCACGGCCGGCGTGCTCAACGTCGCCGAGGCGGAGGCGCGCGCCGTCTCCGGCAAGCCGCTGCGTTTCACGGGCACCGGCGGCCTCGGGCCCCTGCCCGGCAAGCTGACGCTGGAGACCGCGCCGCCCGAGACCTTCCTGGGCGGCCGCTTCACCGCCCCCGTCGAGATCGTGCTGGAGCTGGCCGACGCGCGCTTGGAGCTGGGGGCCGAAATCGTCATGCCGGCGGAGGCCGGGCCGCAGCGGCTGCGCTTCGACCTCAGCGGCCAGTCGGTGGCGGCGTTCACGCCGCTGATCGACACGCCGCTGCCGCCGCTCGGGCCCTACACGCTGACCGGCGTCGCCACGGCGACCGCCAAGCACCTGACCATCGACGACCTGCGCCTGACGGTCGCCGCCAGCGACCTGACGGGCCGCTTCGACGCGCGCCTCGACCGGCCGCGCCCGGTAGTCGACGTGGCCCTGCGCTCGGAGGTGCTCCAGCTCGACGACTTCCTCGGCCTGCCGCTGACCGAGGAAGAGCAGGCGGCGCTTGAGGCGAAGGAGGCCGCGGCCGCGGCGGCGGCGCCGCCTGACGAAGACGAAGCCTGGGTCGGCGACTCGCTGGCCGGCGAGCACGCCGAGGACCTGCGCTTCCTGGCCGACCTGGACGTCACGCTGAGGGTCGACGTCGACGAGGTGCGCTCGGGCGCCGACGTGCTCGGCGGCGGCGCCCCGGGTGTCATCGTCGGCGAGGACCGCGTCACCGTCGACCCCATCGAGGTGCGCACCCTGGGCGGCCAGGTCAACATGACCATCGGCCTCGACGGCACCGGCGAGGGCCTGCGCGCCGCCTGGACCGCCGACGTCGACAAGTTCGACTTCGGCATCCTGCTGCGTCGCCTTGATCCGGAGACGAAGGAGGGCGGCCTGATCTCGGTGCGCGCCGACCTGGACATGCGGGCGCCCGACCCGCGCAAGCTCCTGGCCGGCGCCAACGGCCACCTCGACCTCGGCGTGCGGCCGGAGAACCTGAGCGCCGGCCTGGTCGACCTGTGGGCGGTCAGTCTCTTCAACGCGCTGACCGAGGAGGCCGACCCCAGCGAGGGCGGCTCGCAGGTCAACTGCGCGGTCGTGCGGCTGCCGGTGAAGGACGGCATCATGACCGACGAGGTGCTGCTCATCGACACCTCGCGCATCATGATCGGCGGCGACATCCAGGTCGACTTCATCGCCGAGAAGCTCGAGCTCTACGCCGTGCCGGAGTCCAAGCGCCCCCAGCTCTTCGCCGCCAAGACGCCGATCCAGGCCACCGGCACGCTCGACAACTTCGAGGTCGGCCCGGCGCCGGGCGGCATCGTCGGCACCGTCTTCCGCATCGTCACCAGCCCGTTCGTCTACCCGTTCGAACTCGGGTTCTCCGACAAGCCGAGCGCGGACGGCGAGCCGCAGTGCACCGAAGCGTATGAGCGCCCGGTGGCGGACTTAAGGAAGGCGGCGGGGGTAGAGGAAGAGCCGGCGGAGGATTCGAGCGGTGCGGCGACGCCGAACCCCTAAACCCCGATCAACAACCGCTCCGGGTCCTCGATCGCTTCCTTGACGCGGACGAGGAAGGTATGTCCGGCGGCGCGTCCGCCGACAACACGCTCGCCTTGAAAGGCAACCCAATATCCAAAGGCTCCAGTCACAGACTTCGCGATGACTTCGCGGGTTAGTCCATTCTATTGACACTCGGCGACGCGATTTGCACTCATGGGCGCGAACTTCGTTCGCCATCTATTCCTTGTGCCACACGACTAAATCGCTATAAGGTAAATGTAACCTCCAATCACTACCACTGTGGATCGTTATCATGGATTTCAGCGAGTATCAGGAGCTTGTAGGTCAAACCGACGAGAAGCAGCGCATGCATATTTCTGCCTACGGACTTGTCGACGAAACGGGCAGTGTCATCAATGTATTGAAGAAGAGACTATTGGCGGGCGAGAAATACCCCGGTTATTTGGAAAGCCTAAGAGAGGAACTAGGTGACCTCATGTGGTATATTGCAAGTGTTGCCAACATATCCGGCCTCCAGTTACAAGACATTGCCGAACGAAATGCGGAAAAGGCGCGCTCACCTTACGATACTGGAGTTGACGAAGACTTCGATGAAGGATTTCCGGAAGATCAGCGCTTTCCGCGCCAGATGACAGTCACATTCAAACCGATCACTGCGGAAGGACGCGATACAGTTGAGATCGAAGTAAATGGCCGATCATTCGGTAATAGACTCGATGACAACTCCTACTCTGATGATGGTTATCGATTCCATGATGCTCTCCATTTCGGCTACGTCGGCGTACTTGGCTGGTCTCCAGTTGTTCGGGCGCTGCTAAATAGAAAGAGAAGGTCAGACAAGGACATTGACGGGATAGAAGATGGTGCCCGCGCAATATTTACGGAGGACGCAATGACGGCATTTGTATTTTCTTTTGCCCAACAAAGAAACCTGTTCGAGAATGAATCTACTCTGGATCTTGGAACACTGAATACCGTGAAGAATTTGACTGATGATCTTGAGGTTCGATGTTGCACTGTCAAGCAATGGCGAGCTGCTATCGTCTTGGGTTACAAAGTGTTCCGGGAGCTTCGCGAAAAGAACGGCGGCATAATGAACATCGACCTAGACGGACGAATCGTCGAGTATGCTCGTCCGCTCGAGTGACTGGCCAATCTGATGAAGACCGTAAGCGGGGTAAGTTGCGTGGACGCTTGGCAGGCTGCCGTGACTCAGCTTGCGGTGAACACTGCAGCAGATGAGTACAACCTACTTGTGGAGATACGGGACCCGACCCGGCTAGACACGTCTTGGCTGCAGGCATATAGCCCCCAAAGAGTTGGTGCCAATGACAAAATTGGCAGTGTCGTGAATACGGTGTTCCCATATCGGTTGAGCCACCGGTGTGGCACTAGATCTGAATTCTACGATCGGTACATGCGTATTTACCGGAGAGCGGTCCGGGGCACATGGGGGACATACTTCGGTCGTCTCGTCGCGTTTGGGGCTGGGCGCCAGAACCAGCTTGAGACAGCGATCGAAAAGCTCACCTCTTGGCAGACTCGGTCAAGGGCTGCAATTGTCATGCACCTGTCGAGCCCTGAGATCGACACGATGCGACCTCGTGGGCAGCCTTGTTGGCAGTTCGCCGAATTGACGCGTCCAAACGAAAATGAGCTCGATCTTGTTGCTGTTTGTCGGAATCACGATTATTTGGGAAAGGCGCTCGGAAATTTTATTGGACTCGGCCAACTACTCCAATTTGTCTGTGTTCAGACGAATTTGGTGCCCGGCCGGCTAATATGCCACTCGATTCATGCGTACAACTCTGGGACAAAGGAACAGTTGTCACGGCTCGCTAGGTTTCGTTAGGGGAGAAGGACAGAATTGGCCAATAGTTATTGTCAGCGTGAGTTTGACAGTCTTATTTCTGACGTACGGCAATGCCGTCTGTGTCCTCGAATGTCCAACAGCGAACGTGTGCTGAGTCGAGCTGCTGGAATGCCGGGCGCGCAGGTGATGTTTCTTGGAGAGGCGCCAGGCCGGTTGGGCGCGGATGATTCAGGTATTCCGTTCCATGGGGACAAAACTGGCCAGAACTTTGAGAGCCTTCTGGCACATGTAGGGATGTCGCGTTATCAGGTATTCGTTAGCAATGCGGTTTTGTGCAATCCGCGGGATGAACGCGGCAACAACGCCACGCCCACCCGGCAGGAAGTCGAAAACTGCACGACCTTCCTTGAACGTCAAATTACCGTAGTAGACCCGGCGATAATAGTCACGCTTGGAGCGACGGCACTGCAGGCGCTGAAAACGATCGAGCCGCACAAAATCACGCTAGCGGAGGGTGTACGGCACGCATTTCCATGGTTCGGACGCATTCTCATACCTGCGTACCATCCCGGACAGCGAGCGCAGATACATCGAAGCTTCGCGAACCAAAGATCGGATTTTCAGTTCATTGCCGAACAAAGCCGAAGACTAAGGGGCACGCGGCGTGCGACTGCAGGAACTCCACGTAGCGATGTCTTAAGTGTATTGCGTTAAATTCTCTTGAACGTGCAAACAGTTAGCTATTTTGGCCTTCACAAGTTGTTCTATTTGGTAGAGTACGAGGCCGTTCGGCAAAATGGACACCGACTAACTGCGGGCTTTGTGATCCGTCAGAAGGATGGGCCCTATTGTACCGATCTTCACATCACGAAAATCCGAAATAGCCTTGACGGAATCAAGATAGGAAAACGGGCAGGCGAGTTGCACATTCAGCTCCCGGACCAGGGGTTATTTGGGTCTTCAAATCAAAATAGCGGGTTACAACCACTGTCTGACGAAAGTACAGAAGTAATTCGGAAAGTCTGCAAGAGATATGGAGCTGCGAGCAATGCGGAATTGAAGCAAAAAGTCTACCTCACAGCCCCGATGCGCAAATTGCTACGTGCCGAGCGGAATGGCGAGCAAAACTTGTACAACACCCCTATCAGGTTTTCTGCTGACTGCTAGATTTGTCGCCTAGTGATCAGACCCCGATCAACAACCGTTCCGGGTCCTCGATTGCTTCCTTGACGCGGACCAGGAACGTCACCGCCTCGCGGCCGTCGACGATGCGGTGGTCGTAGGAGAGGGCCAGGTACATCATCGGGCGGACCTTGACCTCGTCGTCGACGACCATGGGGCGCTTCTGGATCTTGTGCATGCCCAGGATGCCCGACTGCGGCGGGTTGAGGATCGGGGTCGACAAGAGCGAGCCGAACACCCCGCCGTTGGTGACGGTGAAAGTGCCGCCCATCATCTCCTGCATGCCCAGCTTGCCGTCGCGGGCGCGGCGGCCGAAGTCGGTGATGCCCTCCTCGATCTCGGCGAAGCTCTTCTTGTCGGCGTCGCGCAGCACCGGCACGACCAGCCCCATGGGCGAGCCGACGGCGATGCCGATGTCGTAGTAGTTCTTGTAGATCAGCTCGTCGCCGTGGATCTCGGCGTTGACCGCCGGCAGCTCCTTCAGCGCCGCGATCACGCCCTTGACGAAGAAGCTCATGAAGCCCAGGCGCACGCCGTACTTCTTCTCGAAGGCGTCGCGGTACTGGGCGCGCAGCGCCATCGCCGCCGTCATGTCGACCTCGTTGAACGTGGTCAGCATGGCGGCCGTGTTCTGCACCTCCTTAAGGCGCCGGGCGATGGTCTGGCGCAGCTTGGTCATGCGCACGCGTTCTTCGCCGCGCGAGTCCTGGGGCCGCTCGGGCAGCTCGGCCGCGGAGACGAAGGTGGCGGGGGCCGGGCCGGCGGGCGCCGCGGCGGGTGCCGCTACGGGGCGGGCCTTGCCGCCGCCCTCGATGAAGCTCAGCACGTCGCCCTTGGTCAGCCGCCCGTCCTTGCCGCTGGCCGGGATCGCGGCGGGGTCAAGGCCGTGCTCGTCCACCAATTTCCGTACCGCCGGCGCCAAGGGGTAGTCGACGCCCTTGGCAGCGGGCGCGGGAGGCGCGGCCGGGGCCGGCTTGGCGGCGGGCGCCGGTGCCGGGGCAGCCGGCGCGGCCTTCGCGGGAACCGCCGCCGCGGCGCCGTCGCCGGGGGCGACGCGGGCGACGACGGTGCCGACCTCGACGTCGGTGCCGCTGTCGCACAGCACCTCGGCGAGCGTACCGGCGACCGGCGAGGGCAGCTCGGCAGTGACCTTGTCGGTCTCGACCTCGACCAGCGGGTCGTCGACCGCGACGGCGTCGCCGACCTGCTTCAGCCACGTGCCCAGCGTGCCTTCGGTGATGCTCTCGCCCAGGTCCGGGATCGCAATGTCGACGAGGACCCCGGTCGCCGGGGCCGGCGCGGTCGCGGGGGCCGCGGCGGGGACCGCCGGCGCGGGTTCGGCAGCAGGGGCCGGCGCGGGGGCAGCAGGCGCGGGAGCGGCCACGGCACCTTCGCCATCGGCCACGGCGCCCAGCAGGCCGCCGACCTCCACGTCCGCGCCCTCGGGCGCCGAGATCTCCTTGAGCGTGCCGGCGGCGGGGGACGGCACCTCGACGGAGACCTTGTCGGTCTCCAGCTCAACCAGCGGCTCGTCGACCGCGACCGCCTCGCCGACGCCCTTGAGCCACTTCGCCACGGTCGCCTCGGTCACCGACTCGCCGAGATTGGGAACCACGATCTCCGTCATCGTCTCGCTTTCCTGTCAGCGCCAGTTCGGGTCAGCGCGGAAGCGCCTCGGTCATCGCACGTCGTGTCATTTCGCCAGCGCCTCGTCGACCAGCGCATGCTGTTCCTTCAGGTGCCGGCTGAGCAAGCCCGTCGCGGTCGCCGCCGCGGCCGGCCGGCCGATATAGCGCGCCCGGCCCTGCGGGTGGCCGACCTCGTTCAGGACCTCCTCGAAGAACGGCTCCATGAACGACCAGGCGCCCATGTTCTTGGGCTCCTCCTGGCACCAGACCACGTCGGCCTTGGGGAAGCGGCCCAGCTCGTTGATCAGCGCCTGGCGCGGGTAGGGGTAGTACTGCTCCGTGCGCAGGATGTAGACGTCGTTGGCAGCCAGCGCCTCGCGCTCCTCGAAGAGGTCGTAGTAGACCTTGCCGGAGCAGATGACGACGCGGCGGATGTCGCCGTCGTCCTTCAGTGTGCCGGCGAACTGGGCGTCGTCCCACAAGACCCGGTGGAAGGTGGTGTCGAGCGCCAGCTCGGCAAGCCGCGACACCGCCAGCTTGTGCCGCAACAGCGACTTCGGCGTCATCATGATCAGCGGCTTCCTGAACGAGCGGCACATCTGCCGGCGCAGGATGTGGAAGTAGTTCGCGGGCGTCGTGCAGTTGGCGACCTGCAGGTTGTCCTCCGCGCAGAGCTGCAGGAAGCGCTCGGGCCGCGCCGAGGAGTGCTCGGGCCCGGCGCCCTCGTAGCCGTGCGGCAGCAGCATCACCAGGCCGTTCATGCGCAGCCACTTGGCCTCGCCGGCGGCGAGGAACTGGTCGATGATGACCTGCGCGCCGTTGACGAAGTCGCCGAACTGCGCCTCCCACAGCACCATCGCGTGCGGCTCGGCCTGGCTGTAGCCGTACTCGTAGCCGAGCACGCCGAACTCCGAGAGCGGGCTGTCGATGATCTCGATCGGCGCCTGGCCGTAGCGGATGTGGTTCAGCGGCTCGTAGCGCTCCTCGTTCTCCTGGTCGACCAGGACCGCGTGGCGCTGGCTGAAGGTGCCGCGGCCGCAGTCCTCGCCGGAGAGGCGCACGGGCGTCGCCTCGCACAGCAGCGTGCCGAAGGCCAGCGCCTCGCCGGTCGCCCAGTCGATGCCCTCGCCGGTGTCGATCATGCGCCGTTTGGCTTTCAGCTGGCGCAGGATCTTCGAGTTCAGGTGGAAGTTCTTCGGCGGCTCGGAGATCGTCAGGCCGACCTCCTTCAGGACCTCCATCTCGACACCGGTCTCGCCACGCCGCGCCTCGCCTTCGGCCAGCTCGATGTTGGCCCAGCGGCCCTCCAGCCAGTCGGCCTTGTTGACGCGATAGCTCTCCGCCGCCTCGAACTCCTGGTCCAGCATGGTGCGCTGGTCGGCGACCATCCGGTCGCCGGCGCCGGGCTCGACGACGCCCTCCTCCTCCAGGCGCGTGGCGTAGAGCTGCCGCACGCTGGGGTGCTCGGCGATCGCCTTGTACATCAGCGGCTGGGTGAAGGCCGGCTCGTCCGACTCGTTGTGGCCGAAGCGGCGGTAGCAGAACATGTCGATGACGACGTCGGACTTGAATTTCTGGCGGTACTCGGTGGCGATGCGCGCGACGTGCAGCGTCGCCTCCGGATCGTCGCCGTTCACGTGCAGGATCGGCGCGCCGATCATCTTCGCCACGTCCGAGCAGTAGGGCGAGGAGCGGCCGTAGGTCGGGCTGGTGGTGAAGCCGATCTGGTTGTTGATGACGACGTGGATGGTGCCGCCGGTCTCGTAGCCCTCCAGCTCCGACATCAACAGCGTCTCGGCGACCGGGCCCTGGCCCGCGAAGGCGGCGTCGCCGTGCAGCAACAGGCCCATGACCTGGGCGCGGTCGTGGTCGCCGCGCTGCTGCTGCTTGGCGCGCACCTTGCCGAGCACGACGGTGTTCACCGCCTCCAGGTGGCTGGGGTTCGGCGTCAGCGACAGGTGGATGATGCTGTTGTCGAACTCGCGGTCGGTGCTGGTGCCCAGATGGTACTTGACGTCGCCCGAGCCCTGCACCTCCTCGGGGTGCGCGACGTTGCCCTGGAACTCGGAGAAGATCGCGCGGAACGGCTTGCCCATGACGTTGGCCAGCACGTTCAGGCGGCCGCGGTGGGCGATGCCGATGACGATCTCGCGGATGCCCATCTGGCTGCCGCGTTTGAGGATCTGTTCCAGCGCCGGGATCAGCGTCTCGCCGCCGTCGATGCCGAAGCGCTTGGCGCCGGTGTACTTCTTGTCGAGGAAGTGCTCGAACACCTCCGCCCGGGTCAGCGCCTCCAGGATCGCCAGCTTGCCGCGCTCGGTGAACTGGGTCTGGTTGCGGATGCTCTCGATGCGCTCCTGGATCCACGACTTCTTGTCGGGCTCCTGGATGTGCATGAACTCGACGCCGATATGGCCGCAATAGGTGGCGTCGCAGATCTCGATGATCTCGCGCAGGGTGGCACTCTCCAGGCCCAGCACGTAGTTGATGAAGATGCGCCGGCCCAGATCGCTCTCGGCAAAGCCGTAGTTGCGGTAGTCGAGCTCGGGGTGCGGCGCCCGCTTCATCAGGCCCAAGGGGTCCAGCGTCGCGTGCAGGTGGCCGCGCACGCGGTAGTTGCGGATCAGCATCAGCGCCTGGATCGAGTCCAGCGTCGCCTTGCGGGCCGCGTCGGCGCTGCCGGCCGGCGCCGCCATGGGTTGGGGCACATAGCCCGGCGGCGGCGCGTAGGCGCCGGGCGTTTGTGGTACGGGGGCGCCCATCGCCGCCTCGGCCGCGGCGCTGCCGCCGCCGTTGCCGATCACCTGGGCGTCGTTGGGCGCCCAGCTGGCGCCGTGCATCTCGTCGAGCAGCGCCTTGGCGTCGTCGGCGAGGTCGGCGAAGAAGTCGGCCCAGGAGCCGTCGACCGACTGCGGGTCCTCCAGGAACCGCGCGTACATCTCGGCGATGTAGGTCGCATTGGTGCCGGTCAGGAAGGTCTGGGCGGAAGGATGATTGGCCATCGCACGTGCGGCGCAGGGTGCTGCGCCGTCCCTATCAGGCGCGCCCGGGAGAGGCGCGCGTCGTGAGAACCGCGGCGGCCGTCGTGCGGCCGCCTAGCCGGCCAGCGCCGCCACCATGGTCTCGCCCAGTGCCGCGGGCGAGTCGGCGACGTGCACGCCGGCGCTTCGGAACGCCTCGATCTTCGCCTCGGCCGTGCCCTTGCCGCCGGAGATGATGGCGCCGGCGTGGCCCATGCGCTTGCCGGGCGGTGCCGTGACGCCAGCGATGAAGCCGACGGTCGGCTTCTTGACCGCGGCGGCGGCGAGGAACTCGGCCGCCTCCTCCTCGGCGGAGCCGCCGATCTCGCCGATCATGATGATGCCTTGCGTCTCGTCGTCGGCGAGGAACAGCTCCAGGCAGTCGATGAAGTTGGTGCCGTTGACCGGGTCGCCGCCGATACCGATGCAGGTCGACTGGCCCAGGCGCGCCGCCGTGGTCTGCGCCACCGCCTCGTAGGTCAGCGTGCCCGAGCGCGAGACGATGCCGATCTTGCCCCGCTGGTGGATGTGGCCCGGCATGATGCCGATCTTGCAGGCGTCGGGCGTGATGATGCCGGGGCAGTTGGGGCCGATGAGGCGCGTCGCGGCGCCGCCCAGCGCGCGCTTGACGCGCACCATGTCCAGGACCGGGATGCCCTCGGTGATGCAGACCACCAGCGGCACCGCGGCATCGATCGCCTCCAGGATCGCGTCGGCGGCGAACGGCGGCGGCACGTAGATCACGCTCGCGTTCGCGCCGGTCTCGGCGACCGCGTCGGCGACGGTATCGAACACCGGCAGGTCCAGGTGCGTCTGCCCGCCCTTGCCGGGGGTGACGCCGCCGACCAGGCCGGTGCCGTAGGCGATCGCCTGCTCGGAATGGAAGGTGCCCTGCGCGCCGGTGAAGCCCTGGCAGATGAGGCGGGTGTCCTGGTCGACCAGCACAGCCATGTCAGGCGGCCTCCTTCACGGCCTGGACCACCTTCTCCGCGGCATTGCCCAGATCGCCAGCGGAGGTGATCGGCAGCCCGCTCTCGGCCAGAATCCTCTTACCCAGGTCCACGTTGGTGCCCTCCAGCCGCACCACCAGCGGCACGTGCAGCGAGACCTCGCGCGCCGCGGCGACGACGCCTTCGGCGATGACGTCGCAGCGCATGATGCCGCCGAAGATGTTAACGAGGATGCCTTCGACGTTGGGGTCGGAGAGGATGATCTTGAAGGCGGCGGTGACGCGCTCCTTGGTGGCGCCGCCGCCGACGTCCAGGAAGTTGGCCGGCTCGCCGCCATAGAGCTTGATGATGTCCATCGTCGCCATGGCCAAGCCGGCGCCGTTGACCATGCAGCCGATGGTGCCGTCCAGCTTGATATAGTTCAGGTCGTGGCGCGCCGCCTCGACCTCCATCGGGTCTTCCTCGTCCTCGTCGCGCAGGTCGGCGACGTCCGGCTGCCGGTAGAGCGCGTTGTCGTCGAAGTTCATCTTGGCGTCCAGCGCGATGACCTCGCCGGCGCCGGTGACGACCAGCGGGTTGATCTCGACCATCGAGGCGTCGAGCAGGGTGAAGGCCTTGTACATGGCCATGAGGAAGCGCGAGGCGCTCTTCACCTGGCCGCCGCTGAGCCCCAGGCCGAAGGCGATGCGCCGCGTGTGGTAGGGCATCAGGCCCTGCGCCGGATCGACCGAGATGGTGATGATCTTCTCCGGCGTCTCGGCGGCGACCTCCTCGATCTCCATGCCGCCCTCGGTCGAGGCGATCACGGTGACGCGGCTGGTCGCCCGGTCGATCAGGAGGCTCAGGTACATTTCGTGGGCGATGTCGCAGCCTTCCTCGATGTAGAGGCGCTTGACCTCCTTGCCATCGGGACCGGTCTGCTTGGTCACCAGCACGTTGCCCAGCATGGCGCTGGCGTTGTCGACCACGTCGTCGACGCTGTCGACGACGCGCACGCCACCCTTGCCTTGCGGCGTGTCCTTGAAGCGGCCGGCGCCGCGGCCGCCGGCGTGGATCTGCGACTTGACGACCCAGACGGGTCCGCCCAGCTCCTGCGCCACCTGACGCGCCTCGTCGGCGGTGTAGGCGACGCCGCCGCGCGGCACCGCCACGCCGAACTTCTTCAGCAGGCCCTTGGCCTGGTACTCATGGATGTTCATTCAGGGTCCCTAGCCGTTTGGCCGGCCGGTGCTCGCGAAGGGAAGCGTTGGCGCGGCGGTACTTTAGCACCGGTCCCCCGCCGCGCAACCGAGCCACCCGGCCCAGGCCACGCAGGTTATCGGGCGCCTCGATCAGCCCTTCTTCGCCGCCGCGCGCTGCAGCTTCTTGGTCGTCGCGACAAGGCTCTCGACCGCCGCGACCGACTTCTTGAAGGCCGCCTTCTCGGCGCGGTCCAGCTTGATCTCGATGATGCGCTCGACGCCCTTGGCGCCGATCACGACCGGCACGCCGACATAGATGCCGCTGACGCCGTACTCGCCCTTGAGGTAGGCGGCGCAGGGCAGCACGCGCTTCTTGTCTTTCAGGTACGACTCGGCCATGGCGATCGCCGACGACGCCGGTGCGTAGAAGGCGGAGCCGGTCTTGAGAAGACCGACGATCTCCGCGCCGCCGTCGCGGGTGCGCTGCACGATGGCGTCGATCCGCGCCTGGGTCGTCCACTTCATCGCCACGAGATCGGGCAGCGGAATGCCGCCGACCGTGGAGTAGCGCGGCAACGGCACCATGGTGTCGCCGTGCCCGCCCAGCACGAAGGCGGTGACGTCCTCGACCGAGACGCCGAACTCCTGGGCGAGGAACGTGCGGAAGCGGGCGCTGTCCAGCACGCCCGCCATGCCGACGCACATGCTGGGCTTCAGGCCCGCGGCCTGGCGCAGCACGCCGACCATGGCGTCCAGCGGGTTGGTGATGCAGATGACGAAGGCGCCGGGGCAGTACTTCTTGATGCCGGCGCCGACCTGCTGCATGACGCCGGTGTTGATGCCGATCAGGTCGTCGCGGCTCATGCCCGGCTTGCGCGCAATGCCGGCGGTGACGATGACCACGTCGGCACCCTTGATGGCGCTGTAGCCGTTGGCGCCCGCGAAGGCGCCGTCGAAGCCCTCGACCGGTCCGGACTGGGCGATGTCGAGCGACTTGCCCTGGGGCACGCCCTGGACGATGTCGAACAGCACGACGTCGCCGAGGTCCTTGAGCCCGGCCAGGTGGGCCAGCGTGCCGCCGATATTGCCGGCACCGATCAGGGCGATCTTGTCGCGAGCCATCGAAGCGTCCCCCGTTTTGCGGACCGGCTGTCGCCGACCGCGCCTTACGTTCATGGTCGGCGCACGTCTAGCCCGAAAGCGGCCGAAGGGGCAAGCCGGGCCGCCTCAGGACGGGGTGCGGGGTTCGGCTGCTGGCGGCGCCTCGTCGTCGTTGACGTCGACGACGGGTGCGTCCGGCGCAGCTGCTTCCACCGGCTCGGCCCCGAACGGCAGTTCCGGCTCCTCGTCCGGCACGCGCGGGTCGAGACCGGCGGATACGGCGGTCATGCGCGGCACGGCGACGAAATCACTCTGCTCTTCGATCGGCGGCGCCGCGCGCTGGGTCATGCGCCACAGACCGAACAGCGCCAACAGCGCGCCGATGGCCGCGGTGTAGAAGAACAGCCCGCGGTTATCCGCCAGGTCGAAGAGCAGGCCGCCGAGCAGGGGGCCGGTCGCGGAACCGGTGCCGTAGACCAGCAACATGCCACTGGTCAGCGAGACGATGTCGCTGTCGTCCGGCAGGTTGTCGGCCGCATGGCTCAGCGCAATCGGATAGAGCGTGAAACTGGCGCCGCCGAACGCGACGAGCAGGGCCATCAGCGGCCACGTCCCCATGCCACCCAGGCCGAGCAGCCCCAGACTGCAGAGCGCACAAGCGGCGGCCGAGCAGACCAGCACGGTGCGCCGGTCGAACACGTCCGACAGCCAGCCCACCGGCCACTGCAGCGCCAGGCCACCCAGGATCGCCGCGGCCATGACGTAGCCGACCTGGCCCGCCGCGAAACCCTGGCGCACCGCGAACAGCGGCGCCAGCCCATAGAACGCGCCGAGCACCATGCCGGCGCCCAGCGAACCGGCGACGCCGAACGGCGAGACCCGCAGCAGGTCCTTCAGCGACAGACCCGACGGCGCGTCGAGCGCCGGCGCCGTAACGCGGGTCAGCACCACCGGCAGCACCGCAAGCGAAATGAACAACGCGGCGACGCTGAACAGTGCGAACGTCCCTTCGTCGAACACCAGCAGGAACTGCGCCGAACCGATCGCCGCATAGGTCACGACCATGTAGACCGCCAGGACGCGGCCGCGCGAATGCGCCGGCGTCGCCGCCGACAGCCAGGCCTCGGCGACCATGGTGTATCCGGCGAGCGCGATGCCCGCGAACACGCGGACGACAGTCCAGGCGGCGGGATGCGCAAACAGCGGCAGCGTTAAAGTAGCGGCCGCAAACAGGGCGGCGAAGCCGGCGAAGGCCCGGATGTGGCCGACACGGCGCACGATGGCGGGACAGACAAGGGCGCCGACCAGCAGGCCGCCGAAATAGCCCGCCGCGACCGTCCCGGCAGCGAACGACGAGAACTCGCCGGCGGCAACGCGCAGCGGCAACAGCGTCGTTACCAGCCCGTGACCTGTCAGCAAGAGGGCGGCATCGGCAAACAACGCGAGCAGCGGCGTGAGCACGGGCACCATGGTCGCGGGTGCTCCCCTCTTGCCTGAACTCAGGTCACGAGACTTTGCACGCCATCGACGACGAACTGCACGGCCAGCGCCGCGGCAACAATACCGAAGACGCGCGTGATGACGTTCACACCGATGGTACCCAACAGCCGCATCAGTCGGCTAGCGGCCCACAGGCAGGCCAGTGTCAGCGCCAGCACCACCAGCGTCAGGCCCAGCACCAGCGCCTGCGCCTCGAGGGCGCCGCCGGCCTCGCCCATCATCAGCACGATCGACGTCATGGCGCCGGGGCCAGCGATCAGCGGGATCGCCAGCGGAAAGACCGTCACGTCGGCGGCGTGGCTGCTCTCCTCGCCCTCGCGGGGCGTCATCGTGCGCAGGCCCGACGGCCGCGCCATCACCATGTCGATGGCCAGCAGCAACAACAGGATGCCGCCGGCGATGCGGAACGCCGGCAGGCCGATGCCCATGGCGTTCAGCAGCCACTGGCCGCCCAGCGCGAAGGCGATCAGCACGCCGGCGGCGATGACCACCGCGTGCCGGGCGATGCGCCGCCGCGCCGCATTCGGCTGCCCTGGCGTCAGGCCGACGAACAGCGGCGCGATGCCGACCGGGTCGATCACCACGAACAGCGTGACGAAGGTGGTCAGCGCGATCTCGCTCATGCGCGCAGCCTAACCCGTCAGCCGAGGTGTGGCGCGTCGAGGTAGTCCGCCGCCTGCATTTCCACCAAGCGGCTGGCGGTGCGCTGGAACTCGAATGCCGTGTCGCCGGCCGGGTAGAGCGCCTCGGGCGCCGCCGCCGCTGCCGCGATCAACTTCACCTTGTGCTCGTAGAGCGCATCGATCAGCACGACGAAGCGCTTGGCCACGTCGCGCTGCTGCGGCGTCAGCGCCGGGACGCCGTGGAGCACGACCGTGTGGTAGGCGCGCGCGACCGCCAGGTAGTCCGCCGCGCCCAGCGGTCGTTCGCACAGCTCGGCGAAGCCGAAGCGGGCGACGCCACGCGCCGCCGCCGGCACGGCAAGCGTGCGGCCCTGCACGGTCAGCTCCGCCGGCGCCGCGGGCGTGCCGTCGGCCAGCTCCGCGAATGCCGCGTCGAGCTCGGCCGTCGCCGCCTCGCCCAGCGGCACGTGGTAGACGGGCCGGTCGGCGAGGCGCGCCAGGCGGTAGTCGGTGCCGGCCCCCATGTCGAGCACGTCGAGCCGCGCCTTGATGAGGTCGATGAAGGGCACGAAGCGGTCGCGCTGCAGGCCGTTCCGGTAGAGGTCGTCGGGGCCGCTGTTAGAGGTGGCGACGATCACGGCGCCGCGCTGCAGGAGGCGCTCGAACAGGCGGCCCAGGATCATCGCGTCGGCGATGTTGACGACGTGGAACTCGTCGAAGCAGATCAGCCAGGCCTCGTCGGCGACGTCGTCGGCGACGCGGCGCAGCGGGTCGGCTTTCTTCTCGCGCCAGCGCGCCCCGTGCAGCCGCTCCTGCACCTCCAGCATGAAGGCGTGGAAGTGCACGCGGCGCTTCTCGTCGACCGGCGCGGTGTCGAAGAACAGGTCCATCAGGAACGACTTGCCGCGGCCGACCTCGCCGTAGAGGTAGAGCCCCTGCGGCGGCTCGGTGCGCCGGCGGCCGAGGCCGAAGCGGTTCTTCCAGCCGCCCTTTCCCGTCGACGGCCGGTAGTGCATCAGCGCGTGGTGCAGGCTCTGCAGCTTCTCCGCCGTCAGCTCCTGCATCGGCTCGGCACGGATTTCCCCGGCGCGACGCAGAGCCCGGTAGCTGAACAGCGGCCCCTCGGGCATCCCCTACCGCGCGCCGGCGACGGGGATGATCGCGCCGGAGAGGTAGTCCGGCGCGTCGGTCAAGAGCCACAGGATCGCCGCCGCTGGCTCCTCGGGCCGGCCCGCACGGCCCATGGGGATCTGCGGCGCCATGGTGGTGGCGCGGTCGGGCTGGCCGCCGCTGGCATGGATGCCGGTGTCGGTGAGGCCGGGGGCGACGGCGTTGACGCGGATGCCCTCCTGCGCCACCTCGCGCGCCAGCCCTTCGGTGAACACATCGATCGCGTCCTTGCCGGCGGCGTAGTGCACGTACTCGTGCGGGGTGCCGTTGCGCGTCGCGGTGGAGCTGACGTTGACGATGCGCCCGCCGGGACCGCCGCGCGCCGTCGACAGGCGACGCACCGCCTCCGCCGCGCACAGCATGGTGCCCAAGACGTTGACGCCCAGCACCGCGCGCATGGTCTCGACGGGCGTGTCGGCATGGTCCTGGAAACCACCGGTAATGCCGGCGTTGTTGACCAGCGCCGCCAGCGGCCCCAGTTCGGCCGCGCGCTCGAACAGCGCGTGGACGTGGTCGGGTTCGGCGACGTCGGCCTGGACCGCCAGTGCTTGTCCCCCGGTGCCGGCGATCTCCGCCGCCACGGCCTCCGCCGAGTCGGCATTGCTGCGATAGTTGACGCACACGGCAAAGCCACGCTGCGCCGCCAGGCGACAGGCCGCGGCGCCGATGCCCCGGCCGCCGCCGGTGACGATGACGGTGCCGCGATCCGTCATTCGGCGGCGAGCGCGGCGGCCCCGGCCTCCAGCTCGCGGCGCAGGCGCACGGCCGGGGAGTCGGAGATCTCGACGTCGGCCCAGCGCACCGGGGCGTTGCGGGCGACGGCGCCCGTCAGCCGCACGTCGTGGGCGAGGCCGATCGGCAGGCCGCCCAAGGCCAGGCTGTCGTCGGCGCGCATCAACTTGCCGTGGACGGTGGTGCCGCCCTCGCCGTCGAGGGTCTCGCCGGCGGCGAGGTCGCGCTTGGCGGTGGCGACGACGTCGGCGCGGAGCGCGTCGGGCGCCCCCGTCGGCTCGCCGCGCAGCGCCACGCTGGCGACGGAGATGCCGAGCTCCAGCCCGATCAGGTGGAACGGCTTCCACATCGCCGCGACGCGGCCGCTGGCATCGGTCTTCAAGCCGTATTCCTGGAAGCAGCGCGCGGCGTAGTCGCTCGGCGCGGCGAAGGTGACGTAGACGCCCCAGCGCAGGTCGCCCGGCACGGCGCGGCCGTCGCGCTCTTCGCTGGCGATCACTTCGACCTGCCCGGCATGGTGCAGCACGCCGCCCAGGTGCTTCGGGCGCAGCATCTCGGCCAGCTCGCCTGTGCCGCAGGGCGGGAAGCTCAGCCCGTGCGGCGCCGGCGTCAGGCCGGTGGCGTTCGCCACCGCCGCCATCTCGATCGCCGACTTGGTGCCGTCGAGGAAGCTGCAGAACATCTGCGGGTTCATGCCGCCCTTCGCCGCGTCCTCGGCCGCGATGCCATAGTGCGGCCAGACCTCGTCGGGCGTCAGGTAGTGGAAGCCCGGCCGGTACCGCGTGCCCTTGCCGGCAGCGACGACCGGGAAGCCGGCGGCGCGCGCCCAGTCGACCAACTCGCAGATCAGCGCCGGCTGGTCGCCGTAGGCCAGGCTGTAGACGATGCCGGCGGCGCGGGCGCGCTCGGCCAACAGCGGCCCGGCGAGCGCGTCGGCCTCGACGTTGACCATGACGACGTGCTTCTTGGCGTCACAGCAGGCCAGCACGTGCGCGACGCCCGCCGTCGGGCTGCCAGTCGCGTCGATCACGACCTCGACCGCCGGGTCGCCGATCAGGCCGGCCGCGTCGTCGGTCAGCCGCACGCCATGCCCGCCGTGCCAGCCGGTGGTGGCGAGCGCCGCGGCGGCGCGGTCGGGGTTGAGATCCGCGATGACCGCGATGCGCACCCCCGGCGTCACCCGCGCCTGCGCGAGATACATCGAGCCGAACTTGCCGGCCCCGATCAGCCCGACGCCGACCGGCTCCCCCGCATCCTCGCGGGCCTGCAGTAGGGCGTGAAGGTTCATGCCTTAGTTCCGCAGAGGTCTTAGCCCGCGCATGGCAAAGCTCCGCATCTCTTGCCTAAGGGGAGATGCCCCGATAGCACAGTCAGGTATCACTCAGCGCCCTACTCAACTTCTAGTCAGAACCTTGCCGAATGCCCGAGCTTTCAACATGTACGACTCCAGCAGGGAGGGTTGCACTTTCTTTTCAGATATCAGGAATTTGCCCGGCGGTATAGCGCGAGCACTCGATCCATAGTAGACACGCACAACGTCCCTATACTTCGCCCTTGTATCACTGTTGTTGTGAGCAATATGGTCCCTGATTCTTCTCATCTCCTCAAATTCCACTAAGAACGAATTGAGGGCGACAAATATCGGGTCCCTGTTGCGCACCACATGCCTTAGGTTATCCGTTACAAGTACGCCATTCGTCCACTTTAGTGTTTTCTTCGGTTTCTGGCGCCCATGTTATCTCAATAATAACTCCGACGACAATATTAAATTCGCGGGTGTGGTAGACAGTTGAGGAGCCGTGCCGTCACAGTATTCCGCACCGGCCACCAGTTTGACGGCAGTAATTCTTGCGATATCCTCAAGCAATGAAAAGGCCCGTAGGAACACGATTTCGCCGAGAAGTCTCGCATGTCGCACAGGAACACCGGTTACGTCTCTATAGAAATCAATCAGATCGTCAGTGCTACGCCTAAAAATGACGTAATCTCTGCTGAGATTGTATCGCCGCGGCATAGATTAGGCAAACAGCTCTATGTAATTACCCCGAAACGTGCGAGAGCGAATTCTGTGTGGATTTGAGGAGATCGCCAGTTCAAAGTCCCGATCAACTTGGATTTTGTCTCGGAATCTAAGTAGTAGATTTCATCAATAGAGTAAATTATGTCTTCTATCCTTCTTGAACCGTAATTCTTGTGGCGATTCAAAAATATGAACAAGGTAAAAAACAGGGGCGACCTTCTAAATATTGTGTCTTTGATCGCATTCGGATCCAAGGAAACGATCTTTTCGAACACCCTTTCGAATTTCTGGCCAACTTCATCCTGGATCGGGAAGTTTTCGTCGTACATCTCATAGTATTGATCGATCTGTTTTGCATATAGTCGACAATTCCTTCGACCAAGTTTATTACAAGTTCGGCAACAAACTGAACCTCGGCCATACGAACGATGTTATTTGGAGTGAATATCCCGAGACCCTTCCATATTGCTAGCCCCTTTGCAGACTGCTGAAGGCAGAACTGCTTGAACTCTCCGCTGTACTTCGAGTTTCGTTTCTCCTGCTGGTTAAGCGTTTTCATCACCGAGTTGATGCGACCAAAAATCTCGATTACGTCCTCGTCTGTTGCGCCAAGAAGGACACCAATCGAAAGCTGCGTAAGTCGAAATGCCTCACGTTCCCGTGGTTTTAGTTCGCTATAGAGCACTGGCTTTTTGTGGTTTGGGTGTTTGGCACGGAAGCCGTCCTCAACATACGTCAAGATGCTGTGAATTCTCTGCTGGCCATCAACGATTTCTCTTTTGCTCTCCTCCTTGTCAGCGTCCAGATAGTGCCTAAGGTAAATCGAAGGCACCGGCATTTGCATGAATAGAGTGTTTACTAGATAGGCGCGCTGTTGATTCGTCCACGTCAGGCGGCGCTGATACCAAGGCCGCAGGTTTAGGCCATCAGCGCGATGCCAATTGATGACGTCTTGGACCAGAAATGGTTGGTAGTCGACGCGTTCCATGTCGTGCTTGGATCCTCATTGCGTGCAAGCGAGAAACAGTTGGCTGTAGGTGATCGTCGGTTCCGTTGACATGGTAATAGTGATACGGCCGTTGCGCCACCGTTGGAGCCAGTCGCCAGACTCGGCGAGCTCGTTCGGCATCCAGCATCGTGTTAACGGTGACGCAGCTGTGTCGGCCCCCCTGTCCTGCTTTGCGACAACACGCGTTGCGGCACTTCTACTGCGTATCCTGCGAACGGATTGGTTGATCTATTGTCTTCGACTGCGACTGGCGCGTACACCTGAGAGCAAGGCAATGATCGCTAGCTCACCGCCATCCTCCGAGCGTTGATCGAGGAACTTCATGCGAAAGGTCATTGACAGCAATTACTTGAGGTCCGAAAGACTTCGAGACTACCTTGAGCATTCCCGCAATAACTATGCTGTCATATCTGACTATGCTGCGATGGAGGCGTACAAAGACAATCCAATCGACTCTATTCAAAGGTCTATGAAGGTCCTATGCGACTACCCGCAGCAGGTGATCGTCTTGAAGTCTACGACCGCAATATGCGGTCTTCGAGGGCGCCCAGCCGGTTTGCAGAGACGCCTTATCGACACTGATCAGACGCGGGGATTTGGCGGGTATTGCAGGACGTTAGAGCTGGCTCGGACTGGGAACATGGCAGTGCGGAATGCGATAGCAGAGCATGGGGAAGTGGCGTCCGCTCACTTGGCTCTTATGCTTAGAGACGCTGATGGACTACCCAGCGTCTTTGGCGATATTGCGGAAACGTACGACGAATCCGAGATTCGATTGATCCGCAAGCATGAACCATTCACCGATAGCATAGCAGAGAAGATGCTTGCCAGTATCTTTATGATTGCGGGTCAGTTCTTCAGAGACCACCCGAAAGTTAACAAAATTCCCAGCTCCGAAGAACTGCATAATACATTCATCTTCCGGTTCTCTCTTTGCACCTACCTAATGGTCTTGGATTGGATAACTGTTGGCGGCACGCCAAATATTCGGTCCGATAAAGTGAGAAATGATCTAGTTGATTTGAATTTTGCCGCATTAGCCACCTATTTTGACGGAATTCTAACCGCCGATAAGAAACTCAGCGCCGTCTATGAAGAGGCATGCATTGTGCTAGAAATTCTCTTCGAGTAACCAAGAAAGTGGCCCAGGGTTTCGCTGATCAACAATCAGCGCGTGGAAGTTCATTGGCGCCCAATCACTCAGCTGCCTGGGGGACTAACTCCAGCAGGCAGTCGTCGGCCAACGGCACGATCGGCGTGAAGTCGCGGTGGGCCTTCCAGGCCGGACGGTCGAATTTGCGGATGTGGTTGTCCACGTGGCACAGCGACAGATAGACGATAGTGCGGCCGAAGGGGCTGATATTGGGCGGGCTGGCGTGCACCAGGTTCGAGTGGAACATCAGCACCGAGCCCGCGGGCCCGGTCGGCCCGACGATGCCGTGCTGCTCCGCCAGGCGCGTGACGGTCGCGCGGTCCGGCGTCCACAGGGGGTAGGTCGTCGTCTCCAGGTCGTGGCCGGCGTCGAAAACACCATCCTTGTGACTCGCGGGGATCAGCAGCAGCGGGCCGTTGGCGACTGACACGTCGTCGACGAACAGCGCGATGTTCATCGCCCGCGGCGCCGGCATGTCGTCGTCGCGCGCCCACGTCCCGTAGTCCTGGTGCCACTGCCAGACCTCGCCGTCGAAGGCCGCCTTGGCGTTGACCTTGTACTGGTGCATGTAGACCGGCCCGTCGAGCAGCTGCATCACTGGCTCGACGAGGCGCGGGTGGGCGCCGAGGCGCCGGAACGCCTCGTTGTAGGTGTGCGCCGCGAAGGCGGTGCGGGCGATGCCCGAGCTCTCCCGCCAGACCTCCTCGCGGTCGAGGGCGAAGACCTCGGTTGCGGCACGCTTGAGCACCGCCACTTCTGCGGCCGTGAAGCGCTCCGGCAGGAACAGGTAGCCGTCGGTGCGGAATTGCGTGAGTTGATCGGCGGTGAGCTGCATCGCGACTGGACCCCCGGCCGGCGGGCCGTTTCAATGGCCCCGATTATGCCCGAGCGCCCCACCGATCACCACGATTGGCGCGGAACCGGGGAGGGACACGATGGACGACGACGTCTTCAACATGGAAGTGCGCCGCTTCCTCAAGCAACTGGGCGTCACCAGCCAGCGCGAGATCGAGCGCGCGGTGCGCGACGGCCTGGCGGCGGGCGCGCTCGCCGGCGACACACCGGTGCGGGTCAGCGCCACGGTAACGATCGAGGGCCTGGACCTGCACCACGCGGTCGCGGCCGAGCTCAAGCTCGACTGATCCCGCGGTGCTCGACCTCCTGATCGTCGCGGTGAACAAGGCCGCCAATCCGTTCGCGCTGATCGGCTACATCGTGCTGGGCGTCATCGCGACCAGCGCCTGGCGGGCGGCGAAATACGGCTTCATGTGGGGCGTGGCCGTCTACTTCGTCTCGGTCGCGACCGAGCCGGTGGGCCTCGGCAACGTCCAGGTCCTGGCGGCGACCGGCGTCCTGTACCTGATCGGCGCGGTGATCGTCACGCTGGGCGTGTTCTACCTCTACCGGCTGTTGCGCCGCGGACAAGGGGGCGGCGGTGGCGGCGGCCCGAAGCCCAAACGCCCGCCGTCGCACCTGCGCCGCGTCAAGTGAGCCCGTGAGCCCCGACGACTACCTGGCGCTCGACGCCACCGCCCTCGCGGAACTGATCGCCCGCGGCGAGGTGACGCCCGAGGAGGCGCTCGACGCCGCGCTGGCCCGCGCCGACGAAGTCGAGCCGACGATCGGAGCCCCGTCGGTACGCTTCGAGGACCTGGCGCGGCAGGCGATCGCGGACGGCCTGCCGGCCGGCCCGTTCCGCGGCGTGCCGTACCTCCTGAAGGACCTCTATGTCGGCATGGCCGGCACGCCGCTCCAGAACGGCTCGCGCCTCTTCGCGGGGCACGTGGGCGAGCACGACCACACCATCGTCACGCGCCTGAAGGCCGCCGGCCTCGTCATCTTCGGCCGCACCAAGAGCCCGGAGTTCGGCCTCAACGTCTCGACCGAGCCGCTGGTCTACGGCCCGGCACGCAACCCCTGGGACCCGACGCGCAGCGCCGGCGGCTCCTCCGGCGGCGCCGCGGCGGCGGTGGCGGCGGGCATCGTGCCGGCGGCGCACGCGACCGACGGCGGCGGCTCGATCCGCATCCCGGCGTCGAGCTGCGGTCTGGTCGGCCTCAAACCCAGCCGCGGTCGCAACCCCAGCGGCCCGATCGCCGGCGAGGGCTGGAGCGGCATGTCGGTCGGCCACGCGGTCACGCGCACCGTGCGCGACTCCGCACGGCTGCTCGACGCCACCCTCGGCCCGGAACCCGGCGACCCCTACGCCTGCCCGCCGCCCGAACGGCCGTTCGTGGCGGAGGTCGGGCGCGACCCCGGGCGACTGCGCATCGCGCTCGTCACCGAGACGCTGCTGGGCACCGACATCGATTCCGAATGCCTCGCCGCCACCGAGGCCGCCGGGCGCCTCTGCGAAGACCTCGGCCACCGTGTCGAGCCGACGCGGCTGCCCATCGACGGCGACGCCTTCCGCGAGGCGCTGACCGTGATCGTCGCCGCCAACACGGCGTCGAGCCTGGACGGCGCGGTCGAGGCGACCGGCGTGACGGCGAGCGAGGCCACGGTCGAGCGTGTGACGCTGGCGTTCGCCGCGATGGGCCGCGACTTCCCCGCCTCCGACTTGGCCAGCGCCAGCGTCCACGTGCAGTTGGTGACGCGCCAGTTCGGCCGCTTCTTCGAGGCCTACGACGTGGCCCTGACGCCGACCCTCGGCGGGCCGCCGCCGAAGCTGGGCGTGATGGACCAGAACCTGGCGTCGCTCGACACGTTCCTCGAGCGCACGCTGCGCCACATCCCGTTCACGCAGATCTACAATGCCACCGGCTGCCCGGCGATCAGCCTGCCGCTGGCCTGGTCCGCCGACGGCCTGCCGCTCGGCACGATGTTCGGGACCAGGCTCGGCGGCGAAGGTCTCCTCCTCCGCCTCGCGGCGCAACTGGAAGCGGCCCAGCCCTGGGCCGACAAGCGTCCGGCGCTGTAGCGGGCGCTGCCCTGCCTTTGGCGGAAGTCACCCCCACTCTACCCCTTCGAGGGAGGGGATAAGTGTTTGGGCCTGCAGTACTATTCCCTCCCCCCTTGAGGGGGAGGGTTAGGGTGGGGGGTGTTGCGGCGCGGCGTTCAGGCTCAGTCCTGCCGCGGGTCGGCGCCCCCTACCCCTTGATCCACGCCGCCGTTGCGTGGGCCATCTTGTCGACCGTGTCGGGGCCGACGAAGGCGTCGAAGACGTGGTCGGTGTCGAGCACCATGATGCCCTCGTCGCCGTCGTGCGCCGCGAGGTAGGCCTGGCCCGCCAGGGGCTGCGGCCAGACCGTGGTGTCACGCGTACCGACGATGACGAGCAGCGGCCCGCCATAGCCGGTGACCTTGGCCAGCGGCGACGTCGTCCAGACCTCGTTGTAGAACGCGGCGTTGAGCGTTGTCTCCGCGCCCCAGGGCAGCTTGGCGGAGATCGGCGTCGCCGGGTCGCTCTCCAGCGCCAACTTGGAAGCGTCCATGCCCAGCAGGCCCGGATAGGTGACGCCGGGAGTGGTGACGGGCGCCCACAGCACGGTGCTGGCGACGTCGGTCTCGGCCGCCGCCGACGCGGCGACGAGCCCGCCCTGGCTCCAGCCCAGCATGTGCACGTTGGCGCCGTCGACGCCGTCGAGGCCGCGCAGGTAGCCGACCGCGGCGATCGCGTCGACGATCTGCGAGGAGAATGTGGTGTCGGGCCACGCCCCATCGCTCTCGCCCGAGCCGCGGAAGTCGATGCGCAGGCTGGCGATGCCCTGCTCGCCGAGACGCCGGGCGGTGCGCGAGAACACGCCCTCCTCGATGTCCTTGATGCCCAGCTCGTGGCGGCTGCCGGTGAAGCCGTGCAGCAGGAGGACCACCGGCGGCTCGGCGACGCCCTCGGGCAGGGCCAGCGTGCCGACGACCGTCTGGCCCTCGACCTCGAAGCGCACGTCGCGCTCGCTGACGCCGTGCGTCGCGCCCGCGGCGGCCAGCGTCGCGCCGGCGTCGCCCAGCGACTTGGTGACGTCTTCGGCGGCGGCCGGCGCCGCCAGCGCCAGCGCTGCGGCCAGCGCGCCAAGCCTCAAAGTCGTGGTCATCGCAGCCTCCCTCGCGTGTCTCAGCGACGAAGCATGACACGCGGAGCAGGGGGCCGCCAGACGGTCAGCCGCCGCCGAGTGCCGCCATCAGCGCCGCCGTGGCGCGGTCCTCCGCGCGGTCGGCGGCGGCGAGGGCGGCCCGGACCGCGGCGCGGTCTTCGACCGGGCGGTTCTGGCTCAACTTGAACTTGCCCTCCAGGCGGTCGATCGGCAGTTCGAAGGCGACGATGCCGCGCAGCATAGCGTCGACGTACTTTTCCGGCTGGCCGGCGATGCGCCAGTTTTCCTCCTGCTGGGCGACGAGCCGGTCCTGCTGGGCGCGCACCGCAGCCGGGTCGTCAACGATCCGCGGCGTGCCGGTGACGTGCACGGTGGCGTAGTTCCAGGTCGGCACCGCCGGACCGTCGCTCACGTACCACGTGGGAGAGACGTAGGCGTGCGGTCCATGGAATACGACCAGCGCCGGCGTCTCGGCCCCGAAGCCCCGCCAGTGCGGGTTGGCGCGGGCCATGTGCGCCTCGAGCACCCGGCGCTCGCGATCGAGCACGAACGGCAGGTGCGTCGCGAACGGTTCGTCGTGGGTGGTGACCAGCACGCCGAACGGGTGCGCCTCGATCAGGTCGAACAGCACGCCCTCGTCGGTCTCGGCGAACACGTCGGGAATGAACATCGGGGTCTCCAAAGGCGAAGGGCCGCGCGATGGCGGCCCTTGTATCTCGGCTGCGCGGGTCGGGCCTCAGCGTCGCGCCACCATCATCTGCTTGATCTCGGCGATGGCCTGCGCCGGGTTGAGGCTCTTGGGGCAGGTCTTGGTGCAGTTCATGATCGTGTGGCAGCGATAGAGCCGGAACGGGTCCTCCAGCTGGTCGAGGCGCTCGCCGGCGTGCTCGTCGCGGCTGTCGGCCAGGAAGCGGTAGGCCTGCAAGAGGATCGCGGGGCCCAAATACCGGTCGCCGTTCCACCAGTAGCTGGGGCACGAGGTCGTGCACGAGAAGCACAGGATGCACTCGTAGAGCCCGTCGAGCTTCTCGCGTTCCGCCGGCGTCTGCAGGCGCTCGCGCTCGGGCGCCACGCTGTCGGTCTTCAGCCAAGGCTCGATCGAGCGGTACTGGGCGTAGACGTGGGTCAGGTCCGGCACCAGGTCCTTGACCACGTCGAGGTGCGGCAGCGGGTAGATCTTCACGTCGTCCTTCACCTCGGAGATGAACTTGGTGCAGGCCAGCGTGTTGGTGCCGTCGATGTTCATGGCGCACGAGCCGCACACGCCCTCGCGGCACGAGCGGCGGAAGGTCAGCGTCGGGTCGATCTCGTTCTTGATCTTGATGAGCGCGTCGAGAACCATCGGCCCGCAGGCGTCCATGTCGACGTGATAGGTGTCGAGCCGCGGGTTCGCCTCGTCGTCGGGCGACCAGCGGTAGACCTTGAAGGCGCGCGTATTGGCGGCGCCGGTCGTCGGCCAGTCCCTACCGTCCTCGACCCGGGAATGCCGGGGCAGCCTGAATTCGGCCATGGCTGGCTCCTAGTACACGCGCGCCTTGGGCGGGAACGACTGCACTTCGTTGGTCAGCGGCTGCAGGTGCACCGGGCGGTAGTCGATGCGCGCCTCACCCGCCCCGTCGATCCAGCAGATGGTGTGCTTCATCCAGTCGTCGTCGTCGCGCTCCGGGAAGTCCTCGCGCGCGTGGGCGCCGCGGCTCTCGGCGCGGTTCGCGGCCGAGGCGATGGTCGCCACCGCCTGCACCATCAGGTTCTCGAGCTCCAATGTCTCGACCAGGTCCGAGTTCCAGATCATCGAGCGGTCGGAGACGCTCAAGTCTTCGAGGCCCGGCCACAGCGCCTTGAGCTTCGCCACGCCCTCGCCCAGGGACTCGCCGGTGCGGAACACGGCGCAGTGGGACTGCATTTCCTTCTGCATGTCGAGACGCAGGTCCGCCGTGCGGGTGCCGCCCGCGGCGTGGCGCGCCTTGTTGAGCCGCGCCACGGCCGCGTCGCCGGCGTCCGACGGCAGCGGCTTGTGGTCCTCCGCCGGATCGACGACCTCCGCCGCGCGGTTGGCCGCGGCGCGGCCGAACACCACGAGGTCGAGCAGCGAGTTCGAGCCCAGCCGGTTGGCGCCGTGCACGGAGACACACGCCGCCTCGCCGATCGCCATCAGCCCCGGCACCACGGCGTCGGGGTCGCCGTTCAGGCGGGTCACGACCTCGCCGTGATAGTTCGTCGGCACGCCGCCCATGTTGTAGTGGCAGGTCGGCAGCACCGGGATCGGCTCCTTGGTGACGTCGACGCCGGCGAAGATGCGCGCCGTCTCGGCGATGCCGGGGAGGCGCGCGTGGATCACGTCCGGGTCCAGGTGCTCGATGTGCAGGTGGATGTGGTCGGCGTTGGCGCCGACGCCGCGGCCCTCGCGGACCTCCAGCGTCATCGAGCGGCTGACCACGTCACGGCTGGCCAGGTCCTTGGCCGACGGCGCATAGCGCTCCATGAAGCGCTCGCCCTCGCTGTTGGTGAGATAGCCGCCCTCGCCGCGCACGCCCTCGGTGATCAAACACCCGGCGCCGTAGATGCCGGTCGGGTGGAACTGCACGAACTCCATGTCCTGCAGCGGCAGGCCGGCGCGCGCGACCATGGCGCCGCCGTCGCCGGTGCAGGTGTGGGCCGAGGTGCAGGAGAAGTAGACGCGGCCGTAACCGCCGGTCGCCAGCACCACCATCTTGGCGCGGAAGCGGTGCAGCGTGCCGTCCTCGAGGTTCCAGGCCATGAGGCCGCGGCAGGCGCCGTCCTCCATGATCAGGTCCAGCGCGAAGTACTCGATGAAGAACTCCGCGTCAAAGCGCAGCGACTGCTGATAGAGCGTGTGCAGGATGGCGTGGCCGGTGCGGTCGGCGGCGGCGCAGGTGCGCTGGGCCGGCGGGCCGTCGCCGAAGTCGGTCGTCATGCCGCCGAACGGGCGCTGGTAGATCTTGCCCTCCTCGGTGCGGCTGAACGGCACGCCGTAGTGTTCGAGCTCGATGACCGCGGGGATGGCCTCGCGCACCATGTACTCGATGGCGTCCTGGTCGCCCAGCCAGTCCGACCCCTTGACCGTGTCGTACATGTGCCAGCGCCAGTCGTCCGCACCCATGTTGCCGAGCGCGGCGGAGATACCGCCCTGGGCCGCCACGGTGTGGCTGCGCGTCGGGAACACCTTGGTGACGCAGGCGGTCTTCAGGCCCTTGGCGGCCATGCCCATGGTCGCGCGCAGACCCGCGCCGCCGGCGCCCAGCACCACCACGTCGAAGCTGTGGTCGACGATCTCGTAACTGCCGTTAACGGCCATCAGGCGCCTCCGAACGCGATCTTCAGCACGGAAAACACGACCGCCAGCCCCAGCACGATCGCGGCGCCGCGCGCGGCGATCAGGCTGGCGAGCTTCAGCCATTCGGTGTGCACATAGTCCTCGATGACCACCTGCACACCCAGTTGCGCGTGGTGAAACGTCGTTACGGCCAGCAGAACGAGCAGCACCGCGGTGACCGGATGGCCGACCCAGGCGAGCATCGCCGCGTGGTCGGCGCCGACATTGGCGATCAGCGCGATGACGAACCACAGGCTGAGCGGCACCAGCGCCAGCGCGGTCAGGCGCTGGGCCCACCAGTGCTCCGTGCCGTGCTTGGCGGAGCCGAGGCCGCGGGCGCGGCCGAGCGGCGTGCGCAGGCTCATCGGCTCAACCCCCCAGCACGGCGTAGCCGGCGATCCAGGCGACCAGCGTCAGGATTGCCGCCGCCGCGACGACGATCCAGGCGGTCGCCTCCGCGATCTTGAGCTCGAAGCCCCAACCGGCGTCCCAGCCCAGGCGCCGGATGCCGTTCGCCAGGTGATAGAACAGCGCGAAGGTCCAGCCGAACAGCAAGAGGCGGCCGAGCCACGAGCCGATGAAGCCCTGCGCCCCGGCATAGGCTTCCGGGCCCGCCGCGGCGGCGATCAGCCACCAGGCGAACAGCAGCGTGCCGACGGCCAGCGCCACGCCCGTCATGCGGTGCAGGATCGACAGCGCCATGGTCCACTGCCAGCGATAGACCTGCAGGTGCGGCGACAGCGGCCGTCTGGTCGTCTGCATGAGACCCCTTCCCAACGCGCGGCCGCCCCTCTCGGGCGCGGCCGCCGGCTGACCCCTCAAGGCGCCGCCCGGCCAGGGCCGGCGCCGTCTTGGCGGGGACCTTATAGCACGCGATTCCGTGGGTTCCAGAGGCCGCACCGGCGGCAATGGGAGCCGCTTCTGCAAGACTAGCCGGGTGGTTTTCTTTGGGGATAAGCTGTGGATAATTTGTGCGGAACGCGATTTCTTATCAACAGGAAAGTCCCGCTCACGCGGAAATTACTATTGCTGGACTCTAGGACTTTCTCGAACATCAATGATGGTACGCAACAGCGTCGAGGCGGGTTTTCCGCCAAAACGGAAACGGCCCTCGGGTCGGGACCGTAGAGGTGGACCGGCGAACCGACCGGGCGGAGAGCGGTGGCAACACCGAACGAAGCCCAGAACCGCTCAGGTGGCGACATCGGGCGGGTCGACGACGGAAACCGGCGGCAACGTCGGCGGATGTCGGGACGGAACACCGGCAGGCTCGCTTCGGAGGGTGATGTCGGTTCCCTCGGGAACCAGCCCGGACGGCGCCGACTTCTTCGGAAGAAAGCAATGCCCAGGTGCATCGCCCGGCCAACGGAACCGTGACGGTCGCTTCGGCGACCGCCGCGGGACCGGTGGGAGACCCGCCGCTGAGCGGCTGAGGTCTCCGGTGCAACCTGATCGAAGGCCTCTCGGGGCCGGAGATCGGGGCGCAGGGCACCGGTCGCAGGGGACTCTCGGGTCCGGGGGCTTCGGCCCCGCATCGGAAGGACTTCGGTCCGGAAGATGACTGCGGCAGGAGCGTTCGGGTCCTGGCGGCCGCCGTCGTTCGCGACGGCCGGCGCTGGCCCCCGGAGGTCGAACCGCCCGGCACCTCCCTGGAGGTTGCTGCGGGTATCCCGACGGAAGGCGTCGTTGCCGACGGCGCTTTCCCCCGCCAGGACACGCGGGTCTTCGGATCCGTGAGGAACGGCGGGGCGGAAGGAGACGGTCTTCGGACCGGACCGGACCCGACCGACGGCCGAGGAGGTGGTGTCGTTTCGGCGGCACCGTCGCCCCGGTCGGAAGAGCGGCGGGGCGGGTGCGGAAGAGTTTCGGCTCGGAAAGCACACGCACGGTGACCAGGGGCGCGACGGTCCTTCGGGACCTGAGAGCCAAGGCCACCGCCCCTTCGGGGGACCGATGTCGGCAACACCAGGCGGCTTTCGGCGGCTGCGGCGCAACTGCGGCCCAAAGGCCGGCCGGTTCTCGGATCGACCGACCTGGGTTGCGGCAAAAGGTGGAAAGCGTATCGGCCAGGGGTGCGTCCCGCCGAAGCGCAACAGCCGGGCCGCGCAGCGTACCAACGGAGATCGGGACTTCGGTCCCGTGACCCGGCGAGCGAAAGGACTTCGGTCCGGACGTTCGCTCGGACCGGCGGATCGAAAGGTCGGCCAGTCCGGTGGATCGCCAGGTTGAAGGGCCGCAAGGCCAGTGAGACAGGACGATCCGCGAGGCGTCAGGGAGTGCTCTTCGGAGCACGTGCGTCGGGCCCCGCGTCCACGCCCCTGGCGCCTCTCCTATTCGGGGCTGCCGGATTTCGGATCACGTGTCGCCGCACCGCCGATGGCGGCTGTTGCGCGGGACGCCTCGCCCGCTGCGCTGTTCCTTTTAGGAAACCTGTCACCCCCACCCCGGCCCTCCCCCCTTGAGGGCAGGGCAATCGCATGTGGCCGCTCAAGGTCTCTCGGACCCGACCTGACCTCGGGACGACGCTCGGCAGGACCGGTTACGTGGCCCGCCGGATCGGCCGGATGGGCCGGTTTCAGGGCCTCAGCGGTTGGCTCACCACAGAGACACAGAGGCACAGAGACCCGTCAAGGCAGGCCGCACACGACCCCCATATCCGCGTCGCCTGCGCCGCTCGGCGAGGGAGTAACCTGTTGAGCGCGAACGGAAATCCTCTCCCCCTTGAGGGGGAGCATCTGTGTTGCGTGTCAAGGGTTGGCGGGTAGCCAGAGGCGGTCGTCTTTGAGCAGGGTGTTGGCGAGGACGACGAGCTTTCGCATGACGGC
>Ga0209678_1000086_pt1 | contig 36778 bp, 34 predicted proteins | sample WorMetilvaeELBA1_FD_187404 | JGI IMG/M metagenome (GOLD analysis project Ga0209678, IMG submission 187404) | Marine gutless worms symbiont microbial communities from Max Planck institute for Marine Microbiology, Germany - Olavius ilvae ELBA.1... ...
CCGTCAAGGGGGGAGGGGGTCTTTTGGCTGGACACGCCAGGGCGACGCCACGTCGCGGCGAGGGGCGCCCGGTGGCCATAGGCGATCGCCCTGCCTTCGAGGGGGAGGTGAAAGGCGTGCAAAAACAACCCCTCCCCCTCGAAGGGGGAGGGTTGGGGTGGGGGTGACAGGTTTCGAAGAATGGGTCGGCAGGTGTCGCAGCCCTGCGGCAGCGCCCTCTAGACCGGATCCCCGCGGCGGTGGCGGTCGAGCGCCAGTTCGTCCATGGCGCGCTGTTCGCGCTGGGCGCGGCGGGCGATGGCGACTCGCTCGCGGGACTCGAGGGTCATCTCGTAGCGCTTGAGCTCCTGGAAGGCAATGCGCACCTCCTCGCGGGCGTCGGTGACCTGCTGGCCGACGGCCACGAGCGACTCCTCGATGTTCTCCCGGCGCGCGATCACCGCCTGGGCGTAACCGCCATAGGAGAAGCCGACCTCGACGGACTCCCGCGCCTGGACCTGCTCGTCGCGCAGCTCGGTCGCCAGGCTGGCGAGCCGGCCGTTGAGCTCGGCGGCGAGGTGCTCGAGGTCCTTGAGTTCGCGCCGCTTTTCGTCGAGCTGACGGCGGCGCACGCGGATCAGCGTCCTGAGCCCCTTCACGCGGCGAGCCCGTCAGGCGACCCGGCCATGTCGAGCGGCACCTCGTCGCCGCCGCCGGGCGCCATGCCGAGGATCTCGGCGAGCTGGGCGTAGCCGTCGTCGAGCCGGGCGCACTCGTCCTTGTTCTGGCTCAGGAACGCCTCCAGCGCCGGGTTGTAGTGGATCGCCTCGTCGACCAGCGCGTCGCTGCCCTCGCGATAGGCGCCCAGGCGGATCATCTCCGCCATGTCGTCGTACTGGGCCAACAGCTGGCGGGCGCGGGCGACCAGCTCGTTCTCGTGCGGTGCGTTGCACGCCGGCATGGTGCGCGAGATCGAGCGCAGGATGTTGATCGCCGGGTAGCGGCCGCGCTCGGCGATGGCGCGATCGAGCACGATGTGGCCGTCGAGGATGCCGCGCACCGCGTCGGCGACGGGTTCGTTGTGATCGTCGCCCTCGACCAGCACGGTGAACAGGCCGGTGACGTTGCCGCTGCCCTCCGGCCCCGGCCCGGCGCGCTCCAGCAGCTTCGGCAGCTCGGCGAAGACGGTCGGGGTGTAGCCCTTCGAGGCCGGCGGCTCGCCGGCGCTGAGGCCGATCTCGCGCTGGGCCATGGCGAAGCGCGTGACGCTGTCCATCAGGCACAGCACCTCGGCGCCGCGGTCGCGGAAGTACTCCGAGGCCGTGAGCGTCAGGTAGGCCGCCTGGCGGCGCATCAGCGGCGGCTCGTCCGAGGTGGCGACGACGACCAGGCTGCGGCTGAGACCCTCCGGCCCCAGGTCGTCCTGGATGAACTCCTGCACCTCGCGGCCGCGCTCGCCGATCAGGCCGATGACGGAGACGTCGGAGGCGGTATAGCGGGCCAGCATCGACAGCATGATCGACTTGCCGACGCCGGAACCGGAGAAGATGCCCATGCGCTGGCCGCCGCAGCAGGTCAGGAAGGTGTTGAGCGCCCGCACGCCCAGGTCCAGCTTGCCGGCGACCCGCTTGCGCGTGTGCGCCGGCGGCGGGCTGCCGCGCAACAAGTAGGCGATATCGCCCCGCGGCAGGGGCGGGCCGCCGTCGATCGGCTCGCACATGGCGTTAACCACGCGGCCGAGCCGTTTTTCGTGGGGATAGACCACCGGCGAGGGGTCGGCGACCTCCGCCTTGCAGCCGAGACCCACACCCTCCAGCGAGCCGAACGGCATCAGCAGCGCCCGTCCGGCGCGGAAACCGACCACCTCGCACGGCACGCGGCGGTGGTCGCGGGTGACCAGGCGGCAGCGGGCGCCCACCGAGAGCGCGCGGTGCACGCCGGCGACCTCGACGAGCATGCCCAGCACGGCCGAGACGCGGCCGTACATATGGCAGGACGGAATGTGCTGAAGATCAGTGTGTAGGTGAGCGTACGTGCCCATTCCCGCGCCGAAATTGCCGGATCCCGCGCCCTCCCCGGGCGTCCCCCATGCTCGCCGGCCCCGCTTAAGGATGCGTAAAGCGCGGTAAGGAGAGTTGCCTAAGACAATGTTTTCTTAACCACTTCGGCCTAACCTGTTAACGATAGGTTAGAGAGGCCGAGGGGCCGGCTGTCCGCTCTTGGGGGAGTTTCATGCGCGTTTTGCTCGTAGAGGACGATACGACAACGGCGAAGAGCATCGAGATGATGCTCAAGTCCGAAAACTACGTGTGCGACACCACCGATCTCGGCGAGGACGGCCTGGAGATCGGCAAGCTTTACGACTACGACATCATCGTGCTGGACCTGATGCTGCCGGACATCGACGGCTACGAGGTGCTGCGCCGGCTGCGCTCCGCCCGGGTCAATACGCCGATCCTCATACTGTCCGGCCTGAACGAGCCCGACCACAAGATCAAGGGTCTGGGCATCGGCGCCGACGACTACCTGACCAAGCCATTCGACAAGCGCGAGCTGATCGCCCGCATCCAGGCCATCGTGCGCCGCGCCAAGGGCCATTCGGATTCGATCATCCGCACCGGCAAGCCGATGGTGAACCTGGACACCCGCACGGTCGAGGTCAGCAGCCAGCCGATCCACCTGACCGGCAAGGAATACGGCATCCTGGAGCTGCTCTCCTTACGCAAGGGCACGACGCTGACCAAGGAGATGTTCCTCAACCATCTCTACGGCGGCATGGACGAGCCGGAGCTGAAGATCATCGACGTCTTCGTCTGCAAGCTGCGCAAGAAGCTCAGCGCGGCGACCGGCGGCGACAACTACATCGAGACGGTCTGGGGCCGCGGCTACGTGCTGCGCGACCCGATCGACAGCGAGGAAGAGACCGAGGCCGCCTAAGCGCGTCTCCCCGCCTCCCAGGCACAAGAAAAGGCCGGCCCCCGGGGGCCGGCCTTCTTGTTTGGCAGCTATGCCGGTGCGGCCTACGCGAGACCGTGCTTCATCAACGGCAGCTCACGCACGCGCTGGCCGGTGGCGGCGAAGATGGCATTCGCCACCGCCGGGCCGATCGGCGGCGTGCCGGGCTCGCCGACGCCCGTCGGCGCCTCCGACGAGGCCACGATGTGAACCTCGATGTCCGGCATGTCGGTAATGCGGATCGGCTCGTAGGTGTCGAAGTTGGCCTGGTCGACCTCGCCGTCGGTCAGGGTCACCTCGTTGCGCAGGATCGCCCCCAGCCCATACCCGATGCCGCCCTGCATCTGCGAGGCGATGTTGTCCGGGTTGATCGGCACGCCGCAGTCCACCGCACAGACGACCTTCTCCACCTTCACGGTACCGTCGTCGCGCATCGACACTTCTGCGACTTCGGCGACGTACGAGCTGAAGCTCTTGTGCACGGCGACGCCGCGATGGCGGCCCTGGGCGACCGGGCTGTCCCAGCCGGCCTTCTCCGCCGCGAGCTTGAGGACGCCGGCAAGCCGCGCATCGCCCTTGAGGTAGGCGAGGCGGAACTCCACCGGATCGCGCCCGGCGGCGTGCGCCAGCTCGTCCATCATGGTCTCCATGGCGTAGGCCGTGTGGGTGTGCCCCACCGAGCGCCACCACAGCACCGGCACGCCTGCTGCCGGCGAATGCAGGTCGACGTGCATGTTGGGCACCTGGTACGTGGTGTCCGAAATGCCCTCGACCGACGAGTGGTCGACGCCATCGTGCACGGCGAAGGACTCGAACGCCGTGCCGGTCATGATCGACTGGCCGACGATGCGGTGGCGCCAGCCGGCGATGTTGCCGTCGGCGTCGATGCCTGCCTCCACGCGGTGCACGTAGGCCGGCCGGTAGTAGCCGCCCTTGATGTCGTCCTCGCGCGTCCACACCACCTTGATGGGCTGTGGCCGCCCCCACGCCTTGGCGATCATCGCCGCCTCGGCGACATAGTGGGAGTTGGCGATGGCCCGCCGGCCGAACGAGCCGCCGGCCCACGTGGTGTTGATGAACACGCTGGTGGGATCGAGGCCCAGGATCGCCGCGGCCACGTTCTGATCGACCGTCTGCAGCTGCGAGCCGGTCCAGAACGTCGCCTTGTCGGCCTCCAGGTGCACGGTGACGTCGAGCGGCTCCATGGGCGCGTGTGCCAGGTACGGGAAGACGTACTCGGCCGAGACGGTCTTGGCCGCCCCGGCAAGGCCGGCGTCGGCGTCGCCCTCGTTGCGCGCGACGGCACCCGGCGTCTCTGCCAGTGCCCGGTACTCCGCGAGCAGCTGGTCGGTGCCGCGGTTCTCGGCGGCCGAGACGTCCCAGTCGATCTCGAGCGCGTCGCGGCCCTTGATCGCCGGCCACGTCGCCGTCGCCAGCACGACCACGCCCTGCGGTACCGCGATGACGTCGACGTGGCACCCCAGCGCGGCGGCCTTGCCACGACGGCGACGACCATGTCGTCGAGCTGGACGTCCATGCCGTAGGCGCCAGCGGCGCCCTCGGTCTTCATCTTGGTATCGAGCCGCGGGAAGTGCTTGCCGATATAGACCCACTGTTTGGGGGTCTTCAGCGTCGGCTCCGGCACCGGCAGGTCCGCCGCGCCGACCGACAGCTCGCCCAGCGTCGCCGACTTGCCCGAGCCATGGCTGACGACGCCGTTCGAGACCGTGATTTCGGCGGCGGGCACGCCCCAGGACTTGGCCGCGGCGGCGACGATCATGGCACGCGCGGTGGCGCCGGCCGTGCGGTACTGCTCGAAGGAGTTCGCCATGGCGGTGGAGCCGCCGGTGCCCTGCACGCCGAACAGCAGGTTCTTGTAGACCGGCGTGTCGGCGGGCGCGAACTCGACGTTCATCTGCTCCCAGCTGGCGTCGAGCTCCTCGGCGACCAGCGTGGCGAGACCGGTCGCCGGCCCCTGGCCCTTGTCCAGGTGCTTGGCGATGACCGTCACGCTGTTGTCCGGCGCGATGCGCACGAACGGCGTGAAGAGATGGCCGTCGCCCGCCGCCTGGGCGGACTTCAGGCCGGTCTTGGCGAAGGCTGCGCCGACCAGCAGGCCGACGCCGACGCCGCCGCTCGCCTTGAGGAAGGACCGGCGCGACGGCTGGGCCGCGGCGATCGCGTTCAGAGGCTGTTCCAGATAGTGCAACATCGGCTCAGGCCTCCATGATCTCGGCGGCGCGATGGACCGCGCTGCGGATGCGGACGTAGGTGGCGCAGCGGCAGACGTTGCCTTCCATCGCCGCGTCGATGTCGTCGTCGCTGGGCTTCGGCGTCTCGCGCAACAGCGCCGAGGCGGACATGATCTGGCCCGACTGGCAGTAGCCGCACTGCGGCACGTCGTGCTCGATCCAGGCGGCGCGGATCGCCTTGGCCGCCTTGTCGTCCATGCCTTCGATGGTGGTGACGTTGGCCCCGGCCGCGTCGGCGACCGTGGTCTGGCAGGAGCGCACGGGCGCCCCGTCGAGGTAGACCGTGCAGGCGCCGCATTGGGCGACGCCGCAGCCGAATTTCGTCCCGGTAAGCTTGAGCTCGTCGCGCACAACCCAGAGGAGCGGCGTGTCGTCGTCGACGTCCACAGCCCGCGCCTCACCGTTGACGGTGAGTCGGATCATTGAGTCCTCCCAGACCCCTCGGACCGCCGGCGCCGGCACCCCGCGCCGCGCGGACGGTCATCCAGCCACGAGAAGTAGGCAGCCGGCGGTCCAGTTCCAGATGCGGGAAAAAAAGTGATCGGCGCGACGTCAGGCGCGCGGCAGGGCGACGGCGAAGCCGATGCCGGCGCCGGGCTGCGGCGTCACGGTGAGCGCCGTATTCAGCCGGTCGGCGAGGAAGCGCGTGAACCAGGCCTGGATGTCGCGCGGGCCCAGGTCCGCGATGTCGGTCGCGTGCTTGAGCGCCGCCGCGGCCTCGTCGGTCAACCGCGCGTCCTCGGCCACGGCTAGCACCTGGGTCTCCAGCGCATCGGGCCCCTCCGCGACCGTGACGCGCACGACGCCGCCGCGGGGCAGCGCGTCGACGGCCGTGGCGATCAGGTTCAGCAGCAACTTCGTGCCGCGCGGCGCCGCCGCGACCGGCGGCTGCTGCTCGACCGGCCAGTCGAGGCTGATGCGCTTGGAGGTGATCATGCCGGCGGCGAGGCGCGCCGCCTCGGCGAGGTCCGGGCCGCCGGCCTGGGCGCCGGCCAGGCCGTAGGCGACGCGGAAGAACTGCAGCTTGGCCGCGGCCTCGCCGGCGCTGGTGCGAACCAGGTCCAGCGCGTCGTCGCCGCCGTCGTCGCCGAACTCGGCCATCAGCTCGAGGCCGCTGTTGACGGCGCCGACCGGGCTGACGATGTCGTGGCACAGCCGCGAGCACAACAGCTCGGCGACCCGCAGGTCCAGTCCCGCTTCCATGTCCCCCTTCGCCCTCCTGGCCATTGCGGACCCCCGTCCTTGCAATGGCGCGGCGGCCGACGCAAGGTTTGGGCGTTGGAGGGCCCATGTCCAGCGATTTCGCGCCCGGGGCGATCGTGCGCCATCCGGACCGCCCCGACTGGGGTCTGGGCCAGGTCCAGTCGGCGATAGGGTCCCGGGTGACGGTCAATTTCGAGCATGCCGGTAAACAGACGATCAACGTCGCCGTCGTGCTGCTCGACGTCGTCGAGGCGCCGCGGCCATGAGTCGGTTGACAGCGACGCCGTGACGAACGCGGCCGGCCGATGACCGCCAAGGTCCACCCGTTCCACCACCCGGGCGCCGGCCGCCGCAAGGCCGCCCTGCACCCGAAAGGCCGGCAGCTCGATCCCGCGGCGCTGGACGACGTACGGACGCTGTTGGGCGACCGGCCGCGCCGCCGCGACCTGTTGATCGAACACCTGCACCTGATCCAGGACGCGCACGGCTGCCTGGCGGCGCGGCACCTGGTGGCGCTGGCCGAGGAGATGCGCCTGGCCCTCGCCGAGGTCTACGAGGTGGCGACGTTCTACGCCCACTTCGACGTGATGCGGGAGGACGACGCGACCGTGCCGACCGTCACCGTGCGCGTCTGCGACAGCCTCACCTGCGAGATGCTGGGCGCGCAGGATCTGCTGGAGACACTGCCGGACTCGCTGGGGCCCGGAGTCCGCGTCGTGCGCGCGCCGTGCATGGGCGCCTGCGACCGCGCCCCCAACGTCGCCGTCGGCCACGCCCCGGTGCACCACGCGACGCCGGACCGCGTCGCTACGGCGCTGAAGGACCACGCCACCCCCCTGCCCGCCTACCCCGGGCTGACCGACTACACGGCGCTCGCCGCCTGCCGCGACGGGACGCACAGCGTCGACGATGTGATCGGCGCGATCGAGGTCGCCGGCCTGCGCGGCAAGGGCGGCGCCGGCTTCCTGGCGGCGCAGAAATGGCGCTTCGTGCGCGCCGAGCCGGGCCCGCGTTATCTCGCCATCAACGCCGACGAGGGCGAGCCCGGCACCTTCAAGGACCGCATGTACCTGGAGGAGCAGCCGCACCGTTTCCTCGAAGGCATGCTGATCGCCGCTTGGGCGATCGAGGCCGAACGCAGCGTCATCTACCTGCGCGACGAGTACCCGGCGGCGTACGAAATCCTCGAGCGTGAGATCGCCGCCCTCGAGGAAGCCGGCCTGGTGCCGCGCGGACACATCGACCTGCGGCGCGGCGCCGGCGCCTACATCTGCGGCGAGGAGTCCGCGATGCTGGAGTCGATCGAGGGCAAGCGCGGGCTGCCGCGCCACCGGCCGCCCTACGTCGCCCAAGTCGGCCTGTTCGGCCACCCGACGCTGGTCCACAACGTCGAGACGGTGAGCTGGCTGCCGACGATCCTGAACGACGGCCCGGAGGCCTATGCCGGCCACGGCCGCCGCGGACGCCACGGGCTGCACGCCTTCTCGGTCTCCGGCCGTGTCGCCGAGCCCGGCGTCAAGCTGGCGCCGGCGGGCATCACGGCCCGCGAGCTGATCGACGAGTTTGCGGGCGGCATGGCCGAGGGCCACATCCTCAAAGCCTACCTGCCGGGCGGCGCCTCCGGCGGCATACTGCCGGAGCGCCTCGCCGACGAGCCACTCGACTTCGGCACGCTCGACGAATACGGCTGCTTCATCGGCTCGGGTGCCGTGATCGTCTTGAGCCAAGCCGACAGCGTCGCCGCCGTGGCGCTGAACCTGATGCGCTTCTTCGCCGACGAGAGCTGCGGCCAGTGCACCCCCTGCCGCGTCGGCACCGAGAAGGCGGTGAAGTTGATGGAGGCGGATGAGTGGGATGAGGCGCTGCTGACGGAGCTCTCTGCGACGATGCGCAACGCCTCGATCTGCGGCCTCGGCCAAGCGGCGCCCAACCCCCTCGACTGCCTGCGCCGGTTCTTCCCGGAAGACGTGCCGGGCAAGGTGGCATACTGACGACGATGTCCGAGACGATCACATTCACCTTCGACGGCCGCGCGGTAAGTGCCGCGCCAGGCAAGACGATCTGGCAGGTCGCCGCGCGCGAGGGCGTGGCCATCCCGCACCTCTGCCACAGCGCGGCGCCCGGCTACCGGCCCGACGGCAACTGCCGCGCCTGCATGGTGTCGATCGAGGGCGAGCGCGTGCTGGCCGCCTCGTGCATCCGCCCGCCGCGCGACGGCATGGTCGTCGACACCCAAGCCGAGCGCGCGGTCAAGGCGCGCGAGATGGTCATGGAGCTGCTGCTGGCCGACCAGCCGGCGCGCGAGGTGGCGCACGACCCCGACAGCCGCTTCTGGCGCTGGGCCGAGGCCATGGCCGTCGCGGTGTCGCGCTTCCCGGCCCGCGCGGCACCGGCGCCGGACCCCAGCCACGTCGCCATGCGCGTCAACCTGGACGCCTGCATCCACTGCAACCTGTGCGTCCGCGCCTGCCGCGAGGTGCAGGTCAACGACGTGATCGGCATGGCCGGACGCAACGCCCACGCCAGCATCGTCTTCGACTTCGCCGACCCGATGGGCGACAGCACCTGCGTCGCCTGCGGCGAGTGCGTGCAGGCCTGCCCGACCGGCGCGCTGATGCCGGCAACCATGGTCGACGACGCAGGGATCGGCCGGCCGGCGGCGGCGCGCACCGTCGACACGCTGTGCCCCTATTGCGGCGTCGGCTGCCAGACGACGATGCATGTCGAGGACAACCGCCTCCTCAAGGTCGACGGCCGCGACGGGCCGGCCAACCGGAACCGCCTCTGCGTCAAGGGCCGCTACGGCTCCGACTACGTGCACCACCCCCACCGCCTGACCGTGCCGCTGTTGCGCAAGGACGGTGTCGGAAAACGCTGGGACGACGAGGTCGACCCGGCGGACTGGACGAGCCACTTCCGCGAAGCGTCATGGGAGGAGGCGCTGGAGCGCGCGGCCGTGGGCCTGGCCCGGGTGCGCGACAGCCACGGCGGCGGCGCCCTCGCCGGGTTCGGCTCGGCCAAGGGCTCGAACGAGGAGGCGTATCTGTTCCAGAAGCTGGTGCGCACCGGCTTCGGCACCAACAACGTCGACCACTGCACGCGGCTGTGCCACGCCTCCTCGGTCGCGGCGCTGATGGAGACCATCGGTTCGGGCGCCGTCACGGCACCCTTCACCGCCGCCAAGGACGCCGACCTGATGATGGTGATCGGCGCCCGGCCGACCGAGAACCACCCGGTCGCGGCGACGTTCATCAAGCAGGCGGTCAAGCGCGGCGCGCGGCTGATCGTCGCCGACCCGCGACGCCAGGGCCTGAGCCGCCACGCCACCTGGAACCTGCAGTTCAAGGCCGGCACCGACGTAGCGCTGCTCAATGCGATGATGCACACGATCGTCGCCGAGGACCTCGTCGACCGCCAGTACATCGCCGGCTACACGGAGGGCTTCGAGGCGCTGAAGGCGTCGCTCGAAGCGTTCGACCCGGAGGACATGGCCGAGGTCTGCGGCATCGACGCCGCGACGATCCGCGAGGTCGCCCGCGCCTACGCCTCGGCCGAGCGGGCGCTGATCTTCTGGGGCATGGGGATTTCCCAGCACGTGCACGGCACCGACAACGCGCGCTGCCTGATCTCGCTCGCGCTGATGACCGGCCAGGTCGGCCGGCCCGGCACCGGGCTGCACCCGCTGCGCGGCCAAAACAACGTGCAGGGCGCGTCGGACGCCGGGCTGATCCCGATGTTCTTCCCCGACTACCGCTCGGTCGAGGACGACGAGGTTCGCGCCGAGGCCGCCGCGGCGTGGAATGCCCCGGACCTCGATCCCAATCGCGGCCTCACCGTCGTCGAGATCGTCAACGCGATCCTCGAGGGCGATATCCGCGCCATGTACATCATGGGCGAGAACCCGGCGATGTCGGACCCGGACCAGCGCCACGCCCGCGAGGCGTTGGCCACGCTCGACCACCTGGTGATGCAGGAGATCTTCCTCACCGAGACCTGCTTCCATGCCGACGTGATTCTGCCGGCGACGGCGTTCCCGGAAAGGACCGGCACGTTCACCAACACCAACCGCCAGGTCCAGCTCGGCCGCCAGGCGCTCGAGCCGCCGGGCGCGGTGCGCCAGGACTGGGAGCTGATCCGCGAGCTCGCGACGCGCTTGGGGCTCGACTGGGGCTACGCCGACATCTCGGACGTCTACGCGGAGATGCAGAGCCTGATGCCGTCCTTGACCGGCATCCCGTGGGCCCGCCTCGAACGCGAGGGCTCGGTCACCTACCCCTGCGCCGACGAGGCGTCGCCGGGCCAGGAGTTCATCTTCGGCGACGGATTTCCGACGGCGAGCGGCCGCGGCCGCTTCGTGCCGACCGACCTGGTGCCGCCCGACGAGCTGCCGGACGACGACTACCCGTTCGTGCTCTCGACCGGGCGCTTGCTGGAGCACTGGCACACGGGAGCCATCACCCGCCGCGCCGGCACTCTCGACGCGCTGGAGCCGGCGGCCGTCGCCGGGCTGCACCCGCGCGAGCTGCGCCGCCTGGGCGTCGCAGCCGGCGAAGCCATCGAGGTGGCGACGCGGCGCGGCCGCATCCGCCTGATGGCCCGCGCCGACCGCGACGTGCCCGAGGGCATGGTGTTCATCCCCTTCGTCTTCGCCGAGGCGGCGGCGAACCTCCTAACCAACCCTCAGTTGGATCCGTTCGGCAAGATCCCCGAGTTCAAGGTCTGCGCCGCGCGGGTGGAGAGGGTGTCGCAGGCGGCGGAGTGATTTCGCCCAGCGCGGCGATCAGCTTCAGGCCGGTCAGCAGCTGCAGGCGCTGGACCCAGCGCACGCGCGGCATGCCGGGCGGCACGCGGCGGTGGGCCAGGTCGGCGAAGTAGCCCGTCGCCAGCGCCAGCGCCGCCGCCAGGTCGTCGGCCGGCACCGGCGCGCCGAGCGCCTCGGCATAGGCGGCGACCAGCGGCGCGGGCTCGAGACCGCTCTCCCCCACCAGGCTGGGCAGAAAGAACCCCAGGTCGGTGAGCGCGGGACCGAGGCAGACATACGGCCAGTCGAGCAGCACCGGTGATTCCCGGAACAGCAGGTTGTCGGAGCGCGCGTCCATGTGCAGCAGCCCCGCCGGCCCTCTGATCGCCCGGCCGCGCGCCTCCAGCGCCACCAAGCGGCCCAGCGCGCCGTCCAGCCAGCTGGGCGCGAACAGGCTGGCGACGCCCGCGCGCGCCTCGGCGTCGTCGGCCAGCGCCGCCCAGCCGGCGTCGCCGCGCAGCAGCGGCGCGGTGAACTGCGCGCCGGCGACAGGCGCCAGCCAATCCGGCGGATCGCGTGGCACGGTGCGGTTGAGCTTGGCCAACCGCGCCAGCGCCGCCTTTGCCTTGGCCGGCGTCCAGGGCAGCGCCGGCGTGCCCGCCACGTCCTCGAGGAACAGGAACGCCCAGCCGTGGGCCTCGGCAGCGCCCAGGAACGCCGGCGCGAACGCCGCGATCTCCGGCAGCTCGGCGTAGGCGCGGCGTTCGGCGTCGACCAGGGCAACGCCCATCGGCGTCTGGCCGGGATGGCGGGCCTTGGCGAAAACGCTGCCGCCGGCCGTCCGCAAGCGCCAGGTGGCGGCGGCGGAATAACCGCCGTGCACGGTCTCGGCGCCCGCGAGCGGCCCCAGCGCGGCCTCGACCGCCGCGGCCGCTGCGGCCGGCACCACGGCCCAGTCGGGCCGCGCCTCCTTGGCCGTCGGCGCGGGTTCGTCGTAGAGGTAGTCGATGGTGTCCACGGCCCCACTCGTCCACGCGCTGACCGACGGTGTCAAATCGACGCCGGCGACGCGCGTTCTCGTCGGGTTGAACTGGACGCTGGTGGAAGGCGAACACGCCGGCCTGGCCCACACGCCAGACCGCGGCGCCGCGGGCTGCCGCAGCCTCGACGACGCGGGGTCCTACGCCGGGCGGTCGCTCGTCGGCCTCGCCGGGCTGTTCGAGAGCGCCAACCCGTTCGAGGTCGCCGTCGCCATCGCCGCCGCCAACGCCCACCACAACCGCCCGGACCGGACCGGCCTCAGCGCGGAGAATGGGCTGGAGGTGTTCGATCCGAAGCTCCCGACGGTCGTCGTCGGCCGCTTCCCGCGCCTCGCCCAGCGACTGCCCGACGCGGTCGTGCTGGAGCAGAACCCGGGGCCGGGCGACCGGCCGGCCAGCGACGCGCCGGTGCTGCTACCGGGCGCGGCCCAGGTCGCCATCACCGCCTCGGCGCTGGGCAACGGCACGCTTGCGGGCCTGCTCGACCTCTGCGATCCCAAGGCGACGGTGGCGCTGGTCGGCCCTGGCACGCCCCTGGCCCCGGCGCTGTTCGAGCTCGGCATCGACGTGCTGTCGGGGCTGGTCGTGACCGATCCCGAGGGCGCCGCACGGGCGGTCGCCGAAGCCGGCGCCGTGCGCGCCCTGAAACGCCACACGCGCCTCGCCACGCTGCGCCGCGGATAGCTAAGCGCCTTCACCCTGCTGCGGCGCAAAAAATGAAAGCGGACGGCTGACCGACCGGTCAACTGCCCGCCTCCCTTGCATTCGGCACCTCGTCCCGGTCGCAGCCGCGGTGCTAGGCCATTGATCGTCGCGGCATCCCCCCTCGTAGCCGCGCGACCGGCTTGCTGCCCACGGTTAAAAGTCACGCCAGGTCGGCGGCGCCGAATGGTCCTCCCTTCCCTTGGGCCGTCCTGCCCCGCCGCGGCTTCTCCCGTGCCGCGGCGACGAACCCTCCGCCTGATGTTGCAGCGCACAAAAAGTGTGCGAAATCAGGCGCTTGAGGTCGGGCCGGATTTAAGTCCGTTTCGCTGCGGAAGTCAATCGAGAACGATGGAATGCTCAACTTTTCTGACCCGGTGGGCGCGTTGCGGGGCCGGCCCGCACCCCCGCCCGGCCACCCACGGCAGTATCCTCAGGGCAGCCGGGCGGGGGAGCGGGCCGGCCAGGCAATCCTGGCGACACTACGCCGCGATCAGGCGCTCGGCCTCGGCCAGGTCCTCCGGCCGATTGACGTTGAAGAACGGGTCGACGGGGCGGGTGCCGTAGCTCACCTCGACGAGTTGGTAGCGCGCCGTCCAGGCATCGACCTTACGCACGCCCTCCTCGGCCACAGCGCGCCTCAGCGCCCGGCGCAGGCGCACCGGCCACAGGCCGAAGACAGGATGGCTGCGCCCGCCCGAGGCGGCACAGGCCAGGTCCGCGCTCTCGCAGTCCACCGCCAGGCAGAGCCGGCCCACCAGGTCCTCCGGCACGAACGGCGCGTCGGCGGCGACGGTGGCGATCCAGCGTGCCGCCGGCGCGTGCGCCGCGGCCCAGTCGAGACCGCCCAGCACCCCGGCGAGCGGCCCGGCGAAGGCCTCGACGCCGGCCGGCAGATCGTCCGCCACCAGCGGCAGGCCGAAGGCGCCGTAGCGCTCGGGCGGCGCGTTGCTGTTGAGGATCAGGGTGCCGACCTGGGGCCGCACGCGGTCGATCACATGGCCGACAAGCGGTCGCCCGGCGAGCTCCGCCAGGCCCTTGTCGGCGCCGCCCATGCGGCGCGACTGGCCCCCGGCCAGCACCACACCGATCACGTCGTCGGGCATGTTCCGATCATGCGCCAACGTGGTTAACCGGCGCTTGACCTAATCGAGCCCGGGGCATCGCGGCACTGCCGCCGTCGCATGACAGGTCTGCGCGGTTTGCCGTTGCACGGGAGGGCCTTCAGGTCACAGCCGCCTTGCGTTGTGCTGCCTTGGGCTCCTCGGCGACGGCCTCCGGGTCGGCGTCGTAGACGATCCGGTGTTCGCCGGCCAACGCCAGGAAACGCTTGCCGCGGGCGCGGCCTATGAGCGTCAGGTCGGCGCGGCGCGCCAGCGCCACCCCCCAGGCGGTGAAGCCCGAGCGCGAGCAGAGAATGGGCACGCCCATGCGCACGGTCTTGATGACCATCTCCGAGGTCAGCCGCCCGGTCGTGTAGAACAGCTTGTCGGCCGCCGCGAGCTCGTTGAGGAACATGTAGCCGGCGATCTTGTCGACCGCGTTGTGGCGGCCGACGTCCTCCATGTAGAGCAGCGGCCGGTCGGCCTCGCACAGCACGCAGCCATGGATCGCGCCCGCCGCCAAGTAGAGGCTGGGCGTGGTGTTGATGGCGCGGGTCAGGGCGTAGAGCCACGACGTGCGCACCTTGGCGTCCGGCGGCAGATCGGCGGCGTCGAAGTCCTCCATCAGGTCGCCGAACACGGTGCCCTGGGCGCAGCCGCTGGTCAGCGTCTTCTTCGACAGCTTGGCCTCGTAGTCGGTCGCCCGCGCGGTGCGCACGACGACGACGTCCAGATCCGGGTCGTGCTCGATGTCCGTGACCGTGTCGTCGGCGCGCAGCATGCCCTGGTTCAAGAGGTAGCCGACCGCCAGGCAGTCCGGGTGATCGCCGATCGTCATCAGGGTGACGATCTCCTGCCCGTTCAGGAACAGGGTCAGCGGCCGCTCGACCACCACGTCGGCCGCCACCTCCGCACCGGTGTGGTCGCGGCCGACGACCCGCTCGGTGAGGCGCGGATCGGCCGGGTCGGGCCGCAAGAGGTAGTCCTTCATGGCGCGACAGTAGGGCGCCGGCGCCCGACCCGTCCAGCGACGACCCAGCCGGGCCCTCGACCGGCACGCCGGCCCGCAGACTCGCTCGCCGGCTTGACCGGCGCGGCGTCCCGGGGCCACGGTCGCGACCATGCGCTGGACCACGCTTGCGGCTGCGGCCCTGTCGACCCTCGTGCTTGCCGCGCCGGCGGCGGCGCAGGCGCCGACGCGGCTGCACGTCGCGGCGACGGGCATCGCCCACACGGCCGAGCTCGACGCCATCCGCGACGGTCTGCGCGACGGGCTGATCGATGCGGGCTATCTGCCAGGCGGCTCGCTGCGCTTCGACTACGTCACGGCCGACGGCGACCCGGCCCGCGCCGCCGCGATCGCGCGCGACCTCGCCGCCCGCTCGCCCGACGCCATCGTCGCCATCTCGACCCCGTCCGCGCGCGCGGTCGCAAACACGGACACCGGCGTTCCCCGCGTCCTCGTCGCCGTCGACGACAGCCTGCATGGCCTGGTCCGGGACGCGCCGGTCGTGCTGCTGACCTACGCCGCCCCCGCCGACGACCAGGCGGCGCTGGTCGCCGAGATCGCGCCGGATGCGCGCGTCGTCGCGGTGCCGTTCGATCCGGTCGTCGCCGGCACGCTGCCCGCCGTACACTTCGCGGCGGCGGCGGAGGCCGAGGGGCTCGGCGTGGTGCTGCTGCAGCTGGCGGCCGATACGGACGTCGCCGCCGCGCTGGACGCAGACCGCAAGCGCGCCGACGCCCTGTTCCTGCCGGCCGGCCAGGCCGCGACGCCGTTGATGGAGGCGCTGGTCGCGCTCGCCGAGGAGCGCCAACTGCCGCTGATCGCCGGGGACGCCGACGCGGTGGCGCACGGCGCCGTCGCCGCCGTGATCCGCGACCCCTACGCGACCGGCCGCGAGGCGGCCGCGCGTCTGCTGGCGCTGCTCGCCGGCGACCCGGGCCCCCGCGTCGCCCCGGCCCGCGCCGGCCGCCTGATCGTCAACCCACTGGCCGCCGAGCGCCAGGGCGCGCCGCTCGCCGACGCCCTCATCGACCGCGCCGCGGTGGTCGTGGAGTAGCCGCGCCCAATTTGCCGCGCCACCCGCCCCGTGCCACGCTCCCGCCATGCCGACGCCCGACCACCGATGCGTGTCGCGCGGCTGATCGCGGCCGCGGCGACCCTGGCGCTCGCCCTCGCCGCGCCGGCCCGCGCCGACCTGGAGGCCGGCCTCGCCGCCTACGACGCGGAGGACTGGGCGACGGCCCTGCACGAGTTGCTGCCCGAGGCCGAGGCGGGGAATGCCGAGGCGCAGTACCGGGTCGGGCGCATCTACCGTATGGGCCTGGGTGTACCGGCCGACGTGAGTTCCGCAATTCGCTGGTACGAAGCCGGCGCGCGCAACGGCAGCAACAAGGCCATGTATGGACTCGGGAGGCTGTTCAAAGTCGGCGAACAGGTGCCCAGGGATCTGGAGCGAGCGGAGTGCTGGCACAGACACGCGGCTGACCGAGGGCACAGCGCCGCTCAGTACGTCCTAGCGACGATGCTGAGCGACCGGTTCGAATTGGCCGAAGCTGCGTATTGGCGCGAACGCGCGATTGCGCAAGGTCAACCCAATGCGCTCTATTGCCGCGGCAGCGTCCTGCTGCTCAACCCGCTGGTCAAGGACAAGACCGAAGGCTACATGCTCGTCCTGCTTGCGGCTGACCGAGACTTGCCGAAAGCGATCGAAAAGGCCGACCGCATTCGCCAGCTCGATCTTTCTGGCGAGAGCAGACACCAGTTTGAGGAAGCGCGGCAACTCGCCTACGCGTGGCAGGAGAAGGCAGAGCAGCAGGTGACAGAGCCACCGAGTATTCCATCGGATTGCTTTGGCAGTTGATGCAGTATCCGGACCGGACGGGCTTCTGGTTCGGCTACTCCAGTGGGTCGTCATCAACGAACCGGTTCTCAATCACCGTATTCACGTACTCCAGAGCCGCGTCATGGCTCAGCCCTTCGCCGACGTCCATTGCGACTTTGACGGCCGCGTCCTTGAGTCTCTCCTTCGCCTCGTCCGATAGCCTGTCGTAGACCACGCGGCTGATCGACTTGCCGCCGGTCTGCAGCGTCGCGGCGATGACGCCGGCGATGTTCGCCATCACCCTCGCCTCGGCTTTCGTGTGACCGTTGTCGATGGCGCTCTTGTACATCGACCCGCGGGCGCGCAGGGTGGCCACCGCTGAGCCGGCCACGGCGCCCACAAGCGGCCCGCCCGGTGCCAGGCGCACGCCAGTGCCGATGAGCAGGTCGGCGGCGAACTCGGCGACGTCGGCGACGGCCGAGTTCTGCTGCTCGGGCGTCAGGCCGATCCAGCCGTCCTTGACGGCGTCGATGCTGTCCGCCCAGTCGACCAGGGCGTCGTTGATGAACTCGTTGCCGGGCCCGGGTGCCAGGGCCGCGCCGCGGATCATGTCGGCGATGGCGCCGATGCCGGTGCGGGTGACGACCAGCGTCGTGGTCTCGGCGCCGAACCAGACGGCGTCGAGCTGGCCGACGACCTGCCGCCAGAAGCCGGCGGTCTCCTCGGTGACCTCGATCGTCGTCACGTGGGGCTCGCGGGCCCGCGCGACCCACTCCTCCGCGGTGCCGTAGAAGTTGCCCTGGCGCGCCCAACGGACGCGGTCGGCGATGCCGAGCGCGGTTTTGTTAATGCGTCGTCGTAGCCGGGGACCTGGCTGTGCAGCCGGTCCAGCAGGTCGACGGCGTGGACGGCCTGCTCCGCGTCGCCGGTGACGAGGGAGTCCTCGACCCAGGCGCGCACGCTCTGCGGCACGAAGCCGAGAGTCCTGGCCCGGTCGGCGATGTCGCGGTTGATCTGCTGCGCGCCGAGGTCGACGACCTTCTGGATCTCCTCCGGCGACGAATGGCCGTCCATGACCCGCTTGACGCTCGCCTCGTTCTGGTCCTGGCGCCAGTCGGCGTTGAATGGGTCGCGTTCCTGCCGCTGCCGGCCCGCGCGTTCGGCGGCGGCGAGCGAGCCGGTCGACGACACGCCCATGGCGTCCAGCAGGTCGCCGAGGGTGACGTCCGGGCGCGGCTCGGTCGGGATCGCCTTGCCGGTGCCGTCGCGCGGCACGTTGCCCGGGTAGAGCGCCGCGAAGCCGGCGCGCACGAAGTCGACGACCTCGGGAACGCGGTTCTCGTAGGGCTTCGAGGCCATCACCTGGCGCAGCAGGTCATGCGTCACGTTCTGGTCCCGGCGGCCGTCGCCGGTCTGCACCGCCGACTGGCTGCAACGGCCGCCCCATGCGAAGCTCCCGTCATGACCAGACCCGACCACCCATGCGTGCGCGTCTGATCGCGGCGGCGGCGCTGGCGCTCGCCCTCGCCGCCCCGGCCCGCGCCGACCTGGAGGCCGGCCTCGCCGCCTACGACGCCGAGGACTGGGCCACGGCCCTGCGCGAGCTGCTGCCCGAGGCCGAGGCCGGCAACGCCGAGGCGCAGTATCGAGTAGGCGTCATCTACCTCGAAGGCCGGTCGGTGCCGGCGGAACTCGAGGTGGCGCTGGAATGGCACTTGGCCGCCGTGCATAACGGCAGCAATAGGGCCATGTACTCCCTCGGTCTGCTTTACGACGATGGCGAGCTAGCGCCGCGAAACCTTGATCGCGCCGAGTGCTGGTACCGGCTCGCAGCCGAGCGAGGAGACAGCTCGTCTCAGTACGTTTTGTCGGTATTGCTGATCAAGCGGCTTGAGTGGACGGAGTCCGACTACTGGCGCCAGCGCGCCATTGCCCAGCGGGACGCATACGCGCTTTATGCAGAGGGTCGCACGAGGTTGTGGAACCCGCTGCGTGAAGACAAGATCGAGGCTCACAAGATGCTGCTGTTGGCAGCGGGCCGCGGCATGCAGGCTGCTGTGGATACCGTGGCCCGCATTCGGGAGCTCGGGCTCAGCGACAGGCGGCAGCGCCAGTTCGACGAGGCCCGGCGACTAGCCGATGCCTGGCAGGCAAAGCCAGAGCCACAAGCTGCCACACCGCTTGACGAGATCCCGGCCGATTGCATGACAACCTAGTTCAATCCCGTGTGGGCCAAAGGTCGTCAGCGCGAGGGCTTTGGCAACCCCGACACATACTCATACGCCTTGTCCAATAGCGGATCAGCCTCCTCGCCACTGATCGCCTGCAGGGATTGATACAAACCATATGCCGTCGCTTCTTCAATGGCTTCGAAGTGCTGCTGCTGTAGCACGCCGCCGCCAGGCGACCCGCTGTCGGCGATGAGGGCCATATCGGCGGCCAATTCCGACCCCATCCGCATGGCCGTTCCGCTTTGGGCGATTCGAGCGGCCTCTTGGTGTGTGTGGCCGTCCTCCGTCGCGCGCTCGTAGAGCTCGCCCAAGGAATCGAGCGTATCGGCCACGGCCAGCACTCCGGTGCCGGCACGCCTCGCCGCCCTTACGTGGCGCGATCCCTTCCGTTCTTCGATCTCGTCCGTGACTTCGTTGGCGGCGTCCTTCAGGAACTCCTTGGCGGGGTCCGCCAGCGGCGACCGCGGGCGTTCCGGATCGATCGCCTGCCAATCCTTCTGCAGGTCCTTCAGCTTGTTGGCCTTGTCCAACATGCTGGTCCACGGCTTGTTCGGATTCAGCGCCACCAGTCCGAGCGTGACGTGGACGGTCGCTTCCATGGCGTCGTCCCGTAGGTCTTCGGGCAGATCGGCGAGGGCGGACCATCGACTGCCGACATAATCGGCCGCCGCGGCGTCGAGGTCCGACATCACGTCCTCGCCGAACTCCGCGAGATCAGCCGGCGCCTCTTGAAATCCGCGCCGAGCCCAAGCCATGGCGTTTCTGACACCGACGCTCCAACGCGCGCCCGACACGATGGCGTCCGGATCGGCGTCCGGGTTCGCTTGCTGTCGCTCCCGGATGGCGTCGGCAATCTGGATCCAGTCGTCGAACAACAGCTCTCGGTGATCCTCAGCCTTGTCCTTGATCTCGTGGATAAGGCCGGCGGCGCGCAGGCCGGTCTCGCCGTCGCCGTTGTTGATGCCGTCGAGCAGCCAGTGGCCCACCCCGCGGGGCAGGTAGCCGAGTTCCGCCACCCGTTCGGCGACGTCGCGGTTGATCCGCTGGATGCCGAGGTCAATCGCCTCCTCAACTTCCTCCTGCGTCGCCTGGTCGAGGAAAAACTGCGGGATGTTTTCGGCGTCGTTCTTGTAGCGAGCCTCGACGTCGTACGGGTCGGTCTCCGGCGGCGTCGCCGCGCCGAGATCGTCCTCGCCACCGCCGATGAGCACGTCGTCACCACCGCCGCCAGCCACGCCGTCGCGGCCGCCGGCCGGCCCGTCCGAGCCCGGCCGCCCGCGCCGGCCGCCGGCCTCGTCGGCCGACAAGGGACCGCTGCCCATGGCGTCCATCAGGTCGCCGAGGGTGACGCCCGGGCGTGGCTCGGTCGGGATCGCCTTGCCGGTGCCGTCGCGCGGGACGTTGCCCGGGTAGAGCGCCGAGAAGCCGGCGCGCACGAAGTCGACGACCTCGGGAACGCGGTTCTCGTAGGGCTTCGAGGCCATGATCTGGCGCAGCAGGTCGTGCGTCACGTTCTGGTCGCGGCGGCCGTCGCCGGTCTGCACCGCCTTGATGGCCTCACGCGCGTCGAGCGGCCGCGTGTCGAAGACACGCTGGCGCGCGGCGCGCTCGGCGCGGTCCCGCTCGTTGAGGGCCCGGACCTGGTCGGGGTGCTGGCCGAGGTCGCGCAACCGCGCCTCATGCTGTTTGGCAAGGTCGAGCAATCGTTGACCGGGCTGCGACGTGTGCGTGCCGTCGCGACCCTCCGGCGGGCCGTCGGGGCCGCGGGCCGGGTCGCTGCGGCGGCGCTCGTTGTCGCCGCCCTCGCCGGCGAGGTCTGGGCGGAAACCGTGGGCGCCCTGGGTGCCGCGCCGTTCGCGCTGCTGGCGTGCCTCGCGCTCTCGCTGCTGGCGGGCCGCGCGCTCGCGGGCGTCGCGTTCTGCTTTTTCGCGGCCGCGGATGGCCTTGTCCTGAACGGCGCGTTCGCGCGCCTCGCGGGCCTCGCGCCTCTTCGCCTCCTGCCGCGCACTGGCGCGCTCGTAGCGGTCCTGCTCGACCACGGTAAAGGCCGGCCCTTCGCGCAGCGCGAAAAGCCCCTTCGGGTCCTGCTGCGCCGTCTTCTCTTCGAGCGTGTCGAAGGCGCCGGTCATGGCCGAGCCGCCGCCGCGACGGGTCCGGCCACGGTTCTGCCGCGCGGTCTCGCGCGCGTCGGGCGCATCGCCCGGCCGCTCCGGCGCGGGTGGCGCGGACGGCGGCGGCGCAGCGGACGGTGGCGGGGGCGGAGGCGTGTCGCGCTGGTCGCGCCGCGGCTTGTCGAGTTTCTGCGGATCGGGCGTGGGGGCGCGATCGAAGCTTCCCATCGGGACATCTCCTGGATGAATTTGGAGGGTGGGGCCGGCGGCTGGACGCAACTGTCCCGCACGACTGGATGGCACATAGCACGACGGAACGAACAAATCAAGAACTTTTTCGGGAACACGGACCTATCTCCGCTTTTCATCCTATCTCCGCCTCGCATCGGCGGCACCGGGTCACGGCAGCAAGAAAGGCCGAACCACAGAGGCACAGAGGCACAGAGGCACAGAGGCACAGAGGCACAGAGGCACAAAGGCACAAAGGCACAGAGAAGAACAAATCGGTTTGGCCCGACATCGGCGCTCCCCGACGGGCCGGCGGCCGAGGTCCAGCCGTCGGGTCAACCCGAGCGGCCATGCGACCCCGCCAGCCTCGCCATGCTGTCTTGAAAGAAAGCCCAGGGACGTTCGCCGGGCGGCCCGCCGCCGTCCCTCTGCCGCTCCGTGCCTCTGTGGTTCAGGCTTTCTGTTTCAATCGCCCCGCCTCCGTGGCGCGCCCGGCGATTGACGCCGCGGCGCGGGCGTCCTACCTGATGGCTCGGCGTGGGCGCCCACGACGCCCCGCCCGGGGAGGGCTTTGCCGCCGATGGACACGGCTCCGCTGATCGATCCGTTCGCGCGCGCGATCACCTATCTGCGCGTCTCGGTCACCGACCGCTGCGACCTGCGCTGTGTCTACTGCATGGCGGAGGACATGACCTTCCTGCCCAAGGCCGAGGTCCTGAGCCTGGAGGAGCTGGACCGCCTGTGCAGCGCCTTCGTCAGCCTCGGCGTGCGCAAGCTGCGGCTGACCGGCGGCGAGCCGTTGGTGCGGCGCGACGTGATGTGGCTGGTCCGGCGTCTGGCGCGGCACCTGGGGGGCGGCCTCGACGAGCTGACCCTGACCACCAACGCGACGCAGCTGAGCCGATTTGCGGGCGAGCTCGCCGACGCCGGCGTGCGCCGGGTCAATGTCTCGCTCGACACCCTCGACCCCGACAAGTTCGCCGAGATCACCCGCTGGGGCCGCTTCGACAAGGTCATGGCGGGCCTGGAGGCGGCGCGCGCCGCGGGGTTGCGGGTCAAGATCAACACGGTGGCGCTCAGGGGCGTCAACGACGACGAGTACGACCGTCTCCTCGCCTGGTGCGGCGACAACGGCTTCGACCTGACGCTCATCGAGGTCATGCCCATGGGCGAGATCGGCGAACAGCGCGTCGACCAGTACCTGCCGCTGTCGCTGGTGCGCGCGCGGCTGGAGCAGCGCTGGACCCTCACCGACAGCGACGAGACGACCGGCGGCCCGGCGCGCTACGTGCGGGTCGGCGAGACCGGCCGCAAGCTCGGTTTCATCACGCCCCTGACCCACAATTTCTGCGAGTCCTGCAACCGCGTGCGCCTGACCTGCACCGGCACGCTCTACATGTGCCTGGGCCAGGACGACGACGCGGATTTGCGCGCGGCGTTGCGCGCCTCCGACGACGATGCCGACCTGGTCACGGCGATCCGCGCCGCCATCACGCGCAAGCCCAAGGGCCACGATTTCGTCATCGACCGCCGCCAGCAGGCGCCCGCCGTCGAGCGCCACATGAGCGTGACCGGGGGTTAGGGCACCCCGCCGCCCCATCAACCACGCCGGCCGGGACGCTGGCGCCGGGGCGCCGAAGCGCCCATATTCCGTCACATGCTGGCCGTTTCACCAATCGCCGGCTCCCCGCCGCCGTCGCGGCTGCGGCTCAGCGGCAGCATATCGGGGCTGCTCCACGCCCTGGTGCTGGCGCTGTGGATCTTCGGCTGGCCGGTCTTCGAGCTGCTGTTCGCCGACGACCCGGCGGTCGGCACGCCGTCAGATGTCCTGAGCTACAGCAGCGAGGACGAGGTGCGCGCCGCGGCGGCGACGGGCGAAGTCGTGAGTGCGCTCGAAGAGGGCGCCGAACAGGCCAACGTCGGCGGCCGCGACCCGGGCGGCAACCGCGCGACCTCCGGCGCCGGCGACGACGCCTACAGCCTGGACGGCGACGACCCGGCCAGCGCCGCCCGCGGCGCCCGCTCCGCCGGCCCCGAGGCCGTGCCGGACGCGACCGAGCAGGCGACGCGCCGGGAGCCAAAGCCAGACGTCCCGGCAGAAACCGCGCGCTCGAGCGACGCGGCGGCGGCGGTCAAGCCGTCGGCGCCCGGCCCGGAGCCGCTGCCCGCGCAGCTCGCGCAGGCCGACCGGCGTCCCGTCGCCGCGCAGCCCCCGCGAACCGCCGCGTCGACGGACCCGGCCGCGCCCCAGGTCGCACCGATGTCGCCCTCCAGCGAGGCCTCGGCAGCAGTTGCGGTCCCGCGCGCCGCCACGGACCCCGTGGCGGAGCCGGCGCGGCAGGCAACGCCACCCGACACCGCGCCCCCGGCACCTCTGCGCCCGGCGGACCCTGCCGACGCCGCCGCGCCCAGCGACGCAAGGCCGGCCATCGAGCCCCAAACGGCGCAGACGGCGCGCACCGACGCGCAGCCCGCCGCGGACCGGGCCGCGACGCCGCCGGCTGACCAGGCGCCAACGGCCACGCAACCGGCCGAGAGCCGGACAACAGAGGGACGGACCCCGGAGACGCTGCCGTCGGACGCCCGGACAGCGACGCAACCGGCCGAGAGCCGGACGGCAGAGGCACAGTCGCCAGAACCGCTGGCAACAGAAACGCGGTCGGCAGAGGCGCCACTAACGGACGCCCAGACGGCGCCGCAACCGGCCGAGAGCCGGACGGCAGAAGCAGCATCCCTGGAGACGCTGCCGACTGAAACGCCGTCGGCCGAGACACCGTCGGCCGAGACACCGTCGGCCGAGACACCGTTGGCCGAGGCGCCGTTGGCCGAATCGCCATTGGGCGAATTGCCGTTGTCCGAAACGCGATCGACCGATACGCCGTCGGCCGACGTCCAAGTCGCGACGCCAGCATCGGCACAGACAGCCGAGCTGCAAAGTGCGTCTCAGGCCCCCGCGTCTCAGGCCCCCGCGTCACAAGCGACGGCGTCTCAGGCCACTGCGTCCCAGGCCACTGCGTCCCAGGCCATCGCGTCCCAGGCCATCGCGTCTCAGGCCCCCGGGCCGGAGGCCGCGCAGGCCGGCGCGGGCCCCTCGCCCCGCGGGAGGGCTACCGCCAGATCGTCGTATTCGTCGACCTCTCGGCCAGCGCGCGCGACGAATCGACGCCACCCGAGGCGTCGGCGGTCACAGCGGCGCCGGGCGCCGCACCCGAGTCCGCCGAGACGATCGCAACCGCGGACCAGGCGACCGGAGCCGCCGGCGCGACGGAAACGGCGGACCAGGCGACCGGAGCCGCCGGCGCGACGGAAACGGCGGCACAGCCGCCCGCCGAAGAGCCGGCCAAGGATGAGACAGAAACGGCGGCACGGCCGCCCGCCGAGGGGCCGGCCAAGGATGAGACGGCAGCCGAACAACTCGCCGCCCTGCCGCCGGATCGACTGCCGCCCGACGCCGCCTCTACCGCTGCCGCCGTGAGCCCGAGCGATGCGCTGGCGCCGCTGCTGGCGACGCTCGAGCTGCCGCCCGACGTGCGGCGCGGCCTGGCCGACCCGGCAGCACAGGCCCGGGCGGCGGCGGCGCGGGACGCGGCCGAGCCCGAGCGCGCCGCGCGCAACCGGCGCACCGCGGCGGCGCTGCAGGAGGCGGCGCGGACCGGCTATGGCCGGGCCGCTTATGCGCTGGCACTGCGCGCGTTGAGCGGGCGCGGCAGGCCGCTCGACGCCGAGGCGGCAGCCCAGCACCTGCGCGCGGCGGCGCTGGAACGCGTGATCGAGGCGCAGGTCCTGCTGGGCTACCTGTTGACGCGCGACGACCTGTTGGCCAGCCCGGACACGGTCGAGGCGCACGCCTGGCTGGCACTGGCCGAGGCCGATGCCGGCGCCCCCGTCGCGGCCGCCCACCAGCGCCTCAGTGCGCAGCTGGAGCCGCCGGGACACGTCGACTCCCACGCACTGGCGCAGAAGCTCGACCGCCTGGTGACGGCGACCGCGACGCTGCCGGCGACCGGCCCATACGGCGTGGCGCTGACCGACCAACTGGCGCAGGCGGCGGCAGAGGGCAACGCCGGATCGGTCGCGCAGGTCCTGGCGCGCGGCGCCGACATCGACGGCACCGACGTCGCCGGGCGCACGGCGATGATCAACGCCGCCTGGCGCGGCCGCGCCGACACGGTGCAGACGTTGGCCGAGCTGGGCGCCGACTTCAACATCGCCGACGCGGAGGGCCGCACGCCGCTGATGTGGGCGGCCAGCAACGGCCACGCCGACGCCACGCGCCTCTTGCTGGAGGCCGGCGCGCGGCCGGGGTCGCGCGACGAACGCCGCCTCACCGCCCTGATGCGCGCCGCCTGGAACGGCCATGGCGACGTCGTCGCCCTGCTGCTGGCCGCCGGCGCCGACGCCAGCGACACGGCGCCCGACGGCGCCACGCCCCGCGACCTGGCCCAACGCGGCGGCCACCCGGACGTCGTGCGGCTCCTGACCCGCGCCGGGGGGTAGGACCCAAGCGCTGGCGCCGACCGGTGGGTCCGTGCGGTTTCCCGGCCGAGTCCCGATCTGAACGACGCTTGGCAGGACACTCACCTCAGCCGTCCGCCCGAGGGTCGGAGATTCTCCGATCATATGCATTGGCGGTCGCCCTCACGATCTCAGGCATGACAGAAGTGAACCGAAAATTCACGTCCCGAAACAACCGGGCGATGTGCCGCAGGACAGACTTATTCTCGCCTTAATAGTACGACAAGTAAGCAGCAGCCGCGCAACTGGAAAGAGACGGACGGTTTTTAGCACAACCCCATCGAAGTGGGGCTTTCTAGGAGGCCTAAATGACGCTGACATCTGAAACCGTGAGGGTCGACCATAACGGCGACGGCTCGACCACGTCGTTCGCGGTCACCTTTGTCTTCTGGGACGCCGACGATTTAGATGTCTTGCGTAGAGATGCTGCCGGAACTGAGACGACGTGGGCGCGCGGCACGCAATACACCGTGACCGGAGGCAACGGTTCGACCGGGACAGTGGAGGTGGCAACCACGCCGACCGACTACACGCCGGCATTGGGCGAGACCCTCACCATCGTTTCCGCCCTGACGACGACGCAGGATACGGCATTGCCCGCTATCCCGACCGTCAGCATCGAAGAGCAGATGGACAAGATCGTCCGCATGATCCAGGAGAATGAAGAGGCACTTGGACGCAGCCTGAGGTTCCCGCGTTCCGATAGCGCAACCCTGTCTGCCGAAATCCCGGGATCCGCGAGCCGCGCGTCCAAGCTTCTCAGTTTCGATGCTGACGGCGAACCGGCCGTAACTGCCGTCTCGGCGTTTATGGCAACGATGCTCGACGACACGACGGCCGCAACCGCAAGGAAGACGCTTTCGACCCACGTCCCTGTCGTGCACCCGACAAACGCCGGCGCGTTCAAGACTGGCGAGGACTACATCTTCGCCAACGAAAACGTTCACCTCAACGGGGTCGACTCGTTCCAGCTCACCAGCAACGACCCGTCCCTGGTGCCCGCGATCTGGACCGTGACCGGCTCCGTGACCGTTGGTCAGCGGACCGGACTGCGCGTCACAATCAACTCGGTCAATCACGACTTCGACTATACGGCGCAAACGGGCGACACGCTTGCGGACATCGGCGACGAGATCAGCAAGCTTCTGGTCGCCTCCTACAACGCGGGCACGATCTCGGACGAAGTCTACCCGTGGCCGAACGCCACTGCTGGGCCGCATGCCCTGCAGGTGTTCTGGAACAACACGGTAGTCATCGCCGACAATTCCGAGGGCGGTGCCACCGCCACCCTCAGCGTGACGCAGAACGGCAATTTCCTCGACACTGGCCCGGTCATCAATCTGCGGCGCATCGTCTCCGGCCGCACGCCGGTCGAAGGCGACACGGTGGGCTCGTTCAATGCCGTCGGCAGGGACGACGCTGGCGGCAATCAGGGCTATGCGGGCCTTATCTGCGCCATCGAGGACCCGTCAGCGGCCGACCCCATCGGCCAGTGGATCATCACTACTTCGACCGCTGGGGGCGCGCTGCCGCGCTTCATCGTGTCGCGGGGTGCCATGATGGGCACCACAACGGGCGGCATACCCCGTGATCCCGGTGCCGGGTTCCTGCTCGCCCCCGAAGGCATCCAGGTCGGCAACACGGCGGGCGCGCACGCCGCGCCCGGCGTCGTACAGGCATTCGACGACGCGGTGTCCCAGTATGGGCAATACATTGGCGGCAACTTCTCGGGCTCGGCATGGATCTGGGGGCGGGACAACACGACTACCGGCGACTGGGTCCTCGGCGATCTCGCCAATGCCGCCGATGCGACGCCAACCAACCAAATGCGGGTGACGACGAATGGCGAGGCCACCCTCCCCAACCAGCCATCTTTCATGGCCTACAACTCGGCGGACGACAACAACGTCACCGGCAACGGCACGGCGGCGACGGTGGATTTCGATACCGAGATTTTCGATCGAGGAACCAACTTCGCAGCCGATACCTTCACGGCACCCGTCAATGGCATCTATGCGTTTCAAACGAATGTGGTCGTGAGGGGCCTCACGACCTCTCACACACAGGCGCTGCTGGAAATTGTCACGTCGAATGAGACGATTCGTCTCGCGGAGATCGATATTGGCGCCATCAGGGATAGTACGAATGTCGCGACCATTGGCGGAGCGGCAACCGTGCTCATGGATGCATCCGACACAGCAACCGTGCGCCTGACGATCAGCGGGTCCGGCTCGGACGACGCAGACATCGGCGGCGCAACTGGGCCACGGACCTACTTCTCGGGAGCACTCATCGCATGACGACGATCACCATCCAGCTCACAGACCGCGAGGACGCCATTCTTCGGTCCCATCTCGTGGATCCGGAGGCTTATGTGCGGGACATCGTGGCCAACAAGGTCAAGCAGTGCCACAAGCGGCTGGCAGTTCAGTCGGTCGCCGAGCACAAGGACGATCCGGAGTGTTCGGCCATGCCGGCGACCGACGAGGCGCTGGTGGACGCTTTGCTGGCACGCCCCGAATACAAGGACCGGGCGATGCGTGAGGCTGAACTGGCGGCAGCCGACGCGGAGCGGCAGCGGGTTGCGGACCAGGCGCAGGCGGTGCGGGATGTGCAATCTGCCGCCCAGGCATCCGCCCTCAATCGCAGCGTCGCAACGGACTGATCGACAGATCTCCGGGAGGCCGTCGAACACCGGACTATGTCCGGAAAATGGCGGACGCGATAGGCGGCCGCACCCTACTCGAACTTGACCTGGTGCGCGAAGTCGTCGCCGTTGGTGTAGGTCAGCTGCTTGAAGCCCAAGAGCTTGCACAGGTCGAAGAACGTGTAGTTCTCGGGCGCGTTGGTCTCCCGGAAGAAGGTCGTCGCGCGCGCCACGGCGGTCAGCATGGCGAACAGGCCGCGGGCCCGGTACAGCGTGTCGATGCCGTTGCCGTACAGCGCCGTGATGATCAGTTTCTCGGCCTCGGCGCCCTTGGCGAAGACCGCGTACTGCGGCGGGTAGGGGTTGTTCAGCATCTCCGCGGTCAGCGCGGTGACGAAGCCGATGCGGCGCCGGCGGTCGTTGTCGGCCAGCGTCGGCACGCGGGCCTGGTAGATCTCCTGCGACATCGGCTCCGGGTAGTAGTAGCCGGCATGCCGGTCGGCCGCCGCGGCACAGCCGGCCATGGCCAAGCCCGCCGCCAGGGCCATCGCACAGGTCAAGACACGCGCGCCCAACATCGCCATCCTCCGCCTCCCCGGTTTCGCTAACCATGGGTGCGGCGCCGCCGGAAGGCAAGGCCGGGACCGCGCTGGCCGCACTCTCGCCCTCGGCTATACTCGCCGGCCGAGCCACACCACGGACTTCGCGGCATGAGCGACGGCGACGGCGCGGTAGAGACGGCAGAGCGGCCGGCGGTAACGGCGCCCAAGGTTGCCTTCCTGGCGGCCGAGGGCGACGAGGCGCACGCGGCGCTGGAGCACCTCAAGGACCGCTATGCCCACGTCGCACCGGACGACGCCGACGTCGTCGTGGCGCTGGGCGGCGACGGCCTGATGCTGCAGACGCTGCACCGCTTCATGGGCCGCAAGGTGCCGATCTTCGGCATGAACCGCGGCAGCGTCGGCTTCCTGCTCAACGAGTACCGCGCGGAAGGGCTGTTGGAGCGGCTGGCGCAGGCGCGCGCCGTGACCCTGACGCCGCTGCACATGGTCGCGCGCACGCTGGAGGGCGAGACGCTCGAGGCCAACGCCATCAACGAGGTCTCGCTGCTGCGCGAGACGCGCCAGGCGGCGAAGATCGCCATCGCCGTCGACGGCGTCACGCGCATGGAGGAGCTGATCTGCGACGGCGTGCTGCTGGCGACACCGGGCGGCAGCACGGCCTACAACTTGTCGGCCCACGGGCCGATCATCCCGCTGCGCGCCGGCGTGCTGGCGCTGACGCCGATCAGCGCCTTCCGGCCGCGGCGCTGGCGCGGCGCCCTGTTGCCCCACACGGCGACCGTGACCTTCACCGTGACCAACGCGGCGAAGCGCCCGGTCAGCGCCGTCGCCGACGCCTTCGAAGTGCGCGACGTCGCCGAGGTGACGGTGCGCGAGGACCCGTCGGTCGAGCTGACGCTGCTGTTCGATCCGGAGCACGACCTGGAGGAGCGCGTGCTGAAGGAGCAATTCACGCCCTGAGGGTGCCCGGTCCGGGCCGGCGCGCTTTGACGGGGCGCTTTGACGGACGGCGGGACGGTGCGCTATGGGGACGCGCCGGCAACGCAGCGGAAGCGACATGCGCGACACGGTCATCTTCGACATCGGCGGGGTGCTGATCGACTGGAACCCGCGCCACCTGTACCGCAAGCTGTTCGACGACGAGGCGGCGATGGAACACTTCCTGGCCGAGGTCTGCAGCCCGCTGTGGAACGCGGAGCAGGATGCCGGGCGCCCTTTCGCCGCGGCGACGGCGGCGGCCGTCGCGGAACACCCCGAGCATCGCGAAATGATCGAGCAGTACTTCGCGCGCTGGCCGGAGATGATGGCCGGCACCATCGACGGCACGGTGGAGGTGCTGGCCGAGCTGCGCGCGCGGCGGGTGCCGCTCTATGCGCTGAGCAACTGGTCGGCCGAGACCTACCCCATGGCGCGCGAGCGCTTCGACTTCTTCGACTGGTTTGACGGCATCGTCGTCTCCGGGGAGGAAGGCGTCATGAAGCCCGACCCACGGATCTACGCCGTGCTGCAGACGCGCTATGGCGTCACGCCGGAGCGCGCGGTGTTCGTCGACGACAGCAAGCCCAACGTGGCGATGGCCGAGCAGTTGGGCCTGCACGCCATCCACTTCACGGAACCGCCGGCGCTGCGCGCCGAGCTCGGCCGGCTGGGCCTGCTGTGACCGCACGTCGCTCCGCCCGCGCGATCAAGCCCGACGACTATCCCATCGAGTTGTCGGCCCCGGACATCACGCGCCATCGCGCCGGCAATACGCGCGTCGACTACGTCTGGAGCTTCAACAGCGGCCAGCCCGGGCCGCACGCGATGATCGTCGGCATCGTGCACGGCAACGAGCTGTGCGGCGCTCTCGCCCTCGACTTCCTGCTGCGCGAGCGCGTGCGGCCGACGCGCGGCAAGCTGACGCTCGCCTTCGCCAACGTCGCCGCCTTCCGGCGCTTCGATCCGGCGCGGCCGACCGCCTCGCGCTTCGTCGAGGAGGATTTCAACCGCGTCTGGTCGCCCACAGTCCTGAGCGGCGCCCGCGACAGCGTCGAGCTGCGCCGCGCCCGGTTGTTGCGCGAGTTCGTCGAAGCCGCCGACGTGCTGTTGGACCTGCACTCGATGCAGCACGTCAGCGCGCCCCTGGCGCTGGCCGGCCTGCACCCCAAGGGCCGTGCGCTGGCCTTCGGCGTCGGCGTGCCGGAGGTCGTCGTCGTCGACGCCGGCCACGCCAACGGCACGCGCATGCGCGACTTCGGCGACTTCGGCGACCCGCGCAGCGACAAGGCGTCGCTCTTGGTCGAATGCGGCCAGCACTGGGCCGGGACCAGCGCCGAGCGGGCGACCGAGGTGGCGCTGCGCTTTCTCAACCACGTCGACATGCTCGATCCCGCACTCGCCGCGGCGCACCTGCCGGCCGCGGCACCGCCGCCGCAGCGCATCGTCGAGGTCACCGAGGCGGTGACCATCGAGAGCGAAGACTTCCGCTTCGCCCAGGACTATCGCGGCATGGAGGTGGTGCCGCGGGCCGGCACCGTCGTCGCGCACGACAGCGGCCGCGCCGTGGCGACGCCCTACGACGACTGCGTCCTGATCATGCCCTCGCGCCGCCTGGGGCGCGGGCAGACGGCGGTGCGCCTGGGCCGGTACTTGCCCGACGATGCCGCGCAATAGCGGCGGAGCGCCCGCCGCCAAGACCGCCGCCTGGCCCCGCGTCGTCCTGGCGCTCGCCATCGGTGCCATCGGCGGCGCGATTTTCGACGTTCTCGGCCTGCCGCTGGCGTGGATGCTGGGGGCGATGACCGCGACGGCGGTCGCCTCGGTGGCGGGCGTGCGGCTGGCGACGCAGCGGCACCTGCGCGGCGGCATGATCGTCGTGCTGGGCGTCATGCTGGGCGCCGCCTTCACGCCCGACATCCTGGGTCGTCTCTCGGCCTGGCCGGTCAGCCTGGCGGCGCTGGTGCCCTACTGCGCCGTGACGGCGCTGTTCGTCGGCCTCTACTTCCGCCGCGTCGTCGGCTTCGACCCGCCGACGGCGTATTTCTGCGCCGCGCCCGGCGGGCTCTCGGAGATGGTCATCGTCGGCGGCGCCTTCGGCGGCGACGAGCGGCGCATCGCGCTGATCCACGGTATGCGGGTCTTTCTCGTCGTGATGGCGATCCCGCTGGCGCTGCAGGCCGCAGGCCTGGACGTCGCCGGCGGTCGCGGCGCCGGGCGCGTCTATCTCGGCGAGGTCGACTGGGGCGAGATGGCGCTGTTGGGCGGCTGCGGCGTCGTCGGCGTCGGTCTGGCCCGGCTGGTGCGGCTGCAGGCCGGCTACATCCTGGGACCGATGCTGGTCAGCGGCGCCGTGCACATCACCGGGCTCAGCCACGCGCAACTGCCGTGGGAGGTGATCGCCGCCTCGCAGGTGGTCATCGGCAGCGCGCTGGGCACGCGTTTCTCCGGCATCGCCGTCGCGGTGATCTTCCGCACGCTCGGGCAAGCGATCGGCGCCACGGCGATCATGCTGGTCATCTCGCTCGGCTTCGTGGGCGTGCTGACGCCGGCGCTCGAACTGCCGTTCGCCGCGGTGCTGCTGGCCTTCGCGCCGGGCGGCGTCGCCGAGATGAGCCTCGTCGCGCTGGCGCTCGACATCGACACGGCGTTCGTCGCCACGCACCACCTGGTGCGCATCGCCATCGTCGTGGCGCTCGCGCCGCTAGCCTGGCGCGCGTTCTCGGGGCCGCCACCGACGTCGACCTAGATCGACCCCGGCATGGCCTGGCTGATGCCGCCGTCGACGACCAGCTCGGCGGCGGTGACGTACTTCGCCTCGTCGGAGGCGAGGTAGAGCGCCGCGAACGCGACGTCCCAGGCGTCGCCCATGCGGCCCGTGGGGCACTGGGCGTTGCGGATCTCTTTCATGCGCGCGATGTCGCCGTCGGCGTAAGTGTCCGGCAACGCCGCTTCGACCATCGGCGTGTCCATCAGCCCCGGCAGGATGGCGTTGCAGCGGATGCCCTGCCCCGCGTACTGCAGCGCGACCGAACGCGTGAGCCCGAGCACGCCCGCCTTGGTGGCGCTGTAGGACACGTACGGCACGCCGGTCCAGACGATGCCGGCGATCGAGGCGACGTTGACGATGGCGCCGCCGCCCCTTTCGACCATGTGCGGCAGTACGTGCCGGCAGGTCAGGTACATGCTGCGCAAGTTGACCGCGTTGACCCGCTCCCACGACGCCGGGTCGGTCTCGACCGGGCCGCCGGGCTCGACGATCCCGACGTTGTTGTGCAGCACGTCGATCCGGCCGAAGCGGTCGAGGCACAGCGCCACCGCCGCCTTCACCGCCGCCTCGTCGGTCACGTCGGCGACGCAGGCGACCGCGGTGCCGCCCTCGTCGGCGATCAAGGCCGCGGTCTCGTCGGCCGCCCCGGCGTTGACGTCGAGGGCCAGGACCTTCGCCCTCTCGCGCGCGAACAGCACCGCCGCCGCCTTGCCGTTGCCCCATCCGGGCCCGATCGAGCCGGCGCCGGTGACGATCGCCACCTTGTTCTCCAGGCGCATCGCGTATTCCTCCCCGGCAGGACGCGGCAGCCGCACGGACTCCCGCCTGTGACGGCCGACACTGACTCAAGGCGCCGCCGCCGGCCATGCTGCATCGGCTGTCGTCGTGTTCGCGCCACTTGCATGGCGACGGACCAGGTTTCTCGAAGTTGTGTCGGTCGCGGCGCCGTCGTGCAACCGGCAAGACAAGGAGCCGGAACATGCCGACGACATCGGTGGACCTCTTCCCGCATCACGCGACGCCCGATCTGGGGTGCTTCGTGCGCCGCAAGCACGGGCTGGAAACGCATCCGTTCAACATTTTCGTAGATTTTGCGCCCTCGATCGATCTCCCGGTCAACCGCCATCAGGTCTACTTCCGGGTCGTCTGCGGCGAGGCGGCGTTCTTCCAGCGCGCGCCGGTGATCAAGACCGTCGACACGAGCATTCCTGGACCCGTGCTCGAGAGCTTTCCGCCCGACTTCCAGCTGGGCGGCGAATTCACGCCCCGGCCGTCCGACTGGCAGAGCTATCCGATCCAGTCGGGGACGCGCTTCTACTGGTTCTTCGGCCAGCACCGCAATCCGGCCGGGGGCGCCTGGACGCCGGACGCCATCGTCGGCCACGCCTACGACATCTACGACAACGGCACCCTCAGTACGGTCCAGTTCGACGACACGGGCGGCGACAGGGATGTCAACGACTTCATCATCGAGGTCGCCATGGTCGACCGCACGATCCGGGACGTCGTCGCCCCGGCGGAGAGCCAGGAGACCATCAACGCGCGTTTCGAACGCGACAGGCTGCCGCAACTGCGGGAACGGTTCGTGGAGTCCTACAAGTGAGGCGCCCGACGGAAATGGGCCGCTTGGCGCTGGTCGCGGGCCTGGGCAGCGTGGTCGCCGGCTGCGGCTTGACCATCCCAGAGACGCCGGTAGGCACGCCGCCGACGGTCGAGGTGACCGTCGAGGCCGACGGCGGCGAAAGGGTCGCGTCGATGGGCCCGGGCAGCTGCAGCCTGGAGTTCTTCGACTACGAGCGGCCGGTCCTGGTGATCGCCTCGGGCCGGGACGCGGACGAGGCCGTCAAGCTCGTGCGCCTGGAAGGCAGCGTGGATTTCTTCTGCGGCGCCGGGGACGCCATCGACGCGCTGAGTCAGCCGGTCCTCGAGGAATTCGTCGATGACGCCAGTCCGGGCGAGCAAGGGCGAAAGCGTCGGTCGGTTCTGCGGTTGATCCAGTTCGAGGAGCTGGACGCGATGTGCGTCGCGGAGGCGCCCCAGGGCGGCTTCCTGGACTACCGCAACGTCAATCTGCACGTCTCGGCCCGGGTCGAGAACTTCCACGGCGGCGCGGCGGAAACGCCGACGATCGACTGCGTGCTCGACTACGGCGGCCCACCGCCCTCAGGACCTTCCAGCTAGGCGAATCGCGGACGGTCGGGCCGACCGGGCGGTCGCCGCCTTGTCCTCACGGCTCATTGCGGTTACCTCAGGGGCCTGCCCCATCGCCGCGCCGGGGCAATACCAGCGAGGTCGCCGATGATCCGCCGCACCCTGGCCGCCGCCGTTCTGCTGCTCGCCCCGAGCGGCCTGATGGCGGCCGAGCCGGACGTGGCGACGGTGCGGGACTGGCTCGACGAACAGCTCTACCTGTCAGCACCGGACGGCAGCATGCCGTTCGCCTTCGAGACCGCCGGCGAGCCGGAGGTCGTCGCGGTCGCGGGCGGCGTCGAGGCGCGCCTGCCGGGCGCGACGCTGTGGTCGGACGAGGTGCTGCTGGTGCTCGGCGACGTGATCCTCGAGGTCACGGCGGGCGAGGGCGACCTGTTGCAGGTGGACGTGGAGCTGGCCGAGAACATCCCGGTGACCGATCCGACCGGCGGCCTGATCGGCGAGCTGGCGTTGCGCGAACCGGCCTTCGGCGCCAGCCTCGATCCGACGACCGGTTTCTTCGTCGACGGCGCGGTGACGACCGGCGGCGCAACCTTCAGCCTGAGCTCGGGGCTGGCCTGGCTCGAGGCTGGCGCTATCGACCTGCGCTGGAACGCCGAGCAGGTCGCCGAGCGGCGCTGGACGCTCGACGAGTTGATCGCGGTCGCCGGCTTGAGCGGCGGCACCACCGCGGGACACGGCGTCGAGATGTCGGCGCTCACGGTCGAAGGGCGCTATCTGGGCTTCGACCTGGAGTCGTACGGCGCCTTTCTCGACACCGGCGTCGACCCGCTGGCGCTCAACGCGACCGGGAGCCTGGACGCGCAGAGCATTCGCGTGCTCGCCGACTTTGTCGACTTCGTCAGCCTCGACAGCCTCTACGAACGCGTTCGGGCCGCCGACGTACGCGTGACGCTACCCACCAGCGCCGACTTCGACATCGCCGCGCTGGACCTGACCGGAACGACCAGCCGGCTGGACGGCGGCGGCGCTTTCGACCTCGACTACCGCTACGACGTGCAGGGCCTGGCGCTCGACATCGACGGCCCGGTCGGCGCCCTGACGCCGCGCGACGTCGACGTCAGGTTGCAGGTTTCGCGCCTGCCGGTCGTCGGCCTGTTGCGCGCGTTCGAACGCTACGTCATGGCGGTGGACGAAGAGGGCACGGCGGAGGCGGTCGCGTCCGCGGCGTTGCTGGCCGAGATCCAGCGCCTGCTGCGCGAGGCCGACACCGAGCTGCGCCTCGTCGACAGCCGCCTCGACGGTCCGCTGTTGACGGCGAGCTTCGACGGCGTGGCGCGGCCCGACGCGACCGCGTCGCGCGGCGCCACCGGCCTCTTGACGGTCGAGTTGGCCGGCTTCGCCAAGACCCAGGAGGAGCTGGGCCGCAACGTCGCCAACCTCGACGCGCTCAAGCTCGCCGCCGGGCTGGCCGTGCTGGAGATTGTCGGAGAGCCGGTCGACGACCGGCCCGACGCCCGGCGCTACCGCCTGGCCGCCACCGCCGACGGCGCGATCACGCTGAACGACGCGCCCATCGACGAGCTGCTGGCGCTGCTGGCGCCGGAGACGCGGCCCTAGGGTCCGGACCCATAAAGGGGATTCCCTTTTCGGGCGAGGCATGATTCAAGCTCCCAACTGTTTGGGGGTTTGCCATGTCTGAGCACTGTTTCTGGCTTTCGGACGCTCAGTTCGCGCGGCTGCGGCCGCTGTTGCCGAACAAGCCGCGCGGGGTGCCGCGGGTC